>Ga0073914_10000083_pt1 | contig 16661 bp, 14 predicted proteins | sample GWRWT4_30Apr14_FD_71481 | JGI IMG/M metagenome (GOLD analysis project Ga0073914, IMG submission 71481) | Sand microcosm microbial communities from a hyporheic zone in Columbia River, Washington, USA - GW-RW T4_30-Apr-14 | ecosystem: Engineered > Artificial ecosystem > Sand microcosm >... | reverse complement strand
GTATGGGACAAGGCCTGAATCCTTCTGTTTTTACAACGGTTTTTAGCGAAACTCATTGTATCAATAGCAGGGATTCAGGCCTTCTTTTTTACGGCAACTGTGGGACGGCAGTGGGGCAGTGCCGGCTTTTATTTTCTCGGATTCAGGCCAGGCGTGAGTGCGCCTCAACCGGCAATTCACCAGGGGGCGGGTAGTCCAGCCACTCGCCCAGCTTGTCGCCGAGCTCTTCCAGTCCGTCCATCTTCAGCGCTGAAAACAATTGCACCGTACTGACAAAGCCCAGCGCCTTCAGGTCTTTTTTCACGGCTTGCAGGGCATTCATGGCAGGGCCGCGATTGAGCTTGTCGGCCTTGGTCAGCACGCAATGCACGGCAAGATCGCGCGCCTTGGCCCAGACCAGCATGTTCTGGTCAAAATCGGTGAGCGGATGCCGGATGTCCATCAGCAGGATCAGGCCGCGCAGGCTGCCACGCTTTTGCAGGTAGGTACCGAGGTGCAACTGCCAGTCCTGCTTGAGGCTGCGCGACACCTTGGCATAGCCATAACCAGGCAGATCGACAAGGCGCCGCTCTTCACTGCCCAGGGCAAAGAAGTTGATCATCTGGGTGCGGCCGGGTGTTTTTGAGGCACGCGCGAGTTGGCGTTGGCGAGCCAAGGCATTGATACAACTGGACTTGCCGGCATTGGAGCGGCCGGCAAAAGCGACCTCCATGCCCATGTCCGGCGGGCAGTGCGCCAGTGTCGGCGCGCTGAGCATGAACTCGGCACGGGCAGTGAGTTGCAGTACGGGGTGCAGGATAAGGGGCATGGAAAACGGCAGGCCATTGAAAAACAACAGCATCTTAAGGGGTATTGCACCGTTTTACACTGGTATATAATCCGCCCGCTTCGCCCGACAAAGCCTTGCAGATCGTGCGGCCATCCCTATTTTTCAGCCATCTTGCGCGCCTTCGCGCTGGAGACAGCCATGCAGAAACTCCTTGCCGCCGCTGCTTTTGCCGTTCTTTGCATCAGCACTCAGGCGCAAGCTGCCGGCCCCGCTGACAAATACGCCAAGTCCTGCGCGGTTTGCCATAATGCCGGTGTGGCCGGCGCCCCCAAGAAGGGCGACAAAGCGGCCTGGGCGCCACGCCTGAAACAGGGTGAAGCCACACTGCTGACGCATATCAAGAGCGGCTTCAAGGCTATGCCGCCCAAGGGCCTGTGCGCGGACTGCACGGATGCGGACTACAAAGCCCTCATCAAATACATGGCCAACTGAATTCGCTGCAATGACCCTGACTGCCACACCCAATATCGCTACACCCAAGATGGAATCCACCATGAAGACGTTCTTCGCTGCCGCTGCTTTGTCCCTGGGTCTGGTCTCGCTGGCCCAGGCTGCTTCCGTGATGCCCAAGGGTGATGCCACCGCCGGCCAGACCAAGGCTGCTGCCTGTGGCGCCTGTCACGGAGCTGACGGCAACAGCATGGCCGCCACTTTCCCGCGCCTTGCGGGCCAGAATGCCAAGTACCTCTACAAGCAGTTGCAGGATTTCAAGTCGGCTCGTCGTGTGGATGCTTCCATGCAGGGCATGGTCGCTCCGCTGACGGAGCAGGACATGGCCGACCTGGCGGCGTACTTCTCCGAGCAGAAGGGTGGCGTGGGCCAGGCCAAGCCTGACCTGGTGAAGAAGGGTGAGCGGATTTATCGCGGTGGCAATCCAAAGACCGGCCTTGCCGCCTGTTCCGGTTGCCATAACCCGGCTGGCCGTGGCAACGCCCTTGCCGGCTTCCCGCATGTGGGCGGCCAGCATGCCGACTACATCAAGGCACAGTTGAAGGCCTTCCGTGCGGCCGGCCGCAATGACCTCGGCGATACTGTGATCAAGCGCAGCAACGATGCGGGCAAGGCGGGCGAGCTGGGCACCATGCAGATGGTTGCCGCCAAGCTCTCCGACGAGGAAATCGAAGCCGTTTCCAGCTTCATCTCCGGTCTGCATTAAGCCCCGGCCTTTCGGGGCTTGCGGTTGGACGGAACAGAAAAAGGCGGCCACTGGCCGCCTTTTTCATGTCTCTCATCTGCCTGTTGTTCCCGGATCTTGCGACCACACAAAATCACCACAGCGCATGGCTTCCGGATGCGTAAAGGCTTGGTTATTCTCAAGGCCAGCCTGCACCATTCCTGATGCGCCATTTCCAACTCCGGAGTTCTCATGTTCAAGCGTTTGCTCGCAACTGCTTTTCTTGCCCTGGCGGCCGTTTCTGCGCATGCGGAACAAAACTACACCGTGCTGGCCAATCCCGGCACTGTTGACAAGGCTGGCCTGATCGAAGTGCGGGAGTTCTTCTGGTATGGCTGCCCGCATTGCTACAAGCTGGAACCGCATATCGCCAAGTGGCTGAAAACCAAACCGGCCGACGTGAATTTCATTCGCACGCCGGCTGCCCTGAATCCGGTCTGGGAAGCGAATGCGCGTGGTTATTACACCGCCGAAGCATTGGGGATAGTCGAGAAAACCCATTTGCCTCTGTTCCAGACCATTCACATCGGCAAGCAGCAGTTGTTTGACCAGAATTCGCTGACGCGCTTCTATTCGGGCTTTGGTGCCGACCCCAAAAACTTTGGTGGTCTCTACAATTCTTTTGCCGTGAGTGGAAAGGTGGGCCAGAGCAAGGCGCTGGCCCAGCGCTACCAGCTGGATGGTGTGCCGGCGGTAGTGGTAAACGGGAAATATCTGGTTAAAGGTGAAACCGAGAAGGTGATTACCACCATTAACGAGCTCATCGTCAAAGAGCGTGCTGCTGCGGGCAAGAAACGCTGAGTTCCTTTTCTTAATCGCCCTCTTACCGCTCACGAGGAAATCATGCTGCCACATCTGACTCGGTTGTTGCCGGCGCGGCCACAACGAGTCGGGCCGGCACCCGGTCTGGAGCCCATGCTCTGGCCCTTGCAGCATGTGCGCTTGCTCAGCTTCAACATGCAGGCCGGCATGGGCATCCATGCTCCGCATCACTACCTCACCCGCGGCATGCGGCATGTATTGCCGCATCGGCGCCGTCACGAACATCTTGAAAAGATTGCACACCTGCTGGCCGGTTATGACCTAGTGGCCTTGCAGGAGGTCGATGGTGGCAGTCTGCGCAGTGGCTACACTCACCAGCTGGCACACCTGGCGGATCAGGCTCGCTTCCCCTACTGGTATCAGCAACTCAATCGCGATCTGGGTCATCTCGGGCAGTTCAGCAACGGCTTGCTGTGCCGGCAGTCGCCTTTTTCGATTGAGGCGCATGCTCTGCCGGGCATCAAGGGGCGAGGACTGATTCTGGGTCGCTTTGGCTCCGCCGATAATGCATTGCTGGTGCTGAACGTGCATCTGGCCCTCGGGGTTCGTGCCCGGGCGCACCAGCTCGGTTTCATTCATGAGCTCACTGCCGATGCACGGCATGTAGTCATCATGGGCGATCTCAATTGCACACGTGATGAATTGCGGCGGTCCTTGCTGGGCCAGCGCCACTGGCGCTGGCTGGATGAAGAGATGCACACTTATCCGAGCTGGAAGCCGGTGCGCCAGATTGATCATATTCTGGTGAGCGAGCATCTGGTGGTGCGAAGGGCTGCCGTGCTGGATACCAGGCTGTCCGATCACCGGCCCATTGAGCTGGAGCTGGAGTTGCCTGCCGGCTTTTTCCGGCCTTCTTCCGATATTGCACTGCCCCCTGAAAGCCTGATTATTCCCGATACAAGGATTTGAGATGACGCTGGTTACCCTGATGGCTGCTCTTCTGGGCCTCCTTGCCGGTGCGCTGCTGGTTTTTTTCATGCGGGCATCGCAGCTGCGCGCACTGCAAGCGGAAAACCAGCGTTTGCAGCAAGCCCTGCAGCAACAAGCCATCGTGGAGGCAAGGCAGCAGGAACGGCTGCTGGCAGCGGTCGAGCAGGAAAAACATGCCTCCGTCTTGCGTGAAAAACTGGAGGAAGAACGGCGAACGCTTGAGCGTGCCGTGCGTGAGCGCGATACCCGGTTTGCCGAAATTGATACGCGCTTGCAGGCCGAGCGTGAGCAAGTGGCTGCCCAGGCAAAGTTTGTGAAAGAGCAGGAAAGCATGTTGAAGCTGCAGTTCGAGCAGCTGGCTACGAAGATATTCGAAGAAAAATCACAGAAATTTTCCGAGCAGAACAAAACGGGTCTTGATGGCCTGCTCAATCCTTTGCGTGAACAGCTAAAGGATTTCCGGGAGAAGGTTGAATCAACGTATGGCAACGAGGCGCGTGAACGGTTTGCCCTGAAAGAGCAGCTGACACGTCTCGAAGGGCTGAACAAGCAGATCAGTGACGATGCCAATAACCTGACCAAGGCACTCAAGGGCGACAAGAAGTTGCAAGGTAACTGGGGTGAAGTCATCCTGTCACGCGTGCTGGAAGAGTCCGGACTGCGCGAAGGGCATGAGTATGTCACGCAGTTCAGCATAAAAGATGAAGATGGCCAGCGACGCTTGCCGGATGTCATTGTCCGGTTGCCCGAGAATCGCGATATCGTCATTGATGCCAAGGTCTCGCTCAATGACTACGAGCGTTATTGTGCCAGTGACGATGCGGCAGAACGGGAGCGTCATTTGAAGCTGCACACCGGGGCTTTGCGCAATCACATCAGAACCCTGAGCGAGAAGCGCTACGAAGACTTGCCTGGCTTGCGAACGCTGGATTTTGTTTTTCTCTTCATGCCGATCGAGTCGGCGTTCATGCTGGCGGTTGAGCATGAGCCGGCCTTGTTTCGTGAGGCGTTCGACAAGAAAATCATTATTGTCAGTCCGACAACACTGTTGGCGACGTTGCGCACGGTGGAATCCATCTGGCGCTATGAAAGACAGAATCAGAATTCGGAAAAAATTGCCAAGGAAGCAGGTCTGCTGCATGACAAGTTTGCCAATCTGCTTGAGCACCTGAAAAAACTTGGCGATGCCCTGGACATGAGTCAGGACCGCTATCGCAAGACGGTATCCAGTCTCAGCGGGCATGGTGGATTGGTAGGGAAAGTGGAGAACCTGAAAAAGCTTGGCGCCAAGGCCAAAAAGGCATTGCCGCTGGAGCGGCTGGATATTGCCGGTGAAAATGACGAAGCGCAGGCAGATGATGATGCCAATACGGAGGGTGAAGAATGATCAGGCTCATTGCATCAACCACCAGCCCCTTTGCGCGCAAGGTCAGGATCGTGCTTGCAGAGAAAAGCATTCCTTACGAGCTCATCGTCGATATCCCCTGGAATGCCGATACAGAGGTGCCCAAGTTCAATCCGCTCGGCAAGGTTCCGGTGCTGGTGCGTGAGGGTGGCGACACCCTTTTTGATTCGCGCGTGATCGTGGAGTATCTCGAGCAGATCAAGCCCTGGCCCATGCTGATCCCCGCTGATGCGGAGGACATGATTGCCGTGAAAAAGTGGGAGGCGCTGGCGGATGGGGTGAGCGATGCCGCAGCAGCCATTTTTCTGGAGCGCAAGCGCCCTGCCGGACAGCAAAGTCCGGACTGGATTTCACGCCAGCAAGCCAAAATCGATAACGGTCTGGCGGTGATGAATACGATGCTGGCCGGCAATTTCTGCATGGGTGAAGGCTTTACACTGGCGGATATTGCGGTGGGCTGTTGCCTGGGCTATCTGGATGTGCGCTTTGCGGATATGGACTGGCGGAATCATTGCCCGGCACTTGCCGTGCTGATGGAAAAGCTGGCGGCTCGCCAGAGCTTCGTCGAAACCATGCCGGTTATCTGAGCCGCCCTGTCAGAGCCTCTCTGCATTTGCTGGCAAATCAGGCCGTCACATCGGAGCTGTTGAACGAAACGGGCGGCAGGCCTTGGGCAAAATTCTCGCGCATGTGACGGAAGGCCTTTTCCATGCGCTCTGCTTGCCGGCGCATGTCAAACGAAGGCGCGTGCAAACGGGTTTTTGCCAGGCGCGCCCGCAGTGCAGCCAGCTGCTGGCGATTCTGGTAGAGGGCTAGCGCCGTGTCTTCATAAGCCTGCCATGAAGGCGCCACCAGTTCGGGAAGCTGGCAACTGCTGACCAGGGATGCGCCTACACGACTCGCAAAGGTGGCGCCTGGGCAAGTCAGTACGGGTGTTCCGGCCCACAAGGTCTCAGCGACGGTGGTGTGGCCGTTGAAATAGGGCGTATCGAGAAAGAGATCAGCGGCGCCCTGCCGGGCAATGTGTTCGGCAGGCTCCACGCGATGGGCAAACAGCAAGCGGCGCGGATCGATACCCCTCCACTCTGCTTCCCGTTTCAGGTTGAGTATCTGGGCCGTGCTTTGTGCCAGCAACCACAACACGCTGTCAGGCGCTCGCTGCAGCAGGCGCATCCACCGGTCAAAAATGCCGGGTTCGATTTTCGAAGCAATATTCAGACAGGAAAAAACGAATTTGTCGGGGGGCAGGCCCAGGGTTTCCCGTGCGGGAACCTCAGGCGGCTGCTCATCATGGCTGAACAGGAAATAGCAGCCGGGAATTTTCACTTCGGCTTCAGTGCACCAGTCTCCGCCGGGGCTGACGATGGCATCGGAAATCACATAATCAAAAAAGGAGGCGCCCGTGCTGTAGGCCGCCCCTTGCCAGCTGACTTGCAAGGGGGCTGGCCGCTGCGCGAGCACTTCAGGCCGGGGGTTGTCGTTGTAGACAGCGAGGTCCACGACGATGTCGAGTCCGAGGGCATGCATGCGCGCTGCGATGCCGGCATCGTCCAGCATGCTGAGGTCCAGCCAGTTGAGGCCGGGCGTGTTGCGTATGGTGCGGAGATGGGTGCTGTCATCCGGCTTGCCGAAGGAGATGACAAAAACCTCGACCACGGCAGGGTCGTGAGCGGCAAAATAATTCCGGAACAGCAGGCCGGTGACGTGATGACCAAAATGCGTGGCGACATAGGCTACGCGCAATCGTGCGGGTGCTGGCGACGGCGAATGTGCATAAGGCAGGCTCTGCCGTTGCGCCTGCCGCGCAATGTGTTGCGTCAGCTGTTTCTGCTCTGCTGCGCTGACCGGGGCAGCCATGGAGATATAGGCCAGTGCGGTAGCGTCGCCATCACCGGGTTGCCGGATGAAGTCCAGAAAAATGTCGCGATAAACCTGCCAGTGGCGCCAGTTGCAGGACTGGAGATGATCCTGCTGACGGATCAGGAAGATGAGACGCGGATCAATGTCGCTGTCGTGTCCGCGCAGATTGTTGATGCGGGCGCGGGCTTCTTCCCAGCGTGCTGGTGCCAGCTGCCGCAGTCTGGCGAATGATTGCCTGCTGGCGACCATGTCGGCATTGGCGGCCTGGGCCACGGCCAGGCTGAGCAGCGCCTTGTCATTGCCCGGCTCTTCAGCGTGTACTCCTGCCAGCAGGCTGATGGCTGCTTCGTAATTGCCGAGCGCCATTTCTATCTCGCCCAGATTGTGGCGAGGCAGGGTTTGCTGCGGATGGCGCTCTGCCAAGACACGGTAATCAGTGGCAGCGTCGGGCAGGCGGTTTTGCCTGGCCAGTAGCCCTGCACGGTTGTGGCGTGCACCGTAATGCTGGTCCTGATGCTTCAGGATGCGGTTGTATTCGGCCATGGCGTCGTCGGTATTGCCTGCATCTTCCAGCACCACCGCCAGATTGAAACGCAGCTGCTCGTCTTCGGTGTGCTGGAGGGTTTGCCGGAAGAGGTTTTCTGCTTCCTGACGGCGGCCGAGCCCGGCATAGAGGCTGCCAAGGGCACAGGCTGCCTGCGCATGAGCGGGGTCTTGTTGCAATGCACGAGTGAAGGCATGCAGCGCTGCCAGAATGTCACCCAAGGCATGGGCACAGGCACCCAGCAGAAATTCCCGCTGGGCGCTGGGGTCATCCGTACTTAACAGGAGGGTGCGGGCGGCGGCGGTATCCCCGCTCTTGAGCAGGGATACCGCCTCTGACAGCGGTGACGTCACACCTCAACCGCCAGCGGGTGGGTTGGTTGGTGTGGTGGCTGGAGCAACGATGGCGCCACGGGTAAAGCCTGCGGTACCGGAAATCGAGCTGGTCTTTGACGTGCCCTGATCATTGACGTTGTAGGAGAGGCCGATCTGCTGGGCCTGCTGGCCCGCGAAGAAGCCGCTGATGTTGCCGTTGCAGCCGCTGCTGCCAAAGCAGGCGCCAGTACCGCTGCCGGCGGCGGAGATGTTCAGGCCGTTACCGGTGCTGGCAGCGAAGGTTGCCTTGCCGGTGGCGCTAAGTCCCGAATAATCAACGACAAGAGCGACATCAAGCGGGCTGCTGGTGATGCTGTACTTGGCGCCGTTGCTCATGTTGAGCCCGAGGTTCAAGGAAACCTTCGGGATGGGGCCGAAGATGGCAGCAATGGTGCCGCTGAGCGTGCCTGTACTGCCATCGGTGCCGGTGGCACCACTGCCGCCCGTATAGGTGTAAGTGGCCGTGGAGTTGGGTTGGAAGGCGAGGAAAATGTTCGGCTGGGTCATGGGGCCGACGATGTAGTGCATGTACTGGTGCGTGTTCAGCACAATGTTGCCATCCGGGGTGGTCACGGTGTCGCCAACGCCCGAAGACCAGCGGCCCCACTTCAGGCTGCCGGAGCTGCCATTGGAGTCATTGATGACGGTGGCTGTTGTGCGCTCAAAGTGGATGCCCTGGTTGTAGCCGTTCGTAGCATATTTAAGCCCGCCGTCTGTGCTGCTGAAGTCCAGCGTCAAACTGGACTTCACGTCAGCGTCAGAAAAGTCACCGGCCAACCCGCTTGTGCCTGGGCTGTTGCTGTTACTGCCACTGTTGGCGTAGGCGGCGGTGTAACCCGGGCCGTCTGCCAGAACGGTATTGCCGTTGTAGGCGCTGAGACCGAGACCGGCGACGCCCTTGATGGTTTCCAGGCTGCTGCTGATTTCATAGGCCGCGCCAATCTGCGCGGCGCCATCGCCCGCAAAAAAGCCGTCGATCTTGGCATTGCAGGAGCCGCCGAATGAACCGCAGGCTCCGCTGCTGGTATTGGCAGAGACTTCCAGCATGCTGCTGTCCAGGGTGAACTGGTTGCTGGTACTCAGGTTGGCAATGGAAATGGGGGCGGCATTGCGGGTGGTGACGCTATAAACCGTGCTGTCGGTGCCACTGCTCATGGGCATGGTCACCTGCATGGCCAGATCCAGGGTGGCAAAGTCCAGGTTCACGGTGATGCGCATGGAGTCCAGCGAGCCGGTCTTGCCGGTGCTGCTGCGTGGCGTAGTACCGCCCTGATAGTTGTAGGTGGCCGTGCCCTTGGCGAGGTTGGTGAGGGCCGGTGCGCCAATGATGTAGGGCTTGAAGTCCGTGCTGGACAGGGTTAGCGGGCCACTGCCGAAAATGATGTTGGCGGCCGACGTGCCGTCGGTGAACTCGCCCCAGCTCAGGTTTCCCATCGTGCTTGTGTTGATCACATGCAGGGTGCCGAGGTCAAAAGCCGGTGGAAGCGGGTCGGTGGACTGCGGTGATTGCGGCGAGGTAAAGAGCTTGAGCAAGGCACCCTTGCTGCCGGTAATGCTGCCGTCCTCATCAAACGTGGCCAGCAGACCATTGCCGCCATTGCTGGCGGTGCTGGGGCCGTTCACCGTGGAGGCGGCGTAATAGCGCGGGGTGCCGGTTTTCAGATTGGAGCTGGGCAGAGAGTCCTTGCCCTCTGTGGTAAACAGGAAGATGTAGTCGCCACGTTCGTTTTGCACATTGCCAACGGCAATCGTCTGCTCCTGGCTGCTGTCCTGGCTGTTGTCTTCGGTGACCTGCTCTTCATCACCGTTGACCCCGGCTGCTTGAAGGTCGGCCTGCTCGTCACCGAGCGACGGCGAGCTGTCGGGGCTTGGGACAAGAATGTTCTGGCCGGCACCCGCGGTGCTGTCACCACGCGTGTTGGCCACATTGACGAAGCCTGAGCCCACACTCACGATCAGGCCGCGCTCGGTCAGCCTGGCACGATAGCCCGTGCCGCGAATACCGATGGTGGCCACCGGGGTGCGCACTTTGTAGCTTTGCTTGTTCACCTTGCCGATGGCGCCGGTGATGGTGCGCATGCCGCCCTGCAGGAGGCTGAAAAAGAGCGAGGACTCTTCGGGTTTGCGGGTGCTGTAGAGGTATTCGTCCACGCCAAACAGGGTGTTGGGCTGTAGCGACACAAAACCGCCATCGGTAAAGCGGATCTGGATGCGACCCGCCTGGGTGCTGATCTTGTCGCCGCCGTTAATGGTGTCGCCACGCTGCAACTGGCGCGTGGTGCCGTTTGGCAGACTGGCCGTTACGGCCCCGGATACGAAGCTGACGCGACCCGCCGTTTCAGCGATAACGTTGGCCGAGAGCATGGCGACCGAAGCGGCCAGCAGACCCTTGCCGCTCAGAGCAGGCTTGAATGCACGCATGATGGATCTCCCTTACATCTCGTAACGTAGGTCGAGGCTGATGACATGACGATCGTAGTCACTCAGCACGATGTTTGAGTCGTTGTTGCTGTAGGTATAGGTCGGACGGACACTGAGATGCGGCGCCGGCTGATAGATGGCACCCAAACTCAGGTCAGTGCCGGTGTCTTCACGCGTCATCAGAAAGAGAGTGTCTTTTCCGCCAAAGGTACGCTGCTCAATACTGAGCGAGCCGGTGACACGCAGGTTGTTCAGTACGCTGAAGCTGCCACCGATGCGCAGCCCGTAAAAATCCTGACTGAGGGCATCATTGCTGCCGTCGGAGTTTTCCTCGCCGCTGTAGAGGCCGGCATACAGCGCGGGTGCAAAGTCGCTGTTAAAGGCTTGCGAGTAACCGACCCCGACGGTGTAGCGCAGGGCATCTGGTGTTCCCAGTAGATGGTAGTCAAGGTGGCCGACCTGCACATAGGCAGAGGCCGCCGAGTCATCGCTGTAGGCGTACTGGTACTGGGTCAGGACGCCATAGAGGCTACGGAATGGATTGTTGTCCAGTTGGTAATCCTGTGCCTGCAGCTTGGCCAGCAGGCTGTTCGGCCCTTCCCGGTAAGCTGCGCCGAAGGCGGCATCCGACACGAGGCTATTGAACACGTCGACATCGGTGTAGGAGCGGCGGCTGACGGCTGCATCCGCCAGAAGACTCCAGGCCGAGTTGAGGGCAAAGTTGATATCGGCACCGGCCTGCAATTGCTGGAAGTCGTCTTCCTGCTTGGTGGAAATGCCGCTGAGAACGAAGGGCAGGCCGCCAAAGGCAGGCAAGGCAATCTGGGTGCTGGCGGTCGTGCTGCTGACGTTGCTGTCATAGCCCAGCCCGATCTGGGCGTAGGCACCAATGCGGCGCTTTTCGGCAATCTCGCGCTGGCTCAGCACGCCAAGGTATTGATTGACGAGGGCCGTGACTTCAACAGGCGGTTGCGACTGCTCAACGGCACCGAGCTCTTCGCGGGCACTTTTGTTTTCACCCAGCGCTATGTGGGTACGGGCCATCTGTACCCGGCACGGGCCATTCTTGGGGTCGGTGGCTAGGCAGCGTTCGAAGGCGAATGCGGCAATGCTGGCCTGTCCGGATTCCAGGGCGGCCTGACCGAGCAAGTAGTCAAAGTCAGGGTCACCGGCGCGCTCGTCTTCCAGCGGTGCCAGCAAATCAAAGGCAGACTTGGGTTGCTGTCTGGCCAGCAGGCTTTCCGCCTGAGCCAAGGTGGGGTCGGTGCTGACGGCCAGCGTAAGCGGACTCATCACAAAAAGTGCAAGCGCAAGGGCGGGGCGCAAGGAATGACGTCGCATGTTTCGAATCCCTGAAAAAGACATAAAAGCGGCAAGGGTCAAATAGTAAGCGCGCCGGCTCACTGCTGCCATACCCTCGATCGGGGTACAACAGGTATTTTGCTGTGTTTGCTGAGGGGGTTCGTCATTAGAGGCGCCCGGCTTATGACTGTAACGCCCCGCAATGGTTTCTCGCGTGCCTGCACAGGGCCTTGTTACAATTCGCGCCTCTTTCCCTGATATCTGTTTGCACCTGCCATGACTGCATTCCGCAAGCCCTATGTGCTTATCGTGCTGGATGGCTTCGGCCACAGCGACAATCCTGACTCCAACGCCATCATGGCTGCACACACCCCTAACTGGGACCGACTTTTGCGGGAAAACCCGCACAGCCTGATTTCCGGTTCGGGCGAGGATGTGGGCCTGCCGGATGGCCAGATGGGCAATTCCGAGGTCGGGCACATGAATCTCGGTGCCGGCCGTGTGGTCTATCAGGATTTCACGCGTGTCACCAAGGCGATTCGTGACGGGGATTTCTTCAGCAATCCTGCGATTACCACTGCGGTGGACAAGGCCGTTGCTGCAGGAAAGGCCGTACACATTCTCGGCCTGCTTTCAGAGGGCGGTGTGCATTCGCATGAGGATCACCTGGCGGCCATGGTTGATCTCGCCGCGCAGCGTGGAGCCGGCACGATTTATGTGCATGCCTTTCTGGACGGGCGAGATACGCCACCCCGATCGGCGCAGCCTTCGCTGGAAAAAATGGAAGCGCATTTGCAGGCACTGGGTAAAGGGCGTGTGGCTTCCATCATTGGCCGCTACTACGCCATGGACAGGGATAACCGCTGGGATCGGGTCGAGCAGGCCTATCGCTTGCTGACAGAGGGTGCAGGTGTTCGCACGGCCGCGACAGCCGTGGAAGCCTTGCAGCAATCCTATGCGGAAGATGTCACGGATGAATTTGTGAAGCCGTCCGTGATTGCGGCAGCTGGCGATGCACCGGCGGTCATTGGCGACGGCGATGCGGTTGTCTTCATGAACTTTCGTGCGGATCGTGCGCGTGAAATTACCCGTGCCTTTGTCGATGACGAGTTTACGGGATTCGAGCGCAAGTGCCGTCCCCGCCTTGCCGGCTTTGTCATGCTCACCGAGTATGCCGCCACGATCAATGCGCCGGCAGCCTATGCGCCCGAGAAGCTGAGCAACACGCTGGGTGAATACCTTGCCAGCCTGGGCAAGACGCAGTTGCGCATTGCGGAAACGGAAAAATACGCACACGTGACCTTTTTCTTCAGCGGTGGTCGTGAAGAACCGTATGCGGGTGAAAAACGGATACTGATTCCCTCGCCGAAAGTGGCAACTTACGACTTGCAGCCAGAAATGAATGCTTATCAGGTGACCGATGAGCTGGTGCAAGCCATCAGGTCCGGTGAATACGATGTACTCATTTGCAATTACGCCAATGGCGACATGGTGGGCCATACCGGCGTATTTTCCGCTGCTGTAAAAGCGGTGGAGGCGCTGGATGTTTGCATGGGGCGTCTTTATGAGGCCGTGCGTGAAGTCAATGGCGAAATGCTGATTACGGCCGATCACGGCAATGTCGAGCAAATGGCAGACCCGGCCACCGGGCAGGCACATACCGCGCATACCTGCGAGCTGGTGCCCTTTGTTTACGTGGGCCGCCCTGCTCGTGTGGTAGAAGGCGGCGTGCTGTCGGACGTTGCACCCACCCTGCTCACCCTGATGGGCATTCCTGTGCCACCCGAGATGACAGGCAAGCCACTTGTTGTTGTGGAATAGTCGGTGAATTTCACGTTTCCCGGAAATAACAGCGCTTCTGCTTTTTGCAGCGGCGTGATGCTGGCTTTTACGCTGACCGTTTTTGCAGCGGCGTTATTACTCCCCGCACCGGTTATGGCTGAAACAGCCAGGAAGCCCGCGACCAGCAAGACAGTGAAAAAAGTATCCGGGGGAAAAGTTACAGCCAAAAAAAGTGCTGTCAAAAAGTCGCCCGCCAAAAAAACGAAAACAGCCGATTCCAGAAGAAAAACACCGGTCCAGGACCGTGCTGCCCAGACTGCGATGACGAAGGTCCAGGAGCAGATCCGTTCTGCCGAGCAGCGCATCAAGCTCACACGCGAGCAGCGCGAGCAAAAAGAGCTTGAGGTCAGGCAGGCGGAAATAGAAATCGGCACACTCAAGAGCAGTGTCGGGTCTGTGCAGACGGACGTGTCCAGCAGGGAAGAGCGGCTGGAGAAGCTTAGGCTGGAACGGGCGCAACGCCTGAGTGACCGGGGACGTCTGGTCAATCTCATCAAGGCTGACTTGCAGATGGCGCAGCGGCAGGGCGGGCAGGATTATTACAAGCTGCTGCTGAACCAGCAGGACCCGCAGACGTTTGCGCGCCTGATGAAATACTACGGGTATTTCCAGAAAGCGCGCGCGGATCGTGTGCAGGCGCTGAACGAAACCGTGGCCCGGCTGGATGCGATTGCACGTGAAGAGGAGGCGGGCGTGCTGCGCCTGCGTTCCTTGCGCAGCGAATTGCAGGAAAAACAAAGCCGTCTCGCCAATGCGCAGCAGCAGCGTACTCAGGCCATCCGCGTATTAAGTACACAGATTGATAATGAAGATGAAAAGCTGCAAAAGCTGCGGCGGGATCAGCAGGCCTTGCAGGTGGTGATGGATCGCCTCGCGCGCGAAGCCATTGAGCGCGAGCAACGCAATGCCGAGCGCCGTCGCCAGGAACAGGCACGTGCGGCAGCTCAGCAGGCGAAGGCAAACGACAAGCCCAAAGCAGACAGTGCCGAGAAAACCGTCAAGGCAGAAAAGCCTGAACCGGAAGCGCCGCTGGATTTCAAGCTCACGCCCTACCGCGGCCGTTGCCCCCTGCCGGTGGCGGGTGGGGTGCGCTCCAGTTTTGGCAGCTCACGCGCGGGCGGTCTGCGCTGGAACGGTATCGTGATTGCGGCCGCGGCAGGCACGTCGGTGCGGGCGATACGGCCCGGGCGGGTGGCTTTTGCCGATTATCTGCGCGGGTACGGGTTCCTGATTATTGTGGATCACGGCCGCGGCCTGATGTCCCTCTACGGGCAGAACCAGAGCCTGCAAAAGAAGGCGGGTGATGAAGTCGGTGGCAATGAAGTGATTGCGACAGTCGGTGATAGCGGAGGTAATGATGCGGACGGCCTGTATTTTGAAATCCGCATGCGAGGCCGTCCCAGTGACCCTGCCGGCTGGTGCGCTTTTCAGTAGTTCCACCCATCCGGGGTGAACAAAAGGCCGGCACCTCTTTGCTGGCCTCCCTTCGGGCCTCTATGCTCGATCCTCTTTTGATGTGCTGTCTGGAGTTAAAACATGCGTCTGCGCAAGGAATGGCTGCTGTTGGGTCTGATGATGGCGGCAAGTGTGCGGGCAGCCGAGGCGCCTGTTGCCGTCCCTGCCCCGCTAGTTGAGCCGGTAAAGGCTGTTGGCCCTGCTGTGCCGGTGCTTGAGGCCGCTGATGCGAAGACCGTTGCCGTGCCGACAGAGCCGCTGCCGCTGGAGGACTTGCGTGCTTTTGTCGAGGTTTTCGAGCGTATCAGGGCGTCCTATGTGGAGCCGGTCGATGATCGAACCCTGTTTGAAAACGCTATTCGCGGCATGCTCACTTCGCTGGATCCACACTCGGCTTATCTCGATAAGAAAGATTACGAAGAGTTGCAGAGTGCAACCACGGGCGAGTTTGACGGCATTGGCCTGGATGTCGTGCTGGAGGACGGTGTCGTGAAGGTGGTGGCACCGATCGATGACACTCCTGCAGCCAAGGCGGGTATCAAGGCGGGTGATTACATCATCAAGATTGATGAAAAATCCGTGCAAGGCATGACGCTGGGTGATGCCATCAATCTCATGAGAGGAAAAGCAGGCACCACACTGAAAATGACGGTGTTGAGAAAAGGAGAGGAACCTCGTGATCTTGAAATGCTTCGCGCCCGTATTGAAGTCAGTAGTGTAAAAAGCCGCATGCTGGAAGCCGGCATTGCCGTTGCCCGCATCAGCCAGTTCCAGATGCACACGGGCCGTGACCTCAAGCGTGAAATCGAAAAACTGAAAGCGGATGCCAGTACTCCTGTGCAGGGACTGATACTGGATTTGCGCAATAATCCGGGTGGCGTGCTGGATGGCGCCATTGCGGTTAGCGACATTTTCCTGGATAGCGGCGTGATCGTTTCAACGCGTGGCCGTAACAAGGATAACGAACAGGTATTCAGTGCAAGCGCGGGCGAATTGCTGCCGGGGATACCGGTCGTGATCCTGGTCAACGGCGGCACCGCCTCGGCCTCGGAAATTGTGGCGGGTGCCTTGCAAGACAACCGTCGCGCCCTTGTGCTGGGCACGACAACGTTTGGCAAGGGTTCCGTGCAGACAGTATTGCCGCTGACCGCAGGCAAGGGCATCAAGCTCACCACGGCAAGGTATTACACCCCCAGCGGCCGTTCCATCCAGGCCGAGGGCATCAAGCCGGATATCGTCGTGCGTCCGGCGCAAATCACGCAGCAGACGGGCGGTGACATTTTCCACGAAGCCGATCTGCAGGGGCATCTCGACAAGGGCATTGCACAAACGGGCACTGCTGATGAAAAAAATGAAAAGCCCGGCAAGAAAACAGAAGAAAAGCCCTTGGTTGAGCGCGACTTCCAGATGGCAGAGGCGGTCAACATTCTGAAAGCGGCGGCATGGCTGGCCCCAAAGCCGGTGTCAGCAATCAAGCCGGAAAATGTCCCGGTCCCGGATAAAAAGGAAAAAAAATCAGCCCCAGTGAAAAAGAAAAAGGCAGCCTGAACATCTTATAAAAAAGCCCGCATCAGCGCACTGCTGTCCCACAGTTGCCGTAAAAAAGAAGGCCTGAATCCCTGCTATTGATACAATGAGTTTCGCTAAAAACCGTTGTAAAAACAGAAGGATTCAGGCCTTGTCCCATACTGGCACGGTGCTCG
>Ga0073914_10000082_pt1 | contig 16711 bp, 13 predicted proteins | sample GWRWT4_30Apr14_FD_71481 | JGI IMG/M metagenome (GOLD analysis project Ga0073914, IMG submission 71481) | Sand microcosm microbial communities from a hyporheic zone in Columbia River, Washington, USA - GW-RW T4_30-Apr-14 | ecosystem: Engineered > Artificial ecosystem > Sand microcosm >... | reverse complement strand
CTGTGATCACTCCTTTATACCCCCCGCTCAAAAAACAAGCAGGGTAGCGATTTAGGGTGGGTCAGTTTTGGATGAAAATTACCCCCTCAGGTGGGTCAGTTTTGGATGGTCGTCAACAGCTCAAAGCAACTGCTTCTCTGGTTCTGACGGGTATTGAAGATGTGCAGGGCTTGACACTCACATTGCCTTCAGCGGCGAATGTGGTGGGCACGGTTTACCGCCCCGATGACAGCACACCTGCCGCTAACCTCCCTGTAACTATTAAACGTCAGGACGGTACAACATGGTCGCGCAGTGCAAGCACAGATGCTTTGGGGCAATACCGTTTCACGGGATTGGAGTTAGGCAACTATGAGGTTTCTGCAGAGGACGTGACTAACGTCAAATTTGCTGATGCCGAGATGTCCTTGACCGCTGATGGTCAGGAGATCACGACAGATTTGCATTTGGCAGATAACCGGATTTCGATGCCATCCAATCTTTATGATGCCAACGGTTTCCGCTATGACATTCAAGGCAATGGCAATATTGCTCGTGGTTTTGGGGTCAGAGGATATGGGGATTACCCGGTATTCAACAACGGTGGTGTCTTGCTTGAAATCAACGGCCAATCGTTTAGTGGTAATGCCAGTGCATATTTGGAGGCTGAGCGCCGTCAGTTTGTCGTGACACAGCCGACTCTGCTCTCTGGACTGAATGTGACTCGCAAGGTGTTTGTACCAAAAGGCGGATATTTCGCACGTTATCTGGAAATTTTAGATAATCCGGGTAATGCACCAATCACGGTCTCGGTAAGGCTCAAGAACCGTTATTACTACCAGACAAGGCTTTTGGACACATCGAGCGGAGATGTGGTGCTTCAGGCGAGTGGTGCTGCCCGTGATCTGTGGCATATCTCCGGCTCTCTCACGGACACAGATCCCTTTATTACTGGGGCACAACCTCCAGTTGCCCAAGTACTGGGACAGCAGGGTGCCTCCTTGTTGCCGGATGAGCTCAATCTCTCAAGCTCAACAATGCAATCGGCGTGGTCCGCCGTGACGGTTCCAGCCGGCGGGCGCGTGAGCTTGATGCACTTTGAGGTTCAGCAAGTTAATCGTGCGGGTGCTCGTGCGGCGGCAGAACGCTTGTCGCAGTTGCCACCAGAGGCAATTCAGTCACTTCGTAAAAATGAAATAGATTCAATCCTGAACTTTAATGTGCCGGTTGATGGCCAAAGCACTCTACCGGCATTGCCCAGCTTGTTAGGGGCAGTATCAGGCAGAGTTTACGAGGGTGATGGAACCACCGCTGTGCCTAGAACATCTGTCAACGTGCAAAGCCAGCACCCTCTGTTCAACCGAGTGTGGACGTCTGACTATTATTGTGGCTCGCCTACGAATCTCACATCGGGGCTGTACTCTGATGACAATGGGAACTTTGTTCTGACTGGCATCTTGCAAGACTCTGCTTCCATTCCGTTGCCAGTTGGCACGCCAATTCTTGTGAAGAGCCAGCCAAGTAGTTGCGGCTATTACTACTACGTAGGTCATCCTGTGACGAGAATACAGGCTCCGACTGTGACGGCAGTTTTTGAAAATGGCGCCAATGCGGCACAGAAAAATCTCGTATTCCCCACCGGCATTCTGAAAGGAACTGTGACAGGGCCATTGGATGTCAGTATTGCTGGCGGTTCGGTACGCATCACGACACCTCCTCTGGATGGGGTGGTGGTGCCGATCCAAAGTGATGGTCGTTACGAGTTGCCCGGCATGCCTGCTGGTACGTATGACTTGTTTGCTACGGTTGCACATCCTCAAGGTGATGCACTCAACGGGGTACGCAGCGGCATTGCCGTAACATTGGGCACAACATCTACCGTTGATATTCCTCTTGAGGCGACCGGCTCGCTCTCTGGGTCGCTGTTTACCGCAAACGGTGAGGTTGTTGTTAATAGTCGTATTGAGATCAGGGGCGAGAGTGGCGCACGCACTGTGTATCGTTCGGCCAATACGGACTCACTGGGACACTACAATTTCTGGGGAGTTCCAACGGGCACTTATACCGTGTCAGTGACTGATCCTCGGACAGGGGCCGTGACGACAGCAAGCGTTTCTGTAAATGCAAATCAGGCCAGCACGAAAGATGTCGTATTGCTAGGGACTGGAGTCTTACAGCTGACCGTTAAATATGCGCGTGGCACAAATGCGGGGGGTGCCTATGTTTTCCTGCGATCGTCAGCGACAGGTGGCTATGACAACTATGCAGGTATTACCGATGCACAAGGTCAAATCACTGTAGTGGTGCCAGTGGGCAGCTATACCGTAAGTGTTAGACACCCGACTGACTATTACAGTGCAATGAAGTCCGTGAGTGGCACGATATCGGCAAATAATGAATCGGTGGTCCAGTCACTTGTGCTGCCTGCCTTGGCGAATGTCAGCGTGCGCGTGGTGAACCATGATGTATCCGATACGCCAATTGCTAACGCTGAAGTACTGTTGACCGATAGTTATTACAGTAATAGCTGGGTAGGCAATACCAACAACTCAGGCGTATTGCTCTTGCAAGGTGTTCATGAAGGCTCTTACTCACTTCGAGTAAGAGCGCCGACGGGACAAGCAATTACTGTGTCGGGGGTCGTAGATGCGGCGGTAGATGGTCAGACTGTCGAGAAATTGGTTTCTTTCTCCAGTGCCCAAAGCAAGTTTGGAGTCTTCACTTTTGATGGCGAACGCCATCTCTACTCCATTCCTGTGACTAGCGGCGATGTGCTGAATGTTGCCATCAATGGCGCGCAAGTAGGCGCGACTGGGGCAGATTACCTTGTCGCAGCGGATGTCACGGATCAGGCACAGGAGACCCAAGCCAGCGGTTACGGTTATGGCCCTGGTAACAATTTCTCCCAATACAATAGTTACCGTGACCTTACTAATGTGCCTGTCAGCGCCACTGGTAACTACACGGTTGGCGTCAACAGCTATTACAGCAACTATCTCGGTGGTTATCGACTAGACGTGCGTGTCAATGGTGTGCCTGTTGATGTGCAGCCTTACTTGGATGGCGGCTTGGTTCAGGGGCAGGTATTGCGCAGTGATGGCGCTACTCCGGTCGCCAACCAACTGGTAGTGATAAGCAGTAGCAACTTGTCATTGCACATTAGAGCGCGGACCGATGCTGATGGGCGCTTCCAGTTCGGAGGAGTGCCCCTTGGTGAGTTTGTTGTGTCTGCACTTGATGAAAGTACAGGCAGCGAGGCTGTAACCGCGACCGGTACTCTCTCCACCGCAGGTGAGGTGGTGACAAGTAACTTGACCTTGCCGGTTCAGGCCACGCTGAACGTGACAGTTAATGTTACCGGGATTGCTGCTCCGAGCTCTCTCTATCTCTCCATGACGGATGCCCGCGGTACACGTGACGTTGGCCCGGTCATTTTCCACAGCGGTGAATCAACCAGTCAGGTTCTGGTGATGACTGTCTATGGGGAGTCTGTGAGTGTGCAGGCAGTGCATCCGTACAACGGTAACATTGCAGTAGAGGCATTGGTGACAGTAGCTGAGGGCGAATCACTGCCGGTAGTGTTGACGTTGGCCGCTGGATCGGTGCAGGGCGTGGTCCGTTATGCCAATGGTGATCCGATCACTGACAACAACATCAGGGTCCGTGCCTTAACGCCAGGCGGCGGCTATTTGGCGAATACCTACACCGACTCTGCAGGGCATTATCAAATTGCGGCGCTTCCACTTAATCAGGAAATCGTGCTCCAGATTACAGATCCTGAAACGGGTGTGCGCCTCAAAAAGAGCGTGACGCTGCAAGCCGGGCAGCCGGTTTTGGAGCAGGACCTTCAACTGCTTGGCGTGGGTATGGTGTCCGGAGTATTGAGTCGGACCAATTTAACACCAGTGGCGAACACCCAGATCATTGCACGCTATATGGTGGATACTTCGGATGGACCAATGTCGGAGGAGTTCTATGCCTATACCGGTGCTGACGGAAGATACGTGATTGCGGGAGTGCCGGTTGGCCAACTGGTTACAGTGACGGCCTACTATAACGATGGCTTTCAATACGCTGAAGCATCGGGAGAGGTGACGCTGACGGCAGACGGTGAAATTAAAACGCTGGATCTGAGCCTGGATTTAGGGGGCGCTTCTTTGAGCCTGTCGGTCCTGGCCAGTGATGGTCTGCCTGTGCCTGGAGAGTGTGAGTTCGTGGTCTCCCATGAAGACGGGTGGTGGACAAGTGCCGCGGGCGAGTGCAGCGGACTTTTGGTGCAGAACCTCCACGGTGGTAACTACACAGTGTCGGTGTACAAAAATACTCTTATCGGAGTAGCAAGTACTACCGTATCGGAGGAGGAACAATCGACAGTAGCTATTCCTGTGACCAAGGTTTCGGGGGCTGTAACGTTTGCCGATGGACTTGCGCCGAATCAACCTTATGTCAATGTCCTGATGGAATCCGGTGAAATGTATTTCGCACAGGTATCAGACGAACAGGGCCACTTTGCCGTTTATGGTGTGCCTATGGGGGCCTTTACGGTTCGGGCGCAGGACAGTGATTCCGGTCTGATGGGGGCGGCGACAGGTAGTTTGGTAGATGCGACGATTCCGATAGTTTTGAATATTGCTTTGCAGCCAGCGGGCATGGTCTCGGGTGTGGTGCGTAACCGCGATAATCTGCCTGTGGTGAATGCTGAGGTTTATGTGCGCAGTAGTGCACTGGATGTGGATCGTTATGTGATGACTGATGCCAACGGCACTTACTCAGTTAATAGAGTCGCCTTCGGAGATATCAGCGTAATTGCCAGAGACCCGAGCTCTAATTTGGTAGGTAACGCAAGTGGCCACTTGGAGTCGAATGAGCAACCTCTGTCTTTGGATATCACTTTGCCAGTGACGGGCAGCATTAGTGGCAAAGTGCTGGGCCTTGATGGAGTGACGGCGATAAGCAATGCGCCTGTGACGCTGACGACGATGGAAAGTTATGGGCCTTTCGGTGTGATCACATTGAATACAGTCACCGATAGCAATGGCCAATATACATTCAGTCAGGTGCCTGTTGGGGCCGTGGTTCTCTTGGCGGATGGGGGCAATTTCTTTGGTAAAGGAGCAGCGCAAATTACGGCAGATAACGCCGTAGCACTCAATATTACGCTGGGTGCTGCGGTGCTCCTCCCCTATGACCTCAATGGATCGGATGCTTCGCGCTACGATGTGCAGGGTAACGGCACGCTCAACGATGGTGGCTTCAACGGGGCTTATGATGCTTACGATGGTGCCTACTATCTGGACGTCGATGGCGGCGGTGTCCCGTACATGTCGGTTGCAGATATGCAGATGAATGGGCGGGAGCTATTGCTCAGCGGATGGTCGGTGAGTGGGGTGCAAGTGTCGCGGCAAATCTATGTGCCACAAGGAGGAGGGTTTGCGCGCTTCTTGGAAGTGCTCGCCAATCCAGGAGATGCTGCCATAACTGTGCCCGTTAGAGTTTCGGGTAATCTGGGCTCCGATGGCGACACACAGGTGCGTGTGGCTGCTAGTGCGACCGGTAATCGTTATGTCGTGACCAGTGATGCTGGCTATGACCCTTCATTGGCTCATGTATTTGCCGGTAGTGGGGCTGTGGTGGCAACAGATGCGCAGTTTTCTCCTCTAGACGATAACTTCAGCTACTCATGGCCGGTTACGGTGCCAGCTCATGGCAGTGTGTCGCTGCTGCACTTTGCGGTTCAGCGGAATAGCAACAATTGGAGTGAGGCGCAGGCCCAAGCCGAAGCGTTGGCCAATATGACTCAGCCGGGCATGTTTGACGGATTATCTGCCATTCAAAAAGCGTCAATTCAAAATTTTGCGGTGTCCCCATGAAAAAGATACTTATTTCACTTGTGACAAGCATTGCCCTATTCGGTGGAGCAGTGGCCCAAGCCGCTCCGGAAGAAAGGCTGATGCCCGATGTCCACTTATTTCTGCCAAGTGAGGAAGCCTTTCCTTTAAGCGAATTTTTGCCCGCTAGAAGATGGGTATTATTAGTGGTGGATGCCAGTCTTCCTGCAGGACGTGCCTGTCTTGATGCGCTGACCTCCAAGCAGGACGGCTTTGGTGAGAACTTGTGGATCGTTGTGGTGGGTAATGCCAAAGAGTTGCAGCAGCAGATAAAAGGTTACGACAAGCTGGCCGGAGCGCGTTGGTTGCGAGCCGACTCTGCTTTGCTAAGCCAATTACATTTGTCTGGGACTCCCGCCATGCTGGGAATGACGGCTGGCCGTCAAATTGCCTGGCAGCATGCGGGGATTCCTCATGCGCCTGAGCAACTTCCCCTCATGGTGAAAAACTGGATCGGTCAATCTGGGACGTTATCAAGCAGCGGTATCAATCAATGACAAAACGTTTGGTAGCTGTGGCAGTCTTCTTGATTAGTTTTTGTAGTGCGGTTGTGCCGACGGAGGTGTGGGCTCTAACTCCCGCTGAATCGAACAAACAGATTACCGTCCTGGTCTTTTCGTCTTATAGCTGCCCGTATTGTGACAAGGCGCGTCCAATGCTGGCATCAATCAACGCCAAATATCCGGGAAGGGTGCGTATCATTTTTAAACACTTTCCTATGTCTAGTGATGAGAAGAGTTTGTTGCCACATGAGGCGGCAGAGGCAGCTGCTGCTCAAGGAAAGTTTCAGGCCATGCATGATGCTCTGTACGATGCAGGCGTAGCCAAGCAGGACAGGAAGGCGGTTGAGAAAATTGCCCAACAGCTGGGCTTGAATATGGCCAGCTTCCGCGCTGATCTCGATAAGCATCTCGGGCGTGCGCATATCGAGGATGATGTGGCCGAGGCGGGTGCTTTGAAAGTGGTAGCAACCCCCACATTTTTTATTGATGGCTACAAGCTTGAAGGGCTGCAACTGCAAGAAACTTTGGAGCAGCTAATTGAGCATCAAATGGCGAAAAAATAAGGGGGAATGCCCCCTGTTTATAGTGGTTTTTAGGAGAGGAAATGAAGGTTACTTGTCTTGCCGCCAGTTTTCTTATGGCATCTACGAGCTTGGCTTTTGCTGATACTGCGGCGTACTCCTTGAAGCAGACAGGGGCCTCTTTTATTGAGGCTCCGCCAAGTAGGGATAGTAATCTAGCCCCAATGGGCCTGTCGGGCTCAGAGAAAGTGGAGACTCACGCCGTCATATCGTTTAGCAACCGCCTGATTACAGATATTCCAACTTTCGGCAAGGATGCTAGGGTCACGGCAACGGCAATTTTTGGTAATAAATCCAGAGTCACTCTTGGAACGGCAGAGTATTCGGCTTTTAGAAAAACGAGCGATGATAAGAAGAAGTCACTATTTACGATTTCAGTATCGCGACTCCCTGACAAACCCATTGTTGGGGTGGACTTCTCAGGGACTATTCAGTTCTCCGTGGCAAAATCCCTTAAGAAACTTGTGTCCAGCTTCCAGCCAAAGTCTGGGACCAAAATAAGCGGCGTCCTTGGGAATATAACCATTTCCAAGATCGAAGGAACATCATTAGCCCTAACCGGCGACTCTCGTTTATCCGGAGTTGCGTCGGTGAAAGTAATAAAATCAGATGGGACGGTAATGGCTGGTGAAAAGGTCTCGTACTCACTTCAAGGTCTTGAAGGGAATTCAACGGTGATCTCACAGTGGCAGTTTAATCAGCCCATTCCATCTGGGAAAATTGAACTTTCCTATTATGACGGCCTCGAAACGATAGAGGTTCCAGTATCCTTCTTGGTAATGAAACCCTACTAATTAGGTTGATTTACTCAATGGACGCCGTGCTCCTATACCCGCCCTCTTAAGGTTTGGAAGTGGTTGCGGCATAAGTCTTTTATAGCTACTTAGGGAGTCACGAAATTGTTGCGTTCTATTTTCTGTCTGCACTCATTTGGTGTGGGCATTTTGTGTCTGTTAGGGAGTGCCGCGGGGGCTCAAGAGCCAAATGGCGCGAGAGAAAAGCTTGCAGCACAAGGTATCGAATTCTCCCCTGCTCGATGGGTTCAGTATGCTGCTCAGGGCGACAGCCGTATGGTTGAGCTGTTTCTGGAGGCAGGCATGCCAGTTAATGTGCAGGATGCCAAGCGTCAAGTATCAGCATTGCATAATGCTGCATCTCAGGGGCATTTGGAGTTGGTCAAAAAATTGATTGATAAAGGCGCTAATCCTAATCTCAAGGATTGGAATGGATACACACCACTTATTAACGCAGCCTTTGCGAGTCAGCAGAAAGTTGTCGAGTACCTTTTGGCTCATGGTGCCAAGGTTGATGTTGTGCCAGTTAGTGGACCAACAGCTTTGATCGCAGCTATTCAGAGGGGGAGTGCGGAAATTGTCACGGCATTGTTGCATGCGGGGGCCAATCCTCAGCTTCCCAGCGCTGCAGGCATATCACCTGCCCAGGCTGCTGAGCTTTCAGCTCATAATGAGTTGATTGCGCAACTTGGTGGTACGGAGGTACGCCCATGAAGGTTTACGCTTGGATGTCCTCGAGAGCATGGCAGTTAGCGGTAACTTTTCTCTGTCTTTATATGGGCTCCGCGCTAACCGTGGCGGCTCAAGTTGCTCCTCCTAAAACGATTCTGTCTTATCCCGCTTTTGGTACTACGACCGATGTCGCTGCAATTACATCCCATGGTTCTGCTTTCCATAACAAAGTGGAGTCCGAAGGTGAGGCGACACCCATCGTGGAGGCTTGGAAGACTCAACAAGTCACTTTGCCTTGGACGCGCATCATGTTGGGCCGGTTTGTTAAGCATAAGATTAGCCCATCACGCGCTGCCCGAGGTAGCGCATTGGTGCATGTGGCGATGCATGATGCCCTGATCTTGGCGCAACGAAAAAAGATTTCTGAGCAAGCAGCCGTCTCTGTAGCAGCAGCCACCGTTCTTGGGTATCTCTTTCCTGCTGAAGAGAAGGCATTTGATCGAATTGCGGCGACTGCATTGTGGATGTCAGTTCCCCAAGGTGGGCAGGAGCTTTCATCATCTGTACAGCAAGGCGTAATTCTGGGCCGACAAGTAGGTGAAACCTTGACGGCTTACGGTGAGGCCGATGGTGCGGCACGCGGTTGGAATGGCGAGAAACTGCAATGGTACGGAGAGGGGCGGTATTACGGTCCTGGAACTTGGGAGCCGACGCCACCGTATTACTATTACCCTCCTGATGAGCCTTTTGCGCCCTCTTGGCGTACTTGGGCGCTGAAGTCTCCCGGAGAGTTTCGCCCAGTCCCTCCAGCATTTGGGTCGCCGAAGTATATCAAGGATCTGAAAGAAGTGGTGGAGGTCGGTACTAAGCTGACACCGGAACAATTAAAAATCGCCAAGTTCTGGGTCGATGGCAAAGGTTCTGTGACGCCACCAGGTCACTGGAATCAAATCGCCTTGGATTTGATACAAAACAGTAGCTTTGATAACCGTCAAGTTGCGGAAATATTTGCTGAACTTAATATCGCGATGGCTGATGGCTTTATTGCATCTTGGGACGCCAAATATCATTACTGGACGGTGCGTCCTATTACTGCGGCTAAGCAAGTTCTTGGTATCGATTTCAAGACTGCCATTTTGACGCCACCATTTCCTTCGTACGTTTCTGGGCATGCCACTTTTAGTGGCGCAGCTGCCCAGATTTTAGGGGCCTATTTTCCCAAGGAGTCGAAACGTCTTAGGGATATGGGAGAGGAGGCGGCACTGTCTCGTCTGTATGGCGGAATTCATTTCCGTCATGACAACGAAGATGGCTTGGTGCTCGGACGAAAGATCGCGGACACTGTACTGGCCCGCTATGGTAATGGCGTGAAATACACCTTGAAATAACTGGCAAGACTCTTCATTTTTTAAATATGAAGCTTGGTGAGGTCATTGCCTCATCAAAGACTCCACTGATTTATTTTTACCGGCCGTTTAGGAATTTAGAGTGATATGAAGGGCATAGCCAAGCTTATTTCGGAGCCCCAAGACTGACTTGCATGTAAAGAGCTGTCCCATTGAGACTCCCAACTTTGGCAATCAACCATCATCATTAACGGGTGTAATATGGACCTAAGAAATTTATCTATTGAGAAAGCCGCACTATTTTTATTTGGCGTAGTTTTTTTAACGGCCATGCTAGTTATAGTTGTCAACTATCCGTACCCATCCCCTGCGCAATGGCAAGTATTTTCTTTAACACTTGCTCTAATTGCTGCTGGAATTGGAGCCTCCCTTCCTGGGGCATTACATATAAAAATCACCCCTTGGATCCGTGCTGGCGGCGCTATTGGTCTATTTGTCCTAGTTTACCTCGTCAAGCCTGCATCAGTCGTTTCACACAATCCTGAGGATTTAAGCTTTCAGCCCAACACTTCTCTAGCGTTACCTGTAGCAAGAAAAATGATAAATGAAATAAAAAATGGAGAATTTGAAACGCTATACAGAAGTTTCAGCGAAGCCACAAAAGAAGCAGTTCCCGAGTCCGAATTTATGGAGCTCTCAAGAAACACAAGACAACAGTTCGGCAGCCCTACAAGCACCACACTATGGCGTACTGACACAAGTATTTCATATCAGCCTCCGCGAGGACACTTTAGGCACTACACTTATTTATCAAAATTCCCCAATGGGGCCGAATTACAAGAGACTGTAAGTCTATACGCCAAACCAGAGTCTAAAAAATGGGAGCCATTCACTTACAATTTTAATGTTCTGAAAAACCCATCAAACTGACAAAAGAGATTGCCATGAAGCCAAATAGGTGCGCTGTTCTATTTGCGGCATTATTTTTGAGTTTCAATCATGCCTCTGCCGAGGAGGTATTGCCAATTGAACCTGTCTATCAACGTACCGCCGTCTGGTGTTGGGTCGCCGTAGGAGAAATGGTATTTCGCTACTACGATATTCCAGCCATTAACCCTGATTATCAATGCGGAATAATTGCGCCCATACACCCAGCATGCGGTGCCAATTGCTACTCCTGCCAAACGGGATCGGGAACTGCTGAAAATATTAAGTATATGATTGAAAATTACCCGACCATTGCAGCAAGTATTACGAATGATCGCGGCCGAAACCTCCAAACCACTCTTTCATATCGGGCACTTCCTTGGGAGCATCTCAAAAGGGAAATAGATGCGGGCCGTCCGGTCATCGCAGGCATCACGCCAGGCTCACATGTAATGCTCGGCCTATCAGCACATGCGGTTCTAATAGTCGGGTATGATGCTGACTTAAGTTCATTAATAGTAAACGATCCATATCCTTATGATTTGGATGCCAATGCAACTAACCCATACTTAGAGAATGATGGCGAGGAGAGGGAAGAGGGGCAGTATTTAATCAATTACAATATCTTCAAAAACAGACTGCATTGGCAGCATTCCTTTAAAAATATCAGATGCACTGGATCAACCTGTCCATAGGGACGAACTCCAACTTAGTCATTAATCGAGACAAAGCATGTTGGCTGCTGCTGTAAGTCAATGCGGATATCTGATGCTGGTGAATGCACATCGAGTGTGCGCATTATGAGTGAAAATAAAGGGAGGAAATATGACAAAGCCGGCAGTAGTTCTGGTGTATGGCATGAGGCATGTCAACGAAAGATTATTACACGCCTATTGGCGTGGATTACAACAAGATATTTTATGACTATAGAGAGAAGCGCAAAAAATAAGCTGGCTCTTACGCAGCCCTTTCCGCAAGTCTTTCACTGGGCCTAACAAGCAAGATTATTGCAGCAATTGCGAGCCCAGATAAACTGGTCGTTGGCGAGAAGCTGGCGCAACTCGGTCGCAGTTGCTGAACCTGGGTTTCGTGCCGGCGTTGATCCTGCTCCCGCTGCTCATTTACAGATTGCCGGTAATGAGAGAAAAGTGATGGGGCATTGCGCGATAGGAGAGCTCAGCTAGTTCAACACCAGCATGGCTGCTGTTAACTGAGAGGCTAGCGTATTATTACGGATTGACAACGACGGCTTGTCATAAGAACAATTCCATTGATGAGCAAGATACTGGTATCTGGTGGCGCCAAGATTTTTTCTGGAGTAGTAGAAACTTCAAGATTAGCTGACGAGAACTTCCCCCGCATTGAGGATTGAACTTATTCTCCGGCACTCCGGCCGGAAATCATGGAGAAAATAGAAATGGTATGGGATACCAAGAACTCCCGTCAAATACTGACGTGGGCTTTTCTGTACAACAGCAAAGAGATCTTTACTATCTTCATTGATTCGGAAAAGAAAACCATGAATCAGCTGCCGTTCTGGAATCACGCAGCCAACAAGGCAGTCCGCGAACAAACAGCAAAGCCTTTGGCCATTGGCTTGCACGATCTTATTGCTGCCCAGTATGGGGCACAGTACGAAAGTGCGGATACCAACTATTTTTCGGCCGTAGATTCGCTGGTGACAATACTCATCAGTGGAACGAAGACAGTTGCCGAATTAGCAGAGGCCGTTGATGCGCTGTTCAAGCTGAAAGACGAATAACTGCCGATATCAATCTGACACGGATGCCATTATGCGATTACTTTCAGTATTTCCTATTGTTTCGATTTTCTTTGTATCCGCACCTTTGCTTGCGGAAGAAAATAAGAGTAACTTTTTCAATACCATAAACTACGAGCTGAAAATGCTCGATCCAAAGACGGACAATAGCCAGTCCGACCAAAGCACATTGGCTCTGGCCTATGACTTCGACTATGCATTCACTGGAGGCAAGCAACTGTCCGATCGTACCCAGGAGTCGCTCAAGTTATCCGGGCGAGGGCTTATTGCCTTTGACAAAGCCGTTAATCCAAAGGATTTTCTAGAGACTAAGTTAGACTGGGGCCTGAAGCGGGACGTTGCGAATCCTCGTCATTGCGGAGCGGGTACGGCGGCGGAGATGGCAGCCTGCAAGATCGCTCAGCAGGATGAGTTTAAAAACGGCTGTGTTACAGAAGGGGTAATGACCTCTGTAGAATGCGACGCAATATCCAAGGCAAAAATTGAAGAAAAAAATATTAGTTCCTACTTTGCCTACTTAGATGCAAAGTACGAGTCCAACCAAGATTTTTCACAGTCACAACTTGCCTATGGGATAAATGGCGGCTTCAGCTCACGCAGTGACAGCTTGCTGGCATCGCTTCTAGATACACCATTCAAACTAACGCGCCGGTTGAGTAATCACCCTCTAGGTAATGAGGTATATCCAGGCATCCTCCCAACGGTTCTGTTAGCAGTTGAGCAAGTGGCTCCTCAAGAAAATGAAGAGCGCCAAAAGATTACTGGAGGCGACAAGGAGTTCGAGCGCGCCAGTATTGATATCGGCATGACTTCTATCGTTGGGAGAGTCAAAGGCAAGGATCTTAATTTTAATTTCTTCTGGCGTTATTTCAAAGAGATAGATCCAGACAAAGCAATTAAAGATGCGGGCTTACACCGATACCGGCTCAGCTCCTATGCCCTTGTTTATAACGGCGTTGTTTCAGTGTCATATACCTCAGGGAAGCTCCCCTTTGACAAAGAAAACCAGCGTGTCTTTGATCTTGGTCTGAAGTTCAATTTCGACTAGTGCGCCCAGTGAAGGCTTCCCATCACTAGCGCCTCGGACCAAGGAGAACTCAATGCATCTCAAAATTTCATGTGTATACGTATTGATTTTTGCATCACTAATTGGAGCCGCCAATACAAATGCTATTGCTCAGTCAGATCCGGCAGTACTCAAACCCATTATTGATCGCGCTATTTTTTGGGCTCAATTGAGTGACATTGTAAGGAAGCGAGAACCCTTTAAGTTCTATTACATGCGCCACGGCGTTTTGAAAGAAGAAACCATCCGCTTTAACCAGAAAGTTTTGGAGTCCCCAGCCAAAGATATTGTTAATAGAATCATTGACTATTGGGAGCAGACTGGAGGGGGACATCCGAAGCACCTTGGCTACTTGCTTGGAACGTCGTACCGAGAGACGTGCCAAACTATGCTGGCTGGCATGGAGGAGCCTTGCGGCTTAACAGGCGAAAAACGTGCCGGTTACTTGAGGTCGGTTAAATATGGCGCGCCAAATAAAAAAGGCGTCTCCTACTATGGACGGGGTCTAGTACAACTTACAGGTGAGAAAAACTATGCAAAGATAGGAAATCTTCTCGGCCTGGATTTACTAAGCAACCCCAATATAGCGCTTGAACCAGACACATCTATCAAAATATTGGTTGAAGGTCATCGTCATAGTTGGTTCACACACCACCGCTTCGACCAATATCTTGATGACACAAAGTCAGATTGGGTTGGGGCTCGTAACTTAGTTAATCCTGGCTCATCTAGGAAGGCGGCTACTGGCTATTTCGCCTGCCGGTTTTATGAAGCAATCCAGCGGGCTTCGTTGACTCCCGCACCAAAAGCCGATGTAAGTTGCTTCACGTTAAAGAACACAAGCAATTAATCAAGGCATCCCATGTCTATGACAAAGTAGCTCAAGAGTTAACTTGAAGCTAGCCCCTCTAAGGCAGGCTCCGTGAGCCACATCTTGCTAATTGAAAGAACCGTTGGCCCTAAGAACCCTAGGAAGTACCGTGTCACGGTGACTCGCTTATTTTGTATGGTGAAATTCACTTCCGTCATGACAACGAAGCCTGCTTGGTGTTGGAGCGAGAGATCACAGATATCGTACTGACGCGTCATGGAAATAGCATAAAGTATTTAGCGAAATAGCCGTCAGAAGATTTTTATTAGTGCTGCTATGTTGGATAGAGGAGGTGGGTAGCACACAACTTGAATTCCTCTAAGGTTAGATACCGATTAACCTCATGCTGTCCACGCATGTCTCGCACAAAAACTTGTCCATGGTATTGCTCAATGTGTACTCCATCTTTGAAGCTGGCTACCGGGGAGCTGTGAAGCGAAAAATATAAAGACGGAAACGGTATTCCACGATGTTCCGTTTAAATCAGGTTACAAGTCATTGCCGCTCTCAAGATTCAAGGAAGAAGGCTACACACCCCTGCAGACGACTTCAGATTTTAACTTAGTAGATCTGCAAGGGATTTCCCACCATTCGAAAAGCGTGATTTGCACCAATCGTTCACCCTGTGCAATCGCCAATGGAGCCGCAGCACCTGTGAATACTAAATAGGGGTGGGGCAAAACCAAGTGGCAATCCACCATCAGAATTCTTCATTGACTGCGGTGTCTCGGGGCGCAGGAGAGCTATTTCACGCCCGGACCTTTGTTAGTGATTACAGAAAACGCTGCAGAATTCGAAAGATCTCACGATAAACCGCAACCTTTACCCGGTTGATGTCGTAGGGATTCTGGTCTTCGGAGCAGCCGTTAGTGTACACATGGGCATTCCATTCCCGGTTGATGAATTTGCCGCGCTGTTCCATGCCTGGGCCAAGGCCCAAGTATGGCGGCTTAATGTGAAAAATACGGTTTTGTAAGACCGGGATGGAAAAACTCATGCCTTCGATATCGCCAATGACAGCAGCCCCAAGCTTCACCTGAACTCTCCATGCACCGTATTCATAATCTGTTGGCTTCCAGATGCGGACATGAGCCAGAGGATTAACGACAGGAAGAATTGAACGTATGAGTGCTACCTCCGCCGAACGGATTGCAGGAGCCGGATTTTCCAGCGCGCTTCTCGAATATAGAAAAAACTCGCCGCCCCAGCGGCCATTCTGAATTTCGCAGGCCTGGGTGTTTTTAGAAAATGGATGCCTGACGGCATCTGTCCCAAGATCCACGATGCGATATCCGTAACCGCAATCTACGCGGTAAGGCTCTCCTTTCTCCCCGACAAACAGAGGCAGAAGGAACCATTGCCGGGTACTCCAGATTTCCGCACGTGCATTCAAAACGATTACTTCCACGTGGTAGTCAACACCCTGTGCCTTGCGAGTACTGTTTTCAGAGTAAGCGGTTATTGATGATCGGACAGTGACGCCTTCCAGTGAAGCCATTGTGGCCTCGCCGTTAAGGGGATCCAACTCCATAAGACGTTCATAAAACTTGAATTTGTTGAAGCTGGCGTGGATTTCTCCCTCGCTGCTCTTTTCAAATTCCGTGACAAGGGCTGCAACAGAGTTGAAACCGTGGCCGTAAGCATTTGCTTCAAAAACAAGCTTTTCTTTGGGCTTGATTTCTGTAGGGATGCTGCTGAGCAGCGAATGGGAGTGGGCAAAAAACTGCTGGCGAGAAAGTACTGAGAACATGATGACCTCCAAGGGTTACTTTGCGATCGACCGTTTAAACACAAAGCCTTAGAAGGGCATCTGCGTTGGTTCATTTGCGGCTTACGCCGCAGCTCTTGTTGGCCGGTAACAACCAGGGTGAGCAGTCCACGTCTGATGACGTAGCGCAAGAAATAGCACTGAGGGAGTTTGCGTGTCAAATCTTTTTGAGCGAAGTAAGAAGCGCGCCTCAGCTATATACTTGAAATGCATTCAGGACTTGGCTGGGTGTCATGGAGGGGATGGGGACACGAAAATTGCGGCGATAGCGCCTTAGGCGAGTGATGATTCCAAAGGGAGGCACAAGATTAAGACACAATATGAGTCCCCAATGCCGCAGCCAAGTCCCTTACAGTTTTTTCGATGTCACCGTCATCAATCAAGGAGTGGCTGAGTATGCTTCATAACTTTGAGCACATCGGTCGGGCACCCCACCAATAAGGCGCAGATGAACGAGGGCCAAACGGGCCTCAGAAAAAATAGGGGCGCCACTGGCGCCCCTATTAAAACAGCAAATCCAGCAGCCACTTCGCACC
>Ga0073914_10000081_pt1 | contig 16726 bp, 13 predicted proteins | sample GWRWT4_30Apr14_FD_71481 | JGI IMG/M metagenome (GOLD analysis project Ga0073914, IMG submission 71481) | Sand microcosm microbial communities from a hyporheic zone in Columbia River, Washington, USA - GW-RW T4_30-Apr-14 | ecosystem: Engineered > Artificial ecosystem > Sand microcosm >... | reverse complement strand
TCCGTTGTCGCTCGGTATCGAAACGCTGGGTGGCGTGTTCACCCGCATGATCGATCGCAACACGACGATCCCGACGAAGAAGAGCCAGGTCTATTCGACTGCGGAAGACAATCAGAATGCCGTGACGATCCGCGTATTCCAGGGCGAGCGCGAAATGGCTGCCGATAACAAGCTGCTGGGCAATTTCGACCTCGTAGGAATTCCGCCTGCACCTCGCGGTGTGCCGCAGGTTGAGGTAACCTTCGATATCGATGCCAACGGCCTTGTCAGCGTAACCGCCAAGGACAAGGGCACAGGCAAGGAACAGCAGATCAAGATCCAGGCTTCGGGTGGTTTGTCCGACGCCGACATCGATCAGATGGTCCGCGACGCCGAAGCTTTTGCCGAAGAAGACAAAAAGCGTCGCGAAGCTGCCGAAGCGAAGAACAACGCCGAAAGCCTTGTCCACACGACCGAGAAGCAGCTTGAAGAGCATGGCAGCAAGATCGATGCCGGCCTGAAGGGTGAAATCGAAGCCGCAGTCACCGAGACCAGAACTGCCATCGAAGGCGGCGATGTAGAAGCGATGAAGGAAAAGGCTTCGGCCCTCGCCCAAATCGCGATGAAGCTGGGCGAAGCGATCTACAAAGAGGAGCAGCAAGCTTCAACCGCGTCAACAACCGACGCAGCAGAGGATGCACCGGCCGACGAAAATGTCGTCGATGCCGAGTTCTCCGAAGTCGAAGACGACAAGAAAGACTAAAAGTGAAAGTTTCCGACCGTCGCTTACCGAAACGCAGCGACGGTCGGGAATAAGGGGTTAGTCTGTCATGAGTCTCGATATCGATTATTATGAATTGCTGGAAGTCGAACGGTCTGCGGACGAAAAGACGCTGAAATCGTCTTATCGCCGTCTGGCGATGGAATGCCATCCGGATCGCAATCCCGGTTGCGACAAGTCCGAGGCCAAGTTCAAAGCCATCAGCGAAGCCTATGACGTGCTAAAAGATCCGCAAAAGCGCGCGGCATATGACCGTTTCGGTAAAGCTGCCTTTGAAAATGGTGGTGCTGGCGGCGGTCAAAATGGTGGCGCCGGTTTTGGTGATTTTTCCGATATTTTCGAAAGCTTTTTCGGCGACGCCTTTGGCGGCCGTCAACGTGGCCCGGCGCGTGGTGCCGACTTGCGTTACGATCTTGAAATCTCTCTCGACGAAGCATTCCATGGCAAAGAGGCCGAAATCACCATCGACGTCGCATCGGCGTGCGGCACATGCGAGGGAACGGGCGCAACCCCCGGTTCGGGCAAGCGGCGCTGCAATCTATGTGGTGGTCATGGCAAAGTTCGGGCGCAGCAGGGCTTTTTCGTTGTCGAACGAACCTGCCCGACCTGTCATGGACGGGGCGAGGTTATCGAAGACCCATGCAAGGTCTGCCGCGGTGAAGGGCGGGTGGACGAACGCAAGACAATCTCGGTTAGCATCCCCCCTGGCGTAGATGAAGGCACACGCATTCGTGTTGCCGGCAAAGGCGAAGCCGGGCCTTATGGGGCGGCTGCAGGCGATCTTTATATTTTCATCCATCTGGCGCGGCACAAGGTATTTGAAAGGGACGGCACAACGCTGTTTTGCCGTGCGCCTGTGAGTTTCACGACGGCATCGCTCGGCGGCGAGATCCGGATACCCGGGCTTGATGGCGCAGAACATATCATCCTTGTTCCTGAAGGTATCCAGTCAGGCAAGCAATTGCGCCAACGCGGCGCAGGCATGCCGGTCCTGCAAGGACGCGGACGCGGCGACATGGTCATCCAGATCGATGTCGAAACACCAACACGTCTGACCGCGCGGCAAAAGGAATTACTGCGTGAATTCCGGGAAACGGAAACTGGCGCAGAAAGCCCGCAATCCGCCGGTTTTTTTGACAAGCTCAAGGGTATTTGGGACGATTTGACTTAGCAAGTTTTTTGCTGCGCCGGTGATTGGGCTGTTCATCGGTGTTTTTGAAGCTTATCGTGTCGGTGGAATTTGTTTTGGAGGCCCCCCCAATGAAAATGCTTTCGTCCTTTATTGCGTTTGCAATGGTTGCCATTCCGGCTTCTGCGTCGGCCCAGGATGATTTCAGCAAAGTTGAAATCAAGTCCCAACAGCTGGCGCCTGGCGTCGCCGTGCTTTTTGGCGCGGGCGGAAATATCGGCGTGTCTTATGGCGAAGACGGTACTGTCCTGATTGATGACCAGTTTGCGCCGTTGACCGCGAAAATACAGTCGGCCGTGGCCACTCTTGGCGCTCAGCCGGTGAAGTTCCTTATCAATACGCATTGGCATTATGACCATAGCGGCGGCAATGAAAATCTTGGCAAGGCCGGAGCCGTTATCATGGCGCACGATAATGTTCGCGTCCGGATGGCGGCAGGCGCGACTGTCGCCGGAAATGTTGTGCCACCGGCGGCGAAGGTCGCTCTGCCCGTCATAACCTATGCCGAGGGTCTAAAGCTCCATTTGAATGGCGAAGAAGTTCGGGTGATCCATATGCCTGCCGGACATACCGATGGCGATTCGATCATCCACTGGACGAAATCGAATGTCATCCACATGGGCGATCTGTTCATGTTGCAAATCAGCTTTCCTTTTGTCGATGTGGGCAGCGGCGGTGATGTGCGCGGTTTTGTTGCTGCGGCAGACAAGGCGCTGGCCATCGCGAATGACCAGACCAAAATCATCCCCGGCCATGGTGCGATTGCGACCAAGGCGGATTTGCAAAATCACCGCAACATGATTGCAACGGTCATTGCAAAGGTCGAAACCGGCATCAAAGAAGGCAAAACGCTTGACCAGATCAAGGCTTCACGGCCAGCCGACGGGTTCGGCGTAAAAACAGACGGGTTCATCACCGCAGACCGCTTTGTCGAGACCGTCTATGCGCAGTTGAAGGGTTGATCGGGACGGGGCGTTATTTGCCGCATCATCTTTAAGGTGCGGTTCCGCCCAGACTCTCGATTTCAGAACGCAGTGATATGATGAGCGGTTTGATTCTGGTCAGTCGGGGTTGCTCCTGATCCAGAATCGCTTCGAACGCTTCGCGCTTGAAATTGTGAACGTCCAGTTCATCGATGTTAACTCCGGGTGGAATCGCAGACAAAATGATGTCGATCAATCGTTCCGCCCCGTGCAGGCGGCCCCAGAGATAGTCGTTTTCACGATAGGAACGACTGAAAAAGGCGCCAAAATTGTTGAATTCTATGCCCTTCAAGGTCGTGGCCGCTCCGCCGGTTCTGATGCTGTTGCAATCTTCGGGCGAAATGCGGTCGACCTTTACAGGATCGAACTCATCCAGTCCTTCGCCCTGAAGAAGCGGCAAGGTCGCGATATCGTAGAGCGGATATCCAATATACCCAAGCAACATGACGCGACGACTTTCCTCCGGCATTTGCAATAATGCATCGCATAATATGCTGTCGGCCAGTCGGTCCGCCTCTATTAGCTCGAGGCGCTCGGCAAGTGTGTCGAGCAATTTTGCGGGCTCGGATAATCCATTTGCGACAAAGACACCAAAATCAGCGCCCATAAATTGAGACGTTTCCCGTTCCAAAAACAGAGATAAGCATGCATAAATGTTATCATGCATCGACTTCGTGCCGACATCTTCCTGGCCATAATCTGCTTCGATTTCATGGGCCAACCGGCGGGCGAGGAAGCGCAAGCGGCGGATGCGGAACCGGATATCATGTTCTTTGAAAAACTGGATGGATTCTTTGGTCGCACCGACGCCTTTGTCATGGGCCATCGCGTCCAGGCCGCGTGCGCGAATTTCACTCCAGATTGCGCTGCGTAAATTTCTGAAATGCAGGGCATCGCCTTCCGGATAGCTTCTGCGTGCAATCGCCATAATATCGTCGACGACACCCGCCATTTTCAAATGACCATAAGCCGGGTAACTGTAACCGGCTGCTTGTGCGCCTTTCTCATTCGCAGTCGAGCGCCATTTGTAAAGCCGTTCCGGCGTCGGCTGTGACAGAAACCATGTCTTGCCGAGCAGTTTTTCAATCGTGCCTTCAACTTCAAACCGCAAACTTTCGGTTATCTGCCGCATACGTTCCACACGCTCTGTGCGGCCTTCCAGTTTTTCAAGGCTGTCGCGGATCGGTTGTTCGCGTGGAATGTTGGAAGTGGCACCAAATATGGTGGAGAAAAAGCCGGGCGGTTTCATGCGCGTGCCGCCTTCCGCGTTGGTTCCACCCCGTTTTCCAAACCGGAAGCTCGGCCGACCAGGTTTGGGATCGATATAGACAAAGCGCCGGTCAACTTCGCGCCGCGCAGGACGATTACGCAAGGCTTCAATCGCTTGGTTGAACGGAGCATTGGCGAGAACGGAACCGTCAATCAGCATGGTATCAGCCGCAACTCCCGCTGCGAATTGTTGAGGCAAAATGCGCTGCAAAAACATGTCGCGACTATCCCATTTGATGCCCCGCGCCTTGATTTGGGCATCAAGCTCATGCGCGGAAAATGGCGGGAAAGCACCGGGAAAGCTTGCTGTCGCGCGTGCCGCGAAAACCAGTTCGGGAATGGCTGCGATATCCATTCCGCTGCGCGCGCGTGTTGAAAAGCTGATCGTGATGCGGTGTTCTGATTCAACGACCATGGATGGACTGTTCAACATCAGAATCTGGTCATGGCCGGCAAAGTCAGTGACAGTCACAAACAGGTCAAGCGGCTGGTGTTGCGGCAATAATGTCTTGCCCGTCATACCCTTGGCCATCGCATCAAAAGCGTCAAGCAGCAGTCCGGAAAAGACCTGTCCACCAAAGGGCGGGGCAAACCATCGTGCCCTGACAAATCGCGACAATTTGGTAGCGACTTCTTCCTTGGCTTCATCGGCGACCATGCGGTCAATGGCACCGCCCTTGCGCCGCAATATCATCCACGCAATCGGTATCGCCCAGAATTTCGAGAATCGCGAAAGTGGGCGTGCATCGGGGTCGAGTAGAATTTCGACATCGGCTTTTTCAAGCCAGAGGTCGGTAAGCGGCTCAAGTGACTGGCCGGTTACGATAGCTTGCGAAAGGAATACGCCGTTGATTCCTCCTGCACTTGAACCTGCGATGATGTCGGTGAACACCCGCAATTTTGTACCAGTAACCGCTTCGATTTTTGCCAACAGGTCGAAATAGATGGCTTCGCTGCCGCCCGGTGTTTCATCACCGTCATGATACGCGCGGCTGGCGCGGATCAGATGCCAGATTTCTCGGGTCACACCGTGCATATAGATCGCCAGACTTACACCGCCGTAGCAGATAAGCGCCAGTCTGAGTTCCTTTTCCCGCATTGGAACGATGTGACACTGCTTATTATGTCGCGCAAGCTAAGAAGCGACCAGTTTGATACTTGAGTTCATGATATGTTCTGTTATTAACCCGATATGGCAAAAGCGAAACGCAGATATGTGTGTCAGGCCTGCGGGTCCGAGGCGAACCGTTGGCAGGGGCAATGTGACGATTGCGGGGAGTGGAATACGCTCGCCGAAGAGGCGGGCGCCACTGTTTTCGAAATGAAACATCATTTGCGGTCTGGCGGACGTTCGGTCGAACTTTCCGGCCTTGATAGTGATATCAAACTGCCTGAGCGGGCGTCGACCGGAATTGCGGAATTTGACCGGGCGTTGGGCGGGGGGCTGGTCCCCGGATCGGCAACGTTGTTGGGGGGTGATCCCGGAATCGGGAAATCGACTTTGCTGTTGCAGGCCGCGGCCAACCTTGCGCGGCGGGGGCTATCCGTTGCCTATATTTCGGGCGAAGAAGCGGTCGATCAGGTGCGGTTGCGCGCGCGTCGGCTCGGGCTTGGTGATGCGTCGGTGCAATTGGCGGCGGCAACTTCGGTGCGTGATATCTTGACGACGCTCGGCAAGGGCGCGCCCCCTGCGTTGCTGGTGATCGATTCCATACAGACCATGCACAGCGACCTGATTGAAGGCGCGCCGGGCACGGTCAGTCAGGTGCGGGCATCGGCGCAGGAACTGATCCGCTTTGCCAAGGAACGCGGGTCAGCATTGATGTTGGTGGGGCATGTCACCAAGGACGGTAGTATTGCCGGCCCCCGCGTGCTGGAACATATGGTAGATACGGTGCTGGCGTTCGAAGGCGAGCGAAGCCATCAGTACCGGATTTTGCGCGCGTCCAAAAACCGGTTTGGCGGCACCGATGAAATCGGGGTTTTCGCCATGCAAGAGGAGGGCCTTGCCGAGGTTGGTAACCCGAGCGCCTTGTTCCTGACCGACAGGGCCGAGCAAGTGACGGGCGCAACGGTGTTTCCGGCATTAGAAGGAACACGGCCTGTTCTTGTGGAAATTCAGGCGCTCGTGGTGCGGCTATCAAGTGGTGCCACACCGCGGCGCGCGGTTGTGGGATGGGATAGCGGACGGCTCGCCATGATATTGGCGGTGTTGGAAGCGCGCTGCGGCCTCAGCTTTTCGACCGCCGAAGTATATCTGAACATTGCGGGCGGTTACCGGATTTCTGACCCGGCGGCCGATCTTGCGGTGGCGGCGGCTTTGGTGTCGGCGCTGTCCGAACGGCCATTGCCCTCGGACGCAGTGCTGTTTGGCGAGGTAGCGCTTTCGGGTGAAATCCGTCCTGTGGCGCATGGCGCCTTGCGGTTGAAAGAATCCGCAAAGCTCGGATTTGGGCGGGCTATGGTGCCACCATCGGTGAAGGGGCAGGCTGGAATATCGACCCAGGAATTTCGGACGCTGGCCAATCTGGTCAATTATATGCTCGAGCGCAGTTGAATAAACGTCACGGATTTTTGACCTGAAAGAACTGCTTTAATCGACTTGTTACGTGTTGCGACATGCTTGATTATCATTCTCACCCTTGTCTTTATGGCCTTGCGCCCTTAGCAACTGCCTTATGACTGCACTCGATATTATTGTCCTGTTTTTGATTGGCAGTGGCGCTGTATTCGGGTTTTTGCGCGGCTTTGTGCAAGAGGCTTTGTCCCTGATCGCGTGGCTATTGATTATCGCGGCAGTGCGGGTGTTTCATGCCCCGGCTTCTGCGGCGCTCAGCGAGCCAATCGGGACGGACGCCGGCGCTGCTGTGTTGGCATTTCTTGCCATTGTCATCGTTACTTATGCCCTTGGAAAATGGATTTCCAAATCAATCGGGAAGAAATCCCGGAAGTCCGTGCTGGGCCCTATTGATCGTGTCTTGGGCTTTGGTTTCGGAATGATAAAGGGGTTGATCTTGGCGACGCTCGTATTCCTGTTGCTGGCGATGGGGTACGAAACATTATTTGGATTCGAAGAACCGCGCCCCGACTGGATGGTCAAATCACGGACCTATCCCTTGTTGAACGCCAGCGGAAATGCGATGTCCGAATTTGTGCGCGAACAGCGCGCATCCCTTGAATCCGATACGGCGGAGTAATGGACTCGGCCCTTTATAACCGGGATATTTTGCGCCTTGCCACAGCATTGGAAGCGGGAGATCGCCTGCAGAATCCGGACGGAACAGCGGAATGCCGTTCCCCCATTTGCGGCAGCCGGATTGCAGCCGATGTAAATTTGACAAAGGACGGCATTATTGCCGAAATTGCATTGCGCGCCAATGCGTGCGCGCTTGGACAGGCTTCTGCGGCGATCCTGCGATCGAACGCTGTCGGGGTGGATATCGCCGCTATCGCAAATATTCGGGACGTTATCGAAATGGCCCTAAAAAAGCAGGGTGAAATGCCGCAGATATGGCATGACCTTGCTATCTTGACCCCCGCGCGTGAATATCCGTCACGTCATGCCGCGATCTTATTGCCGTATGACGCATTGCTGGCGGCGGCCGAACACATCAACCGATCCAGCTGATGGAGGAAGGCGCCCATAATCTGGTGGCCGATGTCATGTTGGGCGGAGTAGTGCTTTTAGGGGCTGCTCTTGTTTCGGTGTTGATTTTCCGTCGTCTTGGGTTAGGCGCCGTGCTTGGTTATCTTGTTGCGGGTATTGCAATTGGTCCCGATGGTTTGGGATTGATCGGAGAAGCGGAGACCATTCTCGCTTATTCGGAAATCGGCATCATTTTGCTGCTTTTTCTTGTCGGCCTCGAATTGTCACCAAGGCGGCTGTGGCTGATGCGCCGCGATATTTTGCTCTTTGGACCACTGCAAGTGATCTTGTGCGGATTGGCAATGTTTGGCGTTATCCAATTTGCAATGCCCAATTTCAGTTGGGAGGCAGCGCTTGTTCTCGGTCTGCCACTGGCACTTTCGTCAACGGCGCAAGTCTTGCCGCTGTTGCAATCCCGCGGCCGAATGAAAACCGATTATGGCGAAAAAAGCTTTTCGATCCTTTTGTTTCAGGATTTATCGATTGTCCCGTTGTTGACCATCGTCGCTGCATTATCACGCGCGCCCGCGCAAGAAGGCGCGGTTGGCGGTTGGTTGCTGGTCATTTACGCTTTGCTTGCAATCACCGGCCTTGTTCTCGCTGGCCGTTTCCTGCTTTCCCCCCTGCTGAAACTGGTCGGAAAGATTTCGGAACGCGAACTGTTCATCGTCACTGGCCTTTTCACCGTGTGCGCGAGTTCTGCGGTGATGCAAATGATAGGTGTGTCGGCGGCGTTGGGCGCTTTTGTCGCGGGCGTTATGCTGGCCGAATCCCCCTATCGGCATGAACTGGAGGCCGATATCGACCCGTTCCGTTCGATCTTGCTCGGGCTGTTTTTTCTTGCTGTGGGTATGTTGCTGGACCTTGATGTCATTGCCGCGCAGCCTTTGGTTGTGCTGGGTCTTGCGGTCGCGCTCATCTGCGTAAAGACCGGCGTGATATTCCTGCTCGCGCGTTTTTTCGGGCTCAGCAGCAGTGCCTCGATTATCGCGGCTTTGCTCTTAAGCCAGGGCGGCGAATTCGGCTTTGTGCTATTTGCCGCGGCGCAAGGTGCCTTGTTGATCGAACCGGCGGCGGCAAGTCTGTTCGGTGCGGTTGTTACTCTCTCGATGGCATCGACGCCGTTTTTGATGATACTCGCAGGCAAACTTGCGTCCCGTAAACAGACGAGCGAGGTTCAGCTTGATGATCCTGAATTGGCCGAGCAAGCAAATGTTATCGTTGTCGGGCATGGCAGATTTGGCCAGCAAGTGTCGCAAATCATGATCGCTGCTGGGCGCAGCGTAACACTTATTGATATAAACCCTGAAACAATCGACCTGAGCGGGGAGTTTGGGCGGAAAGTATTTTACGGGGATGGTACGCGTATCGACCTGTTGCAAAGGGCAGGGGGTGACAAAAGCTGTGCCATTTTCTTCTGCATAAATGACCGCGATCTGGACGCCGAAACATTGACTCCTGTCCGCCAGGCATTCCCGAAAGCAAAAATATTCGCCCGCGCCTATGACCGGCGGCAAGCCTTGAAATTGATGCAAGATGCGGAAATTACGATTGTGCGTGAGGTGTTTGAATCGTCAATCAAATTGGCGGTCGAGGGGCTAAGGGCGCTTGGGCTGGCGAAACCGCAGATCCAGAATATCGTTCAAGAATTTCGTGCGCGTGACCGGAACCGGCTGACGGCGCAATTCGAAAGCGGGGATATGCACGCAGGTCAAAGACACAGCTTTGGCGGCGACGACTCCGACGATTTCCTGATTGATTAGGCCGCAAACTAGGCGGAATGCTGGGCATCCAGAAATTCTGCAACATCCGCCAGATCAACGTCTTTAGACAGAAAAGTCTTCCCTATACCGCGGGCCAGCAGAAACGGTAATTTCCCGCCCGCCATCTTCTTGTCGTGCATCATATAGTCGACAAGCTTTGCGCCGTCGGCGCTGACCCCGGCATCGGCGAGCGTTACCGGTAGTCCTGCGTTATGCAGCAATTTTGCGGTTCGGTTCGCGTCGTCGACGCTGCAAAGCCCAAGTTTTGACGAATAGCGGAACGCCAAAACCATTCCCGCCGCAACTGCTTCGCCATGGAACAGCCTGTCCGAAAAACCGGTATCCGCCTCCAACGCATGGCCAAATGTGTGGCCGAGATTTAGCAGCGCACGAGTTCCACTAAGTTCTTTCTCATCAGCCGCGACAATGCGCGCCTTGGACTTGACGGAATGCTCGATTGCATAATGGCGGGCCGCTGTATCACCGGCAAAAAAGGCGTCGAGATTGGTTTCGCACCAGTCAAAAAAATCGAGATCGTCAATAAGGCCATATTTGACCACTTCAGCGAATCCAGCGGCCAGTTGGCGGCGTGGAAGGCTTTCGAGAACATCGGGATCGATCAACACAATTGCGGGCTGGTGAAACGCGCCGACCAGATTTTTCCCCGCCTTACTGTTAATCGCGGTTTTGCCGCCGACGCTGCTGTCAACTTGCGCGAGCAAAGTCGTTGGAATCTGGATGAACGAACAGCCACGCTTTACAATATGCGCAGCAAAGCCGGTGATATCACCAACGACGCCGCCACCCAGCGCAATGATATGGTCGCTGCGTTCGATATGATGTTCCAGAAGCCAGTCGGTGAGCTTTTCAAGTTCCGCCCAGCTTTTCCCGCTTTCGCCCGCAGGCAGGATAAATATTTCAGCGCTAAGATCGGCTTGCGACAAATGGTTCCGCATCGCGGGCCATATATGATGTGCGACATTTTCATCGCTGATAACCAGGAAACGACCGGAACGCGCATAAGGCGATAAAAAATCTGCGACGTTCCGAAGTAATCCGGCATCGATATGGATGTCATAGGGACGATCTGCCAAATCGACGGTAACAACGCTCATCGGGAAATTGCTTTCAGGATATTTTCGACAGTACGGGCATGGGGTGATGCATCGCTGCGGATATGGATGTTGGCCGCCGCATATAGCGGATTGCGAACCTTGCCAAGTTCGGTGAGAACTTCAACCGGGTCCTTGCCTTTCAAAAGCGGACGGTTGTTTCTGCGTGCCACGCGCTCGGCCAAAACTGCGATGTCGGCATCGAGCCAAATTGAAACGGCTTGCGCCAATATCAGGGCCCGCGTGCTATCGTTTATAAATGCGCCCCCACCGGTCGCGATTACTTTGGCTTCACCTTCGATCAATCGGGCGACAACACGGCGTTCGCCGTCGCGGAAATACGGCTCTCCGAACTTTGAGAATATTTCCGGAATAGGCATGCCAGCGGCGCGTTCGATTTCTTCGTCCGCATCGACAAAGTCGCAACCCAAACGAGCAGCCAGACGTTTTCCGATACTCGTTTTTCCAACGCCCATCATGCCGACAAGTACGATGGACCGGTCAAGTGACGGTTGCCCTACCTTATCGTTCGGCTGGTTATCCAAATGATCATATGTGCCCATTGCGACCGGTCCTATATATCGGCTAGGCTCTGCCGGAAAGCTATTTGCCGTGGCATATTCGGCAATAGCAAAATATAGAAACCCCGGTGCACCTATCGGAAACAAAAGCGGATCTGCCCAATTGACCAATTCGACACCCAAAAGAATTTTATTGTCAGCAAGCGTTTTGGCGCTGGTTTTCGCTCTGCCTGCCCTGGGACAGCAGGGACCGGAATCCTTGTTACCCGAAGGTTTCGGTGTTCCAACACCGCCGCCTGCGAACAATAGGCCGTCGACAACCGGACCTGCCCCGACCGGAACACCGCCTGCCACCCGTCCGGCGACATCAGGGGATCAGGCGACAGACGCCGCTAAGGCGGCCGATGCTGACGAAGAAATAGAAGAAGAGGAAGAAGACGAAAGCGAAGAAGAGCTGGTCATTCGCTATGATGTACCACCTGCTGCGCGGCGCTCGCTGTCTGCTGTGGGCATTATTTCCTCTGCGTCCGGGGGCTTTGCGGCTGAAGCTTTTGGAACAACCGACGGGAACTTTTTGAAGCAGGTCGTTAATCGGACGACCGGGCCGCTGGCATCGCGATGGGGAACCATATTGGGGCGGCGCTTGTTGGCCAGCCGGACAAATACGCCCGCGGGCATAAATGGCGCAGATTGGACCGCCGAACGGGCATGGCTTTTACTCAGGATGGGCGATTCTGTCGGAGCGCGGCAGCTGGTGCAAGAAGTCGACGCCGGGAATTATACAAAAAGGATGCACGAGGTCGCGTTGCAGGTCCTCCTTGCGAATGGTGACTTGTCTGGCCTGTGTCCTCTTGTCGAAAGTGGCGTTAGCATGGTCAACGACGGGCGCTGGAAAATGGCGCGCGCGATCTGTGCGTCGCTCGCGGGCGAACAAGGGAGCGCCACCGCATTTATCAATCAGGGACGTTATCAGGGTTGGGTGAGAGGTGTGGATTACCGGCTTGCTGAAAAAGCCGTCGGTGCAGGCGTGAATGGCCGGCGGTCTGTCAAGATCGAATGGGATGGTGTGGACGGAATGAACCCGTGGCGCTTTGGCCTTTCGGCGGCAACGGGTTTGGAACCGCCTGAAAAATTGTTCGAAAAAAGCGGTCGGCAATTGGCTGGCTGGCAAGTCCATCTTCCCATGTTTACCGCCGCCACGCGCGCGAAATATGCATCGCACGCCGCCGCATTGGGCGTCTATTCCAATCGGGATATCGTTGATTTGTTTGGTCAGGTGCTCGACGATACAGAAGCGCCCGACAATTTGCGAAACAACGCAGAAGCTTTGCAGCAAGCCTATATTGCAACGGGCGACGCCGCGCGGGTTACGGCGATGTCGACAATTTGGAGCGGTGCGACAAAAGGTGCCGACTATCATGGCAAGCTGATTATGACGGCGCGCGCGGCGGCATTAATCGCCCCTGATACTGCGCACTCGGCGTCGGCTGATGGCTTGATAGCATCCATGTTGACCGCTGGACTTGACCGCAATGCCGCAGCATGGGCAAATATTGTCGATAACGGTTCGCTTGGATGGGCGCTGATCGCGCTGGGATCTCCGGGAAACATACAGCCTGTGGAATATGACCCGCTGGATGATTTCTATGGAAATGATAGCAGCGAAAAAGGACAGAGATCGGCATTGCTCTTGGCCGGTCTGGCCGGGCTTGGCCGGATTGATTCCGGGGCGCGGTCCGATTTCGAAGATGAATTGAAAGTAAACATCGCCCGTGAAACGAACTGGACCCGTGCGATATCATCGGCGGCGCAAAGGGGCGAGCAGGGTACTGTTGCATTGATGGCTATAGCTGGAATGCAGGCACCGGGCTGGTCGGTCGTGCCGGCAAACCATCTATATTATATTGTACGCTCGCTTCGGCAGGTCGGCTTAGAGGCAGAAGCGCGCATGATTGCGGCTGAAGCTGTTACATTCAGTTAACACAAGCGGGCATGTCCACGACCGACCTTAGCCTTATTGACCGCTTTCTCGAAATGATGGCTGCAGAGCGCGGGGTCGCACGGAATACTATCCTTGCGTACCAGAGCGATCTCGTCTCCGCTTCGCAGTTAACGGGCGGTAAGCTGGCCGATGCGGATGCCAAGATGCTGGCGCAATTGGCGGGTCAATGGAGTGACCTTGCAAGCAGTTCGGTTGCACGCAAGGTATCCGCTTTACGGCGCTTTTTCTCTTTCCTGCACGACGAAGGTTTACGCGATGACAACCCATCGTCGGGGCTTCCCAAACCGGCGCGGGCACGGGGTTTGCCTAAAATTCTAGACAAGGATCAAGTTGACTTGTTGTTTCAAACTATTGAAGCGGAGCTGGCAGATGCGCGGACATCGACGACGGCGTTCCGGCTTTCGGCATTGGTTGAATTGCTTTACGGTTCGGGTTTGCGGGCATCGGAGCTGGTGTCCTTGCCAAGGACAGCCATTGTGGGTGACCGTCCTTTCATTATCTTGACCGGAAAAGGTGATAAAGAAAGGCTGGTGCCTATTTCCGACAGGGCCCGCCATGCCGTGCATGAATGGCTGGAATTTGTGCCCAAAGAGGCGCGATATCTGTTTCCGTCACGCGGGGGCCATATCAGCCGGATAAGATTATATCAGATCATAAAATCATTGGCCGCAAAGTCCGGATTGGACCCCGAAAAGCTGAGCCCCCATGTCCTACGCCACGCCTTTGCGACGCATCTTTTGGCAGGAGGTGCAAATCTGCGCGCCTTACAAGCGATGCTGGGCCATGCCGATATCGCAACCACCCAGATTTATACCCATGTTGATGCCAGCCGCCTTGTCGAACTTGTGAACAAGCGGCATCCTATGGCAAACCGTACGTTGACCCGCGCGCCAACAGGTTCTAACCCGCTGCCATGACCGTATATTTGGACTTTGAAAAGCCCGTCGCTGCATTGGAAGCGCGCATCATCGAATTGCAGGAGGCTGCAGATGAGAGCGAGGTCGATGTGGATGCGGAAATCGGCAAACTGCGCGACAAGGCCGACAAGCAATTAAAAGACACCTATAGCAAATTGACAGCGTGGCAAAAAACGCAAGTCGCAAGGCATCCCGAGCGACCGCATTTCAAGCATTTCATGGCATTGATGTTTGAAGACTTCATGCCATTGGCGGGTGATCGTGCCTTTGCCGACGATCAGGCAATATTGGGCGGTCTGGCGCGGCTTCATGACCGGAAAATCATGGTGATCGGCCATGAAAAAGGCGACGATACGCAAAGCCGCCTGCATCACAACTTCGGCATGGGCAAGCCGGAAGGCTATCGTAAAGCAATCCGTCTGATGGAATTGGCTGACCGGTTCGGCTTACCCGTGGTCAGCTTGGTTGACACGTCCGGCGCGTTTCCCGGTATTCAGGCCGAAGAGCGTGGGCAGGCAGAAGCAATCGCCCGATCCACTGAAAAATGCTTGCAATTGGGCGTGCCGATGATCGCGTGCATAGTGGGCGAGGGTGGCTCTGGCGGCGCGGTTGCATTGGCTGCGGCTGATCGAATTTTAATGTTCGAACATGCGGTATATTCCGTCATTTCGCCGGAAGGCTGTGCTTCGATTTTGTGGCGCACGGGCGACAAGGCGGCCGATGCGGCCCAAGCGATGAAAGTTACCGCAGATGACTTGAAGTCACTGGGCGTTATTGACCGCATCGTTAAAGAACCAATGGGGGGTGCGCATCGCGATCACGCACTTGCGGCGGCTTCACTTGGTCAGGCGATTGGCGAAGAAATCGATGCCCTTGGCGGGTTTAGCCGTAAGGAGCTGTTGCAACAGCGTCGGAATAAGTTCCTCGCAATGGGGGCATAAAATTAAAAGCCGGTCGTTGCGATTTTAGATTTTACGCGTGCCGGACAAAAGTTATGTTATGCGAACTGCGATGATCCGAGGAGAACGCAAATGCGTATAAGCAAAAAATTATTCGCCATAAGCGGGGCAGCATTATCTTTTGTTGCGATAAACATGGCGGTGCCAGTGGCGGCGCAAAAGAAGCAGGCCGCCTCTGTTCCAAAACCATTTTCAGCGCAGGAAAAATCTGACGGGGCGAAATATCACCCGGAGATCATGAAAGAGTTCGGCGGTGCAATGCAAAGCCCGCAAACGGCTTATGTCGTCCGCGTGGGCAAATCGATTGCCGTACAATCGGGACTGGGAAATGCAGAAAGCGATTTTACAGTCACGCTGCTGAATTCCCCGGTGAATAACGCATTCGCGATTCCCGGCGGATATGTTTACATTACACGACAGCTCGTAGCGCTTTGTAACAGCGAGGCGGAAATGGCTGGCGTCCTGGGTCATGAGGTCGGGCATACTGCCGCACGACATAGCCAAAAGCGTCAAAAGAGCACGACAATTGCCAATATCTTTGGAGTAGGTGGTGCAATACTGGGGTCGGTTCTCGGGGACAATGGCGGGTTGCTGGGCGCTATCGGCGGTGGATTGAAGCAATATTCCGGCGCAGCGGCCCAATTGTTGAGCTTGCGCTATTCGCGTCGCCAGGAAGAAGAAGCCGATGATCTCGGTATCCGCTATTTGAGCAAAGCGGGCTATGACCCGACTGCGCTATCTGCGATGCTGAATTCGCTGGCCATGCAAACTGCGGTTGATGCCCGGGTGTCCGGAATGGGTGAAAATGCTGTGCCCGAATGGGCCAGTACCCACCCTGATCCAGCGAAGCGCGTAGTGCGGGCCGCAACTGGCGCCAAAGCTTTTCCGGCGAATTCTGTGCGCAAGCCGGATTCCCATCTTACCGCTATTAACGGGATGCTTTACGGCGACGACCCCGCACAAGGTGTGGTTGAAGGGCAGGATTTTTTACACCCTGACATCAGAATGAAGTTTAGCGCGCCGACCGGATTTGGCATACAAAATGGCACGGATGCGGTTTCGATCAACGGCAATAGCGGCAAGGCGATATTTCGGCAGGGCGCATTCAACGGTGACCGGTCGGCTTATGTTGCTGCCGCATTCAAAACGGTTGCGGGTCAGAATATGTCGATCCCGGTCGGCGATGTCCGCCAAACAACAGTCAACGGCATTCCCGCCTTTTATTCATCAACCGTCGTGAACACGCAGCAAGGTGCCCGAGAGGTTACAGTTTTTGCTTATGAATGGGGCGGCGGCATTGCCTATCATTTCATCACGATAACGGCTGCAAATAGCAGCCCGTTCAACGGCATGTTCAATAGCATGGCCCGGCTTAACGACAATCAGGTTGCGGCCATAAAACCCCGGAAATTGCGCGTCGTAACCGTAGCCAAAGGGGAAAGCGTGGCGTCACTTGCATCGCGCATGGCCTATACGTCTTTGCAGACCGAACGTTTCCGTGCGCTCAATGGCTTTAGTGCCAATCAAAATGTGGCACTGGGTCAAAAAGTCAAAATTGTAACTTATTAAAATCAAATAAAAAGGGCGGTAACCGAAGTTACCGCC
>Ga0073914_10000078_pt1 | contig 17012 bp, 16 predicted proteins | sample GWRWT4_30Apr14_FD_71481 | JGI IMG/M metagenome (GOLD analysis project Ga0073914, IMG submission 71481) | Sand microcosm microbial communities from a hyporheic zone in Columbia River, Washington, USA - GW-RW T4_30-Apr-14 | ecosystem: Engineered > Artificial ecosystem > Sand microcosm >... | reverse complement strand
ACCAGCCAAAAATGGCGTCGCTACGTGAAATCTTGAGCACTTGCTCTGGCCGAGTCACAAACTTGGAGCCCTACGCTCACGTCGGAGGGGGTCCAAAAACATTTTTCACCAGCCTGCTAAGCCGCTATCCACTTTACGTTTCGTACTGCCCCCGCTTGGACGGTTATGGGGTGTGGCAGGCCTTCTCGCACCGTTTATCCCTGCAGGACAGTGAGCACTTTCATGATCAAAGCCATCGCTTATGCCGCCACCAGCAAGCAATCACCACTGGCCCCCTTTCATGTTGAGCGTCGTGAGCCCACGCCTACCGATGTGCAAATGGACATCCTTTTTTGTGGTGTTTGTCATTCCGACTTGCACGTGGTGCGCAGCGATTGGGGGCCGAGCAAATACCCCTGTGTACCGGGCCATGAAATCGTTGGCCGTGTCACTGCGGTTGGCAGTGCAGTAAAGAAATTCAAGGTGGGTGATATTGCAGCCGTGGGCTGCATGGTGGATTCCTGCCGTGTTTGCAGTAACTGCACGGAAGGTGAAGAGCAGTTCTGTGACAAAGGCCCTGTCATGACCTATGGCGGTGTCGAAAAACATACGGGAGGGATCACCTATGGCGGTTACTCCAGCAATATCGTCGTCGATGAAGCCTTTACCCTGAGAGTGCCTGTCAATCTTGATCTGGCTGCCGCAGCGCCGTTGTTGTGTGCCGGTATTACCACCTATTCCCCGCTCAGGCACTGGAAGGTCAGCGCGGGTCAGAAGGTTGGGGTGGTGGGACTGGGCGGGCTTGGGCATATGGGTGTGAAGCTGGCGCGCGCTTTTGGGGCTCATGTGGTGGTGCTCACTACGTCGGAAAGCAAGACGGAAGATGCGCTGCGACTGGGGGCGCACGAAGTAGTGGTTTCGACGAATCGGGATGCCATGAAGGCGCACCGCAACAGTTTTCACTTCATCCTTGATACCGTGTCCGCACCGCATGACATCAATGCCTTGCTGGGCCTGCTGAAGCGCGATGGCACGCTTTGCCAGGTCGGGCTTCCGGCCCAGCCCCTGTCAGTGAGTGTGTTCAGCCTGACGGGGCAGCGCCGGCAGTTTGCCGGTTCCTTTATCGGAGGGATTGCACAGACCCAGGAGATGCTGGATTTTTGTGGCGAGCATGGCATCGTCTGCGATATTGAGTTGATTCCTATTCAGCAGATCAACGAAGCCTACGAGCGCCTTGAAAAGAGTGATGTGAAATACCGTTTTGTGATCGATATGGCCTCGCTGGGGCAGCCGGTTCCTTCGACTTGATATTGCTGGTGAGCTTTGCCGGGCAGTGAGGCACGGGTGACAGGTACTGTTGCATGATATCGGGAACAGACCAGTTTTCTCCCGATACAAAGAAAAAAGACAAGGAGACGGTGATGAAAAAGGTTCGTGTAGCGCTCGGAGTGCTGTGTTTGTTGCTGGTTGTGGTATGTGGTGGCTTTCTCGCCTATGTGCTGCCTCGCCACGATGTGGTGCATGTCAATGGCCATGAAGTGAAACGGGTGGACAAGGAGGGCAAGGTGGTGGATGCGCTCAACAACGCGGTCGGTGGCATTACCCGCGATGTCTTTTTTATCTATACGACCGATACCGACAAGCGGGATGTCCATGTCTTTCGCAATGAAGACACCGGCTTTGGTTTTCCCTGGTATCTCAAGTTTGATTCTGCCGAAGTTCAGGGGCGTTCCCAGCTGCTCTCGCGTAACGACACCCAGCTGGCGCTGATCACCTATTACGGCTGGCGCATTCCCATGCTTGGGATGTTCCCGAATGCGGTGAATGTAGAGGCTTGGGAAACCACAGTAGCGCCATTCCCTGTCTTCAATACGGTTTTCTTTGCCGTGCTGGTACTGGTGCTGTTGCTGGTCTGGTGGAAAGTCAGAAAGACAAGGCAGAAGTGGCAGGCTAAAAAAGAAGTGGCATGATTGGTCGATCTTTTCCCATAAAAAATCCCCGCTCAGGTGGGGATTTTTTATGGGAAAAGATCGAGGAGAGTCTGCAGATCTATAATCCGAAAGAGTCCCTGATCAAGCCTACAAAAACACCCTCAATCACCATGTCTTCGGGGGCAATCAACATGGGTTGGTATTCAGGATTGGCGGGCACCAGCTTCATTTTGGGACCTTCAGAGTCCAGATATTTCACTGTGACTTCATTGTTTATGCGGGCCACCACGATCTGGCCTTTGCGCGCGATGCTGGTTTTATAGACGGCAATCAGATCCCCTTCGAGGATGCCGGCATCTTTCATGGAGTCGCCCTTCACGCGCAACAAATACGTGGGACGCTTTGCAAAAAGCCCTTTCGGTACGGGGAGCGCTTCGTCGTGGTTTTCGATGGCTTCAATAGGCAGCCCGGCAGCGACAGAACCGATGATGGGAATCAGGTCCGGGTCGTGCTCGTCCAGCAACTGGATGCCGCGGGAAAGCTCGGGATGCAGCTTGATATGGCCTTTCTGCTCAAGCGCCCGCAGATGGTCGGCGGCTGCATTCTTGGATTTGAAACCAAAGCGCAGGGCCACTTCAGCCCGGGTAGGGGCCATGCCGTTGCGCTCTATGCTCTCCCGGATGAAGTCGAGAATTTCTGCCTGGCGCGTGGTCAAACCTTCCATTGTCTTGTCTCCTCAGAGCGGGCCATCGTTGGCGGCATGGGGCTTGTGTGACACTGAAGTGCAGACGCTAGCATGAATACTGTCCCTGTGTACAGTCCTGTGCTTATGTTCAGGCCGAGTGTGCAGCTTTGCCGGATCGTGCATCAGCATGACCGGATCTGACTGCCCGCAGCCGGTTTCGCGTTCCTCTGTTTGTGTCGCGTAATCCTGTCTCTTGGTCAGGTCCCAGCGTCAACAACAGTCAGATTCTGACGGTTTTTCGACGGCCTCAGGCGTGTGAAGACCGCAAAATCTGTTTTGGCCATAACGGGGTTGAGTGAAGAGGGCGCGCAGTAAGTCTGCTTATGTGCAGGCGACCTTGTGACGGAGTTTGAGCGAGGCATGAGGTTGGCTATTTTTTGAGCAAAAAAGGATTGTTTGTGGTGCTCGGGGGAACTTTTGATGACCATGCCGTCTTCGCTCCCTGCTCTGGCCTGTCGCTTGCAATTGCATTAACGTAGGACGCTTATTGGCGTGTACAGAAGCCCACAGGCGGACTGCACATGCTACAGGCCACGGGAAGACCTCTGTCATTCTGGCAGTTCAAGAAAAAAGATCATGACGACCAGCATTCAGTACTATTTCACTTTTGATGACGGCCTTGAGCTCAAGTTTATTGTTGATCTCGACCGCGCCTTCGATCCGAAAAAAATTCCTGCCGATACTCCCGAGTGGACTCGACTGGGTAATAACCAGTGCAGCAATTGTCCGCTCAGCAAGACAGAGTATTCGCATTGCCCGGCTGCGGTTGACCTCAACAAGATGGCCGTTGATTTCCAGAAGTTGCCGGCCAATACCAAGGCTAATGTGCGTGTTGTGACGCCAGACCGTGAATACGTAAAGCGCGTGGGTCTTGAAGAAGGTGTGCGCGCGCTTATGGGCTTGATCATGGCCACCAGTGCGTGCCCCGTCTTTGGCGCGCTCAAGGCCAATGCCCGCAATCATCTGCCCTTTGCCAGCCGAGAAGAGTTCATTTTGCGCTCGGCATCCATGTACCTCATGCGCCAGTATTTTGTCGCGCGCGAGGGTGGAGTGCCGGATTGGGAGCTCAAGGGGCTCGTAAAAACCAATGAACAATTGCAATTGGTGAATCATGCCTTCTGGCAGCGTACCGTGGGTGCTTTCCAGAACGACTCCAATTCCAAGGCATTGCTGAGCTTTTTCACCATGTCGTCGAGTGTTTCGTCATCGCTGGATGCCCAGCTGGGAAAAATAAAACCGGTTTTCTTCCCCAGTGGTAGCGAGGAAGCTGCCGCTTCGTGACCACGTTTCTGGTCGTCCTGTTTCTGGTGGTGGCGTTTGTGGTCGGGCAGGTTTCCATGCTCCGACCCAGTCGCCGTGACCTTTTTCTGATCTCTCTCCGTTCGGAGGCCCGTAAGCTCGGCCTGCACCCGCGCCTGCTGCCACCGCCGGAGTGGTATCGCGGTGAGCGGCCGTCCGGCGGCCTTCTGGCGTGCTATTCGCTTTTGATCGAAGAAGGCCAAAAAGGCCTGCCGTATTTCCGGGCTGAGCGCCTGTCCGATGGGGAGTGGGTGACGCGGGCTGGTGACAAGGGGCTGGTTTCCCGACTGGCCTTGCCGGCCGAGACGGAGTTCCTTATTGCTATCGAGGCCCAGGCTAACTCGGTCAGCCTGTGGTGGATGGAAAGCCAGGGGCCGGAGGCCCTGCCAGCACTGCTTTCTTTGATGCGCGAAGTCATTGAGAAAAACAAGTAAAAACAAGGCATTAACTACAGTTTCCCCCCGCTCCTTCAAAACGGGTCGCTTGACCCCGCCCGACTTGCCTCTTATATATGCCGACTCTTTGGCCGGGTACCGGCCTTCTCCATCCCTCCTGGTAGCGGACATTCATGGGTAAATCGCTGGTCATCGTTGAGTCCCCGGCCAAGGCCAAGACCATCAACAAATACCTGGGCAAGGATTTCATCGTGAAATCCAGCGTGGGCCATGTCCGCGATTTGCCGGTCAGCGGTTCCGGCAAGCCTGTGGACTCGGCTGCGCGCGCCAAGGCCGCTGCGGCTACCCGAAAGTTGTCGCCGGAAGCCAAAGCCCTGCAAAAAGAAAGCAAGGGCAAGGCAGCACTGGTGGCGCGCATGGGTGTGGACCCGGATAAAAACTGGACAGCGCATTACGAAATCCTGCCGGGCAAAGAGAAGGTAGTGGACGAGCTGCAAAAGCTTGCCAAGGAAGCCGACACCATCTATCTCGCTACCGACTTGGATCGCGAAGGGGAAGCCATTGCCTGGCATTTGCGCGAAGTGATTGGTGGTGACGACTCGCGCTTCAAGCGTGTGGTTTTTAACGAAATTACCAAGAATGCGATTACCGAGGCCTTCAAAAAGCCGGGCGTGCTCAATATTGATCGTGTGAATGCGCAACAGGCACGCCGCTTTCTTGATCGCGTTGTCGGCTACATGGTGTCGCCGCTGCTCTGGGAAAAGATTGCCCGTGGTCTTTCTGCCGGTCGGGTGCAGTCGGTGGCTGTGCGCCTGGTGGTCGAGCGCGAGCGCGAGATTCGCGCTTTCATTCCGGAGGAGTTCTGGGAGATTCATGCGGAGACGGTGACGGCCAAGAAGGATGCCTTGCGCCTGGATGTCACCCGGCAAAAAGATACTGCCTTTCGCCCTGCAAACAAGAAGGACACTGACGCCGCACTTAAGACTCTTGAGGCTGCCACTTATACTGTGGCCAAGCGTGAAGACAAGCCAACACGCACTCGCCCCAATGCCCCTTTTATTACTTCTACCTTGCAGCAAGCGGCGAGTACCCGTCTTGGTTTCTCGGTAAAGAAAACCATGACGCTGGCACAGCGTCTGTATGAAGCCGGCCATATCACTTACATGCGTACTGACTCCACCAACCTGAGCCAGGATGCACTGGCCATGGTACGTGAGTTCATTGAAGGCAATTACGGCAAGAAGTATTTGCCGGATGCACCTCTTGTGTATTCGAGCAAGGATGGTGCCCAGGAGGCCCATGAAGCCATTCGTCCTTCTGATGTCAATGCCAGGCCGGGTGATGTGCCGGCACTTGAGCGCGATGCCGAGCGTTTGTATGAGTTGATCTGGCGCCAGTTTGTTGCCTGCCAGATGCCGGATGCTGAATACCTGAGCACGGGTCTGACGGTGACGGCAGCAGACTTCGAGCTACGCACCCGTGGCCGCATCCTGAAGTTTGACGGCTTCACCAAGGTGATGGTGCCACCTCAGAAAGACAAGGAGGATACTGTCCTGCCCGATGTGAAAGTCGGTGAATTACTGACCCTCAAGAAGCTTGACCCAAGTCAGCACTTTACCAAGCCGACGGCACGCTATTCTGAAGCGACACTGGTGCGTGAGCTGGAAAAGCGCGGTATTGGTCGCCCATCCACTTATGCGGCGATTATCTCGACGATTCAGGATCGCGGTTATGTGAAGCTGGAAAATCGTCGTCTTTATGCCGAGAAGATGGGCGATATCGTCACAGACAGATTGACCGAAAACTTTGATGACCTGATGGATTACGCTTTTACCGCCGAGCTTGAGCAAGAGCTTGACAAGGTGGCGGAAGGCGATCTGGACTGGAAAAAGGTTCTCAACGATTTTTACAAGGGTTTCAAGAAAAAGCTGGAGCATGCGGGGCAGGATAATGGCATGCGCCGCAATCAGCCCGTGACCACGCCCGAGATTCCCTGCCTTCTCTGTGCGCGTCCCATGCAGATTCGCACGGCCAGTACAGGCGTCTTTCTCGGGTGCTCCGGCTATGGCCTGCCTCCGAAAGAGCGCTGCAAGGGCACCATCAATCTGGTGCCGGGCGGTGATGTGGTCGCTCTGGATGAAAATGATGAAGAAAGTGAATCGAAACAGTTGCTGGCCCGCCATCGCTGCAAAAAGTGCGGTACGGCCATGGACAGTTATCTCATCGACGAGCAACGCAAGCTGCATGTCTGCGGCAATAACCCTGATTGCGATGGCCATGAAATAGAAGAGGGCCATTATCGCATCAAGGGCTATGAAGGCCCGCTAATCGAATGTGACAAATGCGGCTCGGACATGCAGTTGAAGACGGGACGTTTTGGCAAGTATTTCGGTTGCACCAATAGCGAGTGTGGTAATACCCGCAAGTTGTTGCGCAACGGAGAGGCTGCACCTCCCAAAGCTGACCCCATCCCCATGCCCCATCTCAAGTGCGCGAAGTCGGATGATTTCTTTTTGCTGCGTGATGGTGCTGCCGGTTTGTTCTTGGCTGCCAGCCAGTTCCCCAAACATCGCGAGACGCGTGCTCCGACGATTGAAGAGCTGAAGAGTGTGGGTGACAAGCTGGACGAGAAATATCAGTTCCTGCTGAGTGCGCCGGTCAAGGACAAGGACGGCAACAAGAGCGTGCTGCGCTTCAGCCGGAAAACAAAAGAGCAGTATGTGGTAACCGAAGTCGACGGCAAACCTACGGGCTGGCAGGCTTTCTTTACCAATGGCAAGTGGGTCGTAACTCCCGCCAAAGCCAAAGTTGAAAAAGTGACGGATCAATAAGATGAAAGGCGCGATTGATACTGGCAAGCTGCGTCCCAATCAGGGGCGCACTAACCAGAAACTGTATTTCGCGAAGCTGCAGCTGGATCGCATTACCCTGCTGCTGGCAGAAAAAACGGCGTATGCCTGGGAGGCAGAAGCACTGTCTTCGCGTGAGGCGGCCATCCTGCATTTGCACGGTGCTTATATTGCCTTTTTGCAGGAGCTGGTGCGTTTCTACAAGCTTGGCGGTCCGTTGTTGGACAGCGAGGCTTTGCGTTTGGCCATGAGTGCAAAAGGCCAGGTGTCACCCGAGATATCGGTTTTCCAGAATCTTGAACAAAATGGTGAGTCTTGGCTGGCCGCTTTGCTGCAGGCTCACCAGCGTTGCCTGATTGCGCCTGATGTAGCGCCACTGGAAGCACCAGAGGATGAGCCAGAGTCTTTGGGGCGGGGCATTGGTCTGGTGGCCATTGCCGACGATGAACCCTTGTCTGCGCCAGACCTGCAGAATATCCAGTCCTGGCACCGGGAGCTCACCATCATCATCCGTGACTTCCGGGGTGAAATGGCTGAGTGGTGAGCTGTCCTGTGGTTGTCAGCTTTTCAATTTTTGATTTTTTGTTGAGATGTTTCATGCCTGTTGCTGCTTTTCTTGAAGTCGTGGAAACCGAAGACGGTGATATGGTGCTGCGCCGTAGCGACTCCACTCCCGGTAGTGCCGAGCCTCTGGTAGCCATCCGGTTTTCTCCTGAGGCACGTGCCATGCTGGGAGATCATCTTGGTGAGATTGCCCGTAGTATGATTGGAGCGGGCGTACAGATGACGGGCCAGCTTTTTGCCAGTAATGGCATGGCCGGTGATGACGAGCCCCGCCTGCTGCATTAAGTATTTGCTTTTGATATGAACGGTGTGGCGCATGGCGCCCTCCGGGCAAGCTGTTAGACTCAGGGACAAAGAAAAAGAACCGGAGTCCTTCATGTTTGACAAGAAAATGCCGGAGGCGTGGCGCGTGCTGCGCATACAGTCGGAAATCGTCGACGGTATCGAACACCTCATCAAGATCGGCTATGCCGTCAACATCTTTGGCAGTGCCCGTCTTGGCCCCGAATCTCCTTATTACGACCAGGGCCTCCAGTTGGGGCGGTTGCTCTCGCGTGCCGGTATCAATGTGGTGACCGGTGGCGGCCCCGGCATCATGGAGGGGGTCAACAAGGGGGCTTTCAATGAAGGTGCTCTGTCGATCGGCCTGAACATCACCTTGCCGCAGGAGCAGGCTCCCAATGCTTTTCAGGACATCAGCCTGAGCTTTCGCTATTTCTTCGTGCGTAAATTCATGTTCATCAAGCATTCGATTGCCTTTGCCATTCTTCCCGGCGGCTTTGGCACCCTCGATGAGATGTTTGAAGCCCTGACCCTGATCCAGACCGAAAAAGCCGAGCCCTTTCCCGTCGTGCTGATCGGGCATGAGTACTGGTCGGGTCTGGTCGACTGGATGCGCACTACAATGTTGTCCCATGGCTGCATTGGCCAAAAGGACATGGAGTTGTTTACGGTAGTGGACGATGTGGAAGAGGCAGCCCGTATCATCATCACCCGCTACCGCAAGCATGTCGTGGTGGATGAGGATGCTTGAGGTTCAGACAGGAATGACATCACGATGAAGCGTATTCACGTTTCAATTGCGGGGCAAACGCTGACCTTGCTCGAGGATGATCTGCCCTTGGCCAACTATCTGGTCTCCACTGCTCTCAAGGGGGTGGGCGAGATTGCCGGTAGTGAGCAGACGCCTAGGGGTGCCCATGTAGTACGGGCAAAGATTGGCTCCGGTGCCGAGGTCGGTGCGGTTTTCCGGGGACGCCGTCCGACAGGCGAGATATGGACCCCGGCGCTAGGCCTGCAGCACCCGGAGCGGGACTGGATACTTTCACGCATTCTCTGGCTTTCCGGCACGGAGGTGGGCCGGAACCGCCTGTCCAACTGCGACAGCATGCGCCGCTACATTTATATTCACGGGGTACCCGACACCGAGCCCATGGGTGAGCCGCGCTCCCACGGCTGCATCCGCATGCGCAACAGCGATGTTGTGGACCTGTTTGAGCGAACCCCGGTGCATACCCCGGTATTGATCGAGGGCTAGTGCCAGCTTCGTGTGCTCTTGGATGCGCAGCAACCAGGAGCCTTACCCGGCTCAGTGGTGATGGCTAAAGTGCTGGCCGTCTTGTGAATGGATCAGGCCAGGGCATTGCCTTGAAAACTGTGTGAAAAATAAGCATCTGAAAAATCTATAAAAAAAGCCGGATTTTTGCTTTGACAGAGTCTTTTTACTCCCTATAATGCGCGCCACGCTGGATGCCTTAGGGTGCTTAGCTCAGTTGGTAGAGCAGCTCCCTTACACGGAGCGGGTCGGCGGTTCGAGCCCGTCAGCACCCACCAGCGTAAAGACCAAGCAGCGGTAGTTCAGTCGGTTAGAATACCGGCCTGTCACGCCGGGGGTCGCGGGTTCGAGTCCCGTCCGCTGCGCCATACAAGACAAACGCGCTGCCCGAAAGGGCAGCGCGTTTTGTTTTTCTGCCCCTGCCTCCGTCATTCATGTGCCCGTTTCTGCCAGTCAGGACTGCCATCCCGTCTTGTCGACCGCCTGGTTTTCCGGTCAACTAGCACAACGCTTCTCTGCCCTACAAGAAACGGCAGTGCACAAGGAAATGGCTGATGTCTGAACAACGCAATATTGAGCGCTTGCCGCTGACAATGAGCGTGTTGCTTATTGCGCGCGGTATGAATCGACGCTCCTGTCTCATGAAGGATATTTGTTCGGGTGGTGCTCTTCTGGAGCTGCGTGATGCCCCGAGCAGCGAAGACCGCCAGCTGGGCCGTGGTGACGTGGTGATCATTCGCATGTTTCTGGGGGAAGGGGACAGTGTTCGCGAGCATGAGCTGCGCGCCCGCATTGCTCATGTCGACAAACAGCTTTTCGGTGTGTCTTTTTTCAATCCCGATGACACCACGCTTAACACCTTGCTGAGCGTTGCCCAAAGCCGGCCGGAAGCACAAGCGTCGATCATGGCGCCAGAATCAAAGATACTGGTTGAGCGCCTTGGTCAGCAATTGCTGGTCTATTGCCGTGACCGTTCTGTTGGTTTTTTCAAGCTCGCGGATGAGCGTTTGCTGGCGGCTTCCGAGTCGGCCCGCAGCAATACTGATCAGCGCATGTTCTTTGATGCGATTACTTTACTGCGCAAGCAGCAAGACAGCATTCGCTCCCGCTTCCAGGTTGTCCTGAAAGAATCTTTTGTGCACATCGAGGGAAGTCAGCCACGCACGGATGTATCCGGTCTTGCCCTGGTAGACAAGAACCAGTTTGAAGAGTGGCTGGTGGTCAAGGTCATGGCCTCGCGCATACAGGAGACCTGCCGTACGCCACTTTTTGGTTTGCAGGCCCGCCTGGATGAGCTGGGCCATAGCGCCCCTGGCCGCCAGCGCAACCCTTTTGCTCCGGTCGCCATCTGTGAGGCGTTTCAGAATGCCCTTGTTTTGCTGCGCCCCACCATGGCGGTGGAAAAGGTTCTCTATCGTGCCTTTGAAGAGGCGGTGCTTACCGGTCTCTACAGTTTGTATGAAGCTCTCAATGACACGCTCATCCAGAATAATGTCCTGCCACAGTTGGAGCTTTCTCGCTATATCACCAAACATGAAAGCCCTGAGGCATCAAGGCCGGCTGAGAGTGTGACTGCATCGGGAGTGACTGGTGCTGCAGTTGTGAATGGCGCGAATGCGGGCACTGTCCTTGCCGGAAATGGTGCAGTAGCAGTGACATCAGCGAATAATGAGGCTGGTAGCACTGCGGTATCTGGTTATGCGCAGGCCGGTTCAGGCAATAGCACGGCCACTCAGGACGGGACGACGGCCAAGGCATCTTATGGAAAGCAGCCGGCGCCTCGTAATGCGGCTGAGTTTCTCGAGCGTGCGCAGTCGGGGCCGGCACGTGAACGCTTTGAGTCTTCCCAGAAAGATGCCCAAGCGGCCGTAAGCTCTCTCAAGCGTTTGTTTGAGCTGCAGCAGGCCATGCGCAATGCAGATTACATGCGTACGGCAAAAGCCCAGGCAGAGGTGGATGGTACGGATATCGCTGACATTGCGCCGCCCACCTACTTCGAGCTTCATGATGTGAAGCAGTCGTTCAGCTCCCTGAAAACAGCCAAAGAGGGCTGGCGTCAGGAGCTCGAAGGTATGGCAACAGAGCAGGGCACCGAGCTTGCCGGCTCCGTGCTTTCCGTCATGCAAATGGCAGAGGGGCTGCTGCAAACCCTCGCGCAGAACCAGCTGATCGGCGAGCATGCCAAGGGCTGGTTCAGCAAGCTGGAGCTGCCGGTCTTGCATTCCCTGATGAATGATGACGATCTTTTTCAGAGAGATGATCATCCCGCGCGGCAAGTGTTGAACCGGCTGGCACGCCTGGGTTTCAAGGATCATCCGATTACCCGTGAACAAGAAGGCGCCATCGACAAACTGGTGGACCGGATCAGTCAGGGTTTTGATAATAATCCGAAAATTTTTCAGCAAGCACTCGATATTCTCGATCCTTTTGTTAGCAAACAGGAACAGGCTTTTGAGCGCAATCTTGAGCGTGTTCGCCAGATGGCTGAAGGAGAGCACAAACTCGAAACAGCCAAATACCGGGTGCAGGAAGTCCTTGATGAAAAGCTGGCTGGGCGCAAGGTTCCCCAGCCCATCATTACCCTGCTTGATGCCGGCTGGCGTGATTTGCTGGTGAAAACCTATCTGCGCCAAAGTGAAGAAAGTCGCGCCTGGCGTGAATACGTGGGCCTGCTGGATGAGCTGATTGCCATTGGCGCTGATGTGCATCGCGCCTTTGATTTGCGTGACATTCTGAAGCTGATCAAAAATGGTTTACAGGAAATTGTTGAGCTGACTGGCCGCGCCCAGAAACAGGCCATTGCCGAGCTCAAGCATTTGCTGGCCGGACCCCAGCGTTTGTTGGGTGATGTGCCGTGGGCGCTGATTCCAGCGAAAAAGGATGAAACCAATACGGATGAAGAGCGCTGGTTACAGAAATGGATGGACCGTGCCCGTCGTTTGCAGCTTGGTGACTGGATGGAGCTGAGGCATCGTGGTGCTGAAGCTGAACGTTTGCGTTTGGCCTGGCGGGATGCCAATGCACACCGGTTTGTCTTTGTGAATCATCAAGGGATCAAGGTCAATGATTTCAGCCTGCGTGAGCTTGCTGCCCTGATGCACACCGGCAATGCCCTGATTTTCGAGGGTGAGGATGTGCCGGTAGTGGATGATGCGCTGGAGAAAGTGGTGCATCAGCTTTATGAGCAACTGGCCTGGCAGGCCATGCACGACGAGCTGACCGGTCTCGTGAATCGTGCCGAGTTCACTCGACAGCTTGAGCGCGCACTGGAGTCAGCCAAGCGTCAGCGTGCACGTCATGTGCTGGCCTATATCAATCTGGATCAATTCAAGCTCGTCAATAGCAACTCAGGTCTGGCAGCGGGAGATCAGTTGCTGAAAGATGTGGCGCATCTCTTTAACAAGGCACTAACGCCGAAAGCCAGTGTGGCGCGACTCAATGCCGACGAGTTTGCACTCCTGCTGGAGGATTGTGACCTTGGTCGTGCCCAGCAGCTGGTCAGCCTGCGTCTCAATGAACTTTCTGCCATGCGTTTTACCTGGGAAAGCCAGACTTACAAGCTCACTGCCAGCGCTGGTCTGGTTGATATCACTTATACCAGCGATACCGCCGCGCGCGTGCTTCGGGCGGCTGAAGAGGCCTGTTCCCAAGCGAAAACGAACGGTGGGAACCGCATTCAGGTCTATCAGCCCAATGATCTTGAAATGACACGTCGCGACAATGTCATGGTGTGGGTGGCCAAGCTCAACCAGGCGCTGGAAGAGGAAAGCCTCACCTTGCGTTGTCAGAGGATCCAGGTGATTGATCCTGAACGTGCCAAGCAGGAGTTGCCGCATTACGAGATTCTGCTCGGCATGCAGGCAGAAGGCGGCGAGGATCTTCCTTCAAGCGAGTTTGTACAGGCTGCAGAGCGCTATAACCGGATGCTTGCTGTTGATCGCTGGGTGGTGGACAGTGCTTTTCACTGGCTGAAAGACAATCCGGAAAAACTGGCTCGTATTGGCATGTTCTCCATCAACTTGTCCGGTCACTCCCTCGCGGATTCCCAGATGATGAGTTATGTCTTTGACCGGCTTCTGGAGTACAAACTGCCTACCGAGAAGATCTGCTTCGAAATTACGGAGACTACGGCCATCAGCAATATGGCCGATGCGATCGACTTGATGCATGAGCTGAAGAAGATCGGTTGCCGCTTTGCGCTTGATGATTTTGGTGCCGGTCATGCCACTTATAACTATCTCAAACGGTTGCCGGTGGATTTTGTAAAAATAGATGGTGCATTCGTGCGTGACATCGTGGCAGATGAAAATGACTATGTGATGGTTCGTTCAATCAACGATCTTGCTCACTACATGGGTATACAGACGATTGCCGAGTATGTGGAGGATGATGCCATTCTCGCACGTCTGACTGAAATCGGTGTTGATTATGCACAAGGTTACGGTATTGAGCGGCCAAGGTGGCTGGACAGTCTTTGATGGATTTTCAGAAGAGCCCCGGGATGCCAGGACTTTTTTCTGAGTAAATACACATCTCAACAAGTGTTAAACATGCTCATAAGCACCATCAGATCAACCAGACATTTACAAGGTGCGGCAATGAAAACGGTGCTCATTACTGGCGGTAACAGCGGTATCGGCAACGCCACTGCACATGCACTGGCGGTTCAGGGTTTTCGTGTTTTCATTGCAGCCCGTGACATGGAGAAATCCAGGGCGGCGCTGGATGAGATCAGTGCCGTGGTTCCAGGAGCCCAGTTGCTGGCCCTTAAGCTTGATCTGGCTGATCTTGAGCAGGTCCGCGCTTTTGCCGAAGATTTCCGGCAGCGGGTGCCAGTGCTGGATGTGCTGATTCTCAATGCCGGCTTGTTCCCGCTCGGCAAGCAGATTACAAAGCAGGGTTTCGAGCAGCAGTTTGGTGTTAATCATCTCGGCCACTTTTTGCTGACCAATCTGTTGCTGGACAGAGTGAAAGCAGCAGAACAGGGCCGCATTGTGATTGTCAGCTCCATCATGCACTGGCTGGGCCGTATCAATATCGGCAGTTTCCGGGGCGAGAAATTCTATAATCCTGTTGTTGCCTATGGGCAGTCAAAGCTGGCCAATGTGCTGTTCATGATGGAATTGGCGCGTCGCCTTGAGAGCAGCGGTATTCGCGTCAATGCCTTGCATCCTGGCGGAGTGGATACGGGCATTGCACGTGATCTTCCGGCCATTGCCCGTAAAATCTATTCAATGACGACAGTCAGCGCAGAGAAAGGCGCTGAAAGTTCGGTTTTTCTGGCGGGCTCTTCCGACGCGCTGGCCTTTCACGGGAAATTCATTCGCAATTGCAAACCGATGATGACCAGCCCGTTAGCCCGTCAGGCGACAGCAGAAAAACTATGGCAGTGGAGCGAGGAGCTGGCTGGCTGCCAGTATTGAGCAGGGGCTTCACTCCTGTCGGCCTGCTGCCAGTAAACTCTAGATGGCTGACTCTCCCCGTGTCTCCCACCATTTCTCTGCCTTCTCCATGGCAGTTTCCTGTGAGTCTGCTAGCTGCAGGGTGCGTAGCGCAATGGCGAGAGTGCCTTTAACGGCCATCTCGCCATATTCATGAATTTTTTCTCCTCGCCATACAGCCAGAAAATCCTCCATCTGAAACGCTTCTTCTGCGCGGTGTCTGGCTTCAAAGAGCATGGGCCATTCTTCATCCTGAAGCTCCCCATCCACAATTCTTTTGGCCAGGCAGAGTCCGTCCGGATTGCGTTCAATTTCACCGCCTTCACCCTTGATGACACAGCTGTTGCGATAACCAAGAATGCTGGCAGCAGACTGATGCGATGTCCGGTAGGCAGGGTGGAATATGGCCTGCATGACAAATGGCGCATCCAGAGGATTGAGCAGGCGGGCCAGTGTATGTACGGGAGAACGCAGGCCCATCACATTGCGAAGACTTATCATTTCACCGAGAGGAGCACAAAGATTATCGAGTGAAAGATAAGCAAAACCTGTCGAGTCCAGAGCCGCTTGTACGGAGTCCCAGCTGTCACATACCGGCATGCCAAGCGAGGGCAATACATTTTCGGTGTAAAGCCGGTTAAGGGTGTGGCCGCTGGCGCCATGCATGAACACGCGAATGCCGTGACTGGCCAGGATTTTTACGGCAAAGAGAAACCAGGGGTAGTGTTTGCGCTTGCCGGCATAGGATGACCAGTCCAGGTCTGCCTTGATGGCGGGTGCCTGGATGAAATCACGTGAAGCTGCCACAAATCCTGCCAGCTCTTCCGGTGTCTCTTCTTTCACACGCAAGAGCATGAGAAAAGCTCCTAACTGCACATCCAGCACTTCTCCACGCAGAATCATGCCCATGGCAGTGCGTGCTTCCTCAAAGCCGAGCGAGCGTGAGCCGGTCTTGCCTTTGCCGACTATGCGTACGTATTGAGCAAAAGGATGCTCAGCGTGAGCGTAGACATTTTTCATGACCATGGTTTTTCTCTATGCCTCAAATGCAGTTGGCAGGCTTGGGGAGGCCCGCGATCTTGGCAATCGTTTTGGCAGGAGTGCCCGGGAAGAGTTGCATGACATAGATGCTGCCGGACTTTTCTTCACCCAGCTCACGTCCAAGGTATTTCAGAAGGGGGCGGGTGGCGGGAGACAGTTCGTATTGCGCATAAAAGCGGCGGATGGCATGGAGTATTTCCCAATGTTCAGCAGTCAGTGAGATTCCGTCAGTCGATGCAATCTGCTCTGCCAGCACCTCGTTCCACATTGTGTGGTCACGCAGATAACCTTCCTTGTCGAAAAGCCCGGCGTTCATGTGCAGATCCACCCTCAGCTCCAGCTCAGTGATTTTTTATGTTCTACACAGAGATCAACATAAGCACCGTGGTCGATTAATGGTATATGTGCTGGCCATTGAGCTAACAGCCCGCGCGCGCGCACATCTGTTTCAAGTGCATGGCAGTTCGCTGGCAGAGAGCTGCTTGTCGAGAAGGCGGCATATACGGCATCACCTGAAAGCAGCAGGGCATCGTCCGTATTCAGATTGCGCTGCAGTGCAAGAGGCAAACGGTTTTCTGTCAGGCGACTCAGAATGTGAAGACAGCTCATCGGAACATACTCATCAGAAGCGCAATAACAGGTCTTGATCACCAAGCAACTTTTTCAGTGCGGCAGCATCCAGAACTTGTACGTTCAAGGCCAACCGGCTTTGATCCAGGCCACGCTCTGCCAGGGAGGCGGCATCTGCATACAGCGCATTCACTTCGTACAGCTCAAGTGCCTGCAGTTGTGCGGCAAGGGTTCGGCGCTCCAGTGCATGACCTTCCTGCTGTGGCAGTAACTGCCAAACACCGTCATCCTGGAAAAGTACGCTGACTTTCTGGCCGAAGGCAGCGGCTACCAGCAAGGCATCAAGCTGTTCCTGCGGAGACTCACTGCCATAGGGAGCATGATGCTGGATAAAAAGAGTGTGTTTCACAGGGTCATCCCGGAAAGCTGACCAGACGATCAGCCTCCATCATGGCTTCCGCAAGTTGTCCCAGCCCGGATATCACAAAGCCTGAGGCAAGGTTGGCCAGGGCTTTATCCTCGCGGCGAGCCATATCGGCATCCATCACTCCGCGCTTGAGTGCTGCTGCGACACAGACCACCAGTTCAAGGGCATGGCTTTCATTGAGTTCCCGCCAGCCCTGTGCCACATCGGGCTCGTCCT
>Ga0073914_10000077_pt1 | contig 17066 bp, 13 predicted proteins | sample GWRWT4_30Apr14_FD_71481 | JGI IMG/M metagenome (GOLD analysis project Ga0073914, IMG submission 71481) | Sand microcosm microbial communities from a hyporheic zone in Columbia River, Washington, USA - GW-RW T4_30-Apr-14 | ecosystem: Engineered > Artificial ecosystem > Sand microcosm >... | reverse complement strand
GAATCACCAAGAAGGCACTCGCGCATGAAGTCCATCCAAGTCATGGTGGTCGATGATTCGGCGGTGGTTCGGCAGGTGCTGTCCGCTGTGCTGAATGCTGCCCCGGGCATCGAGGTGTGCTGCGCCGTGGCCGATCCGCTGCTGGCCATCGAGCGCCTGAAGATGAGCTGGCCCGATGTGATCGTGCTGGACGTTGAAATGCCCCGCATGGATGGCATCACCTTCCTGAAGAAGATCATGCAGGAGCGCCCCACCCCGGTGGTGATCTGCTCCACCCTGACCGAGAAAGGCGCCAAGACCACCATGGAGGCCCTGGCCGCAGGCGCGGTGTGCATCATCACCAAACCCAAGCTGGGCCTGAAGCAGTTCATTGTCGACACCTCGGACGACTTGGTCAGCGCCGTCAAAGCGGCCTCCAAGTCCAATGTGCGGCGCCTGGCCATCCGGGCGGAGTCCCCGCCACTGGTGCCGCAAGTCAAGAACAATGCGGACGTCATCCTGAGCGCGGCCAGCCCCAGGGCCATGGTGCAGACCACCGAGCGCGTTGTCGCCATCGGCACGTCCACCGGTGGCACGCAAGCTCTGGAAGAGGTGCTCACCGCTCTGCCCCGCGTCTGCCCGGGCATCGTCATCGTGCAGCACATGCCCGAGAAATTCACCGCAGCATTCGCCGCGCGCCTGGACAGCATCTGCCAGATCCGCGTCAAGGAGGCGCAGCACAACGACCGCGTGGTGCCCGGCCAGGCCTTGATCGCGCCGGGTGGCAAGCACATGGTGCTCAAGCGCAGCGGCGCGCAGTATTTTGTCGAGGTGCTGGACGGCCCCCTGGTGAACCGCCACCGCCCTTCGGTGGACGTGCTGTTCAGATCCGTGGCCAAGTCTGCCGGGGCCAACGCCCTGGGCCTGATCATGACCGGCATGGGCGATGACGGTGCCGCCGGCATGTTGGAAATGAAGAACGCCGGCGCCCGGACCATTGCCCAGGATGAAGAGACCTGCGTGGTCTACGGCATGCCCAAAGAGGCTGTGAAGCGCGGCGCCGTGGACAAGATCCTGCCCATCGGGGCACTGCACCGCGAGATCATCCAGCACGGCAGTTGACCGCCCCCTGCGTTGAAGGGTGATCTTGGCAAGGCTATGCTGGCCCCTTGCCCCAGGAGACCCGCATGACCGCCACCCGCACCGAGACCGACAGCTTCGGCCCCATCGATGTGCCCGCCGCAGCCTTGTGGGGAGCCCAGACCGCCCGCAGCCTGCACTTTTTTGCCATTGGTGAGCAGCGCATGCCCCTGCCCCTGATCCATGCCCTGGCCTGGATCAAATGGGCGGCCGCGCACATCAACCAGGAGCTGGGCTTGCTGGACCCGGGCAAAGCCCAAGCCATTGGCAGCGCGGCGCAACAGGTGGCGCTGGGCCAGTTCGATGCGGAGTTTCCGCTGTCGGTTTGGCAAACCGGCTCGGGCACGCAAAGCAATATGAATGTCAACGAGGTCATCGCCAACCTGGCCTCGCAGGCCTTGGGCGGCAGCCTGGGGGGCCAGCGCCTGGTGCACCCCAATGACGACGTGAACTTGGGCCAGTCGTCCAACGATGTGTTCCCCACGGCCATGCACGTCGCGGTGGCCAAGGAAGCGCAAACACGCCTGCTGCCCGCACTGGAGATCCTGCTCAGCGTGATGGCCGACAAAGCAGGCGACTACGCCGAGGTGGTCAAGATTGGCCGCACCCACTGGCAAGACGCCACGCCCGTGACCCTGGGCCAGGAGTTTGGCGGTTACCAGGCCCAGTTGACCTTGTGCCACAACGCCATCGACCACGCCTTGAAGGCGGTGCATGGCCTGGCCATCGGTGGCACGGCCGTGGGCACCGGGTTGAACACGCACCCCGAGTTTGGCACCCGCGTGTCTGCCCTGTTAGGTCAGCACCTGCAGCTGCCCTTGAAGCAAGCCGACAACCTGTTTGCCGCCATGGCCGGGCACGAAGCGCTGGTGGCCTTCCATGGCAGCTTGCGCATGCTGGCCGTGGCCCTGACCAAGATCGCCAATGACATCCGCCTGATGGCCAGCGGCCCACGCGCCGGCCTGGGCGAGTTGCACTTGCCCGAGAACGAACCGGGCAGCTCCATCATGCCCGGCAAGGTCAACCCCACCCAGGTCGAAGCCATGACCATGGTGTGCGCCCAAGTGATGGGCCACGACACGGCCATTGGTTTTGCTGCCAGCCAGGGCCACTTCGAACTCAATGTCTACAAGCCCCTGATCGCGCTGGACACCCTGGACAGCGTGCGATTGCTGTCCGATGCCATGACCAGCTTTGCCCAACATTGCGTCAAAGGCATCACCGTGAACCAGGTCCGCGTGGAAGAGCTGCTGCAACGCTCGCTGATGCTGGTCACGGCCCTGGCCCCGCACATCGGCTACGACAAAGCCTCGGCCGTGGCCAAGCATGCGCAAAAGAATGGCACCTCGCTGCGCGAAGCTGCGCTGGCCCTGAACGCCATCACCGCCGAGGAGTTCGACCGCTGGGTCGACCCCCGGCAAATGCTGGGGCCACGCTGACGACTCGCCATTGAAGTCCGATAGGATGCGGGTTTAGGGACACCCCCCGCATTTCACACCAGGACTCCCCCATGGCCGGCAGCAGCCTACTCGCCCTCATAGACGACATCGCCACCATCCTTGACGACGTGGCCTTACTGACCAAGGTGGCCGCCAAAAAAACCACCGGCGTGCTGGGCGATGACCTGGCCCTGAACGCCCAGCAGGTGTCCGGTGTGCAGGCCGACCGAGAGTTGCCCGTGGTCTGGGCTGTGGCCAAGGGTTCGGCCCGCAACAAGGCCATCCTGGTGCCCGCCGCGCTGGCCATCAGTGCTTTTGCACCCTGGGCAGTGACGCCTTTGCTCATGATCGGGGGCCTGTTCCTGTGCTTCGAGGGCTTTGAAAAAGTGGCCCACAAGCTGATGCACAGCCATGCCGAGGACCAAGCGCACCACCAGGACCTGGTCGAAGCCCTGGCCAACCCGGCGGTCGATCTGGTGGCGTTTGAGAAAGACAAGATCTCGGGCGCCGTGCGCACCGACTTCATCCTGTCGGCCGAAATCATCGCCATCACCCTGGGCACGGTGGCGGACAAAGCCTTCACCACCCAACTGTCCGTGCTGGTGGGCATCGCCATCATCATGACCATCGGCGTTTACGGCCTGGTGGCCGGCATCGTCAAACTGGACGACGGTGGTCTTTACCTGGCGAGAACGGCAGGGCCCGGCTCGCTCGGCCGGCTTCAGAAAAGCACAGGTGAAGTCATTCTGAAAGCGGCACCCCATTTGATGCGCCTGCTCACCGTCGCCGGCACCATCGCCATGTTCCTGGTGGGTGGTGGCATCCTGACCCACGGCATCCCGGCGGCACACGACTGGATTCACCACCTGGCTGAAAGCGCGGGCGGCATCTCAGGCATCGGCAGCGTGCTCAAGGTGATTACCCCAACCCTGGCGGACGCCATTGTGGGCATTGTTGCCGGTGGCGTGACTTTGGTGGCGGTCACGCTGTTTCAGCGCATCAAGGGCCAAGCCAAGTCTGCCTAGAATCAGACATCGCCACCAGCGCAAGGTTCTATGAAGCGCACATGTCCTCTCTTGGCCGCGGTCGTCCTGGTTACCACGCTGGCCGCCTGCACCAGCCTGGAACCCAACGTCGCCATGGTGCCCATCACCGGCTATGACCTGGTCGACAAAAGCAAGATCGACACGGTCATCTATGACAAGGACTACGCTGAGTGCGCGGCCATTGCCAACCAGGACATCAACAGCATGAGCACGACGGCCAGTCGGGCCGTGGGCACCGCTGCCGAGAAGGTGTCGATGGGCATCATTGGCCGCAAAGCCGCCAATGATGCCGACCGCATGAGCGTGCTCAAGCGCTGCCTGACGGGCCGGGGCTACAACATCCTGCGCTGACTGGTGGGCCGAACTGGCTCACAGATCCCGCACCTGGACCAGCCCCGAGCGTGGGGCGAAACGATCGATGGCCGTGAGCTGCTCGATCTCGATGCGCGCCGCACGCCGGCCATACACCGAGGCCTTGAGCCAGGTGCACTCGGCTTCCAGCAGCTCAGCATCGTTCGCGCTGGTGTGCCAAACCTTGCGCTCGGCATCCCAGCGGTAACCACGGGCTTTCAAGGCGTCTTTGGAGTCAAAGGGCGATCCCGTGGCCATCACTTTGTAGCTGGTGGTCTGGCCGGCGTTCAGCAGGGCTTTCAAACCCGAATGGCCTGATTTTGGCAAGGGCTGGCTCAGCACGGCCAGCAAGGCATGGCAGTCCATCTCGGCCCGGTGGGCGTCGTAAAACAAGCCCAGCTCGGCCGCCAGAAATTCCAGCTTGGCGGAACCACGGCCCTCTTCACTCCAGTCGATCTCGGCCAGCGAACAGGCCCAAGGCAGCGCCGCGAAAGCGGGTAAACGGCCCTCCAGGAAGGCGCGGTCAAAACGGGCGTTGTGCGCAATGACCAGCGACACGCCTTCCAGCAAGGTGGCAATGCGCGCTTCGTTCAGGCGCTGGCCACTCACCATCGCATCGGTGATGCCGGTGACGCGCAAAGCGGTCTCGGGGATGGTCATGCCGGGGTCTTCCAGCTCGTCGTAGACCTCCAGCACGCGGATGGGCAGGCCGGCCTCCAGTTCCACCTCCACCAACAGCAAGGCCAACTCGATGATCTTGTCCTTGCGCCAATCCAGGCCGGTGGTTTCGGTGTCCAGGATCAGCACCTTGGTCTTGGCGCCGGCGGCCTTGTGGCCGAAGGTTTTGCGTGGCACCAGGCGGCGCAGCACGCGGTAGTCGGGGTGCGCTTCCAGCACCTTGGCCAGGGCTTCGGGGGTGTCGAAAGAGGGATCGAGCAAAGCGGTGTCGTTCATGGGTCAGTCGCCACGCATCAGGGAGTCGAGCGTGAGCTCGAAGGCTGGGCCGAATTGGTCCAGAAAGTAACGCACCTCGGGGATCATGTGCTGGTCAATTTTGCCTTTGATCTGCTCGGCGGCCTGCTCGAACTCGGTGTTGCCATAGCGCAATTCAGCCCGGCACTTCAGCCACGCCGCCAGGCGGTCGGCGGCCTTGACCAGCTGGGCGTGATCGTCGGGCCATTGTTCGTGGTCCAACACATCGCGCAGCGCGGGCTGGATAGCGGGTGGCAGCAATGCCAGCATTTCCTGGCTGACCTCGTGCTCAAGGTGGGCGGTGGCCTGGCGCATGGCTGGCGAATACTTGACCGGGGTCGGCAGGTCGCCTGTGATGGCTTCAGTGGCGTCGTGGAACAAGGCGCGCGTGGCGACCGCGTTGGGGTCAATGGGCACGCCCAGCACATCGCGGCGGATCACCGCCAGCGCATGGGCGAGCACGGCCACTTCCCAGCTGTGCTGGGCCACGTCTTCTTCGACGGCGTTGCGCATCAGGCCCCAGCGCTTGATGAAGCGCAGGCGGGCCAGGTGGGCGTAAAAGGGGCTGGTGTTCGACATGCGGGGAATATATCGCCAATGCTCCGGCCCGCCTTTGCGGCACACTGAGACCATGAGCATCGACTGGGAAAAATGGATCATCGGCGCGATCGTTGCGGGGCTGGCGTTTCTGATGTGGCGCGGCTACCAGGACCGCAAGGCCAGCCCCCAGTGGCCCACGGCCACCGGCTTGATCATCGATTCACGGGTGGTGGCGCAGAACGAGTCGGACGATGGCGCCAGTTTCACGCGTGAATGGCGGATCGACGTGAACTACACCTACAGCGTCAACGGCCAGACCTACAAGAACAACCGCATCCGCGCCCTGCTGCCCCGCTTCAGCACAGAGGCTGAGGCGTTGGCCATTCAGCAGAAATTTCCCGCAGGCGCCCAGGTGCCGGTGTTCTACGATCCGGCCAAACCGCAGTCCAGCGTGCTGATTTCGGGTTAGGCCTGCTCAATCAAACCGCCACGACCAGATCAGGCCCAGCGCATTGTCTTGCCCCGCCTGTGCCCGCACGGTGAAGCGCTGCGCCAGCCGGTAGATCAACTGCCAGTTGCCCGCCGTCTCGTTCAGGCTGCGCTCGTAGCCCAGGTACCACTTGCGCGAAATCTGCTTGCCCACATTGACCACGGTTTCGCGGGCATCACCGTTCTCGCTCTGGCGCACGGACAACTCGTCCAGGCCGATGGCCCCCAGCACCGAATCCTTGGGCGTGCCGCCTTCGCCCGCCAGCAAGGCCGATGCGGCGGTCTGCAGCAAACCAATGTCCGCGCCCCCCAGGCCGGCCGGACCACGGCCCAGGATCAGCCAGGACAGTTTCTCGGTCTCCGACATGGCCGGGTCGGAATACAGCCGCACGCGCGGGTCCTGCGCTGTTCCGGTGATGGTGACCCCCACCTTCACGTCTGACGCTGCCGCGGTGGGCGATTCGGCCCGCATGGCCTGGATGTCCAGCCGGGGGTTGTCGATGGGGCCCGTGAACGCGATCGAGCCCCGTTCAATCACCAGGTTCTGCGCATACGCCACGTACGAGCCCGACTCGGTCTTGACCGTGCCATGCACCGCCATGCGGCCGTTGGGCGTGGTCAAGGTCAACTTGCCCACCAGCAGCGCATTCAGGCCCCGGCCCTTCAGGCGCAGCTTGGACCCCAGGTCCACCTCGATGTTCGCCTGAATTTTGCGTTTGGGCGACACCGCGCTGGCATCTGCGGTTTGCTCGCCATTGGCAGGCGCATCGCCGGGCCGATTCAGGACATTGACGTCGTCGCCAATGGTCGGGGCGTCTGCCTTGCTGATGTCGATCAGGCCTTCGTCCACCATGAAACGGCCGTCGGCCTTGATGTCTTCCGCGCCCAAGACCAGCTTGCCCTGCCCGCTGACCAGCAGGCGGCGGTCCACCCGTTGAAGCAAGGCAAAGTGATCGATGGACAGGTTCAGCCGGGCTTCTGGCTGGGCGCCCAACAGGGCGTCACCGTCCAGGCTGATGCTGCCGCCTTGCTCACCGCCTTTGGCCTTGAACTGCGTCAGGTGGGCATGGTCACCATCCAGGCCCAACTGCAAGAGGCCCTCGGACAGGTTGACGCCCAGCAAGGCGTGACTGGCCCCCAGGTTCTGCCCATTCACCTCGCCCTTGTACAAAGGCGCGCCCAAGGTGCCGGACAACACCGCATTGGCTTGCACTTGCCCAGACAAGCGCCACCCCGGTGGGGCCCAAACGCCCCACGGGCGCAGATTGGCGATCTTCACGTCAAGCGTGCCGGCCAGGCTATCGCCGGCGGAGGGCAGGCTGTCTCGCGACTGGGCGCGCACGGTTTGCTGGCCATTCACCAAGCCCACCACGCGTCCGTCAAACTGCTCGGTCAAGGTCCAGACACCCTCGCGGGCTTTCAGCTCCAGGCGAGCTTGCTTGATGCCCAGGGTTTGAACCATGCTGCCTTCGATCGCGGTCTCGGCCAGGGTCAGGTCGCCGTCGCGCCGAACCAGCTGGCCATCGACCTGCCAAGGCTGCTCCGGGCTGTGCTGCATGCGCAACTGGCCCACCACGGTCAAGTCGCCCCCCCAGCCCGCCTGCGGCTGCCAGCGCGCCAACACTTCGGCCAGTTTGATGGGTTCGAGGTCGATGCTGACCTTGGTCTGCCCGCCTGTCACGCCAGCTTGCCGAGGCTCTCGCCAGCTCAACTCCTGGATCTTCAACCCGGCGCCCATCAAGGACACCAGGGTCGGGCTGACCACCAGGCGGCGATCGTCCTTGGTCGATGCCCACTGCACATCGACGGACTGCCCCGAGAGCAAGGCGCGGGGCGCCGGCTCGATGGTGACCACGCTCAGTTTTTGAACCTGGCCTTTCCAGCCACTGAAGGATTCCAGCGCGCCACCAGCCACCGACACATCCAGGTGCACACGGGGAACCGGCTCAGGTTGATTCGATTTTTCCTGGCGCACAGGGAGGTGCACATCGCCTTGCGCCACCAAACGGTGCGACTGCACAGTGCCGTCCAAAGCGGCGGTGAACTGCTCCACCGTGGTGCCCCCCACCTTGGCTTGGCGAATGGTCAGGCGCCCCTCGGACGGCGCAGACATCTGCCCGGTGTTGACCCGCCAGCGGCCTTCGCCCTGCTCCAGCGAGTACAGCGTCCCGCCCGCATCCTTGGCCTGCAAGCCGCTCAGGTCCAAGTGCCCTTGGGTGGACAAAGCGGGCCAGACGCCCGCCACGGTGACGTCGCCCTGGGCCTTGCCCTGCAGATCGCGCCAACCCCACCATTGGGCCAATGGCTGCAAGGCCTGGAGGGCTGGGGCCTGAAGATGCAGCTGCCCCCGCAAAGGCTGTTCAGCGGCCCACTGAACGCCCTCTTGCGCCGACCGGATCACGGGCACCACGCCCGTGAAACCAAGCTGGTTGCCGGCCACGTTCAAATCGGCCTTGACGTTCATGTCAGGCTGGCCAGTGGGGGCCTTCCAGCTCAACAGGCCATTCAATGGAATGCCCGCCAATTGGCTCGGGTCCAGGCGCCCCGTCATCTCGCCCTGCCCCAACACATCGGCCTCGAACTGCACGCGGCCTTGCAGCCGGTTGGTGCCGGTGGCCTTGTCGGGCCAGGGCATCCACAGCTGCGGGTCGAAGTTCGACAGGTCAAGCTGGCCCTTGGCCCGCCACGGTGACTCCCCCGTCTGACTGGCTTGGCCGGTCAGCTTGGCCAGCGCCGCGCCCGAACTGAGGCTCAGGCTTTCGACATCGATCAAGGCGGGCGACCAATGCCCCGCCAGGTTCACGGCCACCGGGTGGATCGGCGTCCCCGGACCTTTGTGGTACTGCCCTTTCAGCTCGGCCTGCACGGCCCAGCGCTCCCAAGCCTTGCCGTCAGAGGGTGCCGACTGGACGTTGACGCGGCCCTGCAACTGCAAGGGTGGTGAACGCCCATCCAGTGCCTGAGGCTCCAAGCCCTGAATGTCAGCCTGCAAATGTGTTTTCTGAGGGGTGACCAGGTCCCAGGTGCCATTGACCTGCACCGTGCCCGGGGTCTGCCCGCCCGTTCTGGGCAGCGTCAGCGTCAGCGCCAACTGCCCAGCCTGACCGAGGCTGCTCAACTGCCCGGCCGAAGCCCCCGAGACTGCGATCGGCAAGGCCGCCTGGCCTGCCACGCGCACCAGGGGCAAGCCTCGGGCATCCCAGGCACCAGGCTTGGCATTGGTCAGCGCGATGTCCACCGCCAGATCGGGCGTGCGGCGTTGGGCACTCAGCGCGGTGGGTTGCACCGACACCTTGCCTGACAGGGCCGTGTCGGGCAAAGCAGGCCACAGCATCGCCAGGTTCAAGCCATTGGCCTGCACCGCCAATTTGGGCAATGGCCAAGCGGCAAAGGGGGCCACTTCGCCCGACATGGTCAAGCTCTGCGCCGCTTCGGTGCCCTTGCCCAACTGCACCTGTCCATCAGCAACCAGCTTCTGCAAAGGCCCCTTCAAGCGCAACTGCGCATCACCAATGTCGATGCGGCCGGTGCCCGCTGCAGCGTGCTCGGCATTCAGGTTCAGGTCGAGCGCCATGGATTTGCGCGTGCCCAAGGCCGCCTGCCCGTTCAACTGCCAGCCATGGACGGACAGCTTTTTCAACACCACCTGGTGCTGGTGTTCCGAGCCAACCGACTCTTGCAGGAAAACACGGGCGTCCAGGTCTTGCAGAATCTGGGGTTCCAGCAAATTGCTGCGAAACGCCCCCACGGTGACTGCCTTCAAGCGCACCGACACCGGCAGATCAAAGTCAGAGGGGGCAGGAGTCGACGTTTTGGACGGGGGCGAGGACACCCAATGCAGATGGACGCTGCGCGCTTGCAAGGCATCAACAGTCACCCCCACCCGCCCGGTCACCGAGCCATCGTGGCGAAAACTCAATCCTTGCCAGTGCGGCTCCAGCAGCACCAGGCTTGATCCGCGCGGCAGGCTGATCTCCATGCGCTGGGCGCTGAAACCCGTCAGCAATCCGCCTTTGGGCTCGACCACCTTCACCCAAGGCAGCACCGACAGCAAGCGCGCCGTGGGCGCCTCTTGGTGCAAAGCCCACCACAGACCGCTCAGACCCAGGATGATCAGCACCAGCAAGGTTGTCACCAGCAAGGTGCTTGCCACCCAAAGCGGGCGCACCCAGGCCGACCGCCAGGTGCGGGGGAGCGAAGCGGCGGGCTGATCCGTCAAAGCGTGATCCCCACGCTGAAGTGGACGCGAAAGCTCCGGGTTTGTTCGCCATACGCCAGGTCGATCTTCAAGGGCCCGACCGGACTGCGCCAGCGGATGCCCGCGCCATAGCCTCGTTGCAACTTGATGTCGGCAAGCTGGTCGGCCACGCCGCCGGCATCAAAAAACACCGCGCCCAGGATGCTAGGGTATTTTTTGAGGAAGGGGTGAGCCAACTCACCGCTCAGCGTCGCCATTGAACGCCCGCCCACAAGGGCGCCATCGCGGGCCACCCCGATCGACCGGTAGCCATAGCCGCGCACCGACTCGTCGCCCCCGGCACGGAACAGCAAGGGATCAGGGATGCTGACCGATTCGCGGGACAAGACGCGGCCACCTTCGACGCGGGTCGTGGCATCCCAGCCCCAGCGCAGCGGCTTGTACCAGGTCAGGCGGCCATACAAGCGGCTGAACGGGCCGGAACTTTCACGGGTGGCAAAGCTGTGGCCCACACCCACCGAGGTCAAGGCCGTGATGCCGGTGGTCGGCAAAGTCTGGCTGTCGACATCGCGCCAGGCGTATTGCACGGTGCCACTGACGGCGGAGGCGTCGGACACCTGCTCGCCGGCCTTCGATTTCACGCGGGCGCTTTGGTATTCAACATAGCGGGTCAACTCCAGCCGCTCACCTTCCCGCAATTGCCCGAAGCGCAGGCGTTCGCTGGTGGTCACCGCGTCGGAGGTGTCGGTTTCTTTGGCCAGCTGCCCGGACACCAGCCAGCGCTTGCGCCCTGGCCTGGGATGTGAAATCAGGTCCACCTGCAAACTGGAGTCGATCTTGGCCAGTTGCAGCTTGGTCTTGGCCTGCCAAGCCTGGTTCAGGATGTGGCGGTGCAAGTGCTCGACGGAGATGCGCGGACCAGTGTCGCTGCTGACGCCCACGCCGACCGTGGCCTGCTGCAAGGACAACTCGTGAACCTGAACCGTCACGGGCGCCCCATCCGCCCGGCTTTGATCCTGCTCCATGTTGATGAAGACGCTGTCGAACAGGTTGAGCTTTTGCACGCGCTCCTGGAAGTCCAGCAAGGACTGCTCGCGGTAGACCTCGCCTTTGGCAAACGGAGCCAGGTTGAGGATCGCCGAGGCAGGTTGAACCTTCAACCCTTCGATGTAGATATCTCCGAAATGAAAAATGGGCCCGCTGTCGGCCACCACGAACAAGGCGGCCGTCCTGTTCTGGGCATCAACCGTGGCCGAGGTACCGCTCCACGTGGCCAGGGGGTAGCCTTCAGCCCGCATGCGCGCCAGCATGCCGTTCTTGGCCGCCGACCAATTGGGCTGCGTGAAGATGGTGCCCGCTGGCAAGGCCCATTCGGATTCCAGGTCGGCCACCAGCGCCTTGGCATGGGCCTCGTCCTTGGACAAGGCCGTGTCCAGCTCACCTTCAAACACCATCTGCACGCGGCTCACCCGGGTGCGCGGGCCGGGCTCGACCACCAGCTTGATGAGCAGGGGCTGCCCTTCCACTTCATCAGACACACGGGTGTGGATCTGCGCGGCGAAATAGCCTTGGGCTTCCAGCAGGCTGCGAGCCTGATCGGGCGCGGCGGCCACCAGGCGCCGCAACTCGCTGCGACGAATGGCCATGCCCGTGTCATCCCCTTCGGCCGTGGCCTCCTTGTGGTAACGCGCCAGGTCCAGGTAATTGCTCAGCAAGTCGTCCAGCGCGCCCGGGGCCTCGATGTCCAGTTTCCAGACCAGCGGAGCACGCCGCGCGGCCCGGGGCGCTTGAGCCGCCGCTGTCGCTGCCGCACTGGCCGCTGCCTCGGGAGGCGGCAAGGCAGCGGTGTTCTGCGCCCACGCCACAGACGGCATCAGGCCCCAGGCGGCGCAAGTCAGAACCACGAAGCGAACAATCATTTGCTCAACAACCGCATCGCGCCTTCCAGCCCTTGCAGGCTCAGAGGAAACATTCGGTTGCCCACCAGTTGCTGCATGATGGAAATGCTCTGGCGGTAGCCCCACACACCGGCGGGTTCCGGGTTGATCCAGGCGTGGTGCGGGAAGGCATGCGTGAGGCGCTGGATCCACTCGGCGCCAGCTTCGTCATTGTTGTACTCAACGCTGCCGCCCGCCTGCAGGATCTCGTAAGGGCTCATGGTGGCATCGCCCACGAAGATCAGCTTGTAGTCCTTGTTGTACTTGCGGATGATGTCCCAGGTGGGGATTTTTTCAGAGAAGCGACGATGGTTGTTCTTCCACATGAAGTCGTAGACGCAGTTGTGGAAGTAGTAAAACTCCAGGTGCTTGAACTCGCTCTTGGCGGCCGAGAACATCTCTTCGACGCGGTGGATGTGGTCGTCCATCGAGCCGCCCACGTCCATCAGCAAAATCACTTTCACGGTGTTGTGCCGCTCGGGGATCATCTTGATGTCCAGCATGCCGGCATTGGCGGCGGTGGCCTGGATGGTGGCATCGAGCGCGAACTCTTCGGCCGCACCCTGGCGCGCGAACTTGCGCAGGCGCCGCAAAGCCACCTTGATGTTGCGCGTGTCCAGCTCAACGGTGTCGTCGTAGTCCTTGAACTCGCGCTTGTCCCAGACCTTGACCGCGCTGCGGTGCCGGGATTTGTCTTGCCCGATGCGGATGCCTTCGGGGTTGTACCCGTGCGCGCCAAAGGGCGAGGTGCCGCCAGTGCCAATCCATTTGTTGCCGCCTTCGTGCCGCTCTTTCTGCTCTTCGAACAGCTCCTTGAGGCGGTCCATGAGCTTGTCCCAGCCCATCGCTTCGATGGCGGCTTTGTCCGCCGCGCTCAGTTCGCGCTCGAATCGCTTGCGCAGCCATTCGAGAGGTATTTCACGGGTCAGGTCAACTGCGGCGCTCGCCCCCCTGAAATAGGTGGAAAAGGCCCGGTCAAATTTATCGAAGTGGGTCTCATTCTTTACAAGTGACATTCGCGCAAGGTGATAAAACTCATCCACCGATGGCTCGATCACATCAAGCTTGATGGCCTCCAGCAAGCTGAGGTACTCCGGGATGGTGACCGGCAGCCGAGCTGAACGCAACGCGAAGAAGAAATCGATGAGCATATGAAGTCCTGCGAATTGCCGCCTATTTTGGCCTCTTACTGGCGCCGTGCAGAAGCATGGCGTGTTTTAACCCTTCAGGGTTGCCCCTGTAACCATAACGGGCTAGCCGTCCGTTAAGGTCTGATCATGGAAGTACGCCACCTGCTTTTGGCTTTTGTGCTGTTGACGCACGGCCTGACCACCTTGATGTGGTGGGCTGCGGGCACCTGGCTCGGCCTGTCGCGCAAGGCCGCGATGCACTGGCTGGTGGCCAGCCTGTGCAATGGCCTGGCGCTGGCCTGCATGGTGTTCAACGATGGGTGGCCCGACACCCCTTTGGCGCTGCTGGCCTGTGTGCTGGTGGTGCATGGTGCGGTGTCGCTGCGTCGCGGTCTGCAGGCTTTCTTGAAATTGCGGCACACCGACGGATCACACCTGGTTCTGGGCTTGGGCACCACCTTGTTCTGCCTGGGCTTGTGCTTGCCGATGGGTTGGCGGGTGGCCGGCATCGTGGTCAGTGGCGCGGTCATTTGCTGGGTGATGTTGCGCACGGCCCGAGAATGTTTTGGCCCGCTGCGCACCGAGTTCCAGGTGGGCACCGCCTGGGTGCACTCGGCGCTGTTGATCAGCGCCGCCTTGATGTTCGCAGGCCTCGCCGTGAGCGAGTTGCTGCCCGGGGCGCCCTGGCCCTGGCTTCTGGGCAATGTCCAGCAGGCGCAAGTGGGCATGGTGTTCACCAGCGTGACGGTGTCAATTTTGTCGGCCTTCGTCTTGGGGTACATCGTGGTCATCCGCTTGGTGCGGCGCCTGGAGCACCTGTCCCACCACGACGCGCTGACCGGCCTGTTGAACCGCCGGGCCATCGAATACCTGCTGGACCGCGAGGCCCAGCGCCTGCACCGTTTTGGGGAGCCTTTCACGGTGCTGATGGTGGACATCGACCACTTCAAACGCATCAATGACCGGCTGGGCCACGCCGCCGGTGACGCGGTGCTGTGTGCGGTGTCACAGGCCCTGCAGGCGCAAGCGCGCGAGGTGGACCGGGTGGCACGTTTTGGCGGCGAAGAGTTTTGCGTTTTGCTGCCCCACACGCTGCATGAAGGCGCCCTGCTGGCGGCCGAACGCTTGCGCCACGCCATCAGCCAGATCAACATCCCCTGGGCCGACGAGACCATCACGGTCACCATCAGCACGGGGCTGGCCACGGCCAATGATTCGCTGGAAGCGCTGGCCTCGCTGCTGCGCCGTGCAGACGATGCGCTGTACCAAGCCAAGGCCGAAGGCCGCAACAAAGTGGTCAGCGCGCCAGACCGCGTGGCGGCCTGATCAGCCCTGGTTGGCTTGATCAGCGGTTGTTGCGGGCCATGGCTACCAGGCGTTCGAACAGGCTGAGGTCTTGCTCGTTCTTGAGCAGAGCGCCCACCAAGGGCGGCACGCTGGCCTTGTCGTCCTTGCTTTGCAGCACTTCCAGCGGGATGTCTTCGGCCAACAGCAGCTTGAGCCAGTCGATCAACTCCGATGTGCTGGGCTTTTTCTTCAGGCCCGGCAGGTTGCGCACTTCGTAGAAGTGGCGCATGGCCGACGCCAGCAATTCCTGCTTGATGCCCGGGAAATGCACGTCCACGATCTTCTTCATCGTGGTGGCATCGGGGAAGCGGATGTAGTGAAAGAAGCAGCGGCGCAGGAAGGCGTCCGGTAGATCCTTCTCGTTGTTCGAGGTGATGATGACCAAAGGCCGGTGCTTGGCCTTGACCAGCTGGCGCGTCTCGTAAACGTAGAACTCCATGCGGTCGATTTCGCGCAGGAGGTCATTCGGAAATTCGATGTCAGCCTTGTCGATTTCGTCGATCAGCAAGGCAACCTGCTGGTCGGCATCAAACGCTTGCCACAACACGCCCTTGACGATGTAGTTGTGGATGTCTTTGACCTTTTCCTCGCCCAACTGGCTGTCGCGCAGGCGGCTGACGGCGTCGTACTCGTAGAGGCCTTGCTGTGCCTTGGTGGTCGATTTGATGTGCCATTGCAACAGTGGCATGCCCAGGGCTTGCGAGACTTCTTCGGCCAGCATGGTTTTGCCGGTGCCGGGCTCACCCTTGATCAGCAGGGGGCGCTGAAGCGTCAGCGCGGCGTTGACCGCCAGTTTGAGGTCGTCTGTCGCGACGTATTGGTCTGTGCCTTGAAACTTCATGTGATTGCTCAACCGGGTTGATCCTGTATTCGAGTATAGGTCGCTCTCTATAATGGCGCGATTCGTGTTTTTTCACCTGCCCGCATTTTCCCCGCCAGAACCATGAAAACACTGCCTTCCCTGATTTGTTCCCTGAGCCTTGCGATCGCAGGCCTGCTGACTGGGGCAGCGCACGCCCAGGAGACCAAGCCAGGTGATCCGGTCGTGGCGCAGAAAAAGGTGGCCATGTGCATTGGCTGCCACGGCATCGTGGGCTACCAAGCCAGCTTCCCGGAAATCCACCGAGTGCCGATGATTTCGGGCCAGAGCGCCAAGTACATCGCATCATCACTAAACGCCTACAAAAAGGGCGAGCGCAAGCACCCCACCATGCGAGGCATCGCAGCCAGCCTGACCGATCAGGACATCGCCGACATCTCGGCGTATTACGAAGGCAGCGGCAAGAACCTGCCTGCCCACGCCGCCAAGAGCGTGGCGCCCACGGCTGAAATCGACGCCCTGCTGAAAAAAGGCAACTGCGCCTCCTGCCATGGCGCCGACATGAACAAGCCGATTGACGTCTACCCCAAGCTGGCTGGCCAGTACGAAGACTATTTGTTCGTGGCGCTGAAGTCCTACCAAACCGACAGCAAAGGCCCGATTGGCCGCGGCAACCCCATCATGGCGGCCCAAGCCAAGATGTTCACCTTGCCTGAGCTGAAATTGCTGTCCCACTACATTGCCGGTTTGCCCAGCGATTTGAAAACGGTGCCTCAAGCCAAGTTCCGCTGAAGCCAGATTTTCTTCTCCGCTCAGCAAAAAGCCACGCTTCCCAGCGTGGCTTTTTTCATGGGGCCGCCATGACGGCGGCCCCGGACCTCACTCATCAACCGTCAACCAACAGCTTGTTCTGCTGCAACAGTTTGACGATGATCTGGTCGTCGGTGGCGTTGGCAGCCAAGCCAATGTCGGTGCGGATGTTGACGCCTTCCAGGACAATGCGTTGCGTTTCCTGTCCGGACGCGTAGGTGCCGTTGGTGAAACCACCTGTGGCACTGACGCGCACCACCGTCGTGCCCGCAGTTGAGGTGTCGAAGTCCAGGTAGTTGTGCAAGTTGCCGCTGCCACCGGTGGTGTTCTCGCCTTGCAGCAGATCACGCAAATCCAGCACATCGCCACCATCGGCCACGGGCGCCACGTTGAAGTCCTTGATGGTGTCGATCGCACGGCCCGAGGTGGTGGCCACGCCAGGGTCGGCGAAGTTCCAGGCAAAGGTGTCCGAACCCAGGCCACCGGTCAGGACATCGCTGCCCGGGCCACCGATCAAGATGTCATTGCCATTACCGCCATTGAGGGTGTCGTTGCCCAAACCACCGTTGAGGGTGTCCTGGCCATCACCGCCATTGAGAACGTCGTTGCCAGCGTTGCCATAAAGGCGGTCATCGCCCAGGCCACCGTTCATGATGTCGTTGCCTTCGCGGCCCATCAGGATGTCGGCGCCCGAGGTGCCGTTGAAGGTGTCGATCGCGGTGGTGCCCGCTTGCACATTGGTGGCTTCAACCCGGATCGTCAGGGTCGATGAGGTGGTGTCACCGTCGCCATCAGCCAGTGAATAGGTGAAGGTTTCGGTCAAACCCGCAGCCCCCTGCCCGCCTGGTGCGGCATAGGTGTACTCGCC
>Ga0073914_10000076_pt1 | contig 17117 bp, 14 predicted proteins | sample GWRWT4_30Apr14_FD_71481 | JGI IMG/M metagenome (GOLD analysis project Ga0073914, IMG submission 71481) | Sand microcosm microbial communities from a hyporheic zone in Columbia River, Washington, USA - GW-RW T4_30-Apr-14 | ecosystem: Engineered > Artificial ecosystem > Sand microcosm >... | reverse complement strand
GGTAAGATCAAGAAAATGCCGATCCTGCTGTTCGGCAAAGAATTCTGGAACCGTGTTGTAAACTTCGAAGAACTGATGCTCGAAGGCGTCATCAGCCCGCCCGACCTTGCGCTGTTTCGTTTCGTGGAAACCGCAGACGAAGCTTGGAGAGCTATCTGCGATTTCTACGAAGTTTAGGTCGTTATTTCGCGGGCGCTTCTTCCGCTTTTGGCGCTTCAACTGCACCAGCAGCAGGTGCGGCTTCACCAGCGGCTTCGTCCGCAGCGGCATTCGCAACAGCAGCCTCGACCGGCGAAGGCAGTGGAATGTTCGAACCCTGGCTGTTCAGGTATAACATCAGAGCGGCGCGCTCTTCCGGGTTGCCAAGTCCGGCGAAGGTCATCTTGTTACCCGGCGCATATTTTTTAGGGTTCGCCAACCATTCGTTCAAAGCTTCGAATGTCCAGGTTCCACCCTTTGACTTCAGGGCATCGGAATAGGCAAATCCGGCATGGCTGCCGAGCGGCTTGCCAACTGTGCCCCACAGATTTGGCCCAATACCATTTGCGCCACCTTGTGCAATCGTGTGGCAAGCGACGCATTTTTTGAAAATTGCTTCGCCCTTGGACATATCAGCAACGGCCATCATATTCCCGATTGGAACCGCCGCAGCAGCGCCTGCGCCATCCGCCTCGGCACCTTGAATTGCGTAGCCAGGTTTTTCAACTTCACCGCGATGGAAATACATGCCCGAAGCAATGGTCAAACCCAAAGCGGCGATACCGCCGGCCAAAACCCATCCTGCGATTGTGTTACTGCGATCGTCCATTGATTGTCTGCCCTGTTATGCTGTTCACTGCATGCGGCCATAGGAGCCGCTGGATTCCCTGCCCCTCTAATAGGCGAAAGGAAGCCGTGCAAGAGCGGAAATCCGGTCTTGCCCGATATGTTTCAGTCCCGTAACGCATCGTCACCATGAACAGCTATCCCGCCCCCGCCCTTGCCAAGGTCAAGGAAATGACCGCCGTTGCATCCGCCGAACCCGCCCGCGCGGTTGCATTTCAGGGTGCACCTGGCGCAAATTCGCATTTGGCGGCACTTGAATTTGACAAAGACTGTTATCCTTTGCCCTGCTTTTCCTTCGAAGATGCCATTGATGCCGTGAAAGAGGGAAAGGCCGCACGCGCGATTATTCCCATCGAAAATTCGTTGCACGGCAGGGTGGCCGACATCCATTTTCTTCTGCCCGAATCAGGGTTGAGCATCATTGCCGAGCATTTCATGCTGATCCGGCATTGCCTGATGGCCAAATCAGCCGACGCAAAGCTGACGACCGCGATGAGCCACCCGCAAGCTTTGGGCCAATGCCGGCATTATTTGCGCGAACATGGCATCATCCCTGTCGCCTACGCCGATACAGCCGCGGCCGCTGCATTTGTCGCGGGCAGTGATGATCCCAGCGCAGGGGCCATCGCACCCCCGATTGCCGCCGATTTATACGGTCTGGTCGCCATCAACGATGGCGTGCAGGACGATGCAAGTAACATGACGCGCTTTGTCGTTCTATCCCGCGAACCTGCCAATCGGTCTGTGATGGACGGCACCTTGATGACCACCTTCATCTTCGAAGTGAAAAACATACCGGCCGCGTTGTACAAGGCGATGGGCGGATTTGCCACGAACGGCGTCAACATGACAAAGCTGGAAAGCTACCAAAACGGCGCCAGCTTTGCGGCGACCGAATTTTTCGCCGATATCGAGGGCGCACCGGGCGATATTGCCGTTGACCGGGCGCTTGACGAATTGCGTTTCCATTGCAACTCGGTCAGGCTTTTGGGCACATACAGGCAGACCCGGCCCCGCGGTTAGGCTGTCTCCAGTATATGTTGACGTGCCGAATGCAGCGCTGCGAGAAACTGGTCGAGCGCATTGTCCCAAGTAAATTGTGCACCGTAAGCGGCGGCGTCCTGACGGTCACAAAGCAGGGCATTTTCGATCGCGGTTGGCAAAGATTCCGACACGCATCCGACGGGTTCGGAAAGGTCGTCATAAGGACCACGCCCCTGTTCGCCGATGATGTCCAATGGGCCGGGCACCGGATATCCGGCAACAGGAACACCGCAGGCCAGCGCCTCGATCATCACCAAACCGAATGTATCGGTCTTGCTGGGGAATACAAACACATCCGCCGCGCAATAGGCTTGTGCCAGTTCGGCACCGCTCAGACTGCCGGTGAATACAGCGTCAGGATAACGCGCTTTTAGTTCCGTCAATGCAGGTCCATCCCCCACCACGACTTTCGTGCCAGGGACATCCGCATCGAGAAAACTCTCGAGATTTTTCTCGATTGCGACGCGACCAACCGATAGCAAAATCGGGCGGGGCAAATTGGCCAATGAAGGATGCGACGCTAGCCCCGGTTTGAATATGCCAGTGTCAATTCCGCGTGTCCAAGGGCGAGTATGCGAAATGCCCCTGTTTGCAAGCTCCTCGCTTAATCGGGGCGTAGCCGACAAAACTGCACGCGAGGGTTTGTGGAAAATACGCATGACCGGCCAGAAAAAATCTGCCGAAAGCCCGGTACGAACCGACGCATAATCCGGGAAACGGGTATGGAAGGCTGTTGTAAATGGCACCGAATTGACCATGCACCAACGACGGGTGCTCCAACCTATCGGTCCTTCGGTCGAGATGTGGACGATATCAGGCTCAAATTCCGCCAGTTTTTTTCGCAAGCCAAATCGCGGAGCAAGCGCCAGCCGAATTTCACCATAGCCCGGACAAGGCACTGTGCGAAACTGGTCCGGGCTGATGACGCACACTTCATGCCCGCGTTCGCGGAGCAATTTGACTGTCATTTCAAGCGTGCGGACAACGCCGTTGATTTGCGGCCGCCAGGCGTCCGTTGCGATTGCAATTCTCATGCGGAAACGGTTGCCATCTTGGCGGCATATTTACGCTGGCGGTTTTCTTCGGCCCAATCGACAATCGACATATTGCCGTGTTTGTCTTCGACCAATGCGGTGCAGCTTTCGACCCAGTCGCCGTCATTATAATAAGTGACGCCATCAAAGTCGCGAATTTCGGCATGGTGGATATGTCCGCATACAACGCCGTCAACGCCGCGCTCGATTGCTGCGCGCGCCACGGCTTCTTCATATTCACCGATAAATGCGACGGCATTTTTGACCCGCATTTTCAGATAGGACGAAAGCGACCAATAAGGCAGATGCAAGCGACGGCGAATGGCGTTCAGCCATACGTTGGCCTTCAGCAAAAATGTGTAGGCCGTGTCGCCCAGGAACGCCAGCCACTTGGCATACAGCACGACGCTGTCAAACATATCGCCATGGGTTACGAGCAATAACCGTCCATCAGCGGTTTCGTGGATCGCCTCATGCGCCAGCTCGACGCCGCCAAAGCCAAGGCCGACATAATCGCGGAACATTTCGTCATGGTTGCCAGGAACATAGACCACGCGCGTGCCCTTGTGCGCCATTTTCAGGATACGGCGGAGCACTTCATTGTGGCTCGACGGCCAATACCAGCCCTTACGAAGCCGCCATCCGTCGACAATATCACCGACGAGGTAAAGCGTTTCGCATTTGATACTTTGCAAGAAGTCCAGAAGCAATTCCGCGTTACAACCCGATGTGCCGAGGTGGATATCCGATATCCACACCGTCCTGTATTTCCGTTTGGGTTGAAAGCTGCGCGGTTCCTTTTCATGGAACCAATCCGGCATTTTCGGATCGAAAATACCCCCGATTTCGTTCTTCTTTGCGACTTTTGTCATGATTTTTCCAGATGTTACATCAACTGGAATTGCCGAATAACCGACGCAAGTTACGCGTTCACGTCACCCGCGTTACAGTTTCGGGACAATTGCATCATAGCCAAGCCCGTATTCAGCGCTGAAATAGTCCGCTCCCTACGTGAACCTAATCCAGATCCCACGCCCGCTCGCCATGACTGGCGATATCCAATCCGTCGCGCTCCTGATCTTCATTAACCCGCATCGGCAGGACCATTGAGACCATATAGCCGATAATCAAAGTCACCACCGCAGAATAGACAGCAACAATAGCCACGCCTTTTAGCTGGATCCACAATTGCGTCCCCATGCCTGCGCCTTCGGCATAGCCGACGCCGCCAAGGCTTTCGCTGGCGAATATTGCAAGCAAAAGCGACCCGAGCATTCCGCCGACGCCATGCACCGCAAATACATCTAAAGAGTCATCGATTTTCAAGGTGCCTTTAATCAGGCCCACGCACCAGAAACAAACCAGTCCGGCCAACAGGCCGATAATGATTGCCCCGCCCGGCCCAACGGTTCCAGCGGCGGGGGTGATCGTCGCCAGACCTGCAACAGCACCTGTAGCAAAACCGACAGCGGTTGATTTCCCAACCTTGAACCGTTCAATCAATATCCAGACCAATGCGGCCACAGATGCCGCGACATGGGTGTTGATAATCGCACTAGCCGCCGCATCATTGGCCGCGAGCGCGGAGCCGCCATTGAAGCCAAACCAGCCCACCCACAAAAGACCCGCACCGGCAACGGTCAACGCGGGGCTGTGCGGTAACATCAATGTTTTGGGAAAGCCGATGCGCTTTCCAAGCATCAGGGCAACGACAAGCGCGGAAACGCCTGCCGTCGTGTGCACGACAATACCGCCGGCAAAATCGATGACGCCTTGTTCGGCCAGAAACCCGCCGCCCCATACCCAGCGTGTCACGGGAATATAGACCAGCAACGACCACAGCGCGCTAAAGGCGACAACCCAGCCGAACCGTGCGCGTTCCACCCATGCACCGACAATGAGTGCAGGCGTAATAATGGCAAAGGTCATCTGGAACAGGGCAAAGGCCAGTTCACCGATGGATTGGCCTTCACGCACCGAATCCAGCAGGCCATTGAACATAAAATTTTCAGGGGAACCGATGACGCTGTTGCCGTTGACCGAAAAAGCAAGACTGTAACCGAAGGCGATCCAGATAACCGACGCAATGGCCGCAATGGCACCGCATTGCACCAACACCGACAGGAAGTTCTTCGCACGAACAAGACCGCCATAAAACAACGCCAGTCCGGGGATCGTCATCATCAGGACGAGAGCTGATGACGTCAATATCCATGCACTGTCGCCACTGTCAGCCTCGGCAACCATGATGGCTGCATCCTGACCAAAGGCGGGTGCCGCCAGCATCGCACCAGCAACCAGAAGTGTAGAATATATGTTTTTGATCACGTCCGCATCCCGCCCCTATTTTTCTGGGCGTGTCCTAAGACAGCTTCGGCGGATGCTCAATGCACAAAATTACAGTTAACGGCCCGTTCATGGCATAAAATTACTCAAGACCAGCCGTCAAGCACCTGATCGGACGGCCGGTGACCGTCGGCCCACATACGGATATTGGCGATCACCCGTTCGCCCGATGCGCCGCGCCCTTCGAATGTAGCGCTGCCTAAATGGGGAAGCAGGACGACATTGGGAATGGAGAGCAGACGGGCATCGACCGCCGGTTCATGCGTGTAAACATCCAGACCGGCGCCCGCTATCCGGCCGCTTTCCAGCGCGTCCATCAACGCCTCTTCATCGATCAGTTCTCCGCGCGAGCTGTTGATGATATAAGCATCCGGCTTCATCAAGGCTATCCGCTCAGAATTTATGATCTTGTCGGTTTCCGTGGTTAGCGGACAATGCAGCGAGATAATATCTGCGCGGCTTACCAAACGGTCGATATCGGGTTCAAAGCCGACACCCAATTCTTCTTCCACACTCGCGGGCAGGCGGTGGCGCTGGTTGTAAATGATGTTCAATCCGAATGCTTTTGCCCTTAAAGCGACGGCCTCGCCAATCCTACCGAACCCGATGATCCCGAGCGTTTTGCCCCCGATCCGGTGGCCGAGCATTCCTGTCGGGCTCCATCCCTGCCATCCACCGCTTCGCATCAGCCTGTGACCTTCCCCCAAGCGGCGCGGGACATTGAGGATCAGGGCCATGGTAAGGTCAGCGGTGTCGTCGGTGAATACGCCCGGTGTGTTGGTGACCATGATCCCTTTCGCTTTTGCCGCGGCCAGATCGATATGATTAACGCCAGCACCATAATTTGCGATAAGTTTCAGGCGCGGCGGAGCGGCTGCAATCAAGTCGGCATCGATGCGATCGGTAACAGTTGGCACCAACACATCACAATCGGCCATACTATCGGCAAGTTGCGCGCGCGACATAGGCGTGTCGTCGGCATTGAATGAAGCGTCAAAAAGTTCGGCCATCCTGCGTTCGACCATAGGCAAAAGCTGACGGGTCACATGGATTTTGGGGCGTTCGATACGGCTGAGTTCGGGCATTGGACGAGTAAAGCGCATTTCGTGCTGACGTCAAGACAGCATGGTTGCGCTGTTGCTATTGCTTGCCGTATAGAGTCCATGTTTGGGATAAGATAATGGCAAATCGATTAAAACTCATATGGCAAAGCACGGCCCTGATCGGTGTTTTTCTGAGTGCGGCAGCTGCAAATAGCCAGGCGCAACAAAAGACACCTTACTGGGCGTCGATTAAGCAACCCGAGGCGAGAATGCGGACAGGTCCAAGCACCGAATTTCCGGTGAAATGGGTCTATAAGCGCGAAAATTTGCCGGTTAAGGTCGTCGCTGTCCACAGTGTTTGGCGCAAGGTTGAAGATCCTGATGGCGATCAAGGCTGGGTCCACGTCCGCCTGCTCAGTCCTAAACGGACTGCGGTCGTTACCGGAAGCGGAATAGGTTCGTTGCGGGAAAATCCCCAAACCTCCTCGCGGGTTTACTGGCGGGTTGAACCCGGTGTTGTCGGATTTATCGACGAATGCGAAAAAGGCTGGTGCCGATTTGAAAATGCTGGACGGTTCGGTTTTATCGAAGTCGGCAGAATTTGGGGTGGTGAGGTACCTTAGAGCGAAAAGCGGGTGCAGCCGAAAAGATAACAACGTTCATGCCAATAAACTTTGACACACGACTGCGTCACCCTCTTTCTCTGTTAGCTATATACTCCCACCGCCTCTTCGACTCTTTTGTCGTCACGCCCCACCACTTCGGCAAATTTGGCATGGTAATTGACATTCTCGGTGCCCATCCACTTATCCCACCATGTAAAGTACAAGCCGTAATTGGTGTTGAAGCCGCCATTGTGATGCAGGTCGTGGTGCACAGTTGTGTTAATCCAGCTTGTCAGCGGAGTGGATAGCCACCAGCGCGGGAAAAATTCGAACCCGGCATGACCCATCGCATTCCGGATGATCTGGAAATTCAGCCATACAAACATGACCCAGCCCGGTGTCGGCACAAAAAACTGCCAGATCGGGACGAACATGAACATGACCACGGCCTCTGGAATGGCGAAGCTATACGCCGCCCAAGGGGTGGGTGTAATCGACCGGTGATGCGCGCGGTGGAAATATTTGAACAGGCGTGGATGGTGCATCGTCCTATGCGCCCAATAGAAATACGCGTCATGGGCTATGACGATGGCAGCGAGGATTAGAAGGTCTGTTGCAAGGCCAAAGCTGCCGTTGAACCATTTGAAAATTCCGTTTTGCGTACCCCAAATAAGAAAGGCCGCGCCTAAGGTATACACCATTGCAGATTGTAGCGACTGGAGGAACTCGCGGCGCATGTCGGCGGCGGTTGCCTCACGCGATTGGATCTTGCGCGTTTTGATGGCGGACCGTCGTAACAGCCAGACGATGGCAAATGTTATCGACGCAGCAATCAAATAGCGCCCAAAATCAAAGGCGAAAATGAAAGGGCCTTTTGCAAGGAGGATATCAAGGGGTGGAATTCCGGTTGTCATTTAATTTTTCCTTGGCAGATGTGCTCATACCCCTGCCGTGTTGCGGCAACACATGCTGCCCATTTTCAAAATCCGGCTAGCCGATTTCGAAATCAACCATTGTGTTTGGACCGATATGCGCTGGGTGTCATGCCTTCTGCCTCCCGAAATGCGCGATTGAAGGGGCCGAGTGAGCCAAAGCCTGCGTCAAGGGCGATGGTGATGATCGGTACGTCTTTCTGCTGAGGATCAGCAAGCGCGGCCTTCACCTCGGCCAGACGATAGCCATTCAAAAATGCCGCAAAATTGCGATAGCCAAGCTGTCCATTGATTGCACGGCGCAAGCGATATTCCTGCTCCCCCAAATGCGACGCAAGCTTTGCAATGGACAAGGTTTCGTCGCGATGCGCCATTTCTGTTTCCATAAAGCCCAGCAATTTGCCAATCAGCGGATCATCTCCGGTGGCTTTGGGCGCAGCTAATTTAACTTCATTGCTCGAGGTCCCGAAAAGATCGACCTGACGCATTTGAAACATTGCGGCGCAAAACAGGAGTGTAATGAACACGATGCTGCTGTTGACCAAGCCCACCAGCCAACGGTCCATGCCTAGATTATAAACGGCAATTTCGCTGATCGCGATTAACACGACATATGTACCAACGGTGGCCACAAGCCTCGGCCGCAATCGCCGCCGGCTTTCGATCAGATCACCGTCACGGCCGCGCCATGCCTCCCACAATCCCGCAGCTGCAAATGCCAGCATACCGATTCTGAAAAACGTGCCGGCTATTATATTGACCGTGGGATAGTCGAAAAAAGTCAGCTGCATGACCAGAATGTTAAAGGCAGCTAAGGTCACCAAAATCAGATCCCGCCGCCTGATATGTTGTTCATCGTTGAACCATGACCGTGCAAAGATCCAGAAAATGCCAGGGGTAGAGCTGCCTAGCAAGGCGAGGATGAGTCCCAAAAACGAAGGACGATAAAACCAACCCGATGTGATCAACAGATAACATGCTATGGCGCAGTTCATCACCACGGCAACCCTTGCGGAAAACTGTCCGCGATGGTCACGGATCAACAACCAACTCCACAAGGCGAGCAATGCAAGCGCACCGCCCCGCGCCATCAGATCAAACTGGCTGAAAATCAACATCGATGTTGGCTGCCAGACGAACCCCATTGCGGCAAGAGATTTTATGTTCCGCGATCCCCGAAGCGGTTTGCACGCAATTTGAGGCTATCAACTGCGAAAGACAGCATTTTCGCATAGGCTTGCAAACTCGCCAATGCTATCGCCTGCTGTATGTCCGAACAAAAGCATCTCTATCTCGTTGATGGCTCCGCCTATATATTTCGCGCCTATCATCGCCTGCCGCCGCTGACCAATATCCATGGAGAGCCGGTAGGAGCGGTGTATGGCTATACGACGATGTTATGGAAGCTCGCCGATGACCTGAACCAGGCCGATGGCCCGACCAATATGGCGGTGGTTCTCGACAAAAGTTCTCAGTCGTTTCGCAACGAAATCTATGATCTGTACAAGGCCAACCGGCCGGAGCCGCCCGAGGATCTGCGCCCGCAATTCCCGATGATCCGTGACGCCACCCGCGCATTTTCACTGCCGATGATCGAGGAGGCTAATGTCGAGGCTGACGATATGATCGCAAGCTATGCCAAGGCAGCGTGCGCCGCCGGATGGCATGTTACCATTGTGTCGTCCGACAAGGACCTGATGCAGCTTGTCGAGCCATGCGTCGACATGTTCGACACCATGAAAAATGAGCGCATCCGTGCCGAAGAAGTCATAGAAAAATTTGGCGTCGGTCCGGAAAAGGTAGGCGACATCCTGGCGTTGATGGGCGACAGTGTCGACAATGTCCCCGGCGTTCCCGGCGTCGGTCCGAAAACGGCGACCAAGCTGATCCAGGAATTTGGCGATCTTGAAAGTGTGCTGGCCGCTGCGCCGGATATGAAGCCGTCGAAGATGCGCGACAATTTGATCGAACATGCGGATAAGGCGCGGCTGTCGAAGGTATTGGTTACTTTGAAAGAAGATTGCCCGTTGCCGATCCCGATTGAGGATATGAAGCTGAGCGCTATTCCGGAAGAGCCTTTGGCCGCGTTTCTGCAGCATCACGGTTTCAACTCGCTCCTTAAACGCATCGGACAAGTGGCGAACACCGCGGCGGCGAACAAGGCAATTGCGGGCAACCCAAAGGCGACCAGCAAAGGTGATGGCGCGGCAAGCGCTCCGGTTGCAGGGACAGCCGCCTTGCCACCCGCGATGCCGCCAATTGATGTGAATGCTTATGAATGCGTGACCACGGTCGACCGGCTCGACCACTGGATTTCGCGGGCGAAGGAAACGGGTCTCGTTGCCTTCGACACTGAAACCGACAGCTTGGAAGCGGTCACCGCGCGTCTTGTCGGATTTAGCCTTGCGGTGGCGCCCGGGGAGGCATGTTATGTCCCGCTTGGCCATGGAGGCACGGATTTGCTTGCCGAAAATCCGGAACAGATTCCCTTTGCCGACGCGCTAGCGCGGCTGAAGCCATTGCTGGTCGAACCGAGCATTTTGAAAATCGGCCAGAACCTCAAATATGACATAAGTGTGCTCGCGCAGCATGGGCTGACGATTTCGCCGTTCGACGACACGATGGTGATGAGCTTTGCGTTGGATGCAGGTGATCACGGGCATGGAATGGACGAACTCGCGCGTGTGCATCTGGGGCATGAATGCATCAGCTATAAAAGCGTGACCGGCACCGGCAAAAGCCAGATCGGCTTTGCAGAAGTGCCGCTTGCCGATGCGACAAAATATGCGGCGGAAGATGCCGACGTTACCTTGCGCCTGTGGCACCATCTGAAATTGCGGCTAAGTCCGGACAAGGTTACGACGGTCTATGAACTGGTCGACCGGCCCTTGGTGCCAGTCCTATCGAAAATGGAATGCACCGGGATTAAAGTCGACCGGGCGGTATTGGCGCGCCTGTCGGGTGAATTTGCCGCGCAGATGGAAAGTCTTGAAAAGGAAATCCACGAACTGGCGGGTCAGCCTTTTACCATCGGCAGCCCGCAGCAATTGGGCAACATCCTGTTTGAGAAAATGGGGCATAAGGGCGGTAAGAAAGGCAAGTCGGGGCAATATTCGACCGATGTCACGGTGCTGGAAGATCTGGCCGGACAGGGCGTTGAAATAGCGCGCAAAGTGCTCGACTGGAGGCAATTAGCCAAGCTGAAATCGACCTATACCGACAGTCTGCAGGAACAGATTAATCCGAAAACCGGACGGGTCCACACCAGCTACTCACTGGTCGGCGCGCAAACCGGGCGGCTGTCCTCGACCGATCCCAATTTGCAGAATATCCCGATCCGCACGGAAATGGGTCGGCAAATTCGCGATGCCTTTGTCGCCGAACCGGGCAACCTCATCCTTTCGGCAGATTATAGCCAGATCGAGCTGCGCCTTGCCGCGCATTTTGCCGATGTCGCACCGCTGCGTGATGCCTTTGAAAAGGGTGAGGATATTCATGCCCGCACGGCGCAGGAAATGTTTGGCGAGGTCAACCGCGACACCCGTGGCCGCGCCAAGACCATTAACTTTTCGATCCTTTACGGTATTTCACGTTGGGGTCTCGCCAAGCGGCTGGAGTCAACGCCAGACGAGGCGCAGGCGCTGATAGACGCCTATTTCAAACGCTTTCCGGGTATCTCCAACTATATTCAGGAAACGCTGGCGGACGTTCGCGAATGCGGACATTCGACGACCTTATTTGGCCGCAAAACCTGGTTCCCGCGCATCAAGTCCGCCAATCAGGCGGAGCGTCAGGGCAGCGAGCGCGCCGCTATCAATGCGCCGATTCAGGGGACCAGCGCGGACATTATCAAACGCGCAATGGTTCGCATGGGGCCTGCGTTGGCAGAAGCGGGGCTGTCACACGTCAAAATGCTGCTTCAGGTGCATGACGAACTGGTGTTCGAATTGCCGGAGGAGGATGTGGCTGCGGCGAGTGACATCATCCGGTCTATCATGGCGAACGCGGCGGAACCTTTGGTGAAACTTTCGGTTCCTCTTGGCGTTGAAATCGGCACCGGTCCAAGCTGGGGTGCGGCGCATTGACGGGAGCAGGTTTTTAAGCCCTCACCGTCGCTGGTCAAACCGCCGCCCAACCATTGCGCTTGCAATGTTGATCTTCTGGATATCGATCGCTCCACCTGCGATGCCCCAACCCCATGCATCGCGCATCCGGCGTTCCATCGGATAGGCCGTGGAATAGCCATACCCACCCATTAACTGTACCGCATTGCCGGTGACATTGCGTGCAATCTGGTTTGCGAAACATTTGGCGGTGCTGCTGTCAAGAATGGACGGCAAGCCTTTGTCGGCGTTGACTGCGGCGCGGTAAATCAGCAGACGGGCGGCCTCTACCTCCATCTGCATTTCGGCCAGTTTCAATTGGACGGCCTGAAAATCTGCGAGCGGTTTTCCAAATTGGCGGCGTTCCTGAACATAAGCGAGCACATCTTCCAACGCGCCCGATGCCTGGGCCAGCGCCATAGTTGCATTACCGCACCGCTCCAGGTCGAACGCCTCCATCAACTTGGCAAAGCCGCCAGCCGGAACCACGATATTGCCAACCGGCACCCGCACATTGTCGAGATAGATATCTGCCGAAGGCACACCGCGAAATCCCATCAAAGTTTCCGCCTCGCCAAAGCTGAGGCCTGGCGAGTCTTTTTCCACAAGAACTGCGCCGATACCCTTCGCCCCCGGGGCATCGGACAGACGGGTATAAACAAGATAGGCGTCGCTATGCCCGCCGCCGGAACACCAGCGTTTTGAACCGTTCAGCATCACAAACTCGCCGTCGATAACGCCGCGCGTTGTCAAATCCGTCAGCGCGGTGCCGGCATTGGGTTCGGACATCGATACCGCCACGATCATATCACCGCGACACACGGCGGGGACAATGCGGTGCTTCAAAGCCTCCGGTGCAAAATGGCGGATCGCATGGACGGGGCCGACATTAGCCTCAAATGCAGGAAATGCGACCGCGCTCGACACCTTTGCCAGTTCTTCAAGCACAATGAGCGCGTCGAGATTAGACAGGCCCATCCCGCCCAGTTCTTCAGGGATATTGATCCCCAAAAATCCCATTTCCGCCATACGTTTTACAGTAGCGTGTGGCAGCGCGCTATTTTCGGACTCGAGTTTTGCTGCCAAGGGCGCGAGTTCACGATGGGCGAAACTGCGCGCGGATTCCTTGAGTGACTGCTGTTCTTCGGTAAGACTGAAATCCATCGCTTCATCCTTTGATTTAATCGTTTGATTAAATCATGAACGAGCGCTTGGGTAGGGTCAACAGCCCTGTAGCGTCAATTCCCGAAACAACGCCCGGTCTAACATTTCGTCAAATTTGCAGCCCAACCGATTGCCCTCGGCCCACACCGCGGTGGCGCTGATCGGGTGGCTTCCGGCGAGACGTAACCAGATGCGGTCACCCACTTTGATGCCGCCGTCAATTAACACGCGGCAGCCATAAACAGAAAGATCGACGAGGCTGGCCTCCAACGGTTCTTTATCGCTGTCGCGGACACTTGCACGGTCCAGTAATACGGGATGACGCTGCGCCTGTCGCTGCTCAAGCCGCGCTGGTTCAACTTTACGATATTGCGACGTCATGTAACCCATCAGCATCCCCTAAGCCGAAAAATAACGGGATAAGGTCAATAATCGGTAAATGAACGCGGTGCTTAATCGCCGGTCAGGATGCGATCCACAAGCTGTTTAACAGTCGGAACGAACCCATTGGAATAAAATGGATCCTTGCCAAACAAATAAGCGCTATGCCCTGCAAACATCAGATTTTCGTCAATCGGCGCACCGTGTGCGATGTTCTGAAGCGCTTTCTGGATGCAGAAACTGCGCGGATCGGCGAGGCGGCCGGTGCTATTGTTATCATGGTCCTTCCATGACGAAAAACCGCAATGCGAAAGACAGCCCATGCATTCCTTCTGGTCCTTGCGGATCACTTCGCCTGAAGATGGCGTGACGAAGACAAGGCTATCATCCGGCGTTTTCAGAGCGACGGTAAAGCCGCGTGCATCCCATTCGCGCGCTTTCATCAAGTCAGCCGGGGTGACCCAGAAATTCTTGCCCTTCACACCGACATCGAGTTGCAGGCTATGCTCCATGTCCGCCGCTTGCTTATAGGATATCTGACGGTCTGAACGCGCCTGCAATTCCTGAAGGAACGGGTTGATAACTGCGCTTGAATAAAAGCCGGTTGGCGAGAATTGATGCAGCAAAACCCCATCCTCGGGAATTTTGGTCAACGCATCTTTCCAGCCCTGCGGAATGGGACTTTCTTGTGTCAGCAATGGCCGGGTGCCGAACTGAAAGGCAATCTGTCCCAATTCGGGACTATCGACCCAATTGTCCCAATCGCGCAAGAACCAGACCCCGCCTGCCATCACGATGGGCACTTCGTCCGAAATGCCTTCCGCCCGCATAACTTCGCGTAACGCCTTTACGCGGGGATAGGGATCTTCGGGACTACGCGGATCTTCGGCATTGGACAGGCCGTTATGGCCACCGGCCAGCCACGGATCTTCATAAACGACCGCGCCCAGCCATTCGGGAACCTTGTGATAAGCCCGCTTCCACAAAGCACGAAAAGCGCGCGCGGAGCTGACAATAGGAAGATAATAGACGCCATATTGCGCGGCAATTTCCGACAGCTTGTAAGGCATCCCTGCGCCGCAGGTAACACCTGTTACCATGCCGCGTGTTTCTTCTAAGATGCCGTGCAATATGCGCTGTGCACCGCCCATTTCCCACAACACATTGATATTGATTGCGCCCTTGCCACCAGAAATCTCATGCGCCAGTTTTACCTGCGCGATACCGCCCTTGATGCCATAAGCCACGAGTTCCTCGTGCCGTTCCGCGCGGGTTTTCCCGTGAAATACCTGCGGTATCATTTCGCCATTTTCATCATAGCTGTCCGCGTTCACCGCCGATACCGTTCCGATACCCCCGGCAGCAGCCCACGCGCCCGAACTTGCATGATTGGTGGCAGCAACGCCCTTGCCACCTTCGACCAATGGCCATACTTCGCGGCCACCATAGATAATGGGTTTAAGACCCTTTAACACAAACACGACCCCTATGCATTATCATTGGCGCCCGAAAGCACCTTCCCCTTGCTCCTATATTTCGCCGCTATCCCAAACTATCAAGCTTGTCGCGCAAAATCGGCGCGCTTCATCGCAGACCCGTAAAGCTGGCGATATCGGGCAAACATTGTTGCTTCGTCATATTGCGAACAGGCAACCGTCCGATTGGCATCACCGACATTATGACGCAGCATGACGTCATTGGCCAGCGTCGAAATCGCATTGGCCAACGCGACTTCGTCATCACGGGCCACGATGAACGGCAGATTTTCCCGCGCGACGATATTGCGGACATCACCAACATCGGTCGAAACCGCCGGAATTGCGCTGGTCATCGCCTCTACCAAAGAAATCGGATATTGTTCGCTATCCGAGCTCAGCGCGAATATATCGAACAACCGGATATAGCGCGCCGGGTCCTTCAAAAAACCCGGCATCATGACACGGTCGGCTATTCCCAACCGCTCGGCTTCGGCCATAATCGCGCCCCGCTCGGGGCCTTCACCCGCTATAGCCAGCCTGATATTGGAGCCAGCCGCCGCAACGGCACGGACAAGACGCGGCAGGTTTTTGACTGTCCGTAACCCCGCAATGGTTCCGACCACAATTTCGCCCTCGCGCTTTTGAAAGCCGGGAAAAGAGCCGCGTTGCGGACGGCGGTTAAAATGGTCGGTGTCGATACCGTTGGGAAAACGGCAAATTTTGTCGAGCGGCTGATGCCACGCGGTACGCGCAATTTTCTCCAGCGTTTTCGACGGCACAACCAGGGAGTGCGCGCGCTGCAATGCTATCGTTCGAAACCAGTTGCGGCGCTGTTTCAGGCGGTCGATTTCGTCATGGTTGAAGCCGTCTTCATGGTGAATCAGTGGCGGCAAACCTTGGGCTTGTCCCAATAATGTACGCGCCATAACGCCGTCCATCGCCCCCCAATTATAGCTGAGCACCAGATGGAATTTCTTCATATACGCTGCCAGCTTGCGATAGCGGCCCATTCCGGGCATTCCGGCCAGCGATGGCGCTGCTTCCTTTGGCAAACTGAACCGGATACGTTTGTCTATTGCGTCCGCTGCGCCAAAGGCATCGGGTACCGCGGACAGGATTGTATGTTCTGCCTGATCCCCGAAATGATTCATCAGGCGCACCGTTCGCGATTCCTGACCGCCCAGATTGAAACTACTATGCAAATGAAGGATGCGAACCGCCGCCATACTTGCCTTTCCTTTGTGACCCGCGCAAACAGGATTGATGCATATTAAAGTTCTGCCCTCCCCCTATCGCCCCGATCCGAAAATCGCCAGCCTTGGTGCAAAAATTGGTAATGCGGTCAAAGCGGCCAATTTCCCCGAAACCATATTACGGTTCCGCAATGACCGCTGGGCTGCAACCGTGGGGCTTGATAAATTGAGCGATGCAGACTGGGTGCGGCATTTTGGCAGGTTCGATCCTTTACCGGACAATATGCCGGAACCGCTGGCTCTGCGCTATCACGGCCACCAGTTCCGCGTTTACAATCCGGAAATCGGCGACGGGCGGGGGTTCCTGTTCGCCCAGTTACGCGATGGCCATGGCCGTTTACTAGATCTGGCGACCAAAGGGTCGGGAACGACACCCTATAGCCGGCGGGGCGACGGACGGCTTACCTTGAAAGGCGCAGTCCGGGAGATCTTGGCGACCGAGATGCTCGAAGCGCTTGGCGTAAACACGTCAAAAACATTTTCCGTCATCGAAACCGGCGAAGAACTGGTGCGCGGGGACGAGCCTTCGCCGACACGCTCTGCGGTGCTCGTGCGGCTCAGCCATAGCCACATTCGTATCGGCACGTTCCAGCGCATAGCGGCGGAGGGTGACGCCGACATGATGGCGCTGCTGGTGCGTTATTGTTTGAAGATTTTGTATAATGAAACCCCTGGAGATACCCCGGCGGCGCAACTGCTCCATTTGGCCGTGGAACGCATCGCGGATTTGGCCGCTTCCTATATGGTGGCCGGATTCGTGCATGGCGTTTTGAATACCGATAATATCAACATTACCGGGGAGAGCTTTGACTATGGGCCATGGCGGTTCACCGAATATTGGGACCCGCATTTCACCGCCGCCTATTTTGATGAAAGCGGCCTCTATGCCTTTGGAAGACAGGCCGAGGC
>Ga0073914_10000073_pt1 | contig 17416 bp, 17 predicted proteins | sample GWRWT4_30Apr14_FD_71481 | JGI IMG/M metagenome (GOLD analysis project Ga0073914, IMG submission 71481) | Sand microcosm microbial communities from a hyporheic zone in Columbia River, Washington, USA - GW-RW T4_30-Apr-14 | ecosystem: Engineered > Artificial ecosystem > Sand microcosm >... | reverse complement strand
CCTGCAAACCGCCACGCGCCAAAAGCAGGAGCAGGCCGTGTTCGAGTTCCGCACCAACCTGCCAGATCGGTCGGTGCGCTGGCTTTCGGGCCGCGTGGTGCTGAAGTACGACGACTCCGGCCAACCCTTGCACATGATCGGCGTGATGGTCGATGCCACGCAGCAAAAGTCGGTGGAACTGGCCCGGGCCGAGTTCGTGGCCCGAGAGCAGGCAGCACGCGTGGAGGCCGAGAACGCCAACCGCGCCAAGGACGAGTTCCTGGCCATGCTGGGCCACGAGTTGCGCAACCCCCTGGGCGCCATTGCCGCCGCCTCCGAGGTGCTCAACCGCCTGGGCTCGGAAAACCCTGCGGCCTTGAGTGCCCGTCAGATCATCGCCCGACAGACCCGGCACCTGGCCCGGTTGATGGACGACCTGCTGGACGTGGCCCGCGTGATCACCGGCAAGATCATGCTGACCCGACACCCCCTGGACCTGGCCCAGGCCACCCAACGCCTGGTGACCACGCTGGAGGTGTCCGGCATGCTGAAGGCCCACACGCTTCAGATCGAGCTGGAAGAGGTGTGGGTGCAGGCCGATGGCACACGCATCGAGCAAATCATCTACAACCTGCTGACCAACGCGCTGAAGTACACCCCCGATGGCGGACACATCAAGGCCACCGTGCGCAAGGAAGGCGACATGGGCGTGCTGGAGGTCTCCGACAGCGGCGTGGGCATGACCGAGCCGCTGCTGTCGCGGGTGTTTGACCTGTTCGTGCAAGGCGACCGATCACTGGACCGTCGGCAAGGCGGGCTGGGCATCGGCCTGACCCTGGTCCGCCGCCTGACCGAGTTGCATGGCGGCAATGTGGCCGCGCGCAGCGAGGGACATCAGCAAGGCAGCACCTTCATCGTTCGGCTGCCGCTGGTGGTGCCGGAAAGCGCCGCCCTGCCCACCCCGGTGAACACGTCAACGCCGAATCGGCATGTGGTGGTGGTGGAGGACAACGAGGATGTCCGCGAAGCCCTGCAGGTGCTGCTGTCCCTGGCCGGCCACAGCGTGTTCACTGCCGAAGATGGTCAGGCCGGCGCCCAACTGGTGATCGACACCCAACCTGACATCGCCTTGATCGACATCGGCCTGCCCAAATTGAACGGCTATGAGGCCGCCCAACTCATTCGCCAGGCTGGCTACCAGGGAAAGCTGGTGGCCTTGTCAGGCTATGGTCAACCCAAGGATGTGGCCCAGGCCCTGGAAGCAGGCTTTGACGCCCACCTGGTCAAGCCGGTGGACCCTGTGGCTTTGGAACAGCTGATGAACCAGGTCTGAACTTGGGCATGGCCATTGCTGGCATGAGGATATGCAAGCCGCACGTTTCTCCAACGAAGGAGCACTTTCATGACTCAGCAAAACCAACCAGATCAAAAGAACTCGCCCAATCAGCAGCAAGGCGGACACGCCACCCGCAGGCCGTCTGACACCAAGACTGATCAGCGCTGACACCCCAACATGAAGGCCGCTGGGCAAGCTCAAGCGTTGCCCAGCCACGGTCCTTCCAGCGCTTTCTCAGCGTGCCAATCGGCTCAACAAAACGCCTGCGAGCAAGCCAACGGCGATCGCTGTCAAGGGCTGTTCGCGGATGTGAGTCCGGGCACTGTTCAGCCACTCGCTCTCCCATTCGCCCAGGGCATCGGCTTTGGAATGCAACGCATCTGCCGCCTGGTTGGCCGCAGATTGAACGCCTTCAACTGCTGGCTTGACTTTGGCCGCAACCGTGTCAATGGCTTCATGGACTCGTTGTGCCACGCGGTCCACAGCATCACCAGAATTGAAGGCATCGCTGTCCTGAAGCAAGGTTTGCGTTCTGTCATTCATCGAGATTCTCCTGAGTTGAAAAGACGATGAAAACTGGCAAATGGCATGCCTTGTGCATGAGATTGACAAAACAAATGAACAGCCCGGGGATTCGGCCGGAAATCGGCAAGATTTTCTGAACCGTGTAAGCGCTGCCGCACTCAGGGCTGCAACACATACCAAAAGAGGAGCACTGCCAGCGCGGTCCGTCATGACAAGCCCACCGGTTTCTTTGCCCCCATCACAAGCGTTTGAGCTTGTGATGCGTGAAATGCCATTCCAGCGCTTCACTGAAAGCAGCGACGACGTTTTCTGGCTGGCCGACCTGACCACCCAGCAGTTGGTCTACGTCAACTCCCGTTTCGAGCATTTCTGGGGCATTGGCAGCGACGCACTGCTGAAGGATCCGACGCGGTGGAATCAAGCCGTGGTGGACACGGACGCCCACCTGTTGCCCAGCCCCTTCTTCGCGGACACGGCCGCGTCTGAAAACTCAGTGCGCGAGTACCGGATTGTGGACGCCCGAGGGCAAAGCCATTGGATCCGTGATCGGCGCTTCTACGTGCGCAACGCCCAGGACAAGGCTGTGCGTGTGGGCGGCATCGCTGAGGACATCACCGAGCGCAAGCAAGCCGAGATTCAGCGCGATCAAATGCTGCAATGCGAGCAAAGGGCCCGCAGCGAGGCCGAGGCGCTCGCCTTGTCCAAAGACGAGTTCCTGGCGGTGGTCACCCACGAGCTTCGCTCGCCCCTGAACGCATTGCGCGGCTGGGCCCACGTGCTGCGTCGCGCCGGGCCGCTCAATGCGATGCAGGAAAAAGCCCTGGACGCCATCGACCGCAACACGCAGGCGCAAGCCCGCCTGGTGGATGATCTGCTGGACAGCCAACGCATCCTGTCCGGCACCTTTGAGCTGCAATGGGGGCGCGCCAACCTGGCGTCCCTGGTCGATGATGCGGCAGCGTCCATGCACGACCGGGCCACCGCCAAACGCATCACCCTGGACGTGCGCCACGACACCACCATTGACGCCGTCTCGGCCGACGTGAACCGCTTGCGGCAGGCGGTGACCAACCTGCTGTCCAACGCCATCAAGTTTTCGCCAGAAGATGGCATCGTCCATGTGCGCACCTTGCGCAGGCCCCAAGCCGTGGCCATCGAGGTGAAGGACGGCGGCATTGGCCTGGCCCCTACCCAATTGCCATTTCTGTTCAACCGCTTTCAGCAGGCCGACAGCTCCAGCACCCGCCGGCAAAGCGGCCTGGGTCTGGGCCTGTCACTGGCCCAACAGGTGATTGAATTGCACGGCGGCCACATCCGTGTCAGCAGCGATGGTGTGGGGCTGGGCGCCACCTTCACCATCGAGTTGCCCGACCAACCCAACCTCCCCAGCCCCACCGCACCGCAGTACCAATTGCCACTGAGCGCGCTGGCGGGCAAGCGTGTGGTCGTGGTGGAGGATGACCCTGATGGCCGCGAGATCCTTGAACTGCTGCTGCGAGACGCCAAAATCGAGCTGCTCAGCTTTGACCGCACCGCCGGTGCCTATGAGCACCTGGCCCACGCCCCGCCCGAAGAACAGCCTGATGCCTTGATCTCGGACATTGCCATGCCGGATGAAGACGGCTATGCCTTCATCCACCGCGTGCGAGAGCTGGAAGCCCGCCTGCACCGCCCTCGCCTGGTGGCCTTGGCACTGACGGCTTTCTCGCGAAAGGAAGACCGACAACGCGCACTGGCCGCAGGCTTTGACGAGCATGTGGGCAAACCCATCGACTCCCAAATGGTGCTTCAAACATTGGAAGCCGCCCTGGACAAAGCCGCTGGGCGAGTGACGACCTGAAAAAAAAAAGCGCTCCGAAGAGCGCCTTTCCCACCGTCAAGTGTGATTGAGCCGCGTGTGGGCGACTCAGGATTGTTGGCGACGACGGTACATGCTGCCCGTGGCCACCAAGCCCGCCAGCATCAATGCCAGGGTGGTGGGTTCCGGCACCGCCGTGGTGGCCGAACTCAGCGAATAAAAACCGCCAAACGCGCCCGTGGCCTGACCGACCACGTTGTAGTAGTAAGCGCCGGGCGAGCTGAGGTCAAACGTGTGGAAGGTGCTGCCGGTTGTGCCGTCGAAGGCGTAGCTGCCCAGGAAGGCATCTTCAACACCGGTTTCTTTGTACAGCTTGACCAAGCCGTTTTCAATGTTCAGCAAACCAGGCGAGCCCAGAGCCACCGCAGAGCTCACCACGCTGGAGCCTTCGCCCAGCACAAAAGCGAAGATGTCATTGATGTCGCCCGGCTCGGACAGATTGCTACCCAATTCGAGCGTGCCGTGGCTTCCCCAATTGGTGGTGTTGGCGTGCGCATTGAATGCCAGAACGCTGGCAATGGCAACGGTTAAAAGTTTCAGACCCATGTGTATTCCCCCGTAAAAAAAACAAACCCAGATCGAGTTCAGGCTTATATAGCAAAGGCTGTGCCCATGCCAGAACCCGACTGATTTTTGGGGTTTGGGCTTGCCATTTGCCTGACAGGTGATGAGGCGAGATCACGTTGAACTCGTCCAACCCATCATCAGGAGTTTGACCATGAACAAAGACCAAGTGTCCGGCCGAGCCGAAGAAGTCAAGGGCAAGATCAAGGAAACCGTGGGCAAGGCAACCGACAACGATCGACTGAAAGCCCAAGGCAAGGCCGATCAACTGACGGGCAAGGTCAAGGCTGGCTACGGGGATGCCAAGGAAAAGGTCAAGGACGCCATCGACAAGGCCTGAACCCTCGGTGGAGTGACGGCGCGCTCGTCACTCCCTGCCAGCGCGTCATTTTTACGGCACCGTCTGCCTGCACAGTCCATGAACGACCACCCTCTCCAGCGGATGTACCTGGGCCCAGCGCCCACACCATCCCCGATCCCGCCGCACACCCCAGCGCCACCGCAAACCCCGTCGCCACCGCCCGGACCCGATCTTCCGCCACCGGAAGTCCAAGACCCACCGCCTGACGAGATCCAGATCCCGGTGCATGAACCCCCGGTGATGCCCACACCCATGGCGTTGCGCGACATCACCTGGATCCAACTGAAAATGGAGACACACCATGACGTCCTCAAACACACCCGAACAATCGCTCTGGAAACTGATCCGCGACATCCGCTTTGGCATGCTGACCACGCAAACCGAATCGGGCGATTTGCGTTCTCACCCGCTCACCACGCAAAATCGCCAGGAGGACGAAGGGTCCATTTTGTGGTTCTTCATTTCGGCGCGCAGCGAGATCGCACGCGATGTGCTGGCTCGCCCCAAGGTGAATCTGGCTTACGCCTCCCCGGAGGATGACCGCTATGTGTCGGTCAGCGCAAGTGCTCGCCTGGTCAATGATCGTCAGAAGAAACAGGAGCTGTGGTCAAGCCTGACGCAGGCATGGTTTCCCGGAGGCATTGATGACCCCGACCTGGCTTTGCTGGCCGTGGACATCCACCAGGCTGAATACTGGGACATCAAGAGCAGCAAGATGTTGCAGTTGTTCAAGATGGCCCAAGCGGCCATCACCGGCAAGCAGCCAGAGCACTTGGGGGACCACCAAAAAGTGCACATGACTTGACGGCGGCGTCCTACAACGCCCGCCTCTTTCTTTTGCCACAATCGGCGCACGGGTTCCCCCGGAGCGCCTTTTTGTATTTTCTGGCCGCCGTTTTAACCACCAGCCAGATTGGAAAACTCCGGGAAGTTGCGGACACGCGGTGGGTGATCGCTCATAATTGTTTTGAACTGGTTTTTACACTTTCAAGGATCTTGGAATGCCTCACGCATTGGTGGTGGATGACGAAGCCGACTCGGCTGAGATGATGGCCACATTGATCGCGATGGAGGGCTTCACCGTCGCGACCGCAGGCTCGCTCCGGGACGCACGCAAGCAACTCGCGCTGCAAGAACCCGACATTGTTCTACTGGATTTGATGCTGCCCGATGGCAGCGGCATGCAGTTGTTTGACGACGGCAAGAACCTGACCAACACCGAAGTCGTTTTGATCACCGGGCATGCCAGCCTGGAGACCTCCATCCAGGCGCTGCGCCTGGGTGCGGTGGACTACCTGGTCAAGCCGGTCAACATGAAGCAGTTGCACGGCATCCTGTCGCGCGTGACCAAGCCTTCTGCCTTGAAGGCCGAAGCGGCCGATCTGCAGACGGGCCTGGAAGAGGAAGGCCACTTTGGCTTGCTGTGGGGCCGCTCGGCCGTCATGCGCCATGTGTACGAGCAGATCCTGCGCGTGTCGGGCACGGCGGTGACGGTGTTCATCACCGGCGAAAGCGGCAGCGGCAAGGAAGTCGTGGCCAGCACGGTTCACGATCTGAGCCGCCGTCGTGGCCGGCCCTTCCTGGGCGTCAACTGCGGCGCCATCTCGCCCCACCTGATTGAAAGCGAGATCTTTGGTCACGAGAAAGGCAGCTTCACCGGCGCCGATCGCCAGCACCAAGGCTTTTTCGAACGCGCCAGCGGCGGCACCCTGTTCCTGGACGAAGTCACCGAGATGCCGCTTGACCTGCAGGTCAAGCTGCTGCGCGTTTTGGAAACAGGCACCTTCATGCGCGTGGGCTCAACCCAGGTTCAAGAGACCGACGTGCGCATCATCGCGGCCACCAACCGCTCGCCCATGCAAGCCGTGAAAGACGGCAAGCTGCGGGAAGACTTGCTGTACCGCTTGAATGTTTTCCCGATCCACCTGCCCGCCTTGCGCGAGCGCGCGGAAGACGTGCCTTTGATCGCCAAACACTTCCTGGAAGAGATTTCGCGCCGCGAAGGCCAGGTCAAAACCTTCGACCCGGAAGCCTTGATGCGGCTGTCAGACTATGGCTGGCCCGGCAATGTTCGGGAGTTGCGCAACATTGTTCACCGCGCCTACGTGATGGCGCGCGGCAGCGTCATCGTTGATGAATGCCTGCCCACCACCGACACGCCACTGCCGGTGCTGACCGGCGCGCCCATCCTGTCGATCCGCGTGGGCACCACCCTGGCAGAAATCGAGCGTCAGGTGACGCTGGCCACCTTGGAATACCTGGGCCGACATAAGGAGAAAACGGCGGCCACGCTAGGCGTCAGCCTGAAGACCTTGTACAACCGCCTCAAGGAGTACTCCACCGTGCCCGCCAGCATGGATGGTGAACTGCCCCCAGACTCGTCATCCTGGGGCGATCTGGGCCGCTGAGCAAGGGCGCCGCGGCGCGCGGCTGCTCAGCGCTGGCTGAGCATGTGCTGCTGCGGCTTCGCGGCAGGCCGCCTGCGGTAGAACGGGTCCACCTCGTCTTCAATTTCGGCAAAAGCCGCCTCGACCTGAAGTTGGGCTTTGCGCGTTGCATACCAACCCTTGCGCGATTTGGACGCCTCCCGCGTCGCTTTGGTGGACTCGAATTCATCACGCAATGCATGGCGTTGGTCAGAAGTTGACTTCATCGTGAGCTCCATTGAGAAAATCAGCGGGCGAAAGCGGGCATGGCCCTCATCGGTTTTACCTTCATGCCCCAAGGCGCTTCGGCAAAAAAAGCAGAAGACCGCCCCAGCAACAACTGGTCAAGCCTTTTGAGGATGGACGGAATGTCCAGCGGTTTTTGCCAAACTTCCAGGAACGTGGATTCATTCAAATTTTGAACATCGGCCGCCGTCACCGCGATGGCGGGCACGGAGGACAACACCGGTTGCCCGCGCAGGCGCTCCAGCAAGTCAGTGCCATGGCAATCCGGCAGGTTCAGGTCCAACAACAACAAGGCTGGTGGTCTTTTCATCGCGGCCTGGTAACCATCTTCACCATTGGTGGCAATGGTGAGCTCCAGTGAGGGCAATTGCGCAAATAGAGCCTGCATCAACTGAACATTGACGGGGTGGTCTTCCACGTACAGGACCTGGGGGCGAGCGTGATCGGCAGCAGACACATCGATTCCTCAGAGAGGTTGAATTGACTTGGGAACAGCAAGCGATATGCCACCCCACAACACCTTGGCTTTGGCCGCTCAAAGGGCGCACCTTTCGCTGGAATCGGAAAAGATTGCGGAAAAGCGTGCAAGCCCTTGACGATCTCGCGGGCAATGCTTCCAGATGTAACGGATGTAGCTTCAGGCCCTCTGATTGCTGCTCTTGAAGTGCATGGGCCATGTGGCCCTGGCCGATGGAGACCTCGTCATGCCCTCAACGACAGCACAACACGCCACGCACGCCGCCGATGTCGAGTGGCACGACCACCCTGGCGCCAGGAAAATGTGGCCCGTGTCGGAGTTCACCAAGCCGACGGAAAACATGCCGTCGGAGTTGATCGCGGCCATGGCGATGGTCAAACGTGCTTGCGCCAAGGCCAGCCGCGACCTGGAACAGGTCAACCCGGGCATGGCCCAGGCCATCGAACTGGCCACCTCGAAGATCATCTCGGACCCGTGCGCGGCCTTGCATGTGGCCGCCAGTGTTGGCGTTGCCCACAATCTCTTGCCCGCCTTGGCCGGCCTGCGCGCGGAGCTGGAACTGACGGCCAACTTGAAGAACCAGAAGAAGGGTCTGGAACTCGTGGCCCAACTGATGCTGGCTCACGAAACCATCACGGCCGCCCTGCCCTGCGCGCACCAACTGGTCATGCAACGAGGCACGTCGCGGCCAGTGCGCGAGCAAGTGGCCAAGGCCCTGACCCTCACATTGAGCCTGCCATTCATCACCGCAGACACCCTCACGCCCGTGAGCGCCATGGACAAGCTGGTCGGCCTGCATGGCACCTTGAAATTGACGGCCATCGCCTTGAACAACATCGCGGAAGCCATGCGCGACCGGGCACCGGCTCAACAAGATGCCACGCAGTGCGATGCATTGGCGATGGTATGCCGTCAGGTGAAGGACAACGATGTTGCCCTGGCCACCGGAGCACATGCCGATCAGCTCGACGGCCACATCTTCAAGCCACTGGTTGCGCACAAGCTCTTGCAAAGCATTCGCCTTCTGACCGACGCGACCACGGTGTTCACCGAGTACTTCGTGCGTGGCATCACGGTGAGCCGTGACCGCATCTCTCATGGCTTGGCCAGTTCATTGATGCTGGTCACGGCCAACACCACCGTCCAAACCGTTTGATGTTCACCCACCACCAACAGGAGCTCAGCATGAACCGCAACCTCTACCACCTTGCACTGGCAGCTTTGTTCACCGGCACCGTTTGGTCACTGCGTCGTCAGGGCCAGCAAAAGCGCCAAGCAGCTCTGCGCTCCAAAGCCAAGCCCGAAGCCGTGCAAACTTGGGAACATGAGGGCGGGGCACTGCCCCGCACTGGAAGTCAGATGGGCCCGAACCCTTCACTGCCCTGATTGAAGGGCTGCGCTGGCGACGACGTCCGCCCTCGACTCGGCGATGAATGGTGGGTTCCTCATGATGACCTCATCGCCTCATCAATTGAAGAGCAAATAAAGGATGACCAGCACGATCGTGGGAACACCCAACAGCCAACCCAAAACATACTTACCCATTTTGATTCTCCAAAGTTGCAGATGCCCGTCTTCAGCAAAGCGCGTGCCTTCATCCCGGGCATGCCGATTGCCGTAATTTGAGATGATGAACAAACAAGGCAAGACAGGGACGCTGCTGGTGTTGGGAATCCTGACCGCGACCATTGCCACCGTGGCCGTGTGCGAATACCAAGGCTGGCCCTTCTTGAAAGGACCACTGGAGCGCACCCTCAGTCAGAAACTGCAAAGGCGCATCGTGCTGGGCGACCAGTTCTCGCTGCACCTGCTGGGCTCTGTTCGGATGAGCACCAACGCGTTGACGATTGGCTCACCCGGCTCGGCTCCCGACCTTTTGAACGCGGTGAATCCTCGGCTTGCCCTGCCCTACTCGACCATTTTTGGATTGATGGGTTCAGGTCCCCGCGAGCCCATCCGCATCACCTCACTTGAGTTGGACCGCATGGAGGCCACCTTGAGCCGCGATGCTCAAGGTCAAGCCAACTGGCAATTTGCGCCGAAGTCGGCAAAGCCGACCGATTCGCCAGGCATGGACCTGCCACGCTTTGACAAGCTGGTCGTCAAAGCGGGCCGCTTGCAGATGCAGGACGACTTGATGAAGTTGAACCTGGACGCTCAGGTCAGCACCACAGAAGGCGATCAGGCGCAGGGCGCCAGCGGCCTGCTGATCAATGGCAAGGGCCATTACCTCAAGCGCCCCTTTGATCTGCACATCAAGTCCAGTGGCGTGTTGCCATTGGCGGCCTCGCCGGAGTCGGCCATGGCAGTGCCCATCACGGTGGAGGCCAGTGCCGGGCAGTCAAGGTTGCGCTTCAATGGCCAAGGTGTGGACGTGCTCACCTTGTCCGACCTGGATGGCACCCTGACGTTGTCGGGTCCATCCCTGGCAGCCGTGGGTGACGCAGTGGGCGTGACCTTGCCCACCACCACGCTGTTCTCATTGAAGGGTCGGTTGAGCAAGAAGGGTGATGTCTGGTCGCTCAAGCAAACCAACCTGGAGGTGGGCACCAGTCAACTGGGTGGCTCATTCACCTTCGACCGCCGGCCCAAGGTTCCCTTGCTCACTGGCGAGGTGACAGGCTCACGCTTTGTCTTGAGCGACCTGGCCCCGGCCTTTGGCGCGCAGGCCCCAGGTGCCAACAATCCCGCCCCCCCCGACGGCCGAGTGGTGCCGCAGCGCACGTTCGACATCCCCTCGTTGCACGCGATGAACGCCGACCTGAAGGTGCGCTTGAAGCGTGTCGAGCTGGGCTCCTTGTTCGCTCGGCCACTGGAACCTCTGGATGGGCAATTGAAGCTGCAATCGGGCGTGCTGACCATCTCGGACTTGCTGGCCCGCACCGCCGATGGGCAAGTCAGCGGGCGCGTCAGCCTGGATGGCAACCCCAAGCCGCCCTCCTGGGACGCCGATGTGCATTGGAAAGGCATCCGCCTGGAGCAGTGGCTGAGCCCGCGCAACCAGTTTGCCGGGAAGGACGAGCCCGACAAGGGCAAACAGAACCGCTACGTGACCGGCCAGCTGGGCGGCCATGCCAAGCTGCATGGCCAAGGCAATTCGGCCTCTCAAATGCTGGGGACGATGGATGGCGATGCCCAGGCCTGGGTGCAGGATGGCACCGTTTCCCACCTGGTGGTGGAGGCCATCGGCCTGGACGTGGCCCAAGCCCTGGGTGTGGTGGTGATCGGCGATGACCTGATGCCCATGCACTGCGCCGCAGTCCGGGTGAAAGCGCAGCAAGGCGCCTTGAAGCCGGAGGTCGGGGTGATCGACACCAAGGACTCCACCATCCTGGTGTCGGGCTCACTGTCGCTGGTGGATGAAAGCCTGGACCTGGTCATGACCGCCAAGCCCAAGGACTTCAGCCCGTTGACCCTGCGTTCGCCTTTGAGGGTGCAAGGCACTTTTGCCGACCCCAAGTTCCGGCTGGAGGCCAAGCCCCTGGGCTTGAAGGTCATTTCCGCGGTAGCCTTGGGCTTCATCAACCCATTGGCCAGCATCATTCCCCTGATCGACTTGGGCGACAAGACCGATGGTGGTTGTCAACAAGCCCTGGCGAAACTCAGAGGTGACCGGCCAAAGGCCCAGGTGGCCCGTCCATGAAACACATCCCCCAAGGACTCATGTCGATCACACCGCGTGTCACCCGCTCACTGAGCGTCTCGCTCCTCATGATGATCGTGCTGGCCTTGACGGCCTGCAGCGTGGTCAGACTGGCTTACAACCAGGCCGACCACCTGGCTTACTGGCAGTTGAACCGCGCCTTTGACTTCAATGATGAGCAGTCGGTGCAGGTGAAGGGCGCGATCAGGCAATGGTTCCAGTGGCACCGCCGCACCCAATTGCCGGTGTATGCGCCTTTCCTGGCGCGAGCCGAGAAGGAGGCACTGGCCCCGGTGTCGCCGGCCCTCGCCTGCGAACGCCGCACAGAACTGGAGGGTTGGGGCCGCAAGGCCATTGACCAGGCCGTGCCTGCCATGGCCGATCTGGTGCTATCGCTCAGCCCTGATCAGGTCAAGCACCTTGAAAAGCACCAGGCCAAAACCAACGAAGACTTCCGGGACGACTACCTGGAGGAGGACATCCAGGATCGCCACAAGGCTGCCGCCAAGTTCGTTTTCAAGGTGGCCGAGATTTTTTATGGCCGACTCAACGAATCGCAACGCGACCACGTGAAAAACGAGATTGCCGCGCTGCACCTGAACGCGCAAAATGTGTACGAAGAGCGCCAGGTCTACCAGCGCGAGTTCGTTCAACTGATCCGCAAGCTCAACGCCCAAAAAGCCACCCCGGCGCAAGCCCAACAGGCGCTGCGCGAGTTGTTCCAGCAGTTCTTCGATCCACCACGCGAACCTTTGCGCAGCCAACGCTTGCAGTGGATCGCGGCTGGCTGCAAGCTGACGTCCAGTCTGCATCAACAGACCACGCCAGAGCAGAAAGAAAAAGCCGCGCAACGCCTGCGCGACTGGGAGTCCGACCTGCGCATTTTGAACAAGCAACCCGCATGAACACGATGAAATACTTGCAAATCTATGGCGGCACCGCAGGGGTGATGCTGGTGCTGGACATACTTTGGCTGGGCTTCATTGCCAAGGCCTGGTACCAGCAAGGCATCGGGCACCTGATGGCCTCACAGCCCAACTTGGCCATCGGCGCCTTGTTTTACCTGCTCTTTCCCGTGGGCTTGGTGATCTTTGCCGTGCTGCCCACGGGTGACGATCCAAGCTGGACCAAAGCCGCCTTGATGGGCGCCCTGTTCGGATTCTTTGCCTACGCCACCTACGACATCACCAACCTGGCCACCTTGCGCGACTGGCCCCTCAAACTGTCGATCATGGACGTGGTCTGGGGCAGCCTGGTCAGTGGTCTGGCTGCGGGCGCAGGCAAAGCGGTGCAGATCCACGTCGGACATGTCTGACAAAGTCTTAGGCGACAGCCTATGGCCAGGCGGCACACATGGGACGACAGTGACAGGTATCTGAATCCGTCAAAAAGGTCTCTTCATGCTGCACACACGACCGGTCCGCACCCTGGCTTTGACCGCGCTGATGACCTCTTTGAGTGCGGTGGCCTGGGCTGACGCCAAATTGCCCGTGTCGGCCGGCACCGGGCTGAACCCGCAACTGCCCAAGCCCAACAAGTCATTGATCCCCACGGTGAACATCGCCCCCGCCAAAGGGTGGCCCACCGGGGGCAAGCCGTCATCCGCCAGCGGGACCACCGTGGCGCGCTTTGCCGACAAGCTGGACCACCCTCGCTGGCTGTACGTGCTGCCCAATGGCGATGTGCTCGTGGCAGAAACCAACGCGCCGCCCAAACCGGAAGATGGCAAAGGCCTCAAAGGCTGGGTGATGAAGAAGGTCATGAACAAGGCGGGTGCCGGCGTGCCCAGCGCCAACCGCATCACCCTGCTGCGGGACGCCAACGCCGATGGCGTGGCCGAGACCCGAACCGTTTTCCTGCAGGGCCTGAACTCGCCCTTTGGCATGGCTTTGATCGGCAATGACTTTTACGTCGCCAACACCGACGCGGTCTGGAAGTACGCCTACACCCCCGGCCAAAGCCAGATCACCGGAGCCGGCACCAAGGTGGTCGACCTGCCGGGCGGGCCCATCAACCACCACTGGACCAAGAACCTGATCGCCAGCAAAGACGGCAGCAAACTGTACGTGACGGTGGGCTCCAACAGCAACGTGGCCGAGAACGGCATGGACGTTGAAAAGGAACGTGCCGCCATCCTGGAAGTGGACCTCAAGACCGGCAGCCGCCGCATCTTTGCTTCGGGCCTGCGCAACCCCAATGGATTGGGTTGGGAACCCGAAAGCGGCGCCTTGTGGACCACCGTGAATGAACGCGATGAACTGGGCAGCGACCTGGTGCCCGACTACATGACCTCGGTCCGCGATGGTGGGTTTTACGGCTGGCCCTACAGCTATTACGGCCAGCATGTGGATGACCGCGTCAAGCCGGCCAACCCAGGCCTGGTTGCCAAGGCCATCGTGCCCGACTATGCGCTGGGGCCGCACACCGCCTCCTTGGGCCTGAGCTTCTCGCAAGGCACCACCTTGCCGCTGCAGTTCTCCAACGGCGTGTTCATTGGCCAGCATGGCTCCTGGAACCGCGAGCCCCGCAGTGGCTACAAGGTGATCTTCGTGCCCTTCAGCAAAGGCAAGCCCACCGGCGAACAACCTCTGGATGTGCTGACCGACTTCGTGAACAAGGATGGCGATGCCCTGGGCCGCCCCGTGGGTGTGGTCATCGACAAGCAAGGCGCACTGCTGGTGGCCGATGACGTGGGCAATGTGGTCTGGCGTGTGACGGCCTTGCCCACGGCGCCGCCCCCGCCAAAAAATCCCTGAAGGAGTTTTCATCATGTTCAACGCCAACCTGGTTTCGCCCTTTCCTGTGCGCTACGAGGCGCGGTTTGAACATCTTGAGGATGACGAAGCCGCGACCGAGAACGGCTTGCTGGAAACCTTGCGCGGCATCTCCGAGAAAACCGCCGACGACGAAGGCCATGGCTTGCGCAGTGTTCATGCCAAAAGCCATGGCCTTCTGCGCGGTGAGTTGAGGGTGCTCACAGGTTTGCCGCCAGCGCTGGCCCAAGGTTTGTTCACCTCCCCCAGGGCCTACCCCATCGTGATGCGCCTGTCGACCATCCCCGGTGACTTGCTGCACGACCGCGTGTCCACCCCACGGGGCATGGCGATCAAGGTGGTGGGGGTTGAAGGCGCGCGCTTGCCAGGCTCGGAAGGCCAGGTCACGCAAGACTTCGTGCTGATCAATGCGCCACGCTTTGCGGCGCCCACGGGCAAGGGCTTCTTGAAAAGCCTGCAGCTGCTGGCCAGCACCACGGACAAAGCGCCCGGCTTGAAGAAAGTGTTCTCAGCCGTGGCACGTGGGGCTGAAAAAGTCATTGAAAGCGTGGGCGGTGAAAGCACCACCCTGAAAAGCATCGGCGGCCACCCTGAAACCCACATCCTGGGCGAAACGTTTTATTCACAGGTGCCCATGCTGCTGGGGCCCTACATGGCGAAGTTGTCGGTGGTGCCCATCTCACCGGGCATGCTGCTGTTGAAGAATGCCCACCTGGATTTTCACGGCAAGCCCAACGGCTTGCGCGATGCGGTGCTTGACTTCTTCTCAAGCCACAGCGCCGAGTGGGAAGTGCGCTTGCAGTTGTGCACCGACATCAACTTGATGCCGATTGAAGATGCCTCGGCCGTGTGGCCTGAAGCCGTCAGCGCTTACCTGCCCGTGGCCCGAATCACGGTGCCGCCTCAAACCGCGTGGAGCGAAGCACGCTCGGCCGTGGTCGATGACACCTATGCCTTCAGCCCTTGGCATGGCTTGGCTGCGCACCGTCCATTGGGCGCCATCATGCGCCTGCGAAAGGCCGCGTACGAGATGTCCGCCCAGTTCCGCGCCAGCCGGAATGGCCAAGTCATCCAGGAGCCGTGCTCCCTGGACGACCTGCCCGACTGACATCAGGCCGCCACGTGCTTGCGTCGGCGGTCCACCGGCGGCACCTTCAGCAATTGGCGGTACTTGGTCACCGTGCGACGTGCCACCTGAAGACCCTGGCGTGCCAACTGACGGGCGATCTCCGCGTCTGACAAAGGATTCGCCAGATTCTCGGCATCGATCATGTCCTTGATGACACCACGGATGGCCGTGGCCGAACACTCACCGCCACTGGCCGTTGGCATGGCGCGCGAGAAGAAGTACTTCAGCTCGAACACACCCACGGGCGTCGCCATGAACTTGTTGTTGGTCACGCGGCAGACGGTCGATTCGTGCAAGCCCACCTCCTCAGCGATTTCACGCAAGCCCAGGGGCTTCATGGCCAAGGGGCCAAACTCCAGGAAGTGGTGCTGGCGCTTCAGGATGGCTTGCGACACCGTCAGGATGGTGGAGAAGCGCTGCTCCACATTGCGCACCGTCCAGCGGGCTTCCTGCAGGTTGGCGGCCAGCTCGGCATGGTTGGAATCGCGGTGCTTCTGGAACAGCTCGGCGTACATCTGGTTGATGCGCACGCGCGGCACCACCGCCGGGTTCAGCGAAGCCACCCATTCGCCCCGCACCTGCTTGACGATGACATCGGGCGTCACGAACTGGGTGTCCGAGGCCGTGCCAAAGCGCCAACCAGGCCGTGGATCCAGGTGACGGATTCGTTCACACGCGGCATCGATGTGGGCCGCCTTGCAACTCAGTGTCTTGGCCAGGCCAGCCACGTCCCGCTGAGCCAACCGGCTGAGGTAATGCGTGACGATGATGCGGGCCAGATCACGGATCTGTTCGTCTTCGATGGACGGCACTTGCAGCAGCAGGCACTCGGACACGCTGCGAGCCCCCACGCCCATCGGATCCAGGGTTTGAACCTGCTTGAGCGCGGCTTCCATCTCGGCCTCGTCGGCCACGGGCGACAGGTCGGTCAACGCTGACAACTCCATCAAGGGGGTGCGCAGGTAGCCGTCGTCGTCCAGGGATTCGATGATCGTGACCACCAGCACACGCTCGCGGTCGCTCAAAGGCCAAGCATTCATCTGGTTGCGCAGGTAGGCGCGCAAGCCCAGGTCATCGGCCACCATGTCGATCATGCTGGTGTCGGAATCGCCACCTGAACCTGCGCGCGCGCCAGTGGCCGATTGCCAGCTGTCGCGCTCCCAGGAGGGCTCGGCATCGCTCATGGCCGAGGGGGTTTCGGCATCCATGGATTCGGAGGCGGCCTCGGCCACCGGCTCGGCCACCGCAGGGGTTTCGCTGGCATCGACCGGGTCGGCACCGACTGCATCTTCCGGCTCCAGGAACGGGTTCTTGCCCATCGCATCGCGCACTTCCTGGGCAAAGTCCAACGATGACAGTTGCAGAAGGCGCACCGCTTGTTGCAAGCGGGGAGTCAGAGCCTGATGCTGCCGGTGTTCCTGGCGAATGGCCGGTGAGTTCATGGGGCGTCTCTCTGAGGTGTCATGGGAGTGACTCTCTTTGCAACACCCGTGCCGGAATGACTTCCCTGGGGAAACTGCTTTCAAACCCCTCTGACGCGCGTGCAAATTTCAAAATGCAGGTGCGATTTGCCGCAACAACTGCCGATGGGCAAGATTTTTGCTCTAACGCCGGGGTTTGGCTTGGCCGCCTGTCGGTTTTCCCGATTTGAGGGTGCGGTTGTAAACCTCGTCCGTCACGGGCGACCGATCGGTGTCCACCAAACCACGCTCAAGGTCCGCGTGCGCCTGCTTCATCTCCGGCCTGGGCTCGCTGGTCTGGCTGTCGGCCGACTCGTCATGTTCGTGGGGCAAACGGGGAGACGACTTGCCTTTGACGCTGGGCAAGGTATCACCTTGCGGCGGGGATTTTTTTTCAGTGGGATTCATGCCCTTGAAGGGGCAATCCACGTGCCGGTCGCACCAATGGGTAATGCTCGTCCACCACGGCCCCCAGAGCGCCCCCCAGCAGCAGGATCTGCGCAGAGTAGTACACCCACAGCATCACCACCACGAAAGAGCCTGCAGCCCCGTAACTGGACGCCACGCTGGCATGGACCAGATACAGCCCGATCAAGTGCTTGCCCACCGAGAACATCACCGCACTGCTGATCGCCCC
>Ga0073914_10000072_pt1 | contig 17417 bp, 19 predicted proteins | sample GWRWT4_30Apr14_FD_71481 | JGI IMG/M metagenome (GOLD analysis project Ga0073914, IMG submission 71481) | Sand microcosm microbial communities from a hyporheic zone in Columbia River, Washington, USA - GW-RW T4_30-Apr-14 | ecosystem: Engineered > Artificial ecosystem > Sand microcosm >... | reverse complement strand
AGTTTGAGCCACTGGGCGAGCACCGTGCCAGTATGGGACAAGGCCTGAATCCTTCTGTTTTTACAACGGTTTTTAGCGAAACTCATTGTATCAATAGCAGGGATTCAGGCCTTCTTTTTTTACGGCAACTGTGGGACAGCAGTGGGCAACTGCGGGCTTTTCATTTCTTTTGCTGGATCCGGACAACTCCCGGCACCGCCTCAACAGCTGGATTGGGATGTTCAGGCTCGCCGGGGTTTTCGGTGACGTGGCGGCATGCCACACACTCCAGCCACTCGCGCTCACCGTCACGGCAAAACCGCACCTTGTCCAGCGCATTACACGCAGGGCAACGGGCGCCAGCAATGAACTGCCGCTTTATCATGATTGCAAGCCGGAGTGCCTGAGCAAGGCATCGACCTTGGGCCCGCGACCGCGAAAAGCTACAAACAATTCAAGCGCATCGCGGCTACCACCTTGAGCCAAAATAGTCTCGCGAAAACTCTGGCCAACCGCAGGACTCATCACACCCTCTTCTTCAAACCGCGAAAAAGCATCGGAAGACAAAACCTCGGCCCATTTGTAGCTGTAATAACCTGCCGCATAGCCGCCAGCAAAAATATGACTAAAACCATGCTGGAACCGGTTAAAGGCGGGGGCCTGAATAACCGCAACACGCTGGCGTACAGCATCCAGGGTTTTCTGCACATCCCCCGTTTGCACGGCATCAAGAGCATGAATCTGCATATCAAAAGAGGCAAACTCAATCTGGCGCAACATCATGAGGCCGGACTGGAAGTTTCTGGCAGCCAGCATTTTCTCCAGCAAATCCGCCGGCAGTGGCGCGGCGGTTTCCACATGGCCTGATATCAGTGCCAGTGCTTCCGGCTCCCAACACCAGTTTTCCAGAAACTGGCTTGGCAATTCCACGGCATCCCAGGCAACGCCATTGATACCGGATACGGCCGCAACTTCAATGCGTGTCAGCATATGATGCAAGCCATGGCCGAACTCATGGAAAAGGGTGGTAACTTCATCATGTGTCAGCAATGCCGGCTTGCCACCGACAGAAGGCGTAAAGTTGCAGGTCAGGAAGGCAACCGGTTTTTGCAGGCTGCCATCGTTACGGCGCCGGCGCACACGGCAATCGGCCATCCAGGCGCCGCCACGCTTGTTGGCGCGCGCATAAGGGTCAAGCCAGAAACTGGCAATGACCTCACTTTCTCCATCATTGATCTCACTGATCTCGTAATACGTGACATCGTCATGCCACTTCACAACATCATGGCGCTCGCTGATGTACAGGCCATAAAGGGTTTCGGCAATACTCAGCATTCCGGCAATGACTTTTGGTGCGGGAAAATACGGGCGCAACATTTCCTGGGAAATGGCGTACTTCTGCTCCTTCAGTTTTTCACTGGCAAACGTCACATCCCAGGGTTGAAGGTCGGCAATACCGAGATGCTGCCCGGCAAAATCCCGAAGCTCCCGAAGCTCTTTCTCTGCACCAGGTTTGGTGCGCCTCGCCAGATCATCCAGAAAGTCGGTGACTTCCTTTGCACTGCGCGCCATTTTCGAGACCAGCGAGACTTCAGCGTAATTGGCATAGCCCAGCAACGTGGCCTCTTCATGCCGGAGGCGGAGAATCTCATCAATCAGGATGGAATTATCAAACTGGCCCGCTTGCGGACCCTGCTCTGAGGCGCGAGTCACATAGGCCGTGTACACCGACTGACGCAACTCCCTGTCCTCGGCATACGTCATGACCGCGAGATAGCTCGGAAAATCCAGCGTCACCCGGTACCCGCTCTTTTCCTTCTGTTCAGCAAGAGAGGCCAGCAAAGCCAGTGCAGAATCCGGCAATCCTCCAAGACGGGCCGCATCCGGCAACAAGAGCTCCCAAGCCTGCGTGGCATCCAGAACATTGTCCGAGAATTTCGAAGACAACTCGGACAGTTTTTCTACTATATCCGCATAGCGCTGCTTTTTTTCAGGTGGCAAGCCAATGCCGCTGAGGCGAAAATCGCGCAAGGCATTACCGATGGTTTTCTGCTGTGCCGCACTGAAAGAAGAGAAATCTTCTGAGCCTTCTATGGCCTCATAAAAGCGAAACAAACTCTCGTTCTGGCCGAGTTCGGTACCATAAGTAGCCAGTTTTGGTAAGGCTTCGTTGTAGGCTGCCCGCCAGGACTCCGAATTCATGACCGCATTAAGGTGCGATACTGGCGCCCACGCCTGGTCCAGCCTGTCCTGCAAACCCTCCAGCACTGCCGGCACGGCATCCCAGCTTGCTGCGACATGCACCAGAGCGGCAATGGCCTCACGATTTTCAGCCAGAATGGTATCGATGGCTGGAGCCACATGTTCGGGAAGAATGCGGTCAAACGGTGGCAGGTCGTGGCTTTCAAGCAGAGGGTTGTTCATGCAGGGCTTCCGGGCAAGACTGGTGTAATCAAAACAGGAGAGAACAGAAATGGTGACCGCCGTACGCTCACACAAAGGCATCTGGCCAACCATAGACCCGAGTGTATTCGTGGACCCGACCGCCGTCATCATTGGTGATGTCGTTATTGGCCAGGACAGCTCGATCTGGCCGCTCACCATCATTCGCGGCGACATGCACCGCATCCGCATTGGCGAGCGTGTTTCGGTTCAGGATGGCAGCGTACTGCACATCACCCATGCCAGCACGTATAACCCGGAGGGTTTTCCGCTCACGATCGGTGATGATGTCACCATCGGTCATCAGGCCACCCTGCATGGCTGCACAATTGGTGATCGCGTACTGATCGGCATGAAAGCCATGGTCATGGATGGAGCAGTGATCGGGTCTGAAGTCATTCTTGCTGCAGGTGCGGTGGTGCCGCCCGGAAAGGTGCTGGCAGCCGGACATGTTTACATCGGCAATCCGGCCAAAGCCGTACGCACCATTACCGACAAAGAGAAAAGCTATTTTATCTACACGGCGGCCAATTATGCGCGACTCAAGGATATTCATCGCGCCGAAGCCGATACGGAAGGCCGCTGACACCGGCCTTCCGTTTCACCAGCTCATTTGAAACGGTAGTTCAGCCCTACTGTCGTCAGCGTGTCTTCTATTTCACTGGGGCCGTCGTCATTTTTGGTTTCGTAAGCCACCGTAAGACCAATCACATCGGTAAGATCAAAAACCAGCGCCGTGCGTGTACGCACAACCGTACTGGTTTCACCGGCATCCATGGAAGCATCTTCAGTCAATCTGCCGCCAGGACGAAACGTCCACTCGTATTTCAGGGCCAGATTTCCCACTGCCTCATCATCGGTTTTACCGGTGATGTCATCCTTGCTGTAACGGGTACCGGCACCGGCATCAATATTCAGCAGCATGGTGTCGGTCTTTATGACCTTGCGCCCGTAACCCGCGGCCAGTAACGCTTGATAGTCGTAATCCGTTTGCTGGTCTTTCTCATACTGGGATTTTACGAAGAGATAATCTCTCGGCGTAAAATTCCAGCTCGACTTCTCCAGCGCCAGATAACGTTCGGAAGTGCGCAAGCCAGTGTCATTGTCAGACTCGTTGGTACCTTCAGCCTTGAACTGGTGTGTCCAGGAACCGTTGACATATTGCGTGTCAAGGCGCCCCTTGAAGGTTTCCTTGTTACTGCTGCCCGTTGAACGCAGGTAAGCAACATCCACTTCTCCGGTAAATGGCCTGACCGCTTCCTCCGCCCGAACACATACCGGCAACAACGACAGCAACACAGTACCCACAACTATCCGCATTTCTCTTTTCTCCTCGTTACCTTGGCTCGTCAATTCAGTTTTTCACCAGCTCTGCACGCTGCAGGGCCAGCACACTATCCGTCGGTGGCCGAACCTGCCGCCAGATAAAAAATGCTTCAGCTGCCTGCTCCACCAGCATCCCCAGGCCATCACGTGTTGCAGCGCCATGCTCAGCGGCCCATTGCAGGAAAACCGTCGGCTTGGCGCCGTACATCATGTCGTAAGCAAGCGCGTCGGCTGCCAACACGCCGGCAGGTACGGGCGGTAATTCGCCCTGCAGACTCGCTGACGTCCCATTGATGACAAGATCGAATGTTTCCCCCGTCAGTCCCGCAAAGTCCGAGGACCTTATAGTGCCTTCTGCCTGAAACATATGTGCCAACTGCCTCGCTTTCTCGACCGTCCGGTTCACAACAACTACCGATTTTGTATGTTCAGCCAGAAGGGGCGAGAGTATGCCACGCACGGCGCCTCCCGCACCCAGCACCAGCACACGCCTGTCCTTCAGTGCATATGCTGCATTAAGCTGGAGATCACGCACCAGACCAATGCCGTCAGTATTGTCTCCGTACAGGCGGCCATCCTTTCCTTGCAGCAACGTGTTAACAGCGCCGGCTTTTTCGGCTCGACGGCTGCGTACGGCCGCCAGCCGCCATGCCTCCTCCTTGAAAGGCACAGTAATATTGCAGCCCTTGCCCCCAGCTGAAAAAAAGCTGGCCAGCGACACCGCAAAATCATCCCGAGCCGCCAACCTTGCCTCGTAACGCATGTCCTGTCCGGTCAAGCGAGCAAACTCGGCGTGAATTCGTGGTGATTTGCTATGGGCAACAGGGTTGCCAAAGACACAGAAGCGGTCTGTCATGTGATGATTCCTCTGGCTGGCGAGCTTCTTGGAGTTGGCATCATGCGTCAATGCCGGTACTTCTGTACTTTGTTTTCAAAAGCGGCCACATCCGTTTCAAGGAGAATCTGTGCATGCATCATTTTCATAGGGCATGCGTTTTCATACTGCTAATGCTGGGGATTTCTGCCCAGGCAGCCACTCCTGCAGCAGAGCTGCAGTCCTTGCGCGATGGCGCCTATCACGCCACCACGCAGCTCATGATGTACGCCATTCTGGAGCGGGCGGGTGAGCGCCGGCAGGATGCCGCACGAATCATCAATACGCTTGATCCACGCATTGCCGCCCTTAATGACAAAGAGCTGCTCGCGAGCTGGCAGACGGCGCGCGCCGCTCTTGTCAACGGCCCTTATCAGGATAATGAAGTTCACCAGCTTGCGCTGTATGCGATGGAAGACAGGGTCACCGAATTTACCAGGATCATCGAGCAGCGCATGCCCCACGACATGGATCGCCACAAGCGTGCGTTATACGATTTGACCGGGCGCTTGCAGATCATGATGACGGTTTATCTGCGCAACAGCGCTGATCCCTTAGGTGGTTCCAACTATTCAGGCATCAATCGTGAGCTGGATCCGGCAAAACTGGCCAAGGAATTTTCAGCACGCCTTGAGGAACTGGCCAAAACCGATCCCGCCCTTACGGCCAGGATCAAACCGAAATGGGGCTTTCTGGTGCCACGCCTGACCGACTTCAACCAGAAGAGTGTGCCCTATCTGGTCGACATGTATGGTCGACAAATTATTGACCTGCTGCTGGCTTCCGCGAACAAGACCTGATCCAGGATAGTTCTGAAGACAATATAAAAACCGGCTTACGCCGGTTTTTATATTTGAAAATCAAGCCAGCCAGTCCCGTGGCTTCAGATAACGCTCGTAGAGAAGGGCTTCCGGTGTTCCAGGCTCGGGAGCCCAGTCATATCGCCAGGACACCAGATTCGGCAATGACATCAGGATGGATTCAGTGCGCCCGCCTGATTGCAGCCCAAACAGGGTGCCGCGATCATGAACCAGATTGAACTCCACATAACGACCGCGACGATACAGCTGGAAATCGCGCTCGCGCTCTCCATAAGGCTGCAGCTTGCGGCGCGCGAGAATGGGTTGATAGGCGGCAATGAATCCATCTCCCACAGCACGCATGAAAGAAAAACTTTTTTCCGAACCCCACGCATACAGATCATCATAGAAAAGCCCGCCGATACCTCGTGGCTCATGACGGTGCTTCAGGTAGAAATACTCATCGCACCATTTCTTGTAGGCCGCATAAACATCATCGCCAAAAGGCAAGCAAAGATCATGGGCAGTGCGGTGCCAGTGTCTGCAGTCTTCGTCAAAACCGTAATAGGGCGTCAGGTCAAAACCACCCCCAAACCACCAGATGGGTGCCTGACCTTCTTTTTCAGCAACAAAAAGCCTCACGTTGGCATGGGAAGTTGGCGCATACGGATTCCTGGGGTGGATTACCAGAGACACACCTAACGCCTGGGCTTTACAGCCGGCAAGTTCCGGACGATGTGCGGTGGCCGAGGCCGGCATTTGTGAAATATGTACATGCGAGAAAAGCACGCCGCCCTTTTCAAGGATGTGCCCATTCTCCAGCACACGAGAGCGGCCTCCGCCACCTTCATTGCGGTTCCATTCATCCGTGCGAAACCGTGCTACGCCTTCTTCGGCTTCAAGCATGGCGCAAATACGGTCCTGCAAATCCAGCAAGTAATTTTTAACGACAGCAATATCAGGAATAGAAGGATCAGAGCTAATCATGGGGCCTCATCGGGGTCGTAAAACAATGCCGCTTACGGCGTCGCGAATTTCACTCGGGCGGGCGTCACCACCAAGCTGGCCAGGAAAAATACAGCCGAGGGCTTTACCAAACTCTCGTTGTACCGAGGCAGCATCGGGAAAGGGATCCTCTCCGCTGCGGTTGGCACTGGTCGACACCAAGGGGCCTCCCCAGGCACCGCAAAGCGCCTGCACACCCGGATGCGCCGACGCCCGCACAGCAAGCGTCAGGTGCTCGCCGCGCAACCAGCGTGGCGCATCATGCGCCGGAACAATCCAGGTATACGGTCCCGGCCACGTTGCCGTCACTCTCTCTTTTTGTTCGGGAGAAAGCCCACCCAGCCATGGCTCAAGCTGGCCAATGTCCGCTGCAATGATAATGAGGCCCTTGCTCTCGCTGCGTTGCTTCAGATCAAGCAAATGACGTACTGCCTCTTCACTGAAAGGATCACAGCCAAGCCCCCAGACCGCTTCCGTGGGATAGGCAATGACTTCGGCCGCACGCAAGGAATGTACGGCACGCTGTAAATGTTCGGGAGAGAAGAAGGCAGGGTGAGTCATAGGCGCCAGTTTATCACTCGATGCACACTCTTGGCCCACTAGCCGAGACGCTCGTAACCACCCGGTACTGCCGCTATCAAGCCGGCAAGTTCCAGTACCGAAAGCGCGTGCAATACACTGGCCGGTGCCTGACCCGTTGCCGCAATCAGCCAGTCGGCATGACGGCGCTCACAGGCCAGCGCCTCTAGGACACGGAGCACATTGCCTTCCAGCGCAGGCAGTGGAGCCTTTGCCTGGCTGATGACGGATTGCTCTCGCAAAAACCCCATCATTGGCGGCAGGTCATCCAGAATATGGCCAGTACTGGTTACCGCAGTGGCCCCTTCGCGAATCAGCAGGAGGCAGCCTTGCGCCTGTATGTGGTGCCGCGATCCCGGCAGGGCCCATACTGACCGGCCCTGTTCAGCTGCCAGTCGCGCCGTAATGAGCGACCCGCTTTCCGGTGCCGCCTCAACCACCAGCACGCCCAGGCTAAGGCCGCTGATAATGCGATTGCGTCGCGGAAAGTGCATGGGCAATGGGGGCGTGCCTGGCAAAAACTCGCTGATGATCAAACTGCCTCGCGCAAGCATGCCGGCATACAGCCGGCCGTTCTCTCTCGGGTAAGGACGATCCGCTCCCGTACCCAGAACGGCGATGGTTTTACCTGCAACACCCAGGGCGCCGACATGGGCAGAAGCGTCAATCCCTCTTGCCATACCGCTGGTGATCACAAGCCCCGTACTAGCGAGCTCGGCAGCAAAAGCCTGCGCATCCGCCTTGCCAGCGAGTGAAGGATGCCGGGTGCCAACAATGGCCACCTGCGGCAATGCTAGTAGAGAGTCATCGCCACTAAGAAACAGCAGGGGAGGTGGATCGGCAATTTCCCGCAACAACGGGGGATAATCGGCATCATCCAGCACCAGCAGGCGATGGCCCGGAGCCTCGCACCATGCGAGATCTGCGGCCACAGTCTCGTCCATTTCTCGCGCCAGTTCAGGATCATTTCCCGCACGCCAGCGCGACAATCGCTGAGCCCGCGCCGGTGCAATCCCAAGCTCCCGCCATTGTGCCGGAGTTGCTGACAAAGCGTCCGCAGGATTACCAAAGGCATCCAGAAGTACGGCGGCAGAAAGGGAGGACTGCTGAAGCAGGCGCCACAGGCGCAACCAGTCAATAATGACGACTGAAGAAAGCGTATTCATGGGCATCCTTGCCACAAAAATAAAGACCAAAAAAACGGGCCGCCTGCATTATGACAGGACAGCCCGTTTTTTGTTGCCGGGGCCAAGCCCCTGCCAATCAGTCGCCGCTGATAGGCGGACGAATTTCATCGCCTACTTTGATGGCCGTATTCGAGCGCAGGATCAGCGCATAACTGACACGAGGGAAGGTCCTGAACACCATGGCCAGCCCGGCACGCTCTGCAGGCAAAGCAACGGACTCCTGGCTAACCGTATCCCTGATCACGGCTCCCCGGCGATAGAGCGCAAAAGTATGACCGGACTTGACGCTGTCCACCTCACCGCGATTGATCACGACCACACTGTACTGCGCTGCCGAAGCGATACTGCCAAAAACACGCAGAATGCGGCCGGGCTTGACGCCATCGGGATTACTGGGATGGAAAATGGATGAAATACGGCCGCTTTCATTAGGTAAGAGCTTGTCGCCAACACTGACATTCTTTGTAGTGCGCTTCAGACGCAAGGCCCCCACCTCTGATTCAAGTGCAATCAGCTCACCAGAACCAATGTCTTCTGCCTCATAACCCAGCACTTCACCAGTATCAGGATCGGTGTAGCGCATGCCACCACGGTAAACTCCGTACGACGAGTCAGGTACCAGCAGTTTGTTCTTGTTGCGCACGTAGGCATTATCGCCCGCACCCAGAATGACATGCTCTTCCTTACCAGCAATGACATAGGGAGCACTTGCAAGTTCCTCATTGGTGACAACGCGCGAGTCGTTCAGATAACGCTGGATTTCTTTCAGCGGTATGGCGGGCACTGCAACACTCAGTGGCTGCTCCCGCATTTTTGGGTGCAGCTTGACGGTGCCATCCGGCAACTGGGTCTGGGTAGGCAATCCGCCACCCGTAGCAATACGTGATGCAATTTCGGAGCAGCCGCCACCCTGGTCAACGGCCAGCACAGCCTTGCCCTGAATACGGCAAAGCAGCAGCACATCACCAGGATAAATAAGATGGGGGTTATAAACCTGCTTGTTGGCTTCCCAGATTTCGGGCCAGCGCCAAGGATCACTGAGATAGCGACCGGAAATACCCCACAGTGTGTCGCCGGCAACAACGGTGTAGCGTTCCGGAGCAGAGTCCTTCACTGCAGCAGGGGCCTCGGCCAGAGCAACTCCCGCCATGAGGCAGGCGCTCGCGATTCCCAGGAGACATTTTTTCATTATGGTTTCCCTTATGGCTCTAAGCCGTCGCGGCCATTCACGGTCGCTTTTTCAGCATGCGGCCTTATAATGGGGCAAATCGACGCCATACTCTGTGACGTAATAAGCAGACTTTTACAGTAACTTCATCACCTTAGCAAGCATACTTGGGAGATTACTCCAAGTAGCGGTCAGCCCAAAATGATACTGCCGATTCTTGAATTTCCGGACCCCCGTCTACGCACCAAAGCCAAGGCCGTAGGTCAGGTTGATGCGCAGATACGCACACTCATCGACGACATGATTGAAACCATGTACGACGCCCAAGGCATCGGACTGGCTGCAACGCAGGTTAATCAGCATGTTCGCTTGCTGGTACTGGATACCTCGGAAGAGAAAAACCGGCCCCAGGTGTTTATCAACCCCGAGATTGTGCCGCTAACCGATGACAAGGCGCCGTATGACGAAGGCTGCCTGTCCGTACCCGGCTTCTATGAAACCGTGGAGCGGCCATCCCGTATTCGCGTAAAGGCTCTGAATCGTGATGGCCAAGCCTTTGAACTTGAGACCGATGGTCTGCTCGCAGTCTGCCTGCAGCACGAAATGGATCACCTTAACGGCAAGCTCTTCGTTGACTACCTTTCTGCGCTCAAACGTGAGCGCATCAAGAAAAAACTGGAAAAGCAGCATAAAGCTCAGGCCTAGCCTGTAAGCAGGGACTTACTTCTTGGATCACCCCTTACGCATCATCTTTGCCGGCACACCCGAGTTTGCCGCCGAAAGCCTGAAGGCACTGCTGCAGCAGGCAGCGCACGAGGTTATTGCCGTCTACACCCAGCCGGATCGTCCGGCCGGGCGCGGTCGTGAGCTCAAGGCCAGCCCTGTCAAAGAACTGGCGCTCGCGCGCAAGATCCCTGTATTCCAGCCTGCCAGCCTGAAAGATCCGGCCGCCATTGCCGAGCTGGCAGCACTGGATGCCGACCTGATGATTGTCGCGGCCTATGGCCTGATTCTGCCGCAAAGCGTTTTGACCGCTCCGCGTCTCGGCTGCCTGAATGTGCATGCATCGTTATTGCCGCGCTGGCGTGGCGCCGCCCCCATACAACGCGCCATCCTCGCCGGCGATAGCGAAACCGGGATCACCATCATGCAGATGGATGAAGGCCTGGATACCGGCGCCATGCGCTACAAGGTTGCCTGCCCCATTTCATCCAGCGACACCGGCTCCAGTCTCCATGACAGGCTGGCTCTGCTGGGAGGCGAAGCGCTGATTGCCGCGTTGGAGCTGCTGCAGGAGAGTGCCCTGCCCAGCACTCCCCAGGATAACGGCCAGAGCACTTACGCAGCCAAGCTCACCAAGGACGAGGCGAGGCTCGACTGGAACAGGCCGGCCCAAGAGCTGGTTCGCGCCATTCACGCCTACAACGACTGGCCTGTCGCCTTCACCACGCTCGGCGGGCAAATTGTGCGCATCTGGCAAGCCAGCTCCGTAGCCGAAGCCACCAGCGCACCGGCAGGCATGATCATCGCAGCCGATCGCGACGGCCTTCGCGTTGCTGCAGGCAACGGCTCTGTACTACAGATAGAAATGTTGCAACTTCCTGGCGGGAAAGCGCTGTCCATACTGCAACTGCTGAATGCGCGACGCGAGCAGCTTGCCAGTGGCCAGGTTCTCGGCGCATGAAAAGAACCAACCCGGCAAAATCCGAAAAACTTCAGGTACGGGCTTTGGCTGCCCGCGCACTCGCGCCCGTACTCTCCGGCAATGAATCATTGAGCGACACCTTGCCTGCCGCTCTGGCAGCAGCATCAGCCCAGGATCGCGGTCTGTTGCAGGCGCTTGCCTTTACGGCATGCCGGCATGCCCTGCTTTATCGCGTACTGCTGAAACCCCTGCTGCAGAAGAGTCCGCCTCCGATTGTCGAGGCACTGCTGCTGATTGGTCTGGCGCAATTGCGTGATCTGCGCATTCCCGACCATGCCGCACTCAGTGAAACCGTGGATGCGGCTCGTGAGCTCGGACAGGATCGTGTCACCGGCCTGATAAATGCCATCCTGCGGCGTTATTTGCGTGAAAAAGAATTGCTTGAAGCGCAGGCAGCCTATGCCGTTCATGCGCACCCTGAATGGCTGAAGGCGGCTCTGGAAAAGGACTGGGGTCGCGAGAAAGCGGCCTCAGTGATGCAAGCCAACAATCAGGAAGGTCCGCTCACGCTTCGCGTCAATCAACGGCAAGGCTCCCGTGAAAGCTATATAGCCCGATTGCAAGCACAGGAAATCACAGCCACAGCCTGTACATTCAGCAGTGTCGGCCTGCGAGTGCAAAATATCAGTGATGTGCGCACGCTACCCGACTTCGCCCAAGGGGCGGTTTCCGTTCAGGATGAAGCTGCACAACTCTCGGCCTTTTTACTGGATGCCAAACCGGGCATGCGCGTTCTGGATGCCTGCGCTGCTCCCGGCGGGAAAACTGCACACACTCTTGAAGCCACTACCGACCTCACCCTGACAGCGCTCGACATATCTCCCGAGCGCTGTTTGCGCATCGAAGAAAATCTGCAACGCTTGCAACTGCAGGATACCGACCGTGTAACCGTACTGGCTGCCGACGCAGCAAGCACCAATGCCTGGTGGGATGGAAAATTCTTCGATCGCATTTTGCTGGATGCGCCCTGTACAGCAACCGGTGTGATACGCCGTCATCCCGACATCAAACTGCTGCGCCGCCAAAGCGATGTTGGCAGTACTGCCAAACTGCAAGCCACATTGCTTGACGCATTGTGGCCGCTTCTCACCCCGGGTGGCGCCTTCCTTTATGCCACTTGTTCCCTGCTGAAAGCCGAAAATGAAATGCAGGTTGCCGCCTTCCTGCAAAGAACCGCCAATGCCCGCGAACTCGTCATCAACGCCGAGTGGGGCGAAGCACGGCCGCACGGCCGCCAGCTTTTCACTGGCGCGACCGATGGCTTTTATTACGCCCTCCTGACCAAGTACACCGTCTGACTGCCGGCTTTGCCGGTGCGCCCGGAGCCGGCGGCCCCGTGGTCAAGCAGCCTCCCTTTCAACGCATTAAGCTCGGTGAACGGTGTGCAGCCCCTGCTGCCATGGCGACAAAACAATAAACCGGACTCCTGTCATGCCCTCAGCTATTTTCTCATGGCCACGCGCTTTATCCATGCTGTTGCTTGTGCTTTCACCAGGCATCTCCTTCTCTAGCTGAAAAACAAAACACCACCACTGTGCTGCCTGCCGTTCAAGGCACCACTCCGTCAGCACTACCAAAGCCGGTCAGCATACGCTTCTGTGTTTTTGATCCGGTTGGGGCCACCGGGCAGATTGCCAATCTGTCAAAAGACCTGGCACTGGAGGCCCGGAAATGGAATCTGCTCGTTGACGTGAAGGTTTACACCGATGAACGCGTGGCCGCCGAAGAGTTCAAGGCCGGCCAGTGCGAAGGAGTCGCCCTGACAACGCTGCGTGCCAAACAATTCAACCGCATTGTCGGCAGCATCGATTCCCCCGGCAATGTGCGCAGTTATGAGGAAATGAAAACCCTGCTGCGCGCCCTCAGCAACCCGGCCTTCCAGCCCATGTCCGTCACCGGGCGTTACCAGGTGGCCGGTGTTGTTCCCATCGGGGCACTGTTCGTGATGGTGAACGATCGCAGCATCAACTCCATTGAGAAAGCCGCCGGTACGACCCGTCAATGATGAACCTGTTAAAGAAGGTACGTTGCAAGCATGAGCCTGCCAACGAGGAATGCACGAGGTACGAAGAGTAATCAGTATTCCGGTGTACGGGCTGCCAGCAAGGCAGCCCGCTTCCTGAAAACAACCTTTAATTGCGGACTTTCCCGATGCGGCCCTCCATGCTGAAGCCAACGCTCACTGTCGCCGGAGTTGTTCTGCTGCCACTTGCAGGATTTTCGGCTTTTCTCCTTGTCTCGACACCGGAGGACTACAGGTCGAAAATCATCAGCCGTGTGCAACAGGAGACTGGGGCAACGCTCACACTCGCGGAACCCTTGCATTGGCAGCTTTGGCCCTTCGGCATCAAGCTCGGGAAAATCAGCCTGATCCTGAAGAAGCAAAAGGCGGGGGTAGAAACGACCGACGAATTTGTCATTGGCCAGTTATCACTGAGCGGCATCGCAACCGGAAAACCAATACCGTTTGCTGTCGCCTTTTCTTTTTCGCAGCAAAGCGTCGCCGGCAGCAATGTACTCAGCCAGAACATCCTGACCGCTACCATCATCAATCACGCCAGCAAGCCCGGTTTCGACCTCAAGGATGCACAACTCAGTACTGAGATATCGAGCACCTTTTTCTCCGGCAACCTCAAACTGCTACTGGAAGGTGACTTCAGCAAAGAAGGCCATACTCTTGCCAGCGACACAGCCCGGATGACCGCCGACTACAAGAACCTTATCATGACCGAAGCACTTCACGGCAGCATGAGCAGCAAGGTACTTGCCAATTTTTATCTTGAAACGTTGACACTGAACAAACTGCAGTTCAATGCGGTTGATAGCGCAAAAAATGCGACGGCCATGTCCGCAGACCTTGCCGTCAACTGGAGACAAGGGGAAATACAAGATCGCGACGTGAAGGCCAGCACCAGCATTCTCAATTTCCTCAGCCAGAAACCTCTACCCTTGCAGGTGAGCGCCAATCTTGACATCACATGGCCACAGGGCAACGTCGCTGTCTCCAACCTCCTGATCAATGCCGGCGGCATCGCTGCAAACGGCACACTGAAAGCCAGTGTGCCCTCGCTGCAAGAAGGGCTGATGCAACCGCAAATGTTGCTGCAGGGCATGAAGCTGCAGGGGCAACTGAATCCAGATTCGTTCGACATGACTGCATTGCTGGCAGCGCTGGGATTGGCAGGAAAAGTAAACAGCAACACGCCAGCTCTTGCACAATTCTACACAGACATCGAAGGTCGTGATGACACGCTGCTCTTGAAGAACCTGGCGCTGACTATCGAAAAAACCACACTGCGATCGTAAGTTTCGCTGAACGGTCTGAGTGCAACCCCTGAGTACAAACTGGATGCAACACTTGATAGCACTGACATCTCGCCCGTCAGCCGCTTGTTTGTCCATGAACTCTCCGGCACTGCAAAAGCCAGCATCAAGGCACAAATGCAGGGGAATTATTTAGCGGCAATGATCGCCTCTGCCACCGGTGAAAGCCGGTTAACCATTAAAAACGGACGCCTGCAGAGCACGAATCTCATGAGCAGCCTTGTGGAAAGGTTGGGCAGCTACGGGGCACTGATGCCGGAGTTGGCAGCTGATGCCGGCAACAAGGCCGGCAATTACACCGACATCACCAGCCTTGCGGCCGATAACAGTTTCAACAAAGGCATCATTGCCAGCAAGACATTCAGCGCAAACTTCGGCAAAGCAAGCCTGAAAGGCAAAGGCAGTTTTGACACCAGCCTGCGCATCATGGACTACACGCTGACACTCAATCTGGACAAGTCGCTGTTCGCGGCCAACGCGAAAAATCTCCAGTTACCCATGCGCTGCCAGGGCAATCTCGCCGAGGAGCAGCTGGAGTTTTTTGAAGCGCTCGGCGCCGATTTCAAAACGGATGACAAGGCCACAAGCGATGTCATTGCCGAATCGCTGATCGAACGTTTTCGCGGAAAGCAACCCTGAAAGAGTGAGCCGGCTCCTCTGCGGCGCCGAGAAAACCAATAATAAATGACGAGGCTTTTATGATTAACCGGGTCGCAACCTCTCTGCTGACTGCTCTGACCCTTGTGCTGGCAACTCCTGCTGGCGCCGCTGAGCAAGGGACAAGCCTGCCCATTCCTTCAAAAAACGAAACAGTCGGGCTGCCTCCGCCTTTGCCAAAACCGGTGAATGTGCGCTTCTGCATTTTCGACCCCATGGGCGCACAAGGAAAGATTACCGAGACCGCAAAAGATCTGGCCAAGGCTGCGCGCGACTGGAATTTTATCGTTGACATCAAAACCTATACTGACGAACGAATTGCGACCGAAGACTTCAAGGCCGGGCAGTGCGAAGGCGTCGCCATTACCACGCTCCGTGCCAAGCAGTTCAATTTCACGGTCGGCAGCATCGATGCGCCGGGAAACTTTCGCAACTACGATGAAATGAAAACCCTAATGCAAATGCTTTCAAATCCTGTGGTGGCATCGCTGGCCATCAACGGCAAATACCAGGTGGCCGCGATTGTCCCCATCGGGGCCATATTCGTGGTGGTCAATGACCGCAATATAAATTCCATCGAGAAGGCCGCTGGCAAGCGGGTGGTTGTGCTGGACTGGGACCCAACGCAATCCAAAATGATTTCCGGCATAGGCGCACAGCCTGTGCCTTCTGACTTCACTACTTATGCCGGCAATTTCAATAACGGTCAGGCAGACATTATCGCGGCGCCGGCCATGGGCTTTCGCCCCATGGAACTCTACAAGGGGATTGGCAAGAAGGGCGGCGTCATTCGTTTTCCTCTGCTGCAGGCAACTGCAACCATACTGATCCGTCGCGACATGATACTGCCAAAGATCCCTGATATGGATAGCCGACTGAACCAGGTGCGCAAATTTGGCCTGCAATATATCGATGCCGTTTTCACGCTGCTCAAGGATGCCGAAAGGGAAATTCCGAAAAAATGTGGATAGAACTCGCCAAGCCTGATCAGGACAAGTACTACCTCATGCTGCGTGAGGCCCGGCTGCACCTGACACGCGATGGCGTTTACGACCCTGTCATGATGAGCCTGATGAAACGGGTCCGTTGCAAGCATGTTCCTGCAGATGCAGAGTGCGGAACCTTTGATGAGTAACGAGGTTTTACAACAGAAATAAAAAAGCGGGCCATGCCCGCTTTTTTATTTCTCGTACGCTTATTCAGCGGCTGGAGGAGGGTATTGCTCAAAAGCCTTTGCAAGCGCATCGGCAATAATTTGCTGGGAAACCGGCAAGCGCACAAGATCGGCGCCCAAAGCACGCCATACCACAGCGCCGGTTTTTCTGTCCTTGAGATCAACACGCAAGCTGGCCTGGCTATATTCAGGTACACCCGGAGCAGCCTCCTGCGCAGCCCCATGTTCTTTTGGCAGAATCCGCCAAGCGCCATCAAAATAAGGAACGCCCTGTGTTTCTTCACGGGATAGTGCAGCCTCTGAGCCCGCAGTCACTGTGACAACAAGATCGGCTTTCTTGGTGTCTTCAACCAGACCCTCTTTGAGAAGACGCTCTGCAACGGCATCGCGCAGCTTGTCAATATTGGCTGCTTTCACCTTTGCACCACTGGCGCGCGTAATCGTGACCTTGTCAAACCGGAAGGTCTTGTACGCATCAAAATTCACCTTGCGATCGGCAAGTACTTTGTAATCTATGGCATGAGCAGCAGTAGCTGCCAGCACGCCCAAGATGGCCATCGTTATCCTGCGCATTTTCCTTCCCCTCACGGTTATTGTTATTAACTCAACGAAGCATTACGGATTTTCTACTGCTCTGGCAGGCGCTGCATACCAGTTTTCCTTGGGCACCAGCACCGTTTTTTCCGGTTGTGCTTCAAAATTCGGCGACATGATCTGCACGCCATGCGCGTTGAACTCATCCTGTATCTCGCGATGCAGCAGGCTGAGCAAATGAGCGCGGCCAAAAGGCTGATGCATCAGTGCCAGCACTTCATACTCTACATAAAAATCACTTAGCGAGCGCTGTATGACAAAGGGCTTGGGCTCCACTTTAAGCTCGGGCACACGAGCCACCGCATTCAGCAACATGGCCTCTACCTGACGCCAGGGTGTGTCATAGCCAATCGTGATTTTAGTGCCGATCCAGATGCCGTGACTGTCATACAGACAGGAAAGATTGCGGATCTGGTTGCTTACCAGTACCGCATTCGGAATGGTGATCTCTTCGTTGTAAAGATTGATGAACTTGGTGGACAGGGTGCCGATCTCTTCCACCACTCCCACCATGTCACCTACCTGCACCAGATCACCCTGACGCAGAGCCCGCGAATAAATCAGGGTCATACCGTTCATAAGCTGACTGACAATACCGGCAGA
>Ga0073914_10000071_pt1 | contig 17550 bp, 20 predicted proteins | sample GWRWT4_30Apr14_FD_71481 | JGI IMG/M metagenome (GOLD analysis project Ga0073914, IMG submission 71481) | Sand microcosm microbial communities from a hyporheic zone in Columbia River, Washington, USA - GW-RW T4_30-Apr-14 | ecosystem: Engineered > Artificial ecosystem > Sand microcosm >... | reverse complement strand
CGTTCTTCTTCAGCAAACAGGTTGGGGCTTGGCATCATGCTGTTTCCGGTGCTTTTGTTTTGGTGCGGCAATTTTACGTGCTTAAGCGATAACAGGGGAGGTTTTTAGAGGTGACCTTAATGCAGTTTCCCCATTTGTTTCATCAAACTCGGTTCCTCTCCAGTTTGGATACTCTGGCGATGGTCGATACAACATACCCTATGGCCTGCCGACCTCTCTGGGTGGAGATCCCATTACACATCTTGCTCCGAAGCCTGGAGTGTGGCTCAACATTACTGAGGATGGCCATCGCTTTCATCCGGGATCTGTAGTTCATGGGTTATATGAGTCGGGCTCGACATTGTGGTTATACTCAATTGGAAGTGGTGTTGGTGGGCAGCGTGATTTCAATATGAGTGCAGGAAAAATACTTTTCGGATGAATGCATATCAATGTGGTGAATCAGTTTGTTAATTGGCAAATTGATAATTACTACTGAAATAGGGATGTCGGATTATGCATAAACTGAGGAATATAGTTTCCATCATCTTCTTGCTTATGGGAGTGCTCGGTTTGTCTTCTTGCCATGCCGCCTCAAAAACGGTTGCTGAGCGCTGTGTGCTGATAGATTTGTATGGCGCTCAGGGGAGAAAGTTACTGCCTCTGCTGGAGAGGTTTGCACAGGCTAGCCGGCTCGAGTCAGAGTTGTCGCACCCTATTAATCCTAAGTTTCATAGGGTTCGAGATGAAAAAATAGAGGCAAGTGTTTCTTATATAATTGGCGTTGGAGAATTTGGTGCGGTATTGGCGCTCTTCCGGTATGAGCCTGAAGCGGATCTCGACTTGGTTGAGGCGTTTGACTTGTTCGTAAAGAATGAGATTTCGACTGCATATAGAGTAACTAAATGCGCCGATGTGCCTAATTTTAAATTGCCAGAATCATATAAATAACCCCGCTGAGGCAGAGTGGTGTTCCCGAAAATAACAGCACGTGTCATCTTGATTGTGAGCATTTCCGGTTTCATTGGATGGCCTGCTGCGGCGAATAATCAGCATGGTAAGTCGGGTGTGATGATGAGGGTACATGGGGGCAGGCGGGAATGATTTCGCATTTTACTGTCTGTGAATTTTAATGCGATTTAACGTATCGGCTTTTTGGAAAAATGTGATGGAGGGGGTGAGCGTGAATAAATCAATGGTTCTAGGAGTGACAGGGCTATTGCTTGTGCCCTCAATGCAGGTTCATGCTGACGCGATGGGCAAGGGGATGGGGTTCCAAGCGCCGCAGTCTCAATCAGGGGAACACATGCAGTCTGTGAGGGCTATAACCACGGATACTGCTTTGAGCGTCATTTTACCTAAGAACCAGCACGAAAATCCCCAGTGCGAATCGGGTGGGCAACCTTGTGCAGATCGGGCGCAGGACGTGAAAAAGCTGGAGAAAAAAACTGACCCGAAGTGACCGAGCACTGCCAACTGTCTGGAGCACTGGGTTCACGGCTTTGCCGTGGTCCGGTCGTGAGGTTAGCTCGCCCGTCTACGCTGATCCTCGAGGGTGATTAACTGTGCCGATGCCAAGATGATTAGTGTTTTATAGGTGCTCCATAAAAAAGGCCCGCTGATGCGGGCCTTTTTTATGTCTTATACGGGGGGTGGCTGAACGGAGGGTCACAAAGAGGCGACGTCAAAGGGCGGCAGTATGGTTAATATGCCAGCACCTTTTCTGCCCTGATCGGCTGTGCATCAGGGCTTCCGTTAGCAATGCATGGCATTGCATGATGGCCGCAATCATGACCGACAAACCACGTTCTCCCTGGCGTATTCCGCTGGTTCGCGAGATTGCGCTGGTCTTGCTGTTGAAGCTCGTTCTGCTGTTTTCCATCAAAGCCATCTGGTTTGACGCGCCAACCGTGCCGCGTGATGGCACACAGCGTATTGATCAACAATTCTTCGGGCCTGTCTCTTCGTCTGCACCGGTGCCGCCCGCCGCCCCGCTTTCTTCTTCTGTCCCGGAGCCCTGAGATGATCTCGGAAACTGTTGTCGATTTATCGCGCCTGCAATTTGCCATGACGGCGATGTATCACTTCCTGTTTGTGCCCTTGACCCTGGGGCTGGCATTTCTGCTGGCCATCATGGAGTCGGTTTATGTCATGACCGGCAAGGAGGTCTACAAGGACATGGTGAAGTTCTGGGGCAAGCTTTTCGGCATCAACTTTGCGCTGGGCGTGACCACGGGGCTGACGCTGGAATTCCAGTTCGGCACCAACTGGGCTTATTACTCGCATTACGTGGGCGACATTTTCGGTGCCCCGCTGGCCATCGAAGGCATGATGGCGTTTTTTCTTGAATCCACGTTTGTCGGCCTGTTTTTCTTTGGCTGGGATCGCCTGAGCAAGCTGCAGCATCTGGGCGTGACCTGGCTGGTGGCCATAGGCTCCAACCTCTCAGCCTTGTGGATCCTGATTGCCAATGCCTGGATGCAGAATCCGGTGGGCGCGGAATTCAACTACCACACCATGCGTATGGAACTGACTTCATTCTCGGCGCTGATTCTCAATCCAGTGGCGCAGGTGAAATTCGTGCACACGGTAGCGGCCGGCTATGTCACGGGCTCGGTTTTTGTACTGGCCATTTCCAGTTACTACCTGCTGAAAAAACGGGACCTCGGTTTTGCGCGCCGCTCGTTCACCATTGCGGCGGCCTTTGGTCTGGCCTCGGTACTGTCGGTGATCGTGCTGGGGGATGAATCCGGTTACGAGCTGGGTGAAGTGCAGAAGGTGAAACTGGCCTCGATTGAGGCAGCATGGGAAACCGAAGAACCGCCGGCGTCCTTTACAGTAGTGGGCTGGCCCAACCAGAAAGAAGAGCGCACCGATTATGCGATAAAGATCCCCTATGTCATGGGCATCATCGCCACGCGTTCGTTCACCGAGCCGGTGCACGGCCTGCAGGACCTGATGGCCGGGCACAAGATCCGCATCCGCAGCGGCATGAGCGCTTATGCCCTGCTGCAGAAACTGCGCGGTGGTGAAGACACCGCACAGAATCGTGAAGCCTTTGACAAGGTTAAAGACGATCTGGGCTATGGCCTGCTTTTGAAAAAATACACGCCCAATGTGACCGATGCGACCGAAGCCCAGATTGACGCGGCCACCAAGGACACCATTCCCACCGTGGCCGTGATTTTCTGGGCTTTTCGCATCATGGTCGGCTGCGGCGCCATCATGCTTTTTGTGTTCGCCTGGGCTTTCTGGTCGTCGGCGCGGCGTGATGCCGAGCACAAGCCCTGGTTGCTACGCCTGGCGCTGTTCAGTCTGCCACTGCCATGGATTGCATCGCAGGCCGGATGGATTGTCGCGGAGCACGGCAGACAGCCCTGGTCCATCGGCGAGATTTTGCCGACCTATATGTCGGCCTCCACGCTGAGCGAGGGTGATGTCATGGGCTCGCTGATTGCACTGGTGGCTTTTTATTCCCTGCTGCTCGTGATTGAAATGTATTTGATGATCAGGTTCGCCAGGCTGGGGCCGTCCAGCCTGCATACCGGGCGTTATCATTTTGAGAAAGATGCACAGCAGGCCGCTGCCGGAGGAGCCGATCATGTTTGATTATGAAACGCTGAAGCTGGTGTGGTGGGGGTTGATCGGCGTATTGCTGATCGGGTTTGCCCTGACGGACGGTTTCGATATCGGCGCCGTGGTGCTGATGCCCTTCATTGGCAAAACCGATAACGAGCGCCGTGTCATTTTCAACACCATCGGTCCGCACTGGGAAGGCAATCAGGTCTGGCTGGTGACGGCGGGCGGGGCGCTTTTCGCGGCGTGGCCACTGGTGTATGCCGCCGCTTTTTCCGGATTTTACTGGGCCATGATGCTGGTGCTGTTTGCGCTTTTCTGTCGTCCGGTCGGTTTTGATTACCGCAGCAAGATTGAAGACGTGCGCTGGCGGCAGAGCTGGGACTGGGCCCTGTTTGCCGGATCTCTGGTGCCGGCACTGGTATTCGGTGTGGCCTTCGGCAATCTTTTTCTCGGCCTGCCGTTCCACTATGACGACACGCTGCGCTCCACCTATACCGGATCATTCTTCGGTTTGCTGAATCCCTTTGGCCTGCTTGCCGGTGTGGTCAGTGTCAGCATGCTGGTCACGCATGGTGCTGCCTGGCTGATGATGCGCACCGACGGTGAATTGCAGGCGCGTGCCAGACGTTGCCTGCAAGTGTCGGCACTGTTGTATTTGTTCTGTTTCATTGCTGCCGGTTTCTGGGTGAGTTTTGGCATGCAGGGTTATCGTCTTGATGGAGTACTGGATACCGGTGCGGTACTGAGCCCGCTGGATAAAGCCGTGCTGCAGGATAATGCCGGCTGGCTGGCCAATTACACGCTCCATCCCTGGACCATGGCGGCGCCCGTTGCCGGCATACTGGGCGCGTTGTTCGCACTCTTGATGGCGCAGCTGAAACAGGCGGGTCTGGCTTTTCTCGGCAGCGTCTCTGCCATTGTCGGCACCATACTGACGGCAGGTTTTGCGCTGTTCCCCTTCATCATGCCTTCGAGCACGGATCCGGTATCCAGCCTGACGCTGTGGGATGCCACCTCCAGCCGCATGACACTGGGCATTATGCTTGTCGTGGCCGGAATTTTTGTGCCGCTGATCATTTTCTACACGCTCTGGTGCTACTGGAAAATGTGGGGAAAGGTGACGACAAAAAACATCGAAGACAATCAGCACAGTGCTTACTGAGAGGACAACATCATGTGGTATTTCGCGTGGATGCTGGGTGTGGGGCTGGCCTGCAGTTTTGCCATCCTCAATGCAATGTGGCTGGAAGTGACGCAGAACATGGATGAGGAAAATGCCGGTAAATAACGGTTGGCTGTGGACGGCCCTCTGGCCACGGGTATTGTCACTGCTGCTCGCCACTCCCATGGCCCTGCTCTTGCTCATTCACCCGGCAGCGATGCTGGGGAAGGACGGGCATTACAGTCATTCGCTGCTGATGCTCGTCATGCTGGGCGTGAGTGGCGGTTTTGTGCACGGCGTCGGCTTTCGGCCCGTGCTTCGCCTGTGGCGGATAGTGTTCGGCCCGATGCTGGCCTGGGCACTCATGCTCATGGGCTATGCGCTGCTCGTCAGGGCCCAGACCGGCATCTAAGAAAACTGCCGGGCGTTTTTTCACCACAGTGTGCGCCTGACATCATCTGCAACATCCTGCGCGTGACGCTGCCGGCGCCGTCTTGCTAGAGTGCCGCCATCAGCAAGCACAGGAGCAAGCCGGCATGACGGAATATTTGCGCAAGAATCTGGAGGAGGTCGATCTCGCCCCGGGCCGTGGCCGTCTCAGCGGCGCCCTCTCGGTGGGGCTTGGCTTGCTCGGCGTGATGGGCGCGCTCTGTTTTCTTTTCCCTGATCTGCTGACCACGCCGGATTTCCAGCCGCTCTACAACACGGCACTGCTGCGCAATGTGCTCTTCGGCGGCATCGGCATCGGATTCTTTTTCGGCTTTTACAGCGTGATGAAAGACCAGTCGCGATGGCTGGGCCTGACCGGGCTTGCCCTCACGGTGCTGGCAGCCGTGCTGGGCAGCATGGAAACGGACCGTGCCATGCCGGCGCAACGCAGCGTATATGCCGGCCTCGATTATTTTGTACTGACCCTGCTGGTGCTGGCCCTCGTCTTCATTCCCATGGAGCGCCTGTTCCCCAAGAACGAGGCGCAGAAAACCCTGCGCAAGGGCTGGACCACGGACATGAAATATTTCCTGTTCAGCCACATTGGCGTGCAGATCATCAGCTTTTTTACCGTGATTCCGGCCCAGCACTTTTTTGTCTGGCTGATTGATGCCGATTTCCAGCGCGCCATTGCCAGCCAACCGGTGTGGCTGCAGTTCATCGAGATACTGGCGGTGGTGGATTTCACCACTTACTGGATGCACCGCAGCATGCACGAGATTCCGGCACTCTGGAAAATCCACGCCGTGCATCATTCCACCGAGCAAATGGACTGGCTGGCTTCGTCGCGCATTCATTTTCTGGAGATTGTGGCCAATCGTCTGCTGGGCTATCTGCCCATTTTCATTCTCGGCTTTACCCCGGCTGCGGTGTACGCCTATCTGGTGTTTGTGTCGTTTCACGCCATTTTCATTCACGCGAATGTGCGCTTCCGTTTCCCGGTTATCCGCTGGATTCTGGCGACACCCGAATTCCATCACTGGCATCACACCTCGCAGGATGAAGGTGTCGATATCAACTACGCCGGTTTCCTTCCGGTGTACGACAAGGTTTTCGGAACCATTTATCTGCCAGCGCATTTGCCGGAAAAATACAGCACGCGAGGGAAGCCCTTGCCCGATGGTTTTGTGGAGCAATTCCTCTACCCCTTCCGGCAGTGGCGCGAGATGCGTGAGGCCAGAAAAGCACAGGCGCCGGAATGAAAAAGCCCCGCATCGCGGGGCTTTTTCTTGAGCAGATTATTGTCCGCCCACAAACCCCATCTGCCGCCACGCTTCATACACCACCACGGCCACGCTGTTGGACAAATTCAGGCTGCGGCTTTCCGCCCGCATGGGCAGGCGCAGGCGTTGTTCGGCAGGCAGTGATTCCAGGACATCCACGGGCAGGCCGCGTGTTTCCGGGCCGAATACAAAGGCGTCGTCCTTTTCCACCTGCAGTTCGTGATAGGGGCGTGAGCCCTTGGTGGTAAAGGCGAACAGGCGTGGCGGTTTGACCGTGGCCAGAAAATCGCCGAGCGTGTCGTGCACCTTCATCTCTGCCCATTCGTGGTAGTCGAGGCCGGCGCGTTTCAGCTTGCGGTCATCCAGCTCGAAGCCCAGCGGGCGTATGAGGTGCAACTGCACACCGGTATTGGCGCAGAGGCGGATGATGTTGCCGGTGTTGCCGGGAATTTCCGGCTGGTAGAGCACGACATGCAGCACGACGGGTTCCAGGATGAGGTGGTGGGCTGTGGTGATGAAAAGGCCGGCGGCAGTGTAGGCCCGCCGCCAGGGTCTGGCCAAGCCATGAGGGGGCCATGTCAACCAATGCAGACGCCGTGCGTTTATCCTGCAGGCAGAACGATTAGGCCGACTCATTCGGTGGCCGGAGGGCCTGATAGCCCCGCCGCCCTGCAAGCAACGACTTAAAACAGGAGCTTCATCATGACATTACGTACGGCATCTGTTGTGTTACTGGCCCTGGCAATGGGCGCCACCGGTCTGGCTCAGGCGGGTTCTCCGGATGCCCCGGACTTTGGTCGCCACGGTTCCAGGCATGAGCATTCGCATGAGCGTGGCGAATTCCGCCGCGGCGAGTATCCTCCTCGTGAAAGCTATACCGAAGAAAGTACGCGCAAGATGGCCGATGGCCGTGTTTTCAAGCGCAAGGTTGAACAGAAAGCGGATGAAGGCGGCTTCAGCCGCCGTGAAGAGCTGACCAATCCGGATGGCAAAACAGCCACCCGCTCCGTGTCGGCCAGCTTCGACAAGGACAAGCAGAGCTGGTCACGCAAGGTTGAGGGCACCGGTTTTGATGGCAAGACGTGGTCACGCAGTGCGGAAGGTCATGGTGAGCGTGACGAGTCAGGCTTTGGTGGCCGTGACGGCAGGAAGCTGGAACCATCGGCGGCCGAGCCGGCGAAAGCCAAGGCCAAAACACCTGCCACACGCCAGGTGCGTTGAGCCGGCGTGCGTAGCGAGCATTGTATTGTGGGCGCGAAAGGGCTTGCGTATGGTAACGGCCTCTCGCCGGTTCCTGATGCCATGACCTCGATCGCCCCTGTCAGCCTTGATGCTTTTTTGCGCAGTGTGGGGCGCCGCGCTCAGGTCATGGCCGAGATTTCCACGCGCGATCGTGAGGCCGCGCTGGATATCGTGCAGGACAGCATGCTGGCACTGGCCACGCGCTATGCTCAGAAGCCGCCGGCGGAATGGGCGCCCCTGTTCCAGACCATTCTGCAAAGCCGCATCATGGACTGGCACCGCAGCCGTACACGTCGCGGCCGCTGGTTTACCTGGCTGAGTGCGCCGGCCGATGATCCGGATGCTGATCCCTGGGCGGACATTCCCGAACAGGCCAGCTCTGATCCGGCGCTGCTCCTGGAGCGTGCGCGGGACATGGAAACCGTGCAGGCCGCACTGGGCGATCTGCCCCTGCGCCAGCAACAGGCCTTCATGCTGCGTATCTGGGAGGGTCTGGATACCGCTGAAACCGCCGCTGCCATGGGGTGCTCCGAGGGCAGCGTGAAAACGCATCTGTCGCGTGCACTGCACGCCATGCGTGACCGACTTGATGAAGGACATGCCTCAGTGGAGGTCAATGATGAGTGAACTTAATCCGCGTGAGCGCGAGCTGGCCACGGCCCTGCGCGACACCCTCGAGCAGGCCGCTTCCCGCCACGATCCCTTGCTGGATGCGGCGCTGGCGGCCACGCGGGCACAGATTGCAGCGCAGCCTGTACGACATCGCCATCCCTGGTGGCTGGCGGGTGGTTTTGCCGTCGCCGCCAGTCTGGCGGTGGTGCTGGTCCTGCCTTTCGGGCAAGGCCCGAGCACGCCTTTGTCCCGGCCGGTGGCGACCACCACCGTCAATGCCGGTGCCAGCACTGTGGCGGCAATGCCTGACGCCGACCTGCAGTTGCTGGAAGACATGGACATGCTGGCTGCCATGGGTGAGAGCCGACATGAGGGCTGAGTTGAGGACCACGTTGAGTGCTAAAGCGCTTGGCGTATTTTTGCTGTGCGTACTGGGCTCGCTGAGCCTGCCGGCTCTGGCGGCATCGTTTGACCGTCTGGATGCGGAGACGCAGGCCGCGCTGTCGCATGAGCGGGTGCGCTGGGACAGTTTGTCGCCGCAGCAACAGGAAAAAATGATCCGGCGGGCGCGGCAGTGGCGCGAGCTGCCTCCCGAGAAAAAGGCCGAGCTGCGCGACCGCTATCAGCGGCTTCGTGAACTACCGCCGGAAAAACAGGAAGAAATCCAGCAGCGCTATGAGCGCTTTCGTGAAATGCCGCCTGAACAGCGCGATAGGGTGCGTGAACGCTGGCAATCGCTGTCTCCCGAGGAGCGCGAAGCCCGCAAGCAGAAGTTCCGTGAGGCGAGTCCCGAGCAGCGCGAGAAAATGCGCGAGGATTTTCGCCGCAAGGACGCGCAGGAAGACGGAAAGAAATCGCGCAAGCACGACGATCGTCATCAGGGTCGCCGCGAATAAAGTGCCGTGCTGACGGTGATGCAAAACAAAAGGCGCCTGCGGGCGCCTTTTGTTTTGCAAACGTTTTGCAAGGATTTTCCGTGAATGCGGAGAGCGTCAGTCCTCGTCGTCCTCGCCAGCCACATCCATCTTCAGTTCCTTGATCTTGCGGGTCAGGGTGTTGCGGCCCCAGCCCAGCATTTCGGCGGCATCACGCCGGCGTCCTCCGGTGTGGTTCAGTGCCGTGGTGATCATGATTTTTTCAAAGACCGGCATGGCCGTATCCAGCAGCGGCGTGCCGCCCATCATCAATTCCTTGCGAGCCCAGTCCGCCAGCGACTGTTCCCAGTTCTGGGCGGGACGATTGGCCTCGGGATCGCTGGCCTGCCGCAATTCGGGCGGCAAGTCGGTCACCATGATTTCACGGCCCGATGCCATAACGGTCAGCCAGCGACAGGTATTTTCCAGCTGGCGCACATTACCGGGCCAGGACAGCTGCTGCAGGTAGGCAGTAGTTTCTGGACGCAATACCTTGTGCTCAACATTCAGTTCGCGTCCGGCACGCACCAGAAAGTGTGCCGCCAGTGCGCCAATGTCTTCACGCCGGTCGCGCAGGCGCGGGATATGCACGCGTATCACATTCAGGCGATGAAAAAGATCCTCGCGGAATTTTCCTTCCGCGACGAGGCGCTCAAGATTCTGGTGAGTGGCCGCAATGATGCGCACATCCACTTTGACGGGTGTGTGGCCGCCGACACGGTAGAACTCGCCATCGGCGAGCACACGCAGCAGGCGGGTCTGTGTTTCCAGCGGCATGTCGCCGATTTCATCGAGAAAAAGTGTGCCGCCATTGGCCTGCTCGAAGCGGCCCTGGCGCTGCGTACTGGCGCCGGTAAACGCGCCTTTCTCGTGACCGAACAATTCCGACTCCATCAGGTCTTTCGGAATGGCGGCCATGTTCAGTGCAATGAAGGGACGGCTGGCGCGGGGCGAGTGGCGGTGCAGGGCATGCGCCACCAGTTCCTTGCCGGTACCGCTTTCGCCATTGATGAGCACGGTGATGTTGGAGTTGGAAAGACGGCCAATGGCGCGAAACACTTCCTGCATGGCCGGTGATTCGCCAATGATTTCCGGTGTTGCCATGGTCTCGACAGGAATGCCGGTGCTCTTCATCTGTTCCTGGTGATGCGCGACAGCACGTTTCACCAGCGCGATGGCTTCATCCACGTCAAACGGTTTGGGCAAGTACTCAAACGCGCCACCCTGATAAGAGGAAACGGCAGAGTCCAGATCCGAATGTGCCGTCATGATGATGACGGGCAGGTTGGGATATTCCAGGCGGATTTTTGTCAGCAGGGAAAGGCCGTCAATGCCCGGCATGCGGATATCGCTGATGATGGCTTCCGGCTGTTCCTTTTCCAGCTTGGCCAGTGCCGAGTTGCCGTCTTCAAAGGTGGTGGTGACAAAGCCTTCCTGCATCAACGCTTTTTCAAGCACCCAGCGAATGGAGCGGTCATCATCGATAATCCATACTTTATTAGTCATTTTCCTGCTCCACAGGTAACAAGATACTGAACACGGTGCGGCCCGGCCTGGAGTCGCACTCAATCAGGCCGTGGTACTGATGCACTATGTCCTGTGCAATCGAGAGGCCAAGACCGGTGCCATTGGCGCGGCCGCTGACCATCGGGTAGAAAATGCTCTCCAGCAAGGCTTCTGCAATCCCCGGGCCGTTGTCGATGATCTCGACGCGCATCACCAGGCGATGACGTTGTGCACCAATCGTGAACTGGCGCAGATGGCGGGTGCGCAAGGTGATGCGCGGCGCTTCCTGATCCGGATTTTCCAGCAGCGCCTGCATGGCATTGCCGGTGATGTTCAGGATGGCCTGGATGAGCTGGTCCGGATCGGCCTTGAGCTCCGGTAGCGAGGGATCGTAATCGCGCTGGATGTGCACACGGCCTTCCGCTTCCACCAGCATCAGCGAACGCACGCGTTCCAGGCATTCATGAATGTTCACCGACTGCATTTCCGGCAGCTTGCGCGGCCCCAGCATGCGGTCGGCCAGATTGCGCAGGCGATCCGTTTCTTCAACGATGATGTTGGTGTATTCGGCGAGCTCGACACTCTTCAGTGTTTTTGCCAGCAATTGCGCCGCGCCGCGGATGCCGCCGAGAGGATTCTTGATTTCGTGAGCCACGCCGCGGATGAGGCTGCGCGTGGCCTGATGGTTGGCGATGAGGGCGTCTTCGCGCGAGATGCGCAGCAGCCGGTCGATCTGCTGCATTTCGATCAGCAGGGCAGGAGGATGTCCCGGGGAAACCAGGGTGGCCACGGTGTAGTCGACAATGATTTCCTGCAAGCCGATGCGCAGATGCGCCTCGCGCTTGGTAAAGGGATGCGAGGTTGCCAGCGTGTCTCGCAGCACGGCACTGGTGTCGGTATCACCGATCTCGACAAAGCAGTCGGAGAGCGGTGCGCCGACAACACGGGCTCGGCTCATGGCCAGCAAGGCCTCGGCAGAGGGATTGAGGTAGCGCACGATGAGGGCGGCGTCGACCAGCAGGACGGCACCGCTCAGGTTGTCGAGCAGCCGTTTGGCAAAGTTATGGTCCAGCATGGAATCCTGTGGCGGCATGGGTTGTCGGCCTGGCTCTGGTGATGGCTGGCGTTCCGCTAAGGGCCTTGATGAAAGAGGCCTTGGCAGGGAGGCCTGAGCAATAAACGCACCAACCCGGCTCAGCCCCGCTGCTTTAGCCTGGTGCAGGCCTGCCCGGGTGATCGGGCAAAGCCCTTGAAACAACGGGATATTGCTGCGCGCACCAAATGTGAGCATAGCCTCTGCCGATGAGGGCGTCTGTGGGCTGTTTTCGGATTTTTTGGTGCAAAGGTCTTTTCGGATGTTGCTGGCTGGGGTGTCGCCCCGGCAGTACAATTGCGCGCTTTTTGCGCAGGCCGATCCTCAGGAGTCCACCCATGTCCAGCACCCAACCCAAAGTTGGTTTTGTCAGCCTCGGCTGTCCCAAGGCTTTGGTGGATTCCGAGCGCATCCTCACCCAGCTCAAATCCGAGGGTTACCAGGTCTCGTCCAGCTATGCCGATGCCGACCTCGTGGTGGTGAATACCTGCGGCTTTATTGATTCCGCCGTGCAGGAATCGCTGGATGCCATTGGCGAGGCGCTGGCGGAAAACGGCAAGGTCATCGTGACCGGCTGTCTCGGCAAGTCTGAAGACAAGATTCGTGCAGCCCACCCCAGCGTGCTCAAGGTCACGGGCCCCCATGCCTATGAAGAAGTTATGGGGGCCGTGCATCAATACCTGCCCCCCAAGCATGATCCTTTCATGGACCTGGTGCCGCCGCAGGGTATCCGTCTCACGCCCAAGCATTACGCCTACCTGAAAATTTCCGAAGGCTGCAATCACCGCTGCACTTTCTGCATCATTCCGTCCATGCGTGGTGATCTGGTATCGCGCCCGGTGGGCTCGGTGATGCAGGAGGCCGAGAACCTGGCCAAGGCCGGTGTGAAAGAATTGCTGGTGATTTCCCAGGACACCAGTGCCTATGGCGTTGACCTCAAGTACAAGCTGGATTTCTGGGGCGGCCGTCCGCTGAAAACCCGCATGCTGGAAATGTGCGAAGCACTGGGCGAGCTCGGCGTCTGGGTGCGTCTGCATTATGTCTATCCGTACCCGCATGTGGACAACATCATTCCCCTGATGGCCGAGGGAAAAATCCTGCCGTATCTCGACATTCCCTTTCAGCATGGTAGCCCCACGGTGCTCGCACGCATGAAGCGCCCGGCGCATGCCGAGAACACGCTGAACCGCATCAAGAAATGGCGCGAGATTTGTCCTGACCTCACCATCCGCTCCACGTTCATCGTCGGCTTTCCGGGTGAAACCGAGGCGGAATTCGAAGAGCTGCTGGTCTGGCTGAAAGAAGCGGATCTTGATCGCGTTGGCTGCTTTACCTATTCCGAGGTGGAAGGGGCCAAGGCCAACGAGTTGCCAGACCCGGTGCCGGAGTCCGTCAAGCAGGAGCGCTACGAGCGCTTCATGGCACTGGCCGCGGAAATTTCGGCGGCGCGCCTGCAGAAGAAAATCGGCCTGGAAATGGACGTGATTGTTGACGAGGTTGATCTTGAGGAGGGCGTTGCCATTGCGCGCTCCAAAGCGGATGCACCCGAGATCGACGGTAATGTGTTTGTCGAGAGGGACAATATTGCCAGCATCAAGCCCGGCGACATTATTCGCGTGCGTATTACCGATGCCAATGAATACGATCTTTTTGCGGAGTAAGCGACGGTCTGCAAGCATTCAGTGATAGCGTATTTTTACGGATTGACACAAGTTGTGTGCTTTCTTAGCTTTCCATCTTCACTAAAAATAATGAAATCAAAGGGGTAGAGCATGTTTAAAAAGATCATTCTGGCCGCGCTCTTGGCAGCACCGCTTTCCGCATTCGCCTCCGGCATTTATTTGACGGCAGGTGTCGGCGTCGGCACAACGGATGTCGACGATATCAATGACGAGGTTTTCGTCAGCAACGGGATTCCTTCAAAGGTGGATGATGATCTCCAGCGTGCCGTCATCGGTGTCGGTGTGGATGTGAATGAAAATCTTGCTTTTGAAGCTACTTACATGACGGAAGCTGAGGCTGAGATTACTGATGATGTTGGCGCTGGCAGCAAGCTTTCCCTGAAGCACAGCAATATTCAGCTCGCCGTCATCGGTAAGGCGCCGCTTGGGGCGCAATTCGCGTTGCTGGGAAAGTTGTCTGCCAATGTGGTGGCGACGGATGCTGCTTTTGATGTCCCTGGTGTTTATCACTATGACGAGTCGGATTCTGCCGTGCAGCTTGGTTTCGGCATTGGTGCTTCCTATCAGGTCAGTGACAGGGCTGGCATTCAGTTAATGCTTGAGCGCATACAGATCAAGGATTTTGTTGACGAGTCGCAGCTGAGTAACAACGACGCTGATGTCAATCAGGTCACGCTGGCCGTCAAGTTCGGGTTCTAAGAAGCATTTTCTGGCAAAACGGACCGCTTGCGGTCCGTTTTGCTTTTGGGCTTTATAAGCCGCTGATACCGGCCCGGAGTTTCACATGCAAGAGCTGCCAGTTGTCGCCATTGATAATCACGCGTTTCGGCTTCGTCTTTTTCCTGCCGTGCCGGCGCGCGCCATTGTTGTCATTTGCCCGGCCATGGGTGTACAGGCCTCTTATTACGACAGGTTTGCCGAGGCGCTGGTGCAGCGCGGCGTGAGCGTGGCCATCACGGATTTGCGCGGACAGGGCAGCAGCTCTTTGCGCGCCAGCCGCGATGTCGACTGGGGTTATGCCGACATGGTGGAAAAGGACTGGCCCGCCATGATTGCCGGTGTGCGTGCCGAGTGGCCGGGATTGCCTTTGTATTTGTTCGGGCACAGTCAGGGTGGTCAGTTGGCCTTGCTGTATCTGGCGCGGCAGCCGTCTGATGTGGCGGGTGTGATCACCATTGCCTGCGGCAGTACGTATTTTCGCGGCTGGCCCTTCCCGCACAGTCTGCGGATTCTGGCGCAAACGCAATTCGTGCGCGGGCCTGCGGCCGTACTGGGATATTTTCCCGGGAACAAACTGGGTTTTGGCGGTCGACAGGCGCGTTCGGAAATGCGCGACTGGGCCAATGCAGCCATTAACGGCCGCTATGACCTGATCGGGGCCGGCATGGATTACGAGGCTGGCTTGAAAAACGTCATGGTGCCAGCACGCCTTTTTTCACTGGAGGGGGATGATTTTGCGCCGCGTGGCGCAGCCGCTTTTCTGGCCGGGAAATTACCGGCGGCACAGGTGCAGCACCGGCATCTGGGGCCGGATGAGCTGCCGGCAGAGGCGCGCGATCATTTTCGCTGGAGCCGCCATCCGGATGCCGTCATTCCTTTTTTGCTGAGCAGTGTGGAGCTGGCCTGAGGCTGCGGTATTCAGTCTGCATTCAGAGCGTGATGTTGATGCTGATGCCGGCCTGCTCGCTGCACACGCGAGAGAGCAGGGCGCTCAGGGTTTCCCGGGTGGTGTTGCATACCCACGCATCACCCTGGCGACCGCAGTGAAAGCCGCCTGAGCGTGCGGCGACCCAGATTTCCTGCGTGGCCACCTGGCGGTTGACGATGACCTTGCTGCCGTTTTCAAAGGTCAGGGTCAGGATGCCGGCAGACGTTTCGAAGTCGATGTCGCAATCCTGCGCTTCGCCCACAGCCTCGAGGGCTTCCTCGATGGCCAGCAGGGTGGCATCGGCGGCGGTATTGAATGCGGTTTCGTTCATGAGGGATGGCCGGTGGGTGGTCGCAGAAGGGTGTCTGGCAGGCCGGGGATGATAGCGCCGGCCGGAAACCCATGCCATCAGCGGCACACGTCGCTATAATCGCCGCCTTGTTCTTCGCCTCCCTGGAATGCCCCATGCTGCACCGCACGCTGTTGTCCGTCATCCTCCTGTCCTTGCTGCTGACGGCCTGCGGCCAGAAAGGGCCGCTGTATTTGCCGGTGAAGCCTCCCGTCGCGGCTGCCGAGAGCGCTGCCCCTGCCGACGGGAAAAAAGAAGACAAGGACGAAAAGCCGGGTGGCCCCACGCCTGCTGCTCCCTCCTCATCACCCGCCGCCGGCAAAACCGAGTAAGTCATGGATCATTTCAATTACCAGAACGGCGAACTGTTTGCTGAAAAACTGCCGCTGGCAGAACTGGCGCAGCGCTTTGGCACGCCCAGCTATGTTTACTCGCGTGCTGCACTGGAGCAGCACTACCGGGCCTTTGACGAGGCTTTCTCCGCCATTCCCCATCAGGTCTGTTTTTCCGTGAAGGCGAACTCCAATCTGGCCGTGCTGAATGTGCTGGCGCGTCTGGGCTCGGGTTTCGACATCGTGTCGGGTGGCGAGCTTGAGCGCGTGCTGGCCGCTGGCGGTGATCCGGCCAAAGTGGTGTTCTCCGGCCTCGGCAAGCAGGAAGCGGAAATTGCCCGCGCCCTGGAAGTCGGCATTGCCTGTTTCAATGTGGAGTCGGATGCCGAAATTGACCGCATCAATGATGTGGCTATGCGCCTTGGCAAAACGGCGGCCATTTCCCTGCGCGTGAACCCGGATGTGGATGCGCAAACGCATCCCTACATTTCCACCGGGCTCAAGGAAAACAAGTTCGGCATCGATATCGAAGTGGCCACGGCGGTTTATCTCCGTGCACAAAAGCTGCCGGGTTTGCGCATTGTCGGCATCGATTGCCATATCGGTTCCCAGCTCACCACGGTAACGCCTTTTGTCGATGCCCTGACGCGCGTGCTTGCCATGGTCGATACGCTGGCAGCACACGGGATCGTGATCGAGCATCTGGACATTGGCGGTGGCCTTGGCGTGCGCTATCGCGAGGAAACCCCGCCTGAGCCAGGGGTTTATGCAGAGGCCTTGCTGCCCTTGCTGGCAGGGCGTCGCCTCACGATATACATGGAGCCGGGCCGGGCCATTGCGGCCAATGCCGGTGTGCTGCTGACCCGGGTCGAACTGCTCAAGCCCACGGCGCACAAGAATTTCGCGATTATTGATGCCGCCATGAACGATCTGATCCGGCCCGCGCTTTACAGTGCCTGGATGGATATCGTGCCGGTGCGGCCACGGGCGGATGACACACCAGAGCGGGTGTATGACGTGGTGGGACCGGTCTGCGAAACCGGCGATTTCCTTGGCAAGGATCGCCGTCTCAAGCTGGAACAGGGTGATGTGCTGGCCGTGAAGTCGGCAGGTGCCTACGGTTTTGTCATGAGCTCCAATTACAACACCCGCGGCCGTGCGGCCGAGGTGATGGTGGACGGTGAATCGGCCTATGTGATTCGCCGGCGTGAAACCGTGGCCGACCAGCTGGCACTGGAGTCGTTGCTGCCCTGAGCGATTGCGCCTGAATGCGCGGCGGCGCGGCTTGAACCCGGCCTTCGCGCACCCCAGAATAGCCCGCATGTGCGGGCTTTTTCTTGGTCGCCTCCTGCGGGAGATGGCCGGGGCCTGCTGACCGGTTCAGGAGACCGCTATGCGTCTGGAATTCACCAAGATGCACGGCCTTGGCAACGATTTCATGGTGATTGATCTGGTGACCCAGCGCGTGCGTCTGGAGCCGGAGCAGATTCGCCAGCTCGCTGATCGTCATTTCGGCATCGGCTTTGACCAGTTATTGCTGGTGGAGCCGCCGGATAATCCCGAGGTTGATTTTCGCTATCGCATTTTCAATGCCGATGGCTCCGAGGTATCGCAGTGCGGTAACGGCGCGCGCTGCTTTGCGCGTTTTGTGCGCGAGCGCCGCCTTAGCCGCAAGGATCTGCTGCGCGTGCAAACTGCCAGCGGTGTCATCGAACTGCGTATTGATGAAGGTGACCGGGT
>Ga0073914_10000070_pt1 | contig 17553 bp, 18 predicted proteins | sample GWRWT4_30Apr14_FD_71481 | JGI IMG/M metagenome (GOLD analysis project Ga0073914, IMG submission 71481) | Sand microcosm microbial communities from a hyporheic zone in Columbia River, Washington, USA - GW-RW T4_30-Apr-14 | ecosystem: Engineered > Artificial ecosystem > Sand microcosm >... | reverse complement strand
TTGAGTCCGTCGCGTCTACCAGTTTCACCACTCCGGCACGGAGCCCGGAGCCGGCTGCAGGATCATGGCAGGCTCTGGAGCCGGCGATTATACGGAGCGTCCGGATTCCTGCAACGGCAATTGCACTCCAAGGTATACTCCGCCGCCTGTTTTGGCGCTCAGGCGTGGTTTTCCGGCCTGACTTTCCCTGTGCGTGAACCCTATGCCGACCTTGCGAAGCCCTGCATGAAGCTCAGTGATTTTCATTTTGACCTGCCCAACGAGCTGATTGCCCGTCATCCCGAGCCGGTGCGCTCGGCGTCCCGACTCCTGCAGGTTGACGGGGCGACGGGCGCGCTGCACCACGGCCGCTTTGCGGATTTGCCGGACCTGCTGCAGCCGGGCGACCTGCTGGTAGTGAACGACACGCGCGTACTGCCGGCGCGTCTGTTTGGCCGGAAAAGCAGCGGGGGCCGTATCGAGATGCTGGTGGAGCGGGTGACGGGCACACATGAGGTACTGACCCATCTGCGTGCCAGCAAATCTCCCAAGCCGGGCTCGATGCTGGAGTTTGAGCAGGGTGTGACGGCGGAAATGCTGGAGCGGGTGGGTGACCTGTTCCGTTTGCGCTTTTCGGCATCCGTCATGGCCGTGCTGCAGGCGCAGGGCGAGATTCCCTTGCCGCCTTACATGAGCCGCACACCGGATGCGTCGGACAGCGAGCGTTACCAGACGGTGTATGCGCACCCGGAAAAAACGGCGTCAGCAGCGGCCCCGACGGCGGGCCTGCATTTTGATGAGGCAATGTTTGCGGCGCTGGCCGAGCGTGGCGTACAGCGTGCGTTTGTCACCCTGCATGTTGGCGCAGGTACGTTTCAGCCGGTACGCGTGGAGGATGTGGTTTCGCACAAGATGCATGCGGAGTGGCTGAGTGTGCCGCCGGAGACCGTAGCCGCGATTCGCGAGACCAAGTCGAGGGGCGGGCGTGTGGTGGCGGTGGGGACCACGTCAGTGCGCTCTCTGGAAAGTGCCGCGAGAAATGCCGCACCCGGCGAATGGCTGAACCCTTACGAGGGCGAGACTGATATTTTTATCTACCCCGGCTATGAATGGCGCGTGGTTGATGCGCTGGTCACCAATTTCCATTTGCCGGAATCCACCCTGCTCATGCTGGTGTCGGCCTTTGCCGGCCAGCATGAAGTGATGGCAGCCTATCGCGACGCTGTGAACCAGCGTTACCGTTTTTTCAGCTATGGCGATGCCATGTTTTTGACGCGCAAGACGGTTCACGAGCCGGAAGAGAAATGAGATGAAGTTCAAACTGATCAAGACCGAGGGCCGTGCCCGTCGCGGCGAACTGCAATTCGGGCGGGGCACCGTGCAGACGCCGGCGTTCATGCCCGTGGGCACCTACGGCACGGTGAAGGCCATGTTGCCACGCGACATCCACGAGATCGGTGCGGAGATCATTCTCGGCAATACCTTTCACCTCTGGCTGCGCCCCGGCATGGAGGTCATCAAACAGCATGGCGACCTGCATGATTTCGTGAACTGGGACAAACCCATCCTCACCGACTCGGGCGGCTTCCAGGTGTTCTCGCTGGGCAAGCTGCGCAAGATCACGGAGGAGGGGGTGACGTTTGCCTCGCCCATTACCGGCTCCAAGGTGTTCCTGAGTCCCGAAGTGTCCATGCAGGTCCAGCGTGATCTCGGCTCCGACATCGTCATGATTTTTGACGAGTGCACGCCGTATCCGGCCACCGTGGCCGAGGCGAAGGTCTCCATGGAGCTGTCCATGCGCTGGGCCAAGCGTTCAAAGGCGGCTCATGGCGACAATCCCAATGCCCTCTTCGGCATCGTCCAGGGCGGCATGCACGAGAACCTGCGCGAGGAGTCCCTCGCGGGGCTGACCGATATCGGCTTTGACGGCTATGCCATCGGTGGCCTGTCGGTAGGCGAGCCCAAGGAAGACATGCTGCGTATCCTCGACTTCCTGCCGCCGAAGATGCCGGCCGAGTATCCCCGCTATCTCATGGGGGTGGGTAAGCCTGAGGATCTGGTGGAAGCCGTGCGCCGCGGCGTTGACATGTTCGATTGCGTCATGCCCACCCGCAACGCCCGCAACGGTCATCTGTTCACCAGTGACGGTGTCGTGCGCATCCGCAACAGCCAGTACAAGACCGACACCGGTCCGCTGGATGCCGAGTGCCCCTGCTATACCTGCCAGAACTTCTCGCGCGCCTACCTTTATCACCTCGACAAATGCGGTGAAATCCTCAGCGCCCAGCTCAATACCATCCATAACCTGCAGTACTACCAGACCCTTATGGCTGGTTTGCGCGGGGCAATTGAACAAGGTACATTGCAGCGCTTTGTGGACGGCTTCTATGCCCGCAGGGGCTTGCCAACTCCTTCTATTTAAAGGGTTTTGTTAGCAGCTTGTAACAGCCCGCCGCTTTTTCATTCCAGGAGATTCCCATGAGCTTTTTCATTGCTGAAGCCTATGCCGATGCCGGCGTTCCAGCGGCCGGTCCTTCCATGTGGGGCCAGCTCATCATGCTCGGCGTTTTTGCCGTGGTGTTCTACTTCCTGCTGCTGCGTCCGCAGATGAAGCGCCAGAAAGAGCAGAAGCTCTTGATGGAAGGCCTGCAAAAAGGTGATGAAGTGGTGTTTGCCGGCGGCCTCATCGGCACCATTCGCAAAGTGGAAGATGACTTTGCCGTGATCGAGCTGACCACCAATGTGGAAGTGAAGGTGCAGCGTGCCGCTGTCGTGGCGACGCTGCCAAAAGGCACGATCAAGAACATCTGAAGTACGGGTTGATGCGTCTCTGAATAAAAATATCTGAAGCCGGCGAGAGTCATCGAGCATCGCCGGCACTACCGAGGTTCTCCATGCGTTCTGCTCTGTGGAAATACCTGCTGATTGGCATCGTGATGCTGGTCAGTCTGGTTTACTCCCTGCCCAATCTTTATCCCGACGAGCCTGCCATCCAGATCTCCGGGGCCAGTGCCACGGTCCCGGCTGATCAGGCCGTGCTGGAAAGTGCAACGCGTGCACTGAATGTTGCCGGCATCGCCTTTCACGGTAGCGAAGTTAAGCCCAAGGGCATCTTGCTGCGGGTGAACAGCAGCGATGAGCAGTTGCGTGCCCAGGATGCTGTTCGCCGTGAACTGGGTGACCGCTACGTGGTGGCCCTGAATCTTGCCCCAACCACGCCGAAATGGTTGAAGGCATTGGGTGCGGCACCGATGAATCTTGGTCTGGATTTGCGTGGCGGGGTGCATTTCCTGCTCGAAGTCGACATGAGCAAGGCACTGGAAGTCCGTCAGGAAACCTATGTCACCGATATCAAGACCAAGCTGCGCGAGAAAAAGCTCACCTACCGCAGTGTGGCCGAGCGTGATCAAGGCCTGGCCCTGAAGTTTGAAAAGGCTGCTGACCGCGAAAGCGCAGAAACCCTCCTGAAAAGGGAGTTCGCTGAATTCACTCTGGCACGTCGTGATGCCGCTGACGGTTTTTACACTGATCTTGACTTCACACCGCAGAAATTGCGCGAACTGTCGGATTATGCCATCAGCCAGAATCTCACGACGATCCGTAACCGCGTGAACGAGCTCGGTGTGGCGGAAGCCGTGGTACAGCGTCAGGGTGCCAACCGTATCGTGGTTGAACTGCCCGGCCTGCAGGATACCGCCGAGGCAAAACGTATTCTCGGCCGTACGGCCAGTCTGGAATTCCGCCTTGTGGATTCTGACCATAACGGCGAAGCCGTGAATGGTGTGGCACCTCCGGGCACCGAGCTGTTTCCTTTCAAGGAAAACCGCCAGCCTCCGGTGTTGCTGCAAAAACGCAAGATTGTCACCGGTGATCGTGTGGTGGGTGCACAGTCCGGGTTTGACGAGAACTCCAATTCCCAGGTCAATATTTCCCTCGATTCCCGGGGCGGCAAACTGATGGCCGATGCCACCCGCGAAAACGTGGGCAAGCAGATGGCCGTGCTGTTTGTGGAAACCAAGCAGAAGACGCGTTATGTCACCAATGAGAGTGGCAAGCAGATTGAAATGCGTGAGCAGGTGGTTGAAAAGAACGTGATCAATCGTGCCACCATTCAGTCCATGCTGGGTTCGCAGTTCCGTATTACCGGACTGGATTCTCCGGCAGAAGCCGCTGAGCTGGCCCTGCTCCTGCGCGCTGGTGGCTTGGCCGCACCGATGTATTTTGTCCAGGAAAGCAATATTGGCCCATCCCTCGGAGCGGAAAACATCAAGAGTGGTTTTCACGCCACGCTATGGGGGTTTTTTGCTATCGCACTGTTCATGATCATGTACTACCGCTTGTTTGGTGTGATCTCCGTGGTGGCGCTGGCATTCAATCTGATATTCCTCATGTCCTTGCTGGCGGCTCTGGGCGCGACCCTGACCCTGCCTGGCATTGCCGCCATTGCATTGGCGCTGGGTATGGCCATCGACGCTAACGTATTGATCAATGAGCGTATCCGCGAAGAGCTGCGTAACGGTGCGTCGCCAAAGTCGGCCATCATTATGGGTTACGACCGTGCTTTCGGCACCATCGTGGACTCTAACGTGACTACGTTCATTGTCGGTTTGATGTTGCTGATATTCGGTTCAGGGCCGGTACGCGGTTTTGCCGTGGTGCACTGCCTTGGCATTCTCACCTCGATCTTTTCTGCCGTGGTGCTGTCGCGCGCCCTGGTGGACATCATCTATAGCAAGCGTACTCGCCTGACCAGCCTGGCCATCGGGCAGGTGTGGAAGCCGGAGTCTGCGGCGACGACGCCGCGCAAATAATAGAAGAGCATTGTTATGGAATTTTTCCGCATCAAAAAAGACATTCCGTTCATGCGGTATGCACCCCTGTTCAATGTGCTGTCGCTGGTGACTTTTGTGCTGGCCGTGGTGTTCCTGATGACGCGCGGATTGCACATGTCCGTCGAGTTTACCGGCGGTACTCTGGTGGAGGTGCGGTATCAGCAGCCGGCCGATCTGGACAAGGTAAGGCAGTCGCTGCGTGCTGCCGGTTTCAAGGATTTACTGGTACAGAATTTCGGGGCTCCCCAGAATGTACTTATCCGGGTGCCGTTGACCGGTGAGGGCGCTGAAGAGAAAGAGACGGCTCAGCAAAGCAGCAAGGTCATGAAGGCACTGGAGTCGGGTGCTCCGGGTGCCACCCTGCAGCGCGTGGAGTATGTAGGGCCCCAGGTGGGAGGCGAGCTTGCGGAAAAGGGGGCTTGGGCCCTGCTACTGGTGGTGATTGGTATCGTGATTTACCTGGCCATCCGTTTTGAGTGGCGATTCGCGGTGTCCGCGGTTATTGCGAACTTGCACGATGTGATCATCATCCTGGGCTTCTTCGCTTTCTTCCAGTGGGAGTTCTCGCTACCGGTACTGGCGGCCGTACTGGCTGTTCTTGGCTACTCGGTCAATGAGTCCGTGGTGGTGTTCGACCGTGTGCGTGAAACCTTTCGGACTACCCGGCGCGGGATAATGACCACTCCGGAAGTGCTGGATCATGCCATCACCAGCACGATTTCCCGCACCATCATCACCCATGGCTGTACGGAAATGATGGTGTTGTCGATGCTGATCTTTGGTGGCGAAGTGCTGCATTACTTTGCGCTCGCCCTGACCATTGGCATTGTGTTTGGCATCTACTCTTCAGTACTGGTGGCAGCGCCCCTGGTGATGTGGCTGGGCGTATCGCGCGAGCAATTTATAACGCCAAAGCCGACCCTGGCGGATGATCAGCCCTGAGTTGTCAGTAGCGTACGCAGCAAGGCCGGGCTTATGCCCGGCCTTTTTGTTTCCGGGCGGCGACGGAATAAACAAATAAGGGGGCTGGGGGGCTTGACCCTTAAATGATAATGGTTATCATTTGTAAACAAACCAAGGAGGTCGCCATGAATACCGAACTGAATGTAGCCAACCCCGCCCGTGTTGAACTGCCCACGCTGGAATCCACCCGCCTTTTCTCGGTTGGTCGTGAAGTCCGTATCCGCCATGGCGGAGAGGAATACCGCTTGCGCCTGACCAGCAACAACAAGCTGATCCTGACCAAGTAACAGGATCTTTTGTTGGAGCACCGAACCCGGGGCTGCCAGGAAGTGCGGTCTTTGCGTTAAACGAGTACCTGTGGGGAGCTTCCCTGGCTGAGCCAGCCTGAAGGTCTTTGAGCTATCAATGAGCGTGTATGCATTGCGCGGATAGACAGGGGCCGACAAGTCCACCTGTGGCCGTTCATGCATCAAGGTGCATGGGCGGAGGACGCCCGCCAAAGCCTTTTTTACATTGCGCACGGCTCAGTGCCGTTCTGTTCCGCCCGCATCGTGCTTGTCGTCGACAGGCTCGTCTGCACTCTCCTGCTGCCAGGATTCTGGCGCCTCTCCCGCTCCCAGTGTGATGAAAAACGTCAGGACCTGTTTTTCCAGGGTTTTTTCCAGCGTGAGAATTTTGTTCGGGAGCTGCATGTCATGCACCTCGTCAGGCGGCCATGTGACCTTGGCCATCAGTGCAGGCAATCGCTGGCCGTTTCGGCGTCAGCCCAGAATGCTGTGCAGCTTTTCCACCAGCCGCGACAGCAGCAGGGGTTTTGACAGGTAGTCATCCATGCCAGCGAGCAGGCACTGCTGGCGATGCTGCGGCAGGGCATGAGCGGTGAGGGCGATGATGTGCAAGGGCTTGCGCTGGTGCTTCTGTTCCCAGGCGCGAAGGCGGCGCGTGGTTTCAAAGCCGTCCATGAAGGGCATTTCACAATCCATGAACACCAGGCCAAACGTTTCTTCATCACGCTCCAAAATATTCAGGGCCTCCTGTCCGCTGCTGGCCATATGGGCCTTGATGCCGACTTTCTGCAAGAAGCCGTTGATGACCAGCTGATTGATGGGATTGTCTTCCACCACCAGTGCATGCACGCCGACAAAGGTCGTTCGTGACAGTGGCAACTGTCTGGGGTCAGGCGCGCTGGTATTGCCTGAGGCTATTTTCAGCAAGGCATTGAAACGGAACACCGTGCCTTTGCCGGGCTGACTGCTGGCCACAATGCGGCCATGCATGAGTTCGACAAGTTGCCGGCTGATGGCCAGGCCAAGGCCGGAGCCTCCGTATTCACGTGATGTGGAGGAGTCGGCTTGTACGAATGACTCAAAGAGACTCGGGATTTTTTCTGGTGCAATGCCGATGCCGGAGTCTTCTATTTCAAAGCGCAGGCGTACTCGTGTACTGGTGATTTCTTCTATGCTCGCACGCAGGAAAATATTGCCGTATTCCGTAAATTTGATGGCATTGCTGAGCAGGTTGAGCAGGATCTGGCGCAGGCGGCCTGCATCGCCGCGAACGTGAGTGGGCAAGTCCCGCGAGCGTTCGCAAATCAGCGAAAGTGACTTCTCCCGCGCACTCAGGCTGAAAACCTGTATGCACTCGTCCAGCAGGTCCAGCAGGTTGAAATCCATCATCTCCAGTTCGATTTTCCCGGAGGTGATCCTGGAGTAGTCGAGGATGTCGTTGATGACATTCAGCAGTGCATGCCCTGAACTGTAGAGTGTATCCACATAGCTTTTCTGGGCCTCGTCCATGCTGGTGTCTTGCAGCAATTGCGTGATGCCCAGCAGTGCGTTCATGGGCGTGCGTATCTCATGGCTCATCTTGGCCAGGAATTCTGTTTTGGCGGCATTTTCTGCTTCGGCACGGAGAATGGCCTGCTCTTGCTTGAGTTTTTCCTCTTTCAGCATGTTCAGGCGATTGGCCAGGGCCAGTGCCAATAAGAGCTGCTGCAGGATGAAAGTGATTTCCATGCCATTCAGTGTGAGCATGAATGGAAGACCCGGGAAGAGGCCGAAACTTTGCAACGACAGCGTTAGCGCCATCAGCATGAGCAACCCCCATGCCAGCAGAAACAGGCGCGCCTCCAGCATGCCTTCATAAAGACGAACGATGGCAATGGTGGAGATGGCCGCCATGGTGACCATGGCAAGCAGGGGTTGCAGTTTGTAGGCAAGGCCGAGCGGCAGCAAAAACTGCAGGACGCTGAGGCTAAAGCCGGTGACAGCAATTGCGGTCAGCAGGCGGTCAGCGATTTTCCAAGTACGGGTAGCCAGATAGTCGCGGGTGAAGAGTGTCGCAGACCCCAGCATGAAAAAAATGAACAGCAGCTGGGCGTGGTTATTCCATTGCGGTGAGTCTGGCCAGAGCCGGTAGGCCACCCCTTCAAAACAGAGCAGATAGAGAAAAGCGGAGGAAATATAAAGCACGTAAAAGCGATAGACTTTTTCGCGCACGGCAAGCCAGAGAAAAAGATGGTAAATGATCAGTCCGAAGGTGATGCCAAAGCCGGCACCGTGTAACCACTCTTCGATTTCATTCTGACTGGCATAACTTGCGGGACTCATCAGCAACATGGGGACATTCATGCTGCTGGTGCTGGCAACGCGCAGGAAATAATCCTGGGGCTGGCCGGCATCCAGGGTCAGCGGAATGGTGTAGGCGCGAGTGCCGAGAGGACGGGTATGGAATGCCTGTGTGTCACCCAACTGCAAATGTTTCTGGGTCTTGCTGCCAGGAGAGAAAAAATCGAGCTTGTCCAGCGCCGGATAGTTGACCTGAAAAAGCAGGGGGAGTGTGTTGAGGCTGTGGTTTTCAAGACGGAAATGAAACCAGCAGGCGCCCGGCTGATAGCCGAACACGATGGTGGAATGGGCAAGGGGCTGGAGGAGGCTCTTTTCCACGCTATCCAGCGTCAGCTGGCCGCTTTTGTCACAAAAATAGGAGACGTAAGGCTCCAGCCTGACCGCGCTGACGGGGCCGGTCAGAGTGAGTGGTGCTGTCCCTGCCTGTGCCTGCATGCCACACAGCCATAGCAGCAAGACGATCAGCAGGCTGCTTTTTGACGGCAGCTGAGAAAAAATCCGGTAATGCACTCCAAGCCCTCGATCCGTAAGGGATGGTTGATCATAACAGCCCGCCTATGCGGCAGATGCCAATCGGGCTGCAGATCAGCGGTTTACTTGCGCAGGCTGTCGTTCAGGTGAGGTGACAGGGTGGTGAGCAATGATTTCAGCAGCTTTGGATTGCCGGCAACGACATTGCCTGAGTCCAGGTAGTTGTGGCCGCCGGCGAAATCGCTGACCAGTCCACCTGACTCGCGAATCAGCAGATCGCCGGCAGCGACGTCCCAGGGTTGCAGGCCGAACTCAAAGAAGCCGTCCAGGCGGCCTGCCGCGACATAGGCAAGGTCCAGCGAAGCGGCGCCGGCCCGGCGTATGCCGGCAGTCTGCTTTGCCACTTCCTTGAACATGCCGAGATAGTTGTCCATGTGAGCCTGCTGGTCCGGGCGAAACGGAAAGCCGGTGCCGATCAGGCCGCCTTCCAGATTCTTGCGGCTGGTGACACGCAGGCGCTTGCCATTCATGGAGGCGCCACGACCGCGGCTGCCGGCAAATTCTTCGCGGCGCATCGGATCCAGCACTACGCCGTGCTCGGTCACGCCCTTGTATTGCACAGCAATGGATACGGCAAACTGCGGAAAGCCATGAATGAAATTGGTGGTGCCGTCGAGGGGGTCAATGATCCAGAGCCAGTCAGCGCCTTCACCCTTGCCTTCGGTCAGGCCGGTTTCTTCGCCCAGAAAGCTGTGGTTGGGGTAGGTCTTCTGCAACACATTGAGAATGGCTTTTTCGGCTGCGCGATCAACCTTGGTGACAAAGTCGTTCAGGCCCTTGGCCTCGACATCCACCAGATCCACGCGTTCGGCGGACTGGGAAATGATTTCGCCGGCGGCACGGGCGGCGCGCAGCGCCATGTTGAGCATGGGTTGCATGGACAGACTCTGTATAAAGAACGGTGAGGGCGCGGATTGTAGCCGCTGAGCCCGGGGCTGTTAACCCTAATTTGCGGCGCTGACCGCTTGCGGCGACGGATCGGGATGTCCCCACATCCTGCCCGGAGATAGCCGGCCCGGTATTTGTTACCATGCGCGGCCCTGCCCAGAGCTCGCCAGCGCTAGCCATCATGTTTGCCAATATTCGCATTGTTCTCGTCAACACCACTTTGCCGGCCAATATCGGCTCGGCCGCACGCGCCATGAAAACCATGGGCCTGACCGATTTGCGCCTGGTTGATCCGAAAATATTTCCCAGTGCCGAGGCTACTGCCCTGGCTTCCGGGTCCTCCGATATCCTGGCCAATGCCCGTGTGGTGGCCACTCTGGAGGAGGCCGTCGCGGACTGTTCGCTGGTGATCGGGACCAGTGCCCGCAGCCGCACCATTCCCTGGCCACTGATGGATGCGCGCCAGGCCGGTGAAGCCGTGCGCATCGAGTCGGAAACCCATCCCGTGGCCATTGTGTTTGGCCGTGAGGATCGCGGTCTCACCAACGAAGAGCTGCAGCGCTGCAACTACCATGTGAGCATTCCCACGGACGAAGAGTACGGTGTGCTGAATATTGCGGCTGCCGTGCAGGTGCTGGCGTATGAAGTGCGCATGGCTCATCTGCTGGCGGCGCAGCAGCCGTCGTCCGCTGAGCAGGACGCGAGCATGCCGGTGCAGTTCATCCGCTGGGACGAGGAAATCGTGCCGCATGGCGACATGGAGCGCTTCTACACGCATTTTGAGCAGATGCTTATCGAGACCGGCTTTCTGGCGGAAGACAACCCTCGACAGTTGCTGGCCCGTGCCCGCCGCCTGTTTGGCCGGGTGCGGCTGGACCGGATTGAATACAATATGTGGCGCGGCATTTTTACGCGTCTGCAGGAAGTGGCGGCTGAACTGAAAAAAGCAAAAGGCTAAAGGAAGGGGGAAAGGCGTTTTCACCCATCTGCCAATAAAGGGCTGACTATGTTTGATCGACTCCGCGAAGACATTGCCTCGGTTTTTGACCGTGATCCGGCGGCGCGAACCACGCTGGAAGTGATGCTCAACTATCCGGGCATTCATGCCATGATTTTCCATCGCATGGCGCACGCTCTGTGGACTTCCGGTTTCAAGGGGCTGGCGCGCTGGCTGTCCTCGCTGGCGCGTTTTCTGACCGGCATCGAGATTCATCCCGGCGCTAAAATCGGCCGGCGTTTTTTCATTGATCACGGCATGGGGGTGGTGATCGGTGAAACGGCCGAAATCGGTGATGACGTCACGCTCTATCATGGCGTCACGCTTGGCGGGACCAGCTGGAGCCGCGGCAAGCGTCATCCCACGCTGGGCAACGGGGTGGTGGTGGGCGCGGGCGCCAAGGTGATCGGCCCCATCCTGATCGCTGACGGGGCCAAGATCGGCTCCAATGCGGTTGTTACCAAGCCTCTGCCGGCAGGCGCCACGGCTGTCGGTAACCCTGCCCGCATCATCCTTCACGATGACCCCGCCGAGGCGGCGCGCCGTGCCTTTGCCGAAAAGATAGGGTTTCAGGCCTATGCCGCCAGCCCGGACTTGCCGGACCCGGTAATAGAGGCGATTCGCCACCTGCTTGACCATATGCAGCAGGCCGATACCCGCATGGACCGGATGTGCGAGGCCTTTAGCCGTACCAATCCGGGCTTCTGTGACCAGAAGCCCGATGAGCTGAAGGCCGAGGATCTGGTTGCCCTGCAGGATGAAAACCAGCAGAAGCAGGCCTGAACACTGGTTTTGGCAGGGCGGCATCACTAGAATGCCCGAGCTTTTCAGTGGGACTAATGGTTGACTGTTTTACTCGGGATTTGGGATACTGGCAGCCACTGAACTGCCCGATGGGGATTGCCCTATGCGCTTGACCACGAAAGGACGCTACGCCGTGACCGCCATGCTGGATCTAGCCCTGCATGCCCGTCAGGACCCGGTCAGCCTGGCGGATATCTCCGAGCGCCAGTCCATCTCCGTGTCGTATCTGGAGCAGCTGTTTGCCAAGTTGCGCAAGAACGAGCTGGTCTCCAGCGTACGCGGGCCGGGCGGCGGTTATCAGCTGGCACGGGCCGGCAGCAGCATTTACATCGCCGAAATCATTGATGCGGTGGATGAGTCAGTGGATGCCACGCGCTGTGGCGGGCAGGGGGATTGCCAGAAAGGCATGACCTGCCTGACGCATGAATTGTGGAGCGATCTCAGTGCGCAATTGCACGGCTTTCTGGGGGCCATCAGCCTGCAGGAGCTGGTGGACAGGCGTGAGGTGCAGGCCGTGGCCTTGCGCCAGAGTGACATGCAGAAACGACGCAAGGACGAGGAGTATGCGGGCCTTGATCTTGCGGCGGTGAATTAGGAGCGCGGCTTTCCGGCCCAGCTCATTGCCAGGTGAAGTAATGAAACGACCAATCTATCTCGATTATTCCGCGACCACGCCGGTCGATCCGCGCGTTGCCCAGAAAATGGTGGAATGCCTGACCCAGGAAGGGAATTTCGGTAATCCGGCTTCGCGCTCGCATGCCTATGGCTGGCAGGCTGAAGAAGCGACGGAAACGGCACGACGCCAGGTGGCGGATCTTGTGAATGCCGATCCGCGTGAAATCGTCTGGACCTCGGGAGCCACGGAGTCCGATAACCTGGCGATCAAGGGTGCTGCCCATTTTTACCAGGGCAAGGGCAAGCACATTGTCACTTCCAAGATTGAACACAAGGCGGTGCTCGATACCTGTCGCCAGCTGGAACGTGAAGGTTTTGAAATCACTTATCTCGATCCTGAAAAAGGCACTGGCCTGATCCGTCCGGAAGCGGTGGAGGCCGCCCTGCGCGCCGACACGATTCTGGTGTCGCTGATGCACGTCAATAATGAAATCGGCACGATTACCGACATTGCGGCAATTGGCGAGATCACGCGCGCACGCGGCATCCTGTTCCATGTGGATGCCGCGCAAAGCACCGGCAAGGTTGATATCGACCTGCAGGCGCTGAAAGTCGACCTGATGAGTTTTTCCGCCCACAAGACCTATGGCCCCAAGGGCATCGGTGCGCTGTATGTCAGCCGCAAGCCGCGCGTACGTCTGGAAGCGCAGATGCATGGCGGTGGTCACGAGCGCGGTTTCCGTTCCGGCACCCTGGCCACCCACCAGATCGTTGGCATGGGCGAAGCCTTCCGGATTGCCAAAGCAGACATGCATGAAGAGAACACGCGCATCGCTGCGCTGCGTGACCGTCTCTGGCATGGTTTGGATGGCATGGAGCAGGTGTTTGTGAACGGCGACATCACGCAGCGTGTTCCGCACAACCTGAACGTCAGCTTCAACTATGTAGAAGGCGAATCACTGATCATGGCCCTGAAGGACATGGCGGTGTCTTCGGGCTCTGCCTGTACGTCTGCCAGCCTTGAGCCTTCGTATGTACTGCGGGCGCTTGGTTTGAATGACGAAATGGCTCACAGCTCGATTCGGTTCACCATCGGCCGCTTCACCACTGAGGCTGAAGTGGACTTTGTCATCGGGCATGCGCAAAACGCGGTTAACCGCCTGCGTGATTTGTCGCCGCTTTGGGATATGTACAAAGACGGCATCGACCTCAGTACGGTCGAGTGGGTCGCGCACTGATTCTGAATGGAAGCCGCAAAAGCGGTTTCCAGAAAACGGTTTTCCGGAGGTGAATGAACATGGCCTACAGCGAAAAAGTAATTGAGCACTACGAGCATCCCCGCAATGTGGGCAAGCTCGACAAGAACGACGAGAGCGTGGGTACCGGCATGGTCGGTGCCCCTGCCTGTGGTGATGTCATGCAGCTGCAGATCAGGGTCAGCGACGACGGCATCATTCAGGATGCGCGCTTCAAGACCTACGGTTGCGGCTCGGCCATTGCTTCCAGTTCGCTGGTCACCGAATGGGTGAAAGGCAAGACGCTGGATCAGGCCATGGAAATCCGCAATACGCAGATTGCCGAAGAGCTTGCCTTGCCGCCTGTGAAGATCCACTGCTCGGTACTGGCAGAAGATGCCATCAAGGCGGCTGTTGCCGATTACCGCAAAAAACACGGAGCCTGAAAATGGCTGTGACATTGTCCGAAGCCGCCGCCAAGCATGTCGGCGATTTTCTTGCCAACCGCGGTCGTGGCGTGGGTGTGCGCGTGGGGGTGAAAACCTCCGGCTGCTCAGGCCTTGCCTATGTGCTCGAGTTTGTCGATGAAACCCAGACCGAAGACATTGTCTTCGCCTCCCATGGCGTCAATGTGATTGTTGACCCCAAAAGCCTGGCGTATATCGATGGCACCGAAATGGACTTTGTGAAAGAGGGTTTGAACGAAGGCTTCAAGTTCACGAACCCGAACCAGAAGGGCGAGTGCGGCTGCGGCGAGTCTTTCACCATCTAGTGAATGTGCGAGCGCCGGATTGCCGCGTTGCGGAGAGGGCGCCCACTGCTTAGCTGAATGCAAACTCCGCATGTCCGTCGCCCCGCGTCTTGCACTCCAGCGTTGATCGCGTTCCTTCGAGATGGTTGTCACGACCACCGTTCCAGATTGAGTTTCCCGTGAGCAATACGCCTGATTATTTTCAGCTTTTCAATCTGCCTCGGGCCTTTGAGCTTGAGGTGGCAGAGCTGATGCCGCGCTACCGCGAGTTGCAGCGCCAGTTTCACCCGGACCGCTTTGCAGCAGAGCCAGCCGACATACAGCGTGCGGCGGTACAGAAAGCCGCTGACATCAATGCGGCATTTGCGGCGCTGAAAGAGCCGGTGGCGCGTGCCAGGCATTTGCTGGCGCTCGCAGGGCATCCTGTGAATATTGAATCGGCCACCGTGTCCGATACAGACTTCCTGATGGCGCAGATGGACATGCGCGAGCAGTTGGAAGAGGCGGATGATGAGGCTCAGCTCGCCGGTTTGCGCGAAGAAGCGCAGGAGTGGCTTGATAATCTTGGTCGGGAATTTGCCATCGATTATCGTGAGTCGGACTGGAGCGAAGCCGCTGACACGGTGCGCAAGATGCAGTTCATGCTGCGTTTTATCGAGGAAGTGCGTGAGCAGGAAGCGCGTCTTGAAGACCAGGAATTTGACTGATGGCTTTATTACAGATTGCCGAGCCCGGCCAAAGCACTGCGCCGCACCAGCATCGCCTGGCAGTGGGCATTGATCTCGGCACGACCAACTCGCTGGTGGCTACCGTGCAGAGTGGCAAGGCCAAGACACTGCCGGATTCTGCCGGCCGTCATCTCCTGCCATCGGTGGTTCGTTATTTCCCTGATGGGGAGCGTCGTGTCGGTACGCCAGCAAAAGCGGCTGCCTCCAGTGATCCGCTCAATACCATTGTGTCGGTCAAGCGCCTGATGGGGCGTGGCATTGCCGATGTAAAGCGTCTCGGTAGCGAACTGCCTTACCGCTTTGCCGGTGGTGAGGCCGGTATGCCCTACCTGATCACGGCGGCGGGTCAGAAAAGTCCGGTGCAGGTATCCGCCGACATTCTTTCCGTCCTGCGCGCGCGCGCTGAAGCTGCTCTCGGCGGCGAGTTGACGGGCGCTGTGATTACGGTGCCAGCCTATTTCGATGAAGCGCAGCGTCAGGCTACCAAAGATGCTGCGCAACTGGCCGGTATAAAGCTGCTGCGTCTGCTCAACGAGCCGACGGCAGCCGCAGTAGCCTACGGGCTCGATCAGGCTGCGGAGGGTGTGCACGCGATCTACGATCTGGGCGGCGGCACCTTCGACATTTCTGTCCTGCGTCTGCACAAGGGTGTGTTTGAGGTGTTGGCCACGGGCGGTGACTCTGCCCTCGGCGGTGATGATTTTGATCATGCCATTGCGCAATGGGTTTTGCTGCAAACTGGTGCGGCCAATCCGGATGCACAACAGCAGCGTGAACTGCTGGATGCGGCCTGTGCGGCCAAGGAGGCATTGACGACAGGGGACACCGCCCGGTTTGCTTTCAGTGGCCGTGAGTTCGTTCTCGCAAAAACCGAATTTGAAAACCTGATTGCACCTTTGGCAGAGCGCACCCTGAAAGCCTGTCGCCGCGCCCTGCGTGATGCCGGCGTGAAAGCGGAAGACATTCAGGATGTGGTGATGGTGGGTGGCTCCACGCGCGTTCCACTGATTCGTGAAAAAGTGGCCGGGTTCTTCGGGCGCGAGCCGCTGACGAGTATTGATCCGGACAAGGTCGTGGCGATTGGTGCGGCCATCCAGGCGGATGTACTGGCGGGCAACAAGCCTGAGTCTGACATGCTCTTGCTTGATGTCATTCCGCTGTCGCTGGGTCTGGAGACCATGGGTGGCTTGCTGGAGAAAATCATTCCGCGCAACACCACCATTCCGGTTGCCATGGCGCAGGAATTCACCACGTTCAAGGACGGCCAGACCGCCATGAGCATTCATGTGCTGCAGGGTGAGCGCGAACTGGTAGCTGACTGCCGCTCACTGGCACGTTTTGAATTGCAGGGCATCCCGCCTCTGGTGGCGGGTGCGGCGCGTATCCGCGTGGCGTTTCAGGTGGATGCGGATGGCTTGCTGAATGTCAGTGCAGAAGAAACCGGTTCCGGCGTCAAAAGTGAAATCACCGTGAAGCCCTCCTATGGCCTGGCGGATGAAGATGTCGCCCGCATGCTGCGTGAATCTTTTCAGCAGGCAGAAGCGGACAAGCATGTGCGTGCCCTGGCGGAAGAAAAAGTGGATGGCGAGCGGCTGCTGGTGGCGCTTGACGCGGCACTGGCCAGCGACGGTGATGCCTTGCTGGATGCCGGAGAGAAGGCCCAGATTGATGCCGCCATGCAGGAGTTGCGCGAGGCCATGGCCGGCCATGATGTGATGCTGATTCGTGCCAGTGTCAAAGCCCTGAACGCCGTGAGTGAACCTTATGCGGCGCGACGCATGAATGCCGGTGTGCAACAGGCCCTGTCGGGCCGTCGTCTGGACGAGATAGAGAGAGACTAGCGTCATGGCACAGATTATTTTTCTGCCGCATCAGGAAATTTGCCCTGAAGGCGCGGTAATAGAAGCAAAGAAAGGCGAGTCCATTTGTGAGGCGGCACGGCGAGGAGGTGTGCGTATCGAGCATGCCTGCGAAATGTCCTGTGCTTGCACTACCTGCCATGTGATCGTGCGTGAAGGTGGCGACTCGTTGAATGAGGCTGATGAGCTGGAAGATGACCTGCTCGACAAGGCTTGGGGTCTGGAGCCGGATTCGCGGCTTTCCTGTCAGGCCATCGTCGCCGATGAGGATCTGGTGGTGGAGATTCCGCGCTATACCATCAACCACGCTTCTGAGAAGAATTAACGACTGCGCTGAATCACGCCATGCGGCGTTGCCGGGCTTTCTGAGCTGCTCATTTACTTGTGTAAACTCCGCTGCTCGAAAGCCCGGCGCCTTGCCTGACGCGATTGATCGCAGTCTCGGCCGGTGTCGGTAACGGGCAGCTGCCAGGAGAAATACCATGTCATTGAAATGGACTGACTCACGCGACATCGCCATCGAGCTCATCGATGCGCATCCGGACATCGACCCGAAAGCCATCCGTTTTACGGAGCTCAGGCAGTGGGTGCTGGATTTGCCGGAGTTTGATGATGATCCCGCGCATTGCGGCGAGAAAATTCTTGAGGCCATACAGCTGGCCTGGATGGAAGAGGCCTGAGCTGGTGTCAGGGAGCTTGCCCTGCCTGCGCTGATGTCCCGGTTGGCCCCGGCTTCCTGTCATT
>Ga0073914_10000069_pt1 | contig 17675 bp, 20 predicted proteins | sample GWRWT4_30Apr14_FD_71481 | JGI IMG/M metagenome (GOLD analysis project Ga0073914, IMG submission 71481) | Sand microcosm microbial communities from a hyporheic zone in Columbia River, Washington, USA - GW-RW T4_30-Apr-14 | ecosystem: Engineered > Artificial ecosystem > Sand microcosm >... | reverse complement strand
CGATTGCCCTCGCCCTGCCCGACTGTAGTGCCCGGTACATAACGCAGCACGTCGGCCAAGGAATAATGCGCCTGATCCTCCAATTGTTCGCGGGTGACGACATTGATGCTTTGCGGAATGTCGAGCAATGGCGTGTCGGTTTTTGTCGCGGTGACCGAATTGGAGGCAACATAACCCTCGCTGGCACCGGTTACGATAATCGTGCGGCTGTCGTCATCAAACGCCGCGTCTTCGGCAAGGACGGGGTTGCTGGCCAAAATGGCGACTGCGATGGCGATGCTGGACGGAATTGAATAACGCACTGGAACCCCTTGAATCATCATAATGCGAATGAGTCGCAAAACATGTTCTTGTCGTTATTGCGAATTGTTATCATATGCAAATATTATTCGCACAATCATAATTATGTTTTTTGCAACTCACCGGTTCAGGCGGTAAGTGATCATCCCCGAAAACGGATTTAGGGCGATTCACATGTTAACGACGATCTGGCACAACCCCAATTGCGGCACTTCACGCAAAACATTGGAGATTTTGCAATCGGCTCCCGATGTCGAATTGACGATCCAATATTATCTCGACGAACCATTCGAACGCGGCAAGCTTATCCAGCTTTTCAGCGACGCAGGACTGACGCCGCGTGACGCGTTGCGGACCAGGGGATCGCCCGCCGAAGAATTGGGATTACTCGAAGGGGCTTCTGCCGATGCCATATTGGATGCCATGGTCTTGCACCCCATTCTGGTGGAGCGGCCATTTGTAGAAACCGAAAAGGGCGTGCTGCTGTGCCGGCCACAGGAAAAGGTACTGGGAATACTTTAGGGCCTAGGCAACGTTGCGGCGCGGACCTTTGAACAGTTCAAGGCTATCGGCAAAAACCATCGGTCGTCCGAAATAATAGCCCTGTATCTTCTTGCAGCCCAATTGCTGGATCATGGCCAGTTCGCTCTCGGTTTCAACGCCTTCAGCGGTTGTCGCGATATTCAGACTGTCGGCAAGGGCTACCACGGCGCGGATAATCGCGAGGCTCTCTGGCTTGTTCTTGGCCGCGCCTTGCACAAAGCTGCGGTCAACCTTGATCGTGTCAAACCGGACATTGCGTAAATATCCGAGCGAGGAATATCCCGTTCCAAAATCGTCGAGCGAAAGCTTGATGCCCAAACCGCGCAGGCGATCCAATACTTGCACCGCAAGCGTGCCGTCGCGCAGGAATATGCTTTCGGTCACTTCCAGTTCCAGCCGCCAGGCGGGCATTCCACTGTCATGCAATGCGGAAATTACGGTTTCCACAAAATTGGTGCTGGTCAACTGGTCCACCGAAATATTGACCGCAATCCGCGTTGTTTCGGGCCAGCTCATCGCGTCTTTACACGCACGGCGCAGAACAAAATCGCCAATCGGAACAATCAACCTTGCATCCTCTGCCACAGGCACGAATTTCGCTGGCGACACATTGCCGAACTTGGGGTTGTTCCAACGCACTAGGGCTTCGAAACCGACCAGTATATTGTCACCATCGGCATTGACGACGGGTTGATATTCGACGTGCAATTGTTCGCGCTCAAGTGCATTTCGCAGCTCGAACTCCATCAACCTGCGCTCTTCGGCATTGGCGTGCAGCTTGTGCTGGTAATTGTGGTGCGTGTTTCCGCCCTGATCTTTCGACCGGTACAAAGCCAGATCGGCGCTCCGCATGAGCAGTTCGACGGTCCGGCCATCCATCGGCCCCAATGCGCTGCCGATACTGGCGCCAATATAGAGCGTATTTTGATCGACCTCATAGGGACGCGACAGGCTTTCGATGATCCGCCGCGCCAAGGCCGAGACATATTTGCTGTCGGTTGCGTCCTTTATAACCACCGCAAATTCATCACCGCCCAGACGGCCACACAATTCATTGTCCGACATTATCAACTGCAATCGCCTGGCAACTTGCGCCAACAGGCGGTCGCCGACCGGATGACCCAATGTGTCATTGACGGCCTTGAACCGATCAAGGTCGATCATCATAAAGCCGCAGCGACGGCGCCATTTATCGGCATCCGTAAGCGCTTCGGCCAATGTCTCGGTCAATTGCAGCCGGTTGGGCAAGCCCGTAAGGGTATCAAAGCGCGCCAGATGCGAAATCTTGTCCGCCGATTCACGTTGTTCGGTGACGTCCGACCCCACGCCCCTAAAGCCGAGGAAGCTTCCGTCTTCGGCATGGCGCGGTGATGCTGACAATTCCCACCAGCGGGTGATGCCCTTGATTGTGACGGGCACGATCAGGTTGCTGAAGGACTCCCGCCGTTTCAGCCGATCCGCAAGGCTGTGCAGTGCTTCGGGATATTGGCCCTTTTCCCAGGCGTCACCGGCGATGAGCTTCAACAGTGGCTGCCCTTCGATGATTTTGGCATCTTCGCCCAATGCGTAGGCAAATCGCGGCGACACATGGGTGGCGCAACGCGATGTATCCGTCTGCCACAACCAATCCGCGCCGCTGTCTTCAAACTCACGCAGCAAAAGGCTCACCGTTTCCGATTTTTCCTGGACAATGCTGTTGGCGACTTCGAACAATATTTGCGCTCGCGCAGACCGCAAGCACGCCATGATCAACAACGCCCCGATGCCACAGGACGACACCGTCAGGTAATAGCCGCCATGGTAGATAAATCCGAGACCGGCACAAAGGCTGGTTATTCCGATGAAGATAGTCGCCGCCATCGGCGCTGTTGGCAGCAACAACGAGGCATAGACCATCATCCCCAGCACGATCGACCATAGCCCGAGCAGCTCCATGATCGAACCGCTGGTTCCAAGGAAGCCGAATGCCGACCCCCACATCATGGCGGTGACGGCCGAATGGGCGTTCAGTTTGTTGACATCTTCCCGGTTCAATTGGGGGCGGTCCCACACCCATTTCGTCCCGAACTGGTGAAACGAGTACAGATGGAAACCGCTAAATATCGCCGCCCATGATGCCGTAGCCCAAACCGGCGCAACGCCCTTGTAAAGAAAAATCGCCATGATGGCGCAGACCAGATTTAACGTAACGCGCAGTGTTGTGCGTTGGCGCATGGTCCTTGCCTGGATACCGCGCATAACGTCGCCATCCATGCCTACCGGCTCGGCAAGGCCCAATAACGCCCTGAACGACAACTCGCTTGGCAATTCCAGATACGCGTCTTTTTTTATCACCTGCCCGGTTTAGCGCGGGAACCTTACTCAAAGGTAATCATGCACCACGAATTATCACGTCAGGGAACAATTTTACTGTTGAAAATCAACAGCTCTTAATCTTTACCGGATATCAACCATATTGCATCTGGCGATGTACTCACACTAGGCCGCGATCGCATAAGGTTGGATCTCTCCGGAAAGATACAGGTTACGGGCCTTTGCACGGCTCATTTTGCCGGAACTTGTACGCGGCAACGTCCGTGGCGGAACCAGTTCGACCACACAATTCATACCCGTGACCGAGCGCACTTTATCGCGGATCTGCTCGCGAAGCTTTGCGCGCTCCTCTTCATCGGTTGTGCGGCATTGCACCAGAACCGCAGGGGTTTCCTCGCCGCCCGGCGACGTGACGGAAAAGGCGGCAATGTCACCGGCTTTGAACCCGGGAAGCTGCTCCACCGCCCATTCGATATCCTGCGGCCAATGGTTCTTGCCGTTGATGATAATCATGTCCTTGGCGCGGCCGACGATGTAAATATAACCGTTCGACATATAGCCCATGTCACCGGTGTCGAGCCATCCATTGACCAAACAGGCGTCCGTCGATTCCTTGTCGCGGAAATATTCTTTCATCAAGGACGGTCCGCTGCACCAGACTTTACCGATCAACCGGTCCGCCAATATAGCCCCGTTCTCGCCACGAATTTCGATTGTCATATCTTTCACCGCTTTGCCGCAGTTGACGATAGCCCGATACCGCACTGGCCGGTCTGCCGCACCCGGATGTCCGGTGAGTTCGGTTTCTTCGACCAGTTCGACCTGAATGCCTTCGCCCGGCGGCATGATCGACACCGCCAGGGTTGTCTCGGCCAGTCCATAGCTGGGTAAAAAAGATGATGCCTTGAAGCCGGCATCACCGAAGGCATCAACGAAAGCCTGCATGACATCGGGGCGGATCATGTCCGCTCCATTCCCCGCGAGCCGCCATTTCGACAGATCGAACCGGTCATTGACATGGCTCTGGCTGGATATCCGCCGCGCGCAAATGTCATAGCCAAAAGTGGGCGAATAGCTGATCACCGTCCCGTCTGCGGCGCTGATAACATCAAGCCAGGCCAAAGGGCGACGAGCGAAATCTTCGGTTTTCATGTAATCGGTGGAAACCTGATTTGCCACTGGCGACAGGAAGCATCCGACCAGACCCATGTCATGATACCACGGCAACCATGACACACAGCGGTCATTCTCGGTCACTTCCATCCCGTGCGAGTGCGCCGAAAGATTGTTGAGCAACGCGTTGTGCGTGACCGCCACACCATGGGGAAAACGTGTCGAACCGCTGCTATATTGCAGATAGCAAATTTCGTCGGATGACGCCGGCGGCAATTCGGTTGTCAGGGCGATACGATCGGTAAAGCTTTCCCAATCCAGTCCCTCGACCCCGCAGGCGACGGCCGCTTCACCGGCCATCTCGGACAATTCGGCGGGGTAGAATAAGATCTTGGGATCGCAGCTTTTAAGCTGGACCGACAATTGATCGACATAGCTTTCCTTGCCCCCAAAGGACGTGGGCAGCGGCAGTGGTACCGGCCATGCACCGGCATAGACACAACCAAAGAACAAAGCAGCAAAATCGGTCCCCGTTTCGGCAACAAGCGCAACGCGGTCGCCTTTTTCGATGCCGTGACCGATCAGACGATAGGCCATTTGCAGGGCATCAGCGCGCATTTCGCGGTAAGGATATGGCCGTGCCAAGGCGCCGCGCATGTCATGGAAATTCAATCCGCGATTGCCGGTCGCGGCATAATCCAGCGCTTCACCTAAAGTTGCAAAATCCGAAAAACGGCGTGGCAAGTTGTCCTGCGTCGGCGTGCTCGAAAGTTCGCTCATATTATATCCCACTAATTTCCGGACCACGGCCCACGTTACAATTTTATTATGGTCATGGTCTAGTCACTGATACCAGTTCAAAATTCGACCCGACTGTGGCAAGAATAGGGCGCAATGAGCAGACACGCCGCCAAAACTCCACCGCCAACTTTGAATAATGAGCGTTTACGCGGCTTGGCGCTGCATTATGTCGGCAAATATGCGACAACCCGGGCTAAATTGGCAAACTATCTCCATCGGAAGATCAACGAGCGAGGTTGGGGCGATGCCAGCGGCCCGGAAACCGAAGCGCTCATCGAAAGATTGTGCGAACTGGGCTATATCAACGACGCGCAATTTGCCGAGGCACGCAGCCGCGCGCTTGTTCGCCGGGGGTTTGGCAAAAGACGGCTGGATGATGATCTTCGGTCTGCAGGCGTAGAGGTGCAAGATGCACAACTCGCACGGGAAATCGCCGAAATATCCGATTTCGAGTCAGCAGAAAATTTTGCGCGCCGCAAACGCATTGGACCGTTCGCGAACGAACCCGCCACGCCTGAAAGAAAGCATAAACAATTGCAGGCTTTTTTAAGGGCCGGGCATTCATTCGATTTGGCGAAACGGTTCGTCAATGCGGAACCGGAAGAGCAGATCGACGCAGACTGACCCTAAGCTTTGTCATAGCCTGACCACCGACTGGGCGGGTAATGAGGCAAGCCCTTATTCGATAATAATCATGGTTTATCACTATCATAAACCGAAATCGAAATTTTTATCCGAAAATTGTCGAAATCAACTGTAAAATCGTTTAACAAACTGTTGTGGGCATCGAACAGGGACATCCAGTCACTCGTCTTAGCGCCGTTCAAATCGAAACGTTGCGCCTTGTTTACGCACATAAAAACTCCAAGGAAATCGCAAGGATCATGGGCGTGTCATCGCATACGGTCGATGAACGGATCCGGACAGCCATTCGCAAACTTGGTGTAGATTCCAGGACGAAAGCGGCGATATTGGTTGCCGAAACTCTTGATCCCAACACCTATCAACCATTGAGTTATCAACCATCCGTTATTGGTTTTGAAAGAGATTTTGATCACCCCTCGTCTCCTCAGCAGGAAGATTGGCAGTCGACACCAATGTGGTTGCGTCCGCCCTTCCCCACCAAAAGGAGGCCACACAATACCGACTCATTTGGAGAGCGTTTACTGTGGCCGGTGCTGATAGCCATGGGGACAATTATGGCTTTTGCTGCTCTCTACGCCGTAATGCTCGGACTGGGGGCAATGTTATCCTGACCGAGCTTTCTCTCAAAACGGACGAATGCAAAAATTGCTTCGTTCGAAAGGCTAAGGATACAGACCCATGTTGAAACAAAGAGTAGTAGCTGCCGAAAGAATCGCTGCCGAACTTCACGAAGCCGAAGACGCCATCGATCAAGCAATTATCAAACTCGCCAAATTGGCTGGAACCCTTCCCGTCGCACGGTTCGAAACCAACATGTCCGCAATCGTCGGCCAGGATGCAGTTACAAAAGTGACGCAAGCCATCGCAACCGCTGGTCAGGTTCGCCAAATGGTAACCGAGGCCCATCACGCCTTAAGTGAAACGCAACGTCAGGTTGGCCTTGGCGCACGTATGTTTGGTGCAGGAACTGAAAAGCCAAAAGGCCAATCGGTTACGAGCGATCGGGACGCGGCGAACGAAACCGTTCTTCGTCCAAGAGCAGTCGCCTGAAATAATGGAACCGCATGTCGCCACTTATTACACAATATTGGTCGCGACGGTATTTGCTGCACATTGGCGAGGCAAGTCATGTGAGAAAGCAGGTGCATGGATAGCTCTTTCCGGGTCATTGTTTACAAGCACAGTGGCCTGGGGGGGGATTTGGGAAGCGTTTGCGGTTCCGGTTTTCATCATTGATCTGATGGTTTTGGCGGGGTTTTGGTCCCTTGCGTTATTTAGTAGCCGTTTTTGGCCATATTGGGCGACAGGATGGCAATTGGTCGGGTTGTTGGTTCATATCCAGCGACTGATGTTCGACGACATATTGGCAAAGCCGTATGGCCTGCTTTCCATGTACATCGCATATCCGATATTGCTGGTGATTTTATTGTCGTCTTTACAATCCGGAACAGTTGCAAACGCTCAAGGAAACCTAAGCCGCCGTTAAAAAGGGGGCCATATGGGGATTAACCAGATAATAGATGAGCTTTCGGCTATTAAATCCAATATTGTTGAAATTTCCGAAAAAGTCGAAAATGAAATCAGAAGCGAAATTTTTGAAAGTAATGATGACAAATATCTCAGCAATTTTGTTCAAAGGTACATGGAAAACAGGAATCTTCGTAACAAGATGATCCACAAAGATTTGTTTTCGGACCCGTGTTGGGATATTTTGATTGATGTATTTTCCGCCAGATTAAACGAAAAAAATATTTCTGTTAGCGCAGTCGCAACTGCCGGGAATATGCCTCATACAACCGGGCTTCGTTATATCGATACGTTGGAGAAAATAGGATATATTTATCGCGAACGTGACGATTGGGATGGTCGCCGAATATTTGTCAAAATTTCGGATCAGACATATCTGATGATGAAGGAATATTTTTTCAGAGTTCTGCAAAAGTCCAAGGACTATCGTTTTCCGGTATTATAAATACGGACCGGACCCTAAAATTGGAGCAATTGCAGGATTGCTCCAGTTTTACTTCAGCCATGGTTGCTAAATTTCGGCCTTCACCACCATCATGCAACATATGTTCACGGCCTAGCCATATACACGGTCCGCCGTCGCAACGGCTTCCGAAGCGCGCAATGCGGAAATTATCCGCATCAAATGCGGCAAGTCATGCACCTCAAGATCAACTTCAAAGGTATGAAACTCGACATCACGGGCTGACATACGAAGGTTGATGATGTTTGCCTTATGATATCCGAAAATACCTGCGATCTCTCCCAATGTTCCCGGGCGATTATGGATGACGACGCGCAGCCTTGCCGATGCACCATCGCTGCCCTGGCCCCAGCTGAGATCGACCCAATCGGCATCAACGCCCGACGCCAACCGGTCGCAATCGATGGTGTGCACCTCGACCGGCTGCCCCGGTAGGCGCAGACCAACGATGCGGTCACCCGGAATTGGATGGCAGCATTCACCCAGATGATAGCCAACACCCGGAGTTAATCCCTTAATCGATATCGCCCGTTCCTGATTGGGGAAATCCGCTTGCGTACCTTCAGCGTCAAATCCCGGGACAAGCATTTCCATCAAACTACGGTCGTTGATTTTGCCAGCCCCGATCCGGTGCATCAATTCTTCCTCGCCCTCCAGCTTCATCCGATCGATGGCTGCGTTCAAGGCTTTCTTGCCAATTTTGCCCGGCAATCTTCCCGCTATCTCGTCATAAAGCTTGCGACCTATAGCAACCAGCTCGTCCCGCTCGCGATGCCGGACGTGCCGTCTGATAGCGGCGCGAGCCTTACCGGTTGTAACAAAATTCAGCCATGTTGATTGCGGTTCCTGTGCCTTGGATTTCAGGATTTCAACCATGTCACCATTATTGAGCTGCGTGCGAAGCGGGACGTGACGGCCGTTGACCTTTGCACCTACGGTTTTGTCCCCCAGATCCGTGTGCACCGCATATGCAAAGTCAACAGCGGTCGACCCTTTAGGCAATTGGTGCAATGCACCCTTGGGCGTAAAGGCAAAAATGCGATCCTGGTACATCGCCATGCGCGTGTTTTCGAGAATGTCTTCCGCGTCTTGGCTGGTTTCGAGAATTTCGATCAGGTCGCGCAACCATCCTGCCTGACCATCCGGCTTGTCTGCCTGCTTGTAGGCCCAGTGCGCTGCGAAGCCATATTCGGAGGCGCGGTGCATATCCCGGCTCCTTATCTGGACTTCTACACGCATATTCTTTGCAAACATGATGGTGGTGTGAATTGATTTATAGCCGTTGCGTTTCGGTGTTGAAATGAAATCCTTGAACCGGCCGGGCACCATCTGCCACCTTCGATGCAACACCCCCAAAGCCCGGTAGCAGTCTTCCTCGTTCTCCGCGATGACCCTGAAGGCGTTGATGTCAGTCAATTGTTCGAACGCAACATGGCGTTCCTGCATTTTTTTCCAGATCGAATAAGGATGCTTTTCGCGGCCCGAAATGGTGATTTTCAATCCGGCCTGTTCCATTTCCCACGCAATAGTCTGATTGATCTGGTCAATTTCAACATCCGCTTTTTCCCGGATCTGTTTCAGGCGGCCGGTAATGGTTTCAAATGCTTCGGGTTCAAGTTGCTGAAAGGCGAGCAACTGCATTTCCCGCATATATTCATACATGCCAATGCGCTCGGCAAGCGGGGCATAGATATCCATCGTTTCCCTTGCGATACGACGGCGCTTTTCAGGGCTTTTGATGAAATGTAACGTCCGCATATTGTGCAGCCGGTCAGCGAGCTTGACCAACAGCACACGGATATCATCGGAAATGGCGAGCAGGAATTTACGCAAATTTTCCGCCGCACGCTCATCTTCGGTCTGCGCTTCGATTTTCGATAGCTTTGTCACCCCGTCAACCAAACGGGCCACCTCGGGTCCGAATTTAACCTGGATGTCTTCTATGGTGGTCAGCGTGTCCTCCACTGTGTCGTGGAGCAACGCCGTTATGATTGTGTCTTCATCCATTTTGAGGTCGGTCATTAAACCGGCGACCTCCACTGGATGGCTGAAATACGGGTCGCCGCTGGCCCGCTTCTGCGCGCCATGCATCTGTACCGTGAAAACATAAGCCCGGTTTAGCCGATCTTCATCGACATCGGGCGCATAAGCACGGACCCGCTCAACCAATTCATATTGCCGCATCATAAGAAGACACGTTGGGTTATTGCCTTGAGCATGCAACAAAAAAATGCACCGGCCGCGCTTCGACGGTGATATTTCTCCATCGAGGCGCTCCGGCGCTAGGTTTTCGGCTCTCTATTCGCTGGCCATTGGACAGCAAAGGGGGGGGTAGAAGGAGAGAGGAGCCGAAAAATTCAGTCAGTCATCAATTCTTTGCGATGACTTCTTTCTGGTTGCCATTGCATGCAGCGATTTCTTCAGCGGTGAAAACGCGGTCACCGGCGCTGAACGAAGAAACCTGACCGAATTCACGGGCGATGCTGATGCACATATTCTTTGGTGCAGTCGAAGCCACCGGCGCACGGCATGCGGTGCCTTCGCACTTTACAAACACGCTGCGAAGCAATTCCTGCTTGGACGCGGCGGGCTGGGCCAGTTCTGCCTTGTAGTAAGGAGCGTTTGATGCGGCATGGGCTTGTGGCGCAACAAACAGAAGCGTTGCGCTGATGACGGATGCTGCGGCGAATGCGCCGATGCGCGAAGAAACTTGGGAGAGAGTCATATTCAATTCCTTTTAGCTTTGCTAAATCTGCAGAGCGCCAACCGGAACTTTATGTTCTTATGCTTGCGTCCTGCGCCTCTGGAAAACCAGTTGCGAATCACTACCTAATATATTAGGTTTCTAGTTGCAACTTAAAACTGATTATCTGTTGCATTTTTTTAGAAGGCGGCACAGGCTGTTCGCAAGAGGATGGATTATGGGTGAATTAAGAGAGTCGCTTCAGGATATTGTGGAATGTGGATTGCCCACTGCGCTTGAAGCGATGGGCGAGAAATGGTCTTTCATGATCCTGCGCGCTGCATTCAATGGTATCCGCCATTTCGAGGAATTCCTGTCGGAAATCAGCATCGCCCGCAATATACTTGCAAACCGGCTGACCCGTCTGACCGAAAGCGGCATCCTGCACCGCACGCCCTGCCCCGATGACCGGCGCAAAGTGGAATATCGTCTGACCGAAAAGGGGCTGGACTTGCTGCCGACCATGATTGCCTTGCGTCAATGGGGTGAAAAATGGGGAACCGGCGTGCCTTCCAATCCGGTATTGGTCGATGAACAGGACCGGCAACCCATTTTACCCGTTACGATTCGCAGCCATGACGACCGCGTTCTGGCCCATATGGACCTGTGCTGGATGAATTCGGCCGATATCAAGCCGATCAGCAATGATGACCATAGCGAAGATAACGATCGAGTCAGAAGGTTGAGCGCGATTTAGCGTCAGTAAAACTAGGGGCTGGCCCGGAAAAGCAACCGAGGCAGCCTTATTAACACCTAGTAAAGCAGGCATTGAAATTTTATTGCGAATCTGTTACACTATGTGTCAACAGGCCTGAAATGGTCAAGATTTGCAAGGGCTATAGGGTCCTGCAAACGACAAGCGCAAGGGACGAACAGATCAGTCTTATGGGTAACCCTGTGTTACCGGCAAAGCTAATTTATCCCGAAAAATCAGAAAGGGTCCAAACATGACGTCCAACGCGGCGATATTTGATGTAGGTGATTATGTAGTTTATCCAAAGCACGGCGTAGGCCGTGTGATTGAACTGCAAGACTCCGAAATCGCAGGGATGCAGCTTCAGCTTTACGTGCTGCGTTTCGAAAAAGAAAAAATGACCCTCCGCGTTCCTTTCAACAAAGCCGAAGGCGTCGGAATGCGGAAGCTTTCGTCGGACAAGACGCTGAAAGAGGCGATGTACACGCTGACCGGCAAGCCAAAGGTCAAGCGCACCATGTGGTCGCGTCGTGCACAGGAATATGAAGCGAAAATCAATTCCGGCGATCTTGTATCCATTGCCGAAGTGACACGCGACCTGTTCCGTCCGGACGACCAGCCAGAGCAAAGCTATTCCGAGCGCCAGATCTTTGAAGCGGCATCAAGCCGTTTGGCACGCGAATTGGCCGCAATGGAGAAGACCGACGAAAAGGCGGCACTGCAAAAAATCCTAGCTGTTCTGAATGAAGCAGCGCCGCAATATTACGAAAAAGCGGAATAAGGCCTGAGGCCAAAGACTTTCCTTACCGGAAAACTGGAGGGGCGCTGGCAACAGCGTCCCTTTTTTCTTGTTTTCAGGCCATCTTGGTGTATTATGTACACAATACAGATGGAGTGGATCATGAAAACAAGACTATTATTTGTGGCTGCAGCCGCGTTAACAGTTTCGGCCTGCGGCTATTCGGTCATGGATGCGGCGGAGGATATTTCCGGCTCGGATAACGGCCTTGCCAACGGAACCAAGATTAGCACCGCTGATACGAAAATTGGCGCGTTTACCGAAATCGAAGGTGTCGGACCGGACAATATCATCTATGTCGTCGGCGACACTTTCAGCATCAAGGCCGAAGGGAATGACGAAGCCCTCGCCACCTTGCGCTATAAACTGGAAGAAGGTTCACTCCGCATTGGTCGCACCAAAGGTCAATGGTTCGGCGACAGCGCCAAAGCAGCCAAAATCACCGTTACCGCCCCGTTCCTCGACAAAGCCGCAATGGCAGGATCGGGTGACTTTACCGCGGACGCCATGACGGCTGATGGCCTTGACCTGTCCATTGCAGGGTCTGGCAACATCAAAGTTGGAGCGCTTACCGGTAAAAAACTCGACGTCAGCATCGCCGGTTCGGGCGAAGCAACACTGGCCGGAAAAGTTGATAAAGCAGAATATTCAATCGCGGGCGCAGGCACTGTAGATGCTGCCAAGCTGGCGACTACCGATGCCGAAGTGTCCATCGCCGGATCGGGTGACCTGAAATTGAATGCCACAGGCGCAGTAGAAGTCAGCATTGCAGGTAGCGGCGATGTCGAGGTGACTGGCGGAGCAAAATGCACGACTTCAAAAATGGGGTCGGGCAACGTCACCTGTTCATGAGCAGTTTTTGGGACAAGCATGTAGTTCCCAGACTGATCGGCTGTGCCTGTCGACAGCCGGGCATCATGAAAAGCCGCGCCAAGATAATTCCCCAGGCATCGGGCGATGTCCTCGAACTGGGATGTGGCGGCGCGGCCAATCTGCAATTTTATGATTGGTACAAGATACGTAGTCTTTCAGGCATAGATCCATCCGCAGAATTGCTGGAACGTGCCAATGCAGAATTGACGCAACGGGGACGGCGGGCAAATTTCATCACTGGCATTGCCGAGGCGCTGCCTTATGAAAGCAGTAGCTTTGATACCATCGTCACAACTTTCACGTTGTGCTCGGTGCAAGACCAGAAAGCCGCTCTGGCCGAGGCACGGCGGGTCCTTAAACCCGGTGGAAAGTTGCTTTTTGCCGAACATGGCCTCGCACCGGATGCGGCTCCTGCCAAATGGCAGGAACGGATCGAACCCGCCTGGAAACATATCGCAGGCGGTTGCCATTTGACCCGTCCGGTAACAAGCGCCATATCAGCCGCAGGCTTTGCGACCGATGCGACGCAAGGGCAGTATATGAAAAGGACACCGCGATGGCTGGGCTGGGTCGAATGGGGCGAGGCGCGATTGGCTTCTTAATATCGGTTTTATGTGTTGGCAGTGCGGCAATGGCGCAAGCCAACAAGCCGATTGAACGCAAATTATTGGTCGCCAGCTTTGAAAACATCGTGGTGATCGGCGATATCGATGTCACCATAGTGACCGGAAAATCACCCTCGGCAATTGCCAATGGGGACAAGCGTATGCTTGAATCGCTGAAGCTGGAGCGCGTCGGCACGACATTGCGCGTCAGGTTGCAAGATGTAATCAACAACAACCGTGGCGTCCCCATCACTGCGCCCCTGCGGCTAAAGCTGTCTACGCAAGATATCAAGGACGTCACCCTGAGCGGTAATGGCACGCTCAATATATCAGAAGTGCGGCAACAGAATCTTGCCCGGATATTGCTGTCGGGGAATGGTTCGGTCGATATCGGCAATTTGGTAGCCAACCAGTTTACCGCCAATATCATTGGTAACGGTAAAATCCTTTTAGGCGGTGGCGAAATCAGCGATGGGCGGGTGACAGTCGATGGATCGGGGTCTTTCGGAGGAGAGAAAGTATCCATGCGAAAGTTGCGCCTTGAACATATCGGTAATGCTGTTTCAACCGCAACTGTCGAGGAAGGAACCGATATTTATAATCGCGGCTCGGGCAAAATCAGCATAGGTGGCAAAGGCACTTGCTTTATAAAACAGGCTGGCGCGGCAGCTATCAACTGTGCAAAAATAGACACTGGTTCAAGTAAATGAAGTGCGAAGAATTCATGAAATTTGGCGTTTTAGTTTTCGCATTGGCGATGTCAGCGTGCACCATGCCGGCCAACGGGGGCAGCAAAGCAAATGCTTGTGGAACCGTTACAGAATTGGCGCCATCCACTGCCGGATTGTCGCAAACAATATTGTGCATCACCAGCGGCACAAAGAAACACACCTTCACTGTCGAAATTGCGCGCAGTTCAATGGAACAGGCCAAGGGCCTGATGTTCCGGACAGAGCTAGCCGATGACGCAGGCATGATTTTTCCATTTCCTGAGCCCAAAGTGGCCAGTTTCTGGATGAAGAATACCGTCATTCCGCTCGACATTATCTTCGTCCGCGAAAATGGAACAATCGAGAGCATTGCGGAAAATACTATCCCTTATTCGACAGAGCCGGTGAGCGCAGGTGAGGCTGTCGTCTCCGTTCTCGAATTACGGGGCGGACTTACTTCGGAACTTGGCATTAAAGCGGGCGACAGGGTCATTTGGCAGGCCAAATAGGGATTGCACACGCGCCCGCTTCGCCCTAATCGCACAAGCATGGGAATTCTCGGAAAAATCTTCACCTGGTGGGACGGCGCCACCATTGGCACAGCCATCTATAGCTGGCGCAAAGGCAAGTCGGTTGGACAGGATGATGCCGGAAACAATTATTATCAATCCGCCGACGGCAAGCGCCGCTGGGTCATTTATAATGGTGCAAATGACGCAAGCCGGGTCTCGCCCGACTGGCATGGATGGCTGCATGGAACCCACGACGGAGATCCTGAAAGCTATTTGCCACCCGTCCGGGGCTTTGAAACTGCACCCGTACCGAACCTGACGGGCACTGACAGTGCCTATCGTCCAAATGGTGCTATCGAACATGGCGGCCGTCGTGCCCGCGCAACCGGTGATTATGAGGCATGGAGTCCCGACGCATCATGACCCTGCTTCGCGGTCTGATGCTGATGCCACTTTTGGCAATAGTGGCTGCGTGCGGATCGCCAAAAGAGAATGACGCTGCGCTGGCCCCCGCCAAATCCGGAAAAGCGCAGGTAACACGCGACAAAATCTCTGTTTCTGCCAGCACAACATTAGGCACACCAATGGCAGAACGCGTGGCCGTTCTGGGCATGCTGAACAAACGCAATGGCCAAACCCGCGATATCGAATTGAAGCCGGGTGAAGCCATCAGATTTGGCAAGGTCGTCGTAAGAGTGCGTGCCTGTGAAAAAACGGCCCCCTGGGAAACGCGTCCGGATGAAGGGGCATTCGTTCAACTCATAATCAACGAACGTCCGCTAGGCACAACACAGCCAGAGCGCTGGCGTCAGGTTTTTTCGGGATGGTTGTTCAAAGAAAATCCCGCTGCAAATGTGGTTGAACACCCCATTTATGATATTTGGGTCAAGGCCTGCAAAATGACTTTCCCCGGCGAGGAAGACGAAGAAAAATCCTCGGATGTCGATGCAGCACAGGAAACCAAAAAGCCATCTAACGCGCCCCAGTCTCCCGCCACAGAAGCCCCCGCCCCGGAATCCCCCGCTAATGCGGCAGGCGATTCTGAAAATACTACAGAAACTTGAAAGTCGCGCCCGAGCGCTTCTTCCAAATGCACCAGATATTCGACCTGACTGATTTCGATTGCGCCCAAGCTTTGCAGATGATCGGTTATAAATTGGCAATCGAGAAGCATGAATCCGCCAATTTTTAGTCGCGCCACAAGCCACGCCAAAGCGACTTTCGAGGCATCGGTTGCACGAGAGAACATGCTTTCACCAAAAAATGCCCGGCCCATCGCCATGCCGTAAAGTCCGCCGACCAACTCGTCACCGACCCAGCATTCGACGCTATGGGCATGGCCGCGTTCATGCAATTCACAAAACGCATCTTCAATGTCGGGGTTTATCCAAGTATCCTGACGATCCTCGCGCGACTCTGCACAGGTCGCAATTACCCGGGCAAAGGCGGTATCGGATGTTACCCTAAACCGGTCTTGCCGGATCGTTTTGGTCAGGGACTTTGATAATTTGAAGCCGTCCAATGGCAATATTGCTCTTTGTTCGGGCTCAATCCAGAATGTATCGGGATCATCTCGGGCGTCAGACATCGGAAATATCCCGCTGGCATAAGCGCGCATCAATAAATTCAGGTCGATGGGCAATAGCGATCCTTTGTTGACTGGCAATTACGCCAAATATCCTATCTCGAATTGCACCGGCGCATGCAATGGATTATAGAAGTCAGATTAGCCCCGGCTGTGTTGAGTCCGCGCAGGACCTTCACTGCCGGGGCATATCATTTCTAGATAAGTCAGGGACCATATATGACCCGCCGTCGCAAAATCTATGAAGGCAAGGCCAAGATCCTTTATGAAGGTCCTGAACCGGGCACGATTATCCAATATTTCAAGGATGATGCGACCGCATTCAATGCCCAGAAAAAGGGTACGATTTCCGGCAAGGGCGTTATAAACAATCGCGTGTCAGAACATGTGTTTACGCGACTGTCGCATATCGGAATCCCGACCCATTTCATTCGCCGCCTCAATATGCGCGAACAATTGGTCCGGCAGGTGGAAATTGTTCCTATCGAAGTCATCGTGCGGAATGTCGCTGCAGGGTCCTTGTCGAAGCGGCTCGGCATCGAAGAAGGCACGCCATTGCCGCATACCCTGCTTGAATATTGCTACAAAGATGACGCTTTGGGCGATCCGTTGGTTGCCGAGGAACATATTGCCTGCTTCGGATGGGCGACACAGGAAGAGATGCAGGACATCAGTTCGATGGCCATCAGGATCAACGATTTCATGTGCGGGATGTTCGCAGCGATTGGCATCCGGCTTATCGACTTCAAACTTGAATTTGGCCGATTGTTCGATGGCGATTTTTCACGGATTATCCTGGCGGATGAAATCAGCCCCGATGGCTGCCGCTTATGGGACATCGAAACCGGGGAAAAACTTGATAAAGACCGGTTCCGCCGCGATTTGGGCGGAGAGGCCGAAGCCTATCAGGAAGTGGCGCGCCGTTTGGGACTGATGCCCGACGAAAACGAAGGGGCGGTTCTCGACATGGTTAGCCATCGCCTTCGCAAGGGAAAATAAGCCGGGGTGCTAAAGTGCGGAATTTTGGGGTTGGCGATATCGGCTTTGCTGATAATCGCCGCGCCTGTGTCTGCAGCTTCGGGAAAGGCCCCGGAAGGGGCAGAGCGAACCGCGCCGTGGAATGCCGAAACTTCCAATCTGGAACCTGACCCGAGCATCATTTATGGGCGGCTTTCCAACGGGTTGCGTTATGCCATCCGGCCGAACCAGAGACCTGAAAATCAGGTCATTGTCAGGATGGCAATCGACTTCGGATCGGCCGCAGAGGCCGATGACGAACAGGGGCTCGCCCATTTTATCGAGCATATGGCCTTTAACGGCACGACCCATGTGCCCGAAGGCGAAATGGTCAAGATGCTCGAACGGCTGGGGCTTTCATTTGGAGCCGACACCAATGCGTCCACTGGCTATACCCAGACACAATATAAGCTTGACCTGCCGCGTGCCGAT
>Ga0073914_10000068_pt1 | contig 17682 bp, 25 predicted proteins | sample GWRWT4_30Apr14_FD_71481 | JGI IMG/M metagenome (GOLD analysis project Ga0073914, IMG submission 71481) | Sand microcosm microbial communities from a hyporheic zone in Columbia River, Washington, USA - GW-RW T4_30-Apr-14 | ecosystem: Engineered > Artificial ecosystem > Sand microcosm >... | reverse complement strand
GCGCCGCAGAGGCCCTCGAACTGCTCTTTTGGGTGTCGGCGCTATCCACACTCAGCCTCGTGGCGGGAATCGTTACGATGGCGCTGGCAGGACATCCATTGGGCACCACTGCTGTAACGGCGAGTCGGGGCTTGCACCACAACATCGGCGCGACTTGCGGGTCGCTCCTGATGGCATTTGGGCTATCTGTGAAAGTTGGCTTCCCACCATTTGGCGGGTGGTTAGTACGCTTCTATAACTCCGCCACGCCGACTACCTTAGTAGTTTACATCGCGGGCTATTACCCGCTCATGCTCGTTACGGTCATTGCAGTCTTAGGTTTCTTACGCGCCGGCCCACTCGCCGCAGCCGCGCCAATCCTAGCTTTCACGTCCGCGTTGGCTGTGTTGTCTGTTGCGGCGCTTGTCCAAGATGCCCACACCGCCCGTACTGTCTTAGCCGCGAGCTCACTCACGAGTGCCGCGCTAATTCAGCTAGCAGTGTGAGCGTAATCAAAGAGTGATTTTCGTGAAAGCCATCAAGTGCGTATCGTTTGCTGTTGCACTCCTACCACTAGGTGGCTGCGCGATCGCTCTCGGTATGATCTTTGGCTCGTTCCTACGCGCTGTGGCGTACGCCCCAGACATGGAGGACGCGTTGTTTGGCCACGCCATGATGGGCTTCGCGCTTGTGGAGACCTTCATGGCGGTAATCCTCGCGATTATCGGCTTGATTTACGTGACCTAATCGTCGTTCTCAAATGATTGGTTCCGCGAACCCAGCGCCCACGGTGCCCAGCGTAGACGTATACGCGTTTGTCGGTGTGTATTACGTGTCGTTAGTCGCGTTGATTGCAGTACTTGTGTATTGTGGATGGCCGCACAGCGAAGCCGATGATTTGCGCACACTGATCGGAGGGACGCGAGGGGTCGCGCACTGAGTAGCCATGGGTGCGCTCTTGGCGCTCACTGGGTTCCCACCCTCTCCTCTGTTTGTGCCCAAGCTCACGCTAGTAGCAAAGCTCGTAGGGGCCAGCACCGCGCCTAGCGTTGCCCTCGCCGCCGTGGGAGTCGTGTTGATTGGGTGAGTTGTGTACGCGCGCGCAGGGCTGCGAGCATCACGCCGTGTGTTCTCCGCAGTCAGCTTATTCCGAACGCCCCGTATGACCCACACGTGAGTACTCGGCCTGGTGGCCTTATGAGTTGTCAGTGGTCTATGGGCAGCGCCGATCGCGCACCTTTGGGCCGCGTTGCTCACTGCTTAGTCACGCCTTAGGTAGGAGGATGGTAACATCGCATGGTGTAAACGGTGGTAACTGTGTGGTACGAGGGGTGGATCGAGAAGGGAGTGGCGCGGGTAGGGGTAAGCGCGCCTAATCGTCCAGCGTGCTGTCGCGCGGCAGGGTCAGAAGTGCCTATAACCTGGCCGGGGCTGCGTTTGTCGGATCACAACCCCCGTGCCGCGGGCAGCTCTGTGCCCGCGGTGCGGGGTGGAAGCCATATCCAAAACCAACGCACCCCTGGCGACAGTGGACGTTGGATGGTATGGAAGCACCCAGTTAATCTTGCCACCTCCCACCCTCCTTCCTCGCATACCCTACAACGGGCGAGAACAGAGAGCCAGAGGGGGGCGAATGAGGTAATATGGGGCGGAACCTTGGAAGCGCCCAGCGTCGTACTATGGCGAATCCCACCAAGCGCTTGGCGCGATTCGCCGTGCCTGCATTCGGATGCCGTTCTGGTCATCATCTCGTCCTTCCTCTAATAATAGTTCCAAGACGTCTCGTCTTGTCCGCTTCTTTAGTTGGTTATTCGCGGGCCTCAGCGCGATATGCCTCACCTTCTCCGCGTTTGTGTACCGCTTCTCGCCGCAGTGGCTCCAATCGAGGCTAGCGAAGTCTCGCATTGGGAGGCGTGCTCGTCGAAAAGCAGCGCAAGCGTTAAAAAAAGGTGAGGCAGCAACCCAACTAAGCGGGACGGTTAGCGAGGCTACCGGGAATCAATTACAAAAGCAAAAGAACGAGAGATGGCCGGCGGCATCCGCGGTCTCACCAACCGGATTACGTGCAGCGCCTGAGGTGTGTGGACCATCTGCGGCGGCGAATACCCAACGTCCAACCGGCACGGGCTCGACTAAGTCAAACCCGCACGGCCAGGATGGTGCCCACTCGCCACGCCCGTCGACCCCCAACCCAGCTAAGGCTGGCAAGAAACCAAAGCACAAAAACGCTCGTGCCACACACAATTCAATTACAAAGTACGCTGACGGTTCCATCGGTATCCCCGCCAAACTCGCGAAGTCTGTTGACCTTATTCACAATCACCGCCTCGGTGGTAGCACACACCTCAACGTTACGGCGGTAGAATATAGCGCCCCGTATCGTCTCAGCCCTGACCAGCAGAACACCTTGTACCAACAACTCAGCCAAATGAACGCCGCCGACACGACTCGGACCCTAGCCTCTCTTGTACGTCACGGACGTCAAGGTATCTCTCTCGCCCTCGTAATTATTTCCCACGCGCCGTCGACGATCGTATACTTTTCGTTTGTCCTCGCCATCATCGCTTGCGTTATCGGAGTCCTACTCTGTACCCTTGCCGGCATTGCTGGCCTTCTGTTTCTCGGCGCTGCGTGTGTGAGCTCCACCTTTGCAAGCCTCCTAGGCATGCCGTGACACGCGCTCGGTGGTAACCACCTCGTAGAAATTGGCAGCACCTGCATGCGTGCGGGCTTCCACCTCCCTCCCTTTTCTTGACTCGGCGTAGACACCAGCGCTCTGGCTCAACTCAGTGCCGAGAACGCCATGCCATACTACTCGTGCCAGTGCCGAAACGTTAACACCTGATACCGTGGTAGCTATGCGACCATTCCCGGCAACAGCCTTGCTTCTCTGCAGCACAGCGGTGCCTGCATCTTCCAGAACACGTTTGTCGAGTCGCAAGTTATCCTACGCTCGGATAGCCACGCTGGCAGCTCGCACACGCTCGTCTACGTGCACAACCCAGCGCACCGCCCGTTCTCACACTACGACCCGGACGGTGAATTCTGTCCGGACGAATGGTGGGGAACCGAATCGTGGTGGCAGAACAATGGGTTAATTACGTCACACCGGCTGAACGACACGTCTCATTATTACCGCCCGACGCACCTGCACTGGGCGCATAACGACAACTCGTGGCCCTTCTACACCAACTCTAGCACATCGTTCTGAATTCGACGCTTAAAGCGTACTCGTAGGTTCCGTATTTGGCACGGAGTCCGCGAAGCCTACTTTAACGGCGGTGACTCGTACGCTTGAGAGGGCGTGGAGCGCGCGATGTGACCGTGAGTGTACGAAAACGACGATGGCTATATCATCAACGGCTCGTAGCACGGCGTCGAATGCAGCAGTATCGATGGCAGGTCACACTCCTCGGTACTCCGTTTCACATAAAAGACATCTGCCCGAGGCTCCCCCGCCGTGCTGCTCGGCGTGGGGGCCGCCGGTCATACCAGTTAACGATGCGGCCAGGGAGCAGCAACGCGGCAGCAGCTGCCGTTGCTACTCCTTGGTTGCATCCTAGCTGGTGGACACCAGCGGCGGTTCAAGCGCGTCGTGCGCGTCGGAGACGGGTGAAGCGCGCATACGCGCGCGCTCACCGGTGGTGTTTCCGAGCGCCTGGCGTGAACCGCGGTTGGACACGGGCAGTGCGCAGTGGCTTACAGGCACTGCCGAAAAACTCCGGTGGTGCGGCATCGGCCTGCTTGCGCACTGCTGCGCAAAGTGGGGCTGTGCTTACGTGGCGTGCGTTATTATATCGCCAACGCCGCCTGGCACAGTGCTACCGACGCATTGCCGCTGCCTTCCAGGCAAAATATAAAACACCATGCCCGGTTCGGCCGTGAAATAAACGCGGATTCCGAGCCACGTGCGTGGGACTGAAACCGCGCTTTTTAGTCCAACACACAGTAAAGACGCCTTATTTTGCGTTGTGAACTGCGCCGAATTTTCCAGCACCGTTCTGCCCGCGCCTACCTCGGACAACACTGTATATCTACGCTCTGGCTCGTAATGCGTATACCACCCGCACCTCATCAATCCGCTCCCTGCGATGATGACTGCACCTCACTCGGTTCCTAGCCGCGCTTGCGTGACGCATCCCACTCATCCTGCTTAGTGGTTATTGAATCACATTGTTTGCCAGCACCGCCGTCGCCATCTTTATGACACTTCTATTTTTTACCATCGGCGTGACCACTGGCTCCCCTTGGTGGTGTGGGCACACGATTGGGTGGTACGAGGCGATCGGGCACCTGATCGGTTACATCGGTTCGCACCGACCGTTCACGTACCTCGGCATTCGCGAAAGCGGGACGTACCAGTGATTATTTGTGCCGGAAGATCCTGCCACTCAGACACCTGAGCGGAAGGAGCATCTCCGCATAGTGCGCGAAGGGCGTGCCGAGCGAATCCGCTACACAAAGGCGCGTCAGCAGCGCGAAGCACAACGACTCGCAAACGAACGAAGCAACAACAAACGTAACTCGTTCTTGTTTTTCATCGATGAAAATGTCCTGCGTGACATATACTCGGAGACAGCGCACCACTATGAGGGCGAAAACGACCCCAAACCGAAAACGCCTAAGAAGAAATAACGCGGCGTGACTGTCATCACATGGGCGTAGAGGCACTCGCAATCGGACTTGTGTTTTGGGGTTGGCTGTTAGTCCTCTTGCCGATGCTCGCTATAAAACGCGCTGCCGGTCGGACCGTATCGGCAGCCACCGCCGTCTTGGCCCCAGTGACACCATGAGCCATCTTAATTACCTTAGCCTCGTGAAGTGGCTTACACACTGCCCCGCAATTGGCGTTTTGAGTGGCGGGCTTAGTGGCGAGCGCTATCTTCACACCAACGGTTCTTGCGCGTCACCGCACCGTCTCCGCGTCGGCGTTGGCTACGCTTTTGGTCCTCTCCGCGGTGTGTGCTTCGTTCCTGGAAACCACATCGCTGATCCCGATGATTGTGTTGTTCGAAGCGCTGCTGCTGCTCTCACTAAACTTACTACGACTAACGTCGAAAACAGAACGCGTCGGCGATGCACTCTTCGAGATGTTTGTGTGAACGGCTGTCGGCAGCGCCTTCTTCGTGATTGGAACAATTGCCGCCATCACGTTAGGCGGAACTGCGGCGTTAGTCAGCCCAACGCTCACGTCGGACTTTGTTGGCGCACTATTCCTAATTGGGTTTGGTGTGAAAATTCCGTTGTGGCCGTTTTATTCGTGACTGTTAAAGGCTCATGTGGAGGCTTCCGTGGAGTTCTCGATCCTCCTTAGTGGGTTTATTGTGAAGCTTGGCGTGTGGGGCCTCTTTCAAGCGTTAGCGTGATTCGGCGCATCGAGCGTTTACGCCATTGCGTCGGCTATGGCCTTGATCGCCATCCTCGACGCAACCGTTCGGCTATTTGCCCAGGTTGATTTGAAGCGAATTGTTGCGCTCACCACCGTGATCGAAATGAATTGAATGGTTTTGTGCCTAGCAACAGGCGGCCCCACGCTGTCCGGGCTGAGCATGTTCCTCGTCACCGCGCACTGTTTGACAACCGCGTCTGAGTTCGCGATTGTCGAAGCGATCACTGCGCGTTATGGCTCGCGCGACGTGTGGCGTGTCGCCGCTATTTGGCTACTCTACCCAAACCTATGGAGGTTGTCACTGGCCAGCGTGTTGGTGACAATCGGTTTCCCTGGCACTAGCCTCTTTTATGCGAAGTTCGTGTTCTTTGTTCACCTCGTCGGCGTCACGCCTGGTGTGGCTGCGGGGTTGGGTATTCTCTTCTTCGCCCTTTTGCCTTTGTTCTTCGTCCGCCTATGGGCGCCTATGTGAGGTGGCCAAGCGGTGGGGGCACAGCCTGTTATTCGCTCAGACGTTAGCATTCGCGAGATAAGCGTCATCGGTGGCGCAATATTTGGCGGCTTAGTGCTTGGTGTGTGACCAGGTTTAATTCTAGCGTAAACCTCACACCTCACATGCCTATGCCTTACCACACCCCTCACACCAACGGTGTGGACTGAGTGGCGCTGCGGTTAATGACGTTGGTGGGGTGGTTGCGGGTGGGATCGATCTGACCGATCACATTTGGGTTAGCGTGTTGCGCCGTGGAGATGATCCACGCTGCTATGAGTCGCTATGACGTAGAGCGGTTTGGGTTCTTGTTCCGACCGGCGCCAAAGCACACTGATTTGATCATCGTATCAGGGACGGTCACAAACAAGATGGCACCTTACCTTAACCGCTTATACTCCAGCATGAGTCGCCCGCGGTGAGTTTTGTCCATGGGAAGCTGCGCTAACGGAGGGGGGTACTACCACTATTCGTACGCGACGGTGCGGGGCTGCGACCGCATAATTCCAGTTGACGTGTACGTGCCCGGTTGCCCCCCTTGTGCCGAAGGCTTGATGTTTGGCTTACTTCAGCTCCAAGCCAAGATCGTGCACGCCACGACCGAGCAAACGGCTGCGGCCTTGGCATAACGCACGCGAACCTTAGAAGACAACGTCTGGCCTCGCATGCCCGCATTGGAGCTCGCTCTCGTCCTCCTGGTGTACTGCCAACCGCCTATCGTCTTCGGCCTCCTGGCTGTGGTTGGGTGGCGTCAATTGCACGCTAGCAGCGGCATGGGGCGACTTCGCGGCCCCCGCATGCGAACGCGTAGTGTGGTCTTTTTTGAGTGCGCTGCCTATAGTCGCCAGCATGTGACAACGTCATACGACATTAACTCCATCGTCACCTGCGTGGCCTTTATCATCTACGACGTAGACCTGTTGTTCTTCTTCCCAGAAGCGATTCACGCCGACATGTGGGCCCCTGTAGAGGCGATCACGGTGACAGCCTTGGTAACACTCTTCGGCTACGGTCTGTGGTATGACGCGCGCCGTATGGGCTTTCGGTGAGTTTAATAGTGGTAACTCGTATCCACTCGAATGCGTCGCAGCATCTCCGCGCGGGGGGGAGGCCTAGGCCCGGCAGACGAGGCTTTATAGCCCTAACGTTGGTAGCTGGTGACCTGTACAGATGCAGGACTAGAAGATAATCCTCTGACCGCGAAGGGATAATGCGGAGGGGGCGGAACTTCCCACTCGGGCGGAAAGTGGGGATTGCTGCGGTCATGCCGTGGTAGGGAGCAATGCGCGCGCGCGCGCATCGCGGGCTCCGGGTGACACGCCGATCCCACGAGTGCGACGGTTGGGGCACAGTACTCAACCTTGCAGAAGCCCAGCTGACTGTTGTAAAAGCGGGCGCACCCTCGGGTGAGCTTAGGCAGTACGACGGGTGGCGAACCAAAATGGTTGACGTGGGGTTTGACCGAGGTCATCGGAACTTGGCGCCATGACAACGTAAGTTGGCTGACTGGACTGCGTGCGAGGAGGTCGGTCAACGAGCGGTGGGGCACCTGACTCACTCAACCTCGTCCGCGAGTGCGGGCTAGGACATGGCAGTGAGGACAGGTGGGTGTGGGTGCCACTATCATGCACCCTGAGTCGCAGGGACAGAAAACAGTGCGCGGCCGGCGATGCGCCCTGCGACAAGAGGGAGAGCGCACACTATACGCTATGCGTAGCGGCTCAGTCAGTGGTAATTTATTCCCAATTAGCACGCCCCACACCGCACGGCGCGTTGTCCACGTCATTCCACGTGGGAGTGACAAGACTGACAACGTCTGCGTGCGGCGACTGACCGCGCCAAACGGAACAACTTGGCAGAAAGGGGTTCGGGTGTCAAAACCATGCCGCGCCCGTGGAACTACCACGATAGACCACTTATGCCTCCCAGCAGTGACCCGACGGTTTCGAGAGACCCAGCAAAGTGAAACATCATACTAGCTGGGGCAAAAAAAGTAACAACGAGGCGGTAGGTACTGGTGAGGGACCACCGTGAGCCTATGCGTGAGTCACAGACACGCAGCGACCAAAACGTGCTCGCGAGAGTCACAGGTGCACATCAGAAACTACTGACGGCGGCTCGGATTGAGTACCGACGATTCGATCACACCAGACTAACCAACTTGCCGATTTGCGCGCGTCGGCGACCGCGGTTGCGTTAGTCGGGTGAGCCTGGTCGAACGTCAGCGTCGCAAACTCCACACCCATATGGAGAGAGGGGCGTAAGAAACCGCGCCGACCTGCCCAACTTATGGTAGCTCGCCAGGACGTGCGCGACGGTAACTCAGAGCGGCTGGGGCAAAGCTCGTTCAACACCTGCGTGGGCCCGCGCTTCTTCGAGGCGTCCGCCCACGCAGTCACTGGGGTCCAAGTGGCGCACTGTATGTTAAGAAGGTGCACTGAGCACAGAGAATGTGTGGGTGAGCAACTTCCCAGGGCTGGGGCAGAGAGGGTGCGAACCGATGCTGTCGTAGTCGACGCGTGGTGGGCCGAACGTGCGGTCAACGCGTGGTGGTGGGTCTGGGAGAACCTACGGCAGCGGAGCAGCGCGACTATGTCTGGCAGTACAGGAAGTCTGGGCTCAAATGACTAACGCGACACAGGCCGCACTCCGCCCAATAAAATCCCACCGCCAATCACTATGTCGACCAACCAAACCTCGCACGCGTAGCAACGCCCTACGTTGCGCCGCTGGTGCTCCGCGGTTATTGTTTAAGGACCTAATAACTCGTGCGCACCGTCCGATTATCACGGCCCTCACAACGGCGTATAGCAACGCGGCGCCGGGGTTCACTCGTCTTGGCGAACAACGATTCCGCTCGCCTACCACCCACCTAGCTAACCGCTCACACACGGAGCAACGTGCAGCCAACTACCTTAACACCACACGACCCGCCCTAGCCAACCACACCGTGCGGGTACGTTTGTTACGCACGCCAGCGCGGCTCACTCACACGACGGTCAGCCGTGGCCCGATGGCGCGCAAAAAACTATCTCGGTTACAATACGGATGTTACCGCCGACGCATTCGTGTCAGCTTCGTCGCCCAAGCAACGATCGGCACGGTATGTGATGGGCGGGTACGACCACGCCACCTCTTGCCGACAATTACCTCGTTTTGCCGGCGTACGCGCGGACCGCGATCTGCGCGGCTAACAGCCTTGCGCGCTCTCCAACCGGTGCTTCGTGCTGTTTCAACACCACCTGCGTATAGCTCCGAGCGTGTTCGCTACGCGAGTCTCACGCGGTCTGGTATGATTTTTGTTCGCTTGTAACGAAGTGGTAGTAACATGCCGTGGCATCCTAACTGCGTACACACATACGTGGAAACTCCTCACCCCCTTACGTGAACAATCGAGTCCTACGAATTACGCCCATCCGTCGACGGAGAGATATGGGCTGAGCTCGTACGCCAGTCCCCCGAATACGCAGCGATATACGACCCCACCATACCTACTAGCGACTGAACGCGCCAATTTGTATCCACACCTGTCGACGGTTGACCACGCTGCCTAACCCAACTCTGGTCGGCGGACGTGTTTTGCCAACAACCAGCAGTTTGGCTGGCCTTCGACCACGAACCAACCTATTACGGCAGCTGATACTGCTTAACCGCGTCTCTCTGATACGCAATCCGCATCTGTGCTGTTGCGAGCTTGGTATTTATTGCCTTGCTCCACCTGCCAGGGCCTGACGCCGCCTTATGGCGCCACACGCACCGCGCCTGACTCACGGCGCCGACGGATTTTCTGACGTTTGCTTGAAGGACCTTTAACGAGTATGTGCCGTACCACACGCTCCCCCCGGTAGCGTGATTAGGCATGGCATATGGCTGGAATTGTATTGACCACAACGCGCGCACGTTTCGGGTAGCGTTGCGCCACCTTCACCGAGTTGCAAAGCCGTGACTACCGTCCAGCGCGACTGTCACACGCATCGGAGCCATCGGTTTGCTTTGAGGCATCGACCCCGTCGTTGGGTTGCTCGTAACGATCTTAGCGTTGGCGTGGGCGCTAACGCTACTCTTTGTGCGACCAGACGCGCCAGAGCCCCAAGCTCAAGCGACTGATGTGGCACACCTAATCAAATTACTCGACGCACATACCGCCGCCGCCTTGTCTGAAGGAACTATCCTCACCCCAGACCAGGCGACTCAAATGTGGTTGCATTTCTTAACACAGATTGCTGAGTGACGCTACGCTCGGCATGGGGAAATCGCAGTCTACAGGTACAAATTGCGGTGCATGACGGCTGAGTGCCCCCACTGCGTAAGCCGAAAGGTGCATCGCCGCGTAAGCCGCCTAATGCTCCTCGATCTGTGCCTTCTATTCGTCTCGAACTTGACCACCCACGGCCTAAGCTTTGTCGCCCGCAGCTTTATCACGCGCGTTATCGCTGTCATGTGCGTCAGCATCTTAGCCGTCTGGATCTTCCTCGTTGCATAGCTGCTGCGCGTACTCATATGACCGTCCCACCTAAACCACCAAAATCGTTTGAGGTGTTTCGGCCTGTTAATGGGCACGCTGAGTCAACCCAACAACCGCCTATGCCCACCCATACGCCCGCTGCGCCTAGCGTGGCAACGCGCGCAACCCATTCCGAGTTATCGTCGGGCAGCCTGGCACACCAACCGTGTACGCTACACCTTGAATCCGCTGTACTCGACAGAACTGTGGGGGCAGTCATACCCGCGCTGACGTCTGAGCACGTCGACATTCTCGGCGACGCAGAACGGCCGCTACACACCTGCGCAGAACACATCGTTAGGCGCGGAATCACTGCGTTAGCTTACGCGGCACTGCGCGTAACGCGAGCGACACCGGCTTACTCGGCGTACACCAGCAGCTCTTTAACAACGTGCCGCACGGTTCTGGGACCGCAGAGGTGCGCCCCTCATGCTGCGCCTAACGCCCGCACCTTAGCTCTCTCTTGTTCTGTACTACGACAGCACGCAACGTTGCCAACGCTCTCTGTGCTCACTCCCCGCAGTGCGGTACTTGCTCGTTTATGCGGCACAGCCATGCGTTTGCCGTACCACCTCACCCAGTCAGAGCGGACGTCTCACCGAACTGCAAACTGCACCGACGCGATCAAAGCTCGGTTGTGAGCGGCAGCTAACGCGCGCCAAACATACTTAGGGCAGCAGAAGTCTACCAACTCGACACGACTTCTCAAACGATGGCTCGAACACACACTAAACGGCCCGATCACGCTGTGTGTCCGCAACCACACAGACTTATACGACTCCGCTGCTCACGCATTCGCCGCCGAATCGCTCATAGAGCATTTTGCACAAGCCAGCGCGGAAGCGAGCGCCGCGGACGAGGACCAAAACGACGGGGCCACAGCAGCTTCTGTACGCGCTGATATGCGCTTTTTAGTCGCGATGGTCACGGCCTGTGAGGCGCGCCCTATTGCGCAATTTATTGCCTCAACGTTGTCGCACTCGCCGATTAAAACGCATCGGCGACATATCGACACGGTTCTGCAAGCTCTCGCCTTTATTTGGGAAAGCGGGTTAGCGCCGACCTATGTTCGAGGAATGCGAATTCGCATCGCGGGCAAGGTGGGTGTAACCGGAAATGCGCGAAAACGAGCTGTCCTCCAAACGTTAGGCGTTACCAATTCATCGGACTCCGCGTTAGCCGTGTCGCACCACTTTTGCATCGCCGGAACGGTTACGGGATGCTTGGGGCTGAGTTTACAGTTATTTTTTGTGGACCCCCAGCGCGCAGACCGCGCAACTGCCCACGTCGTAACGCGCTGAACAGAGGCTGACGAGCAGCAGTCAGTAGCGCTCGCCTCCCGTGTCGCCCCGCGTTGGCCTAACCACCCCCCGATCATTTTGCGCAGCAAACGTTTCCGGCGTAACTCACCCCAAACCCCTCCCCAAAAACAAATGCCCCAGCCGCGTTCCACGCCAAATCGGCCAACGAAACACGGCTCGGATCGGCATTCACGCCCACCGCGTAAGGCTTCGCATGCGTGGATTTCCAATTGGTTTAACTTTAACGTGCGCACGTACGGCGTGGGCATGCTTGCGTGCGTCTCGCGCCCGCAGCGCGATTTTTGGGGCTGGAGTCGTTGTCGCCGCGCCGACGATGGCCACCTGGCTCACAAGCATTCGCTGAGCTCTGGGTGCGCGCTCGAACGCGCGCAACAGTCTCACGCATTGTTTTGCGTATGAGGTGGCGAGCGTTGTGCGTGGTGTGGTGACATACGCACCCGCGGTTGTGTACGTCATGACAACAGCCGCAACCTCATATTTTGTGACGACACATGCTCGTAATGTACCTAGCGGTGCTGTGTTGTTTCGCAACCTCCGTTGGTTAGAGCGCGAGGTATCAGAGCAGTTTAGTGTGAGGTTTGACGGACAACGTGACGCGCGATCCTTCGCCCTCATCCCGCTGATTATGTCAGCGCCTGGTCGTCGCGCCTTTCCCACATGTGGGTTTTACGAGGTCTTCTATGCGCCAACGCATGGGCGGCTGTGCTTTCGCCACGTCTCGTTAGCAGCGTAGAGGAGACGAGAGCCCACACCTCGCATTCTTGTCGTATGTCTGCATCTGTCCACCGCCTCCTCACGCCCACATGGCGGATTTTACGCGTTGAGCCTTATTACCACAAAGTCCAGTACGCCAAGGTTCCGAAGGGCGATGTCGCCGCGGCAGTCTTTGGTGTGGTTACTGGAGCGTTTGTGGCGTACATGGCCTTGGCGACAGTTGGGTCCGGGGGGGCGGACATGACTGACCTCACAACGTGCGTGTGGTACGCGTTAGTAATGTGGCAGACTGTTCGTTCTGGTCTGAGCTTAATGCGTGCGCGTGGCCGCGGCGGAGACACTCTCACCACGCCGTGACTGTTGGTGAAGTTCTCAGCGCAGTGTATCGGCCGGCACTCGTCGTTTAAAAGCCACATCGACGCCCTCTTACCTCCGCAGTATGCTCGATTAGCTGCTGTTGAAAAACCTAGGCGGGCGCGCGCTGGGCACCGCACCCGTATGTCACGTACTCGTATGTTCGTTCCGCGTCGCGTACGCCATGCACCCATGCCGATGAAACGACGGCGCCTAACACAATTGCTATCTGGCGACCTTGTTACGAGCCTGCACGCGCGGTGAATGCGTGCAGCAGTGAACGCGGTCCAATTTGTCTCGCTCGGCTCCGGACGTTTACCAGAGCGTTTTGTCCAATTCGTTGTCCAACGCGCGCGCAGCTTCGTGGCTCGCCGCCACAAGCCGCAGCGTGGCCGTTTTTGGGTCAACAGCCAAGTGGGCTTATCGTTGTCGAAAAAATCCGTTAATAGCCGTATGGGAAAGGGGCGGGGTTCGTTCACTGGTCGCCGCGCCCTCATCCGACCGTGAGTGACCTTGGCACGAATCACGCAACCCGCAAAGCCGGCGTTGATGCGGTGATTCGCGCACACTCTAAGCTGTAAAACTGGGTTTGGCGTTGGTGCGGTTGGGGCGTTGGGCGAGCGTGTCGTTGGCTCCCACCGCTTCTCTGTTATCGGCAATGTTCGGGGTGCATGCACACCAACCCGAACACGCTTTGGCGCCCGTTCACGCATACGAGCTCAGGTAACCACTATGCAGGCAAAGAGCGCCAAGCGAGACACGCCTGTCCTGACGACGCATTTGGCCTCATTGTTGGACACACGTTCCCGTAAGCGGCGCATCAAAACTGCGAGGGCGCTGCGCGGCTCCTATTGAAATAAGCGCGTCCGCTTATCCCGACGCATCTATGTTCCAGGGCGCCGTGTTTGTTGAATCAATCGCCGCGCAAAGCGTACTCAGCTCTTGCCTGTCCAAGCGTTTCAACGAATCCGCCGTCGAGCCTTTTGAGGGTGGGGCAGCGTTATTAAGATCCGCAAACGTACGCGCCTATACCGGTTGCTCGCACGAATAAACACGAGGCAAACCAAAACGTACAAGGCTCTGTTACGTCGTTATCTGTGGCTGGCACGTTTCGTGCGTTTTTGTAAGCGCCGACTACGTCGCCACGCACGTCACGCTCGCCGCGGCATGCGGGGTCGTAGCAGACAACAGCGCTTGGCCAACATGCGTCGTCGGCGTCTTCGGCCTCGCGTTCGTTACTTAGCGATTTGACGCCGCCAGGCATACAAGTTAGCACGGAAGAGGCTACGCCGCTTCGTTGCGAGGCGGGCCCGCCTCGCAGCCGAACGTCGCTTAGAGCGGCTTGCGCGCCGCGCAACACGCCAGCGAGAGCTTGCAGCGTCGCGACGGCGGTTACAGCGCGCAGAGCGAAAGCAAGGTAGGCGCGCAACGAGTGTGGTAGTTGTCGTATGCGCTTATCGGCACGCCTAGCAACGTCGGCTACGAATCGCTTACGCCGAACTGGCGCCACCCGTACCGGCGCCCCAGCGCGGTTAACGCACCCCGCTGCGTACGGGAGAACCGCACGGACTACTGATCGCTGAGAGCTCGCCCATGCGCGTGGTGGGGCAGCGTTCGACGGCCGTAATCGCTGACACGCGCGTGAGCATTTTGCTCTCACTGCGACGCTGCAACGACGAGCGACGCCAACCACCGGCATTACGTTTGCCAATGACCAACGTTGGCCAATGGCGCACATGGGCCTTCCCATTACTCGCGCTACGGACAGCCCAACCCACCCCGGGCTTGTTCGTGGCCAAACAATCCGACACGCACGCGTACACCGCTCTTTGGTGTTATTACTACAACTCATCGCAGCGGGCGCGGATCGTTTAACGGCTGTCCGATCGAACGCCATCACCCCATACATCACAGGCTTGTTAGAAGCTCGCGGCACGCCTATGCGCGCCCCACATAGCCTCACACGTCGATTTGAGTTGCGTGGGATGTGACAGCGATGCTGAGCGTTTTCCAACTTCTTAGGGGCGTGCGCCCGCTGAGATTGCGGAGCCGTTGTTATCGGGGACTCAGGCATGGCGAGCATCGCGGACAGCCTCAACTGACCCTTATGAAGGGGCCCACGGGGCCGTTGGCCGTGAATTGCGCGGGCTGCGCAAATGCGATGAGACGCCGAACCTCAACTTGGCGCGGCCATTCTCACTCAATCATTCGGCCCGCGCCCATTTGTATTTGCCAACCCCCATACGTGCATACCGCTCAAACGCGCGATGGCCGAATCGACGGCGATCGTGGTTGGACCCGTTCCGCTATACAGCCTTGCGTGGGACGTAACGTACCCGTTAGTGTGACAAAGCAACACGATGGCGACGACCCTCGCGCTCTTAGCCGCGTGCCTCCCCACGCGGGACTAGTTTTGTACCGACAGCGCGTCGAATGAGTGCCGAATTAGCTATCATCAACGGCCTTTTGTTGTGCGCGATTATCACAGCTGCTGCAAGCCACCGAAGCATTGTCGCTGTCCTAACAGCACTGGAGGTTGCGTGAGTGTTTGCCAGCACAGCCTTGACTATCGGCGCATCGGTTACGGGTGACACAACTTTGTTATTTGTTGCAGTCGTGTGCTTGGTATTATCGGCAGTCGAGTTAGCTACTAGTGTCGTAATTATTGTGCATGTCGCGGTGGCACGCGGCCATGAGTCGGCCACCGCTCACGCACACCAAAGTGAAGTTGGGCGTGACTAAGCCGCGTTGTACCCAGTAATTTGCCGTCAGATGGGTAGCGGCCAATGACGTGCATTCAAGCCAGCCACCGCACCGCAATCTGCCACGCAGCAACGCCGTGCCCGCGAAGCACAACTCTTACGAACGTGCGTGAACCGAACGCGAGCATGGGCGAGCGTTTTCCCGTACATCATCTCAGGCGTCGGCCGGATGGCAAACGGCTTTGTCAACTGAGTCATCTCGACTAACCACCGACGCATCGCGTCTCTTTACTTCGCCTTTGCAGTAATTGCTGGGCTAACTGGTCTCATCTTAGCCACCGTGATCCGTGTGGAGTTGGGTCACCCGGGCCAATCTATTTTGGCAAATAATTCAGAGCGGTATCTAACGATCGCTTCGCTGCATGGTGTGGTCATGGTGTTCTTCGTCGTCATCCCCATCATTTATGGGGGCTTTGGTAACTTTTTACTGCCAACCCAATTGGGCATTCGTGACGTTGCGTTCCCACGCCTGAACAGCTTTATGTTTTGAGTCACACCAGCAGGGTTCGTGATGCTGCTACACATTTTACTTTTTGATAAGTCATACGAGGTTGCGTACTGGTTAAATTACGCTGAGTCACGCTCATTCTTACGACGTCGTTTTAGCGACACATCCGCGGCAACCATCGAGCACCGTACCGGAGCCGATACTGTGGCCGCTACACTCCGTGCTTACGCGGGAGGGCGCTTCGGGGCCACCTTGGAGGCGCCACGCCCGGCCGTTGTTGCAGCGCACGGACCTGCAGCGGTGCGGCGTGACTTCGACGTGGTCACGCGCCCGCACATGCGACCGAGATTCGTTGCCGCCCAGCTGGCCGTCACCAAGCCCGTTATGCCAGGGCCACTTGCGCCAGCACCAGCGTTGGTTCAGTCTATGGACCACGCACTATACCGATTACTCGACTTGGAGCAAAACGCCAACGCTGTGTTCGCGTCTGCGATTACCTTTGCTCGAGCAGTGCAGCGAGGGCTTGACCGACCACGTTTCCGTGGGTTGTTAACCACCTCTACGCCGCGCCTCGAGACTCCGACGCCCAACTTACCAGTTTTGGCGGATGTGCATCTTTCACAGATGCGTGACCTTGATATCCCGAGCCGCGCCGCTCAACTCAACGCACCAGCAGCGACTATGGCCCAATGCGTCGAGGCAGCATCGTCTCTGGCTCACACGCCGACCGCTGCGCAGAAGGCCAAAGCGGCGCCGGCACTGGACGCCCTGATCAGCCACCTTGGAACCCTTGCGCTGCCAAGCCCACGTGCTGGCGAAGTATGGGGTCCTGCGCAATCTAGCAACCCTGGCGTATTTGATCAGGAAATCACGCGTTGCGTCAACCGCGAATTAATTCGCACCGCACTAACCGCTCCGACCACCACTCGTGCCACGTGGCTAACTAACTTCGAGATCGCGTTTGCAACGCAATCCTTTGTGCACCGTGGAGGCACCATGTGCGCACCGATGACGGCACAGGACTTAACTCCGTACACAAACGCGTACTTCCTCCGCGCCGTAACTGCGTGCGCGGCAGACGCCCTCCACTTAGTGGACGCCGCCCCCACTCCTGTCCAACCTAACGTCACGATTGCTCGTTTGTTTGGATACCGACCTATGCTCCTAAGCCGACGCGACGAGGTTACTCCGCTTTCGCTGCGTGACGTAGCGCTGATGGATGCGGTTACTAACGCGTCGACCACTAGCACGTCCCTTCGCTGACTGCGCCTCGTCGGCGCTAACCACTCGTTGTCTCCGCGCGTTTGTCCGGCTCACGGCTGAACCGTGACCGAACACACCGTGGTCGGTCGCTGAGCTGTGTCTCCGAGCACCGTCGCCCACCACGTGTGGGTGGACGTCCCGATGCTTGAGCGTGTTAGCCTGGGCGACTTAGTTGGCGTGCTGCGCGGAATCCGTCTTCGCGCGTATACCCGCCCAGGGTTCGTTGCTCGCCTGGTGTCGGCCGGCTCCCGCCTCAACGCCGCTGAGCACTGCTCCCGAATTCGTACTGCCGAGTTGGCCAACGCAGCCAATGAGGTCGCGGTTAGGAGTGTCGAGCGCCGCCTCCTCGTCTCATCTTTGTTAGACACATTCGAGATCATGGCCGTCCTCAGCGGAAATGCAGCCAGCGCGGGCGTGCTCCCTGTGATGTTACGCGAGTCGTTCGTGCACGATGTGG
>Ga0073914_10000066_pt1 | contig 17848 bp, 15 predicted proteins | sample GWRWT4_30Apr14_FD_71481 | JGI IMG/M metagenome (GOLD analysis project Ga0073914, IMG submission 71481) | Sand microcosm microbial communities from a hyporheic zone in Columbia River, Washington, USA - GW-RW T4_30-Apr-14 | ecosystem: Engineered > Artificial ecosystem > Sand microcosm >... | reverse complement strand
TAGGGCTCCAAGTTTGTGACTCGGCCAGAGCAAGTGCTCAAGATTTCACGTAGCGACGCCATTTTTGGCTGGTTTTTGATCAATTGCTGTTTTGGAAATCTTTTTTCACCAGCCTGTTAGAGAGTAGCGCGTGCCGGGCTACAGGCAACCGAAAGTTTTAAGCAGCGATAAGCGCTTCTTATCCTAGGCGGGCAGCTTTGGCCCATTGCATATGACAAAAGAAAAAGCCCGGACACTTGCGTGACCGGGCTTTTCTTTGTGTGGTGACCCCACGGGGATTTGAACCCCGGTTACCGCCGTGAAAGGGCGATGTCCTAACCGTTAGACGATGGGGCCGGAACCTCTTTTACAGACCAGGCTTGCACCCGGCCTTACAAACTTGGTGGAGCTAAGCGGGATCGAACCGCTGACCTCTACAATGCCATTGTAGCGCTCTCCCAGCTGAGCTATAGCCCCGGGACTTCACGTTCCTTACTGCGAACGAGGCGCGCATTCTATGCACCACTCACCAAGGTGTCAACGGTCGAAACCGCTATCTGTGATTTCCAGGCTTTTTCCCAGTCTTTCCCTTCCTGCTTGGATACACCGCCCAGCACGGCAATGGCCTGGCGCAGGCGCGCACGCGTCATGTCCGGCCCCAGAATACTCATGGCCTCCATCACCGGAGTACTGGATGGCGACCCGGCAATGGCAACAAAAAACGGGAACATGAAATCACGCAGCTTGAAGCCCAAAACCCCGCTGACACGCCCCATCAGAGCCGCAATTTCATCGTGATTCCACTGCCGCAAGGCTTCCAGCTCCCAGAGGGAAATCTGCAGGATACGGCGCACATCGTCGATGGCCAGCTTCTTGTGTACAAAGCTTTCCGGTGTAATGCCAACGGCACCGGTAAAGAAAAACCCGGCCCAGTTGGCAGCATCCGACAAGGTCTGGATACGTGGCTGAATCTGCGCCACCACTTTTGCCAGATAATCAGGATTAACCGCCCACTTCTGGAAGGCCTGCATCAATTCTGGCACAGACAGTTCGCGTAACCACACGCTGTTCAGCCAGGACAGTTTTTCCACATCAAAGATGGGACCACCCAGCGAAACACGGGTGATATCGAAATGGGCAACCATTTCATCCAGCGTGAATTTTTCACGCTCATCCGGCATGGACCAGCCCATGCGGCCAAGATAATTCAGCATGGCGCCTGGCAGGAAACCCATGCGCTCATAGTAAGTAATGCTGGTAGGATTTTTTCGCTTGCTGAGCTTGGACTTGTCCGGGTTACGCAATAAAGGCATATGGCAAAACACCGGCTGCTGCCAGCCAAAATACTGGTAGAGCAGAATGTGTTTGGGTGCCGAGTTGATCCACTCCTCACCGCGGATCACATGGCTGATTTCCATCAGGTGATCATCAACCACATTAGCCAGATGGTAGGTAGGCAGGCCATCGGCTTTCACCAGCACCTGCAGGTCCACCTGCTCCCAGGCAATCTCAATGTCACCGCGCAACATGTCCGGTACGTGGCATACGCCTTCGCGCGGCACCTTCATGCGAATGACGGCAGGCTCACCCGCGGACAAACGCTGCTGCACCTCATGCGGCGCCAGGCTCATGCAGTGGCCGTCATAGCCCAGGGTTGCCTTGGCCGCGGTTTGTTCGGCACGCAGAGCATCGAGGCGCTCCGCTGAGCAAAAACAATGAAAAGCATGTCCTTTGTCGATCAACTCCTGAGCATGCTTTGCATAAATCTCGCCGCGCTCACTCTGACGATAAGGCGCATGCGGGCCACCCACATCCGGGCCCTCTTGCCACTCCAGGCCTATCCACTTCATCGCACTCAGGATCTGGGCTTCGGATTCGGGCGTGGAACGCACCTGGTCAGTATCTTCGATGCGCAAGATGAACTGGCCCCGATGCTGGCGCGCAAAGCAGAGATTGAAGAGAGCAATATAGGCAGTGCCGACATGGGGATCGCCCGTGGGCGACGGTGCAATGCGGGTACGGACTGTAGTCATGGAGGCGATCCGGCTGGAAACAAAAATGAAGCGAATTATACACGGCTGGCCGGCATTTACGGGCCAGCGACAGGGTCACAGTAACCCGCCCATCACGTATTTTGAGGCAATAAAAAGCCCCGCTGATAGCGGGGCTTTTATATTCTGGCGGAGAGAGAGGGATTCGAACCCTCGGTAGGCTTGCACCTACGCCTGATTTCGAGTCAGGTACATTCAACCACTCTGCCACCTCTCCGACGGGGCGCAAAAGATACCGGCTCAGCCCAGCCTTAACAAGAGCAATTACAGCGGAATATCATCCACGGTGTTGGCTGCAGTCTGAATGGCATTGTTGCCCAGGTTTCCCGCCACCGGGATGATGGAAACCACGGCGCCCACAACACGCATTGGCACGGTCACAATCTTGGTCAGGAAACAGCCGCTCAGGGAAGATGCCAGAGCCGCCACAGCCACGAGACGCAGAATATTCTTGTTCATTTTAAGACTCCATGAAGGTGGGCAGACGGAGCGGCAAGCCGCAACCATCGTGAACCGAGTGTGACAGGCTGGAATAGAGCCGGCAATCCGGCCTTAACTAAACTGTATACCGAGTCGCTGCCCCACCTCTTCATAAGCCTCGACCACGTCACCCAGCCCCTGGCGAAAGCGGTCCTTGTCCAGCTTTTTGCGGGTGTCCTTGTCCCAGAGGCGGCAACCATCAGGGGAAAATTCGTCCCCCAGCACGATCTCGCCGTGAAAAACACCGAACTCCAGCTTGAAATCAACCAGCAGCATATTGCCGGTATCAAACAGTGTCTTGAGTACGTCGTTCACCTGAAAAGACAGCGTTTTCATGCGATTGAGCTGCTCATCCGTCGCCCAACCAAAGGAGCGCACGTGATACTCATTGACCATGGGATCGCCAAGCGCATCGTTCTTGAGAAACAGCTCGAAGGTGGGCGGGTTCAGCTCCCGCCCCTCCTCCACACCCAGCCGCCTCACCAGGCTACCGGCCGCAAAATTGCGCACTACGCACTCGACCGGAATCATCTCCAGGCGCTTGACCAGTGACTCGGTGTCCGAAAGCAGCTTTTCATGGTGCACGGGAATGCCGGCTGCACCGAGCTTGTCCATGATGAAGGCATTGAACTTGTTGTTCACCATGCCCTTGCGCTCAAGCTGCTCAATACGCTTGCCGTCAAAGGCAGAAGTATCGTTGCGATAAAGAATGACCACGCGATCAGCATCATCCGTCGTGTAAACGGACTTGGCCTTACCGGTGTAGAGGAGGTCTCGCTTTTCCATTTGTTTCTCCGGCCTCAGGGGGCCAGTGGCTGACAATCGATTCAAACAGGGTGCGGGTCATGGCTTCCGGAGCCAGCGTGTCATCGTCTTTTTGCAAGGCAAGGACATAGGCACTCTGGCTGCGAGTTACCCGTAACTGGTAAATGGTTTTCTTGCCATCAGGATCGGGCAGGTCCAGGTAGTAAAGACCGACGCGCTGATCACGATCATCTATCTTCACATTGCTTGCCCGCAGGGCAATATCCAGCCGATCCCAGATGGGATTGAAGTCGCCGGCAATGTTGAGGACCGGGTAGGCGTTGCCATCCTGTGTGAGAACAGGCTTTTCCGGCGCAACAGGTGTACCGGGCAGCTCAGAGGCACTAGCCGTCTCGGGGGCCAGCTCCAGGGGTTTGGGCTGGGGCGCTACAAACTTCTTGGGCCACTCCGCCTTGGCCTCTGCCCCAGTGGCAGGAATGGGATAGAGCGGCTTGATGGGACGACTGTCCTGACCAGCAGGAAGTGTCAGCGGAGGGAGCTCCTCAGCCGTACGATAGTCACTGGCCCGGTCACGGAAATAGCTGCTACAAGCTGTGAGGCCCATTACAAGGCCAAGCCCCAAAACCACGCAGAAACGGCGACGCAAGGTCATCAGGGCAATACGCCGGCCTGGCGCAAAGCGGCACGCACAGGTGCATGACAAGCCTCGGCCAGCACCGTCAGCGGCAGCCGCGTACCACTGTCGATACGCCCCATTTCATGCAGGGCCCACTTCACGGGGATGGGGTTGGACTCAATAAACAGATCCCTGTGCAGCGCCTCCAGAGGGGCATTCAAGCTACGTGCAGTCTCGGCATCTCCCTTGAGGGCAGCCGCACATACTTTGGCCATGATGCCTGGCGCCACATTGGCAGTAACCGAAATATTGCCCTTGGCACCCAGCAAAATCAGCTCATGGGCAGTAGCGTCATCACCGGAGTAAACCGCCATCTTGCTACCCACAAGAGCAATCAGCTCACGGCCACGATCGAGATTACCGGTGGCATCCTTGATCGCAACAATATTGGGAGTACCGGCCAGGCGCACAACCGTGGCATTCAGCATGTCCACACCGGTACGGCCGGGCACGTTGTAAAGGATTTGCGGGACAGCCACAGCCTCGGCAATCGCCTTGTAGTGCAGGAAAAGGCCTTCCTGAGTCGGCTTGTTGTAATATGGCGTCACCAGCAGGCAGGCATCAGCGCCAATCTCGGCGGCAGCACGCGTGAGCTCTATTGCTTCCGATGTGGAGTTGGCACCGGTACCCGCAATCACAGACAGGCGGCCCGCAGCAATCTTGATCACGGCTTTGATCACGGCCAGATGCTCGTCCACATTCAGTGTGGCCGACTCACCCGTGGTGCCTACGGCGACAATGGCATTCGTGCCTTCGGCAACGTGCCACTCCACCAAGCGCTGCAAGGCATCCCAGTCCACCACGCCATCACGATGCATGGGGGTTACCAGGGCAACGAGACTGCCGCTAATCATGCTGATCTCCGCCGTTTTCAGAAGGCTGACAATGGTAAAGGCCGGCGCTGGCCTTGAACAGGCCACCCACGCCCTCCGCACAAAATCCGCACAAAACAAAAAGCCGGCAACAGCCGGCTTTTTGAGGTTTTAAATATGGAGCGGGAAACGAGACTCGAACTCGCGACCCCGACCTTGGCAAGGTCGTGCTCTACCAACTGAGCTATTCCCGCAAACCACTTTTCTTGAAGACGGCCTTGATAAAGCACCTGCCCGCATAGTGGAGGGCGCATTGTACTGATGAGACATGCCCTGTCAACGCGCTAAAAAAAGAAAACTCATGGTTGCCGCAAATACGGCCAAGCGGCCTTCAAATAGATGCACATCGACCACAAGGTAAGCCCTGCCGCAACAACAAGCAGCACAAACCCCGCCTGATCCAGAACGGGGTGATGCAACAACAAGACCGTGATGGCAGTCATCTGCATGGTTGTTTTGAGCTTGCCGATATATGAAACCGCCACGCTAGCACGCTTGCCAAGCTCTGCCATCCACTCGCGCAAGGCGGAAATCGTGATTTCACGGGATACGATCACAATGGCAGACACGACCACTAGAATGTTGGTGGAGTGCCATTGCACCAAGATGATCAGTGCTGCCGCCACCATGAGTTTGTCAGCCACGGGATCGAGAAAACGGCCAAAAGCCGAGGTCTGGTTCAAGGTACGGGCGAGATAGCCATCAAACCAGTCGGTCAATGCTGCTACCAGAAAAACACCGGCCGCCGTCAGATAGCGCCACTCGAAAGGAAGATCGACAGCAACCGAGCCACCGACAAAAGGAATATAGGCCAATGCCACTAGCACGGGAATGAGGACTATACGCAACAGGGTAAGCGCGTTCGGGATATTCCACACAGAAGAAGCGCTCAATACAGTCTCCAGTAAAAGCTACGAGGCTGTCCTCGCTGCCCGAGACCCCGCTCAATGACTGTGCAGGGCATCGTAGATGGCTTCAGCCAATCTTAAACTAATCCCGGGGGCAGTCGCGATATCCTTGACGCTGGCACGGGCCACTTCCTGCAAGCCGCCAAAGTGCAGGATGAGATCCTTGCGTTTTTTAGGGCCAACACCAGGAATGTCTTCCAATGCTGAGCGATTACGCTGCTTGCCGCGCCGGGCACGGTGCCCTGTAATGGCAAATCGGTGAGCCTCATCACGGATATGCTGGGTCAGATGGGCGCCCGGAGAATCGGCCGGTAGCTGCAAATCGGCACCATCGGCAAAATGCAGGGTCTCAAGACCAGGCTTCCTGCCCTCGCCTTTGGCAATGCCAATCAGTGTTACCCCATCAATGCCCAGCTCGGACAGCACCGATACGGCCTGCGCCAGCTGCCCCTTGCCCCCGTCAATAAAGAGAATATCCGGTAAGCGGGCCTCACCGGTTTTTAAGCGCTGGTAACGCCGCATCAGTGCCTGCTGCATCGCGGCATAGTCATCGCCTGGAGTAATGCCCTCAATATTAAAGAGACGATAATCCTGCTTGCGCGGGCCGTTTCCATCAAACACGACACAGGAAGCAACCGTGGCCTCCCCCATGGTATGGCTGATATCAAAACACTCCATACGTGTAATGGGGGTATCGCGCCCCAATGCCTGCTGAAGGGCAGCGAATCTCGCCCCCAGATTCATGCGGTTTGCAAGGCTGGCTGCCAGCCCTTGCTCTGCATTCATTTTCGCCATTTGCAGCCAGGCTTGGCGGGTTTCGCGCACACGATGCTTAATCTGCACATCGCGACCATGGACGACCCGGATTGCCTCGCGCAATACGTCATCACCAGGCAGCACTTCACTTAAAATGATTTCATCCGGAATGTCCCGACCACTTTCCGTCTGCAAATAAAATGAAGGCAGGAACTCGGACAGAATATCCGCAATTAATGTTTCACCAAACATGTTTGGGTAAAAAGCCTTGCCACCAAGCACCTGCCCCTTCCGTACAAACAATATGTGGACACAAACACCACCGGGCTGAGCAGCAACCCCTATAACATCAGCATGACCCGCATCACGCGTGACAAACTGCTGCTCCTGCACTCGTCGCAGTGTAGCCAGCTGGTCGCGATAGACGACAGCCGCTTCAAAATCAAGTTTTTCCGCGGCACCGCTCATACGTCCAATCAGGTCTGACATTACCTCTTCATTACGACCTTCCAGAAAAAGCACCGTATGCTTCACATCATCAGCATAATCTTCTTGACTGACCAGATTTACGCACGGAGCACGGCAACGCTTTATTTGATATTGCAAGCATGGCCGTTCGCGATTACGAAAAAAACTGTCATCGCACTGCCGGACCTGAAAAAGCTTCTGCATCAGCTGAAGGCTTTCGCGAACGGCCTGAGAACTGGGATAAGGGCCAAAATAACGACCTTTTTCTTTCTTTGTACCTCGATGAAAAGCGAGCCTTGGGTACACATCAGCATCAGAAAGAAACAGGTAGGGATAAGACTTATCATCCCGCAGCAAAATATTGTAGGGAGGCTTAAGCTCCTTGATCAGTGTCTGCTCGAGAAGCAGAGCCTCTGTTTCCGAGGCAGTTATCGTAACCTCAATATGCATAATCCGTTCGACCAGCGCACGGGTTTTGGGGCTTGCAATATTCTTCTGAAAATATGAGTTGACGCGATTTTTCAGGCTGCGCGCCTTACCCACATACAAAACATCACCATCCCGCCCCAGCATGCGGTAAATACCAGGCAACGCAGGCAAAGTCATGAGAATGGCGGAAAGGTGCTCGGCTGGATCAACCGGGGCAGAGGTCATGCAAGAAGTCCGGGGGATGTCAGGCGATATCAGAACTCAGCAGGCCATGACGCACAGCAAGCAGAGTCAGCTCGACATCACTGTCTATGGCCAGTTTTTCGAAGATGCGGTAGCGATAACTGTTCACCGTTTTCGGGCTCAAAAAAAGCCTGTCTGAAATTTCCTGCACTTTCTGGCAGCCCACAATCATCATTGTGATCTGCATTTCCCGCTCAGAGAGCACCTCAAAGGGAGAGCTTTTCTCTTCATCAAGATTCTTGAGCGCCAGTTGCTGGGCAATTTCAGGGCTGATATAGCGCTGACCACTCGCTACCACTCGAATAGCCCGCACCATCTCCTCCAAGGCAGCGCCTTTGGTCAGGTAGCCCGCCGCCCCGGCCTTGAGCAGGCGAGAAGGGAAAGGCTCTTCATCACAGACCGTCACTGCAAGCACCCGAATGCCCGGGTCCTGACGCAACAACTTTCGGGTAGCCTCAAGTCCGCCAATGCCAGGCATCTTGACATCCATCAGCACGACCTGGGGAGAAAGTTCACGGGCCAGGCGCAAGGCATCTTCACCGCTGGCAGCCTCTCCAATCACCTTGATACCGGAGATATCCGCCAGCATGCGGGTAATACCCATGCGCACCAGATCGTGGTCGTCGACCACAAGGACCTTGATCACGCTTTGCTCCTACTTAAGAAGTGCTGTAGCCCGGACATCGAGCGAACTTGGACAGGTTAATACGGGCTGCCGCCCCAGTGAAGTAGGTAGAATTACTGAGAGGCCAGAACCACCACCATCTGTCGCCCCTCCCAGAAGCAATCATAAAAAACAATAAATCTAGTAAAATCATATTGTTATGATTATTTCGCCCTCATGATAGAGCCGAATATCGATTTTGTTAAAAAGCACACAGGAAGCGTTAACAAAGGGTTGGTATACTGCTACCTTGATCACCTTATATTTCAATGGATTGTGTTTGTGTATTGAAGCGCCACAGTAGCTATGGCGCCAGCAAACCGAGACCCCAGCTTATGCGACAGATTCTGAACTACAGTTTGCGTCCCCTGCTCATTGGCCTGATTGCCTTGGGGCTAAGCCTGCCCATGGCTGTTGCGGCTAAAACCACGACAGATGTCCCGGGCAAAAGCAGCATGCAAAAGAAAAAGGCGGAAGCCCGCAAAAGCACTGCCAAAGCGCGCAGCTATGCCAGCCGCAAACAGGCCAGTAAAAAAGTATCCCGCTATGGTAAACGCCGCAGCACTGTTGCCCGTATCAGTGCTGCAGAACAGCAGCGCCTTGCCATTTTAGCCAATTTACCTCACCGCACTGGTCCTACCGAAATATTCCAGAGCTCCAATGCTCAATCTGCCCTGCTGCTTGAATCACGTGCTGCTGTTGTCATGAACGCAGAAACAGGGGAGATGCTGTATAGCAAAAATCCCAGCCGTACGATGCCGATTGCATCGATCACCAAATTGATGACCGCCATGGTAGTGCTTGATGCACGCCTGCCCATGGACGAAAACATTACCATTACTGAAGCCGATGTTGATCATTTACGCCACACCAGCTCACGGCTTGCCGTTGGTACCACCCTACCCCGTAGCGAGATAATGCTGGTTGCCTTGATGGCATCTGAGAATCGCGCTGCCGCAGCACTGGCACGCACCTATCCAGGTGGTACTGCCGCTGCTGTTGCTGCCATGAACCGCAAAGCTCGTGAACTTGGCATGCCTCACACCCAATTCCTTGACAGTACCGGCCTGCATAGCGAAAACAGCGCATCGCCAAGCGACTTGGTACGTATGGTTAAAGCAGCCCGCGCCTATCCTGAAATTCATCAGTACTCAACCACATCGGAATACGTGGTTTATAGCCAAGGTCGCGCCATTCAGTACCGCAACACCAATGCTCTCGTAAAAAATGACACGTGGAACATTGAAGTATCCAAAACCGGTTTCATCAACGAAGCAGGGAAATGCCTTGTCATGCAGGCGCGTATTAACTCTACGCCTGTCGTGATCGTATTGATGGATTCTTCCGGCCGTTATACGCGAATTGGCGATGCCAATCGTGTAAAGAAGTGGCTTGAATCTGCCATGGCCACGCCCGCACAGACCCATTTTCAGCAATAGCGCACTGCGGACAGCCCTGGTAACAATAAAGCAGGGCATTGCCCTGCTTTATTGTTACCACCCCTGATTAACGGAGGGTCTGATACTTGCTGCTTATCGCGCTTGTCTTTGCTGCCCTCGAAAGCATTGTAATCTTCTTCCTTTTACGCAATCGGCGTCGGCGCAAGCAGGCCCTGTACTCTTTGCGCGCCACATTGAGCCTTCTCGAACAGCGTCTCAGCTCCCGCACCGAGTCATGGCGGCAGGCCAGCGACACACTTGAGCAGGCCGAGCAACGCCATCACATCACGACTGCCCTGCTCAACGAAACCAAGGAGTACCTCAACAGTATCATCAACTCGATGCCATCCATCATGATTGGCGTAACACCCAGCGGTCATGTGACACACTGGAATGCTGCTGCGGAACTGGCCACCGGCATACGTGAAAAGCAGGCCCTCGGTTTCCGTCTGCATGAAATTCATCCAGACCTTCCTGTTACTGCCTCCATGATTGACGAGGCCATTGCCAACAGCGAGCCACGTACGCAGGAAAACGTGAAGGTTGAGCATATGAACAGCACACGATACGTGGACATCACGGTCTATCCCTTGCATTCGCTGGAACTGACGGGTGCCGTCATTCGTGTTGATGACGTCACTCTCAGACAAAAGCTCGACAGCATGATGCTGCAGAACGAGAAACTGAAATCGCTGGGGGAGCTGGCCGCCGGGATGGCACATGAAATCAATAACCCCCTCGCCGCCATTCTGCAAAGCCTGCAGAACGTACAACGCCGCTTGAGCCCACAACAGCCAGGCAATCAGGCAGCAGCCACTGCCCTGGGTTTTGACATCAAACTGATGCACAACTATCTGGAGGCGCGCGACATCAACCGTTTCCTGGCCGGAATGGAAAGCGCCGGACATCGCGCGGCCGAAATCGTGCGGCACATGCTGGAGTTCTCGCGCAGCTCAAGCCGGCAGCTGGAGCCTACTGATCTCAACGCGGTTGCGCATGCCAGCGTTGAATTCATGCGCAACGCCATTGAGCTGTCCATGCCAGCGCTACATGCAAAACTGGTTATTGAAGAAAGCTTCGACAGCCGACTCCCCACCCTTCCTGCATCAGGTATTGAACTGCAACAGGTACTGGTTAACCTGCTGAAAAATTCCGCCCAAGCCATTCAGGAAGCCAAACGGGAAGCGCCTTTGATACAGATCAGTACCCGGCACATTCCACCGTATGCGGAGATTCGTGTTGAGGACAACGGCATTGGCATGAACATCAATACCAGCCGGCAAATTTTCGACCCCTTTTTTACCACGAAAACAGTAGGGCAAGGGACAGGGCTTGGACTGTCAATTTCACACTTCATCATTAGCCAGCGTCATCATGGCCGCATTGAGGTCAGCAGCACTCCGGGAGTAGGAACCTCATTCATACTGACCTTGCCGCTGCAACAACCCGGACATGTCACTGAGAGAAATGTTCTCCTATAACCCATACTGCTGGCGAGCCAGCAGGTCCAGCCGCTGACGACGTGCCTTCCAGTCCGGAATATAGCGGGACTGCAACTCATAAAAACGTGCGCTGTGATTAAACTCAACAAGATGGCAGAGCTCGTGCGTGACGACGTAATCGATACACTCCACTGGCATCTTTATCAGATCCAGATTTAGCGTAATAAGGCCATCTTTTGCGCAGCTCCCCCAACGTGCACGCATCTTCCGGATCTTCAAAGCGGGAAAGGGTCGCTGCAAGTCAGGCATAAAGCCGTAGCATGCAGCCAGCCTCAAAGGAAATACACGTTTTGCCTCACGCCGCTGCCACAGCTCGATAATGCCGGATATACCATGCGGATCAGCCATCCGCTCAGCCGTAATGCTCACCTGCAGTTCGCCATCAACAAGACGGGCCTGATTACGACCAGCCATCTCCACGCGCAACAACAAATACTCACCCAGATGCAGAAATTCTTCGCCACTTCTGTAAGCAAAAGGAACCACAACAGGCTGCGCCAGAAAATGGGATCTTTGCGCCACAAGCCAGAGCCAACGCTCCCTCATGAACAGAAAAACATGAGACATGGCCATACGCAAAGGGGCTCGTACCAATACCGATCCATCACGGTTCACATAGAGTGCCAGAGTTTTACGGGCACTTCGGACGAAACGAAAACCCAGGGTTTCGCCATCATCATGTCGGTATTCGCACCACTCTTCAGAGCCTGCTTTCTGCTTAGGCATACTCAGTAACTACCGCCAGAAAATCCTCACCGTAACGCTCAAGCTTGCTTTCTCCAATACCGGCAATATGCCTCATCTCGTGCAAACTGGCCGGACGCGCCTCCAGAATTGCCAGAAGTGTGGTGTCATGAAAAATCACATAAGGGGGGACACCCTGCTCCTGGGCAAGCAATCGTCGCTTGGCCCGCAAAGCCTCCCATAGCACACGATCTTCAGCGGCTATATCCAGCGCCGGTTTGCCGCCGGTTTTGCGCAGCGTTACCGTTTTGCTCTGCTCACGACGCAACATCAGGATTTCTTCGCCACGAAGCAACGGACGACAGCTGTCGTCAAGGCGGAGAGCACCAAAGCCTTCCATATCGGGCAAGAGGAAACCGCGTGCCAGCAACTGTCGGAAAATGGAGCGCCACTCTTTTTCGCTGAGATCAGCCCCCTTGCCAAACACAGCCAAACTGTCATGGCCCTTGGCAACAACACGCTCAGAGCGTTCACCTCGCAGAACCTCAACCAGATATTCGACACCATAGCGGCTGCCTGTTCGATACACGGCAGACAGCGCCAGCCGCGAAGGCTCGGTGGCTTCCCAGGTGGGGGCCGGCTCCACACAGTTATCACAATGCCCGCAAGGCTCAGCCAGATATTCGCCAAAGTGGGTCAATAGCAACTGGCGCCGGCACTGCACGCTCTCGCACAAGGACAAAATGGCATCGACCTTGTTTTTTTCCTCGCGCTTGAACTCTCCGGCTGCCTCCGACTGATCCATCATGGATTTCAGCTTGATGACGTCGGCAATGCCATAAACCATCCAGGCGTTGGCAGCGAGACCGTCACGGCCGGCACGACCGGTTTCCTGATAATAGGACTCGATACTTTTGGGCAAATCCAGATGCGCCACAAAGCGCACATTCGGCTTGTCTATGCCCATGCCAAATGCAATGGTTGCTACCATGACCATGCCCTCTTCACGAAGGAAGCGGGTCTGGTTTTCTTCACGAACATGCCCCGGCAAACCCGCATGATAAGGCAGGGCTTTGATGCCGCGCTGATTCAGACTCTCGGCAGTCTTCTCAACCTTGTTGCGGGACAGGCAATACACGATACCGGCATCACCGGAATGTTCGCGGCGGATAAAAGCCTCAAGCTGATCCAGTGCCTTCTGCTTCTGGGCAATCCGGTAGAAAATATTGGGACGGTCAAAGCTGCTGAGAAAAACCTCTGCCTTTTCCAGGCCGAGACGCACGGCAATATCTGCCCGTGTGCGTGGATCAGCAGTAGCCGTCAGGGCGATGCGGGGAACAGAAGGAAACTGGTTATGCAGAATGGACAAACCGAGATAATCGACACGAAAGTCATGCCCCCAGTGCGAGACACAATGCGCTTCATCAATGGCAAACAGGGCAATCTGTACGCGTGAAAGCTGATCCAGCATGCGCGGCGTCACCAGTCGTTCGGGGGCGATATACAGAAGATCGAGCCGACCATCCAGCAATTGCGATTCAATCGCCTGGGTCTGCTGCCAGTCCAGTGTTGAACTGAGATAGGCCGCACGCACGCCTGATTGCACCAATGCCGCCACCTGATTCTGCATCAAGGCAATCAATGGAGAAATCACCACAGCGGTGCCAGGACGAACCAGGGCAGGAATCTGGAAGCAAAGGGATTTGCCGCCGCCAGTAGGCATCAAGACCAGCGCATCGTTACCCGCTATGACCGTATCAACAATAGCCTCTTGCGGCCCACGAAAAGACTCGTAACCAAAAACGCTTTGCAGAATGTCGCGGGCGGGGGATTGGGTCACCGAAGTGCTTGAAAATGAAGTGGTCATGGCTGGCGATTATGGGGGATGGTCCACAGGCTGTCAGCCTGCATAACCGGGCCATGGACAGGATAACGTCCGGACCTTTCGGCCCGGCAAGGCCGGCATTATCCATATTCCAGTTCAGCCATGATGGCAGGTCGACTACAATCGCCGGACTCAGGAGCCTATTCATGCACGAACTTCACGCACTCCCCGCCGAGACTCGCCAGTTACTCGAAGACTTTCTTGATGGTGATAGCAATACCGAGGGTCTCGATTCGATTGCCACCCATGGCTTTCTGACCGCCCTCACCGTGGGGCCTGATGTGCCCTCGCTGGCGGTATGGCTTCCGGCACTTTTTGACAACCAGCCCATTTCGGCCGATGCCGCACTGGCTGCGCAAATCCAGAATGCCCTCGAAGGCTGGCAAAAAGAAATCCACGCCACACTCTATCACGGGCAACCACTTGCCCTGCCGTGCACCCTTGCTCTCAAGGCCACGGAATCCACCGAGCTCAATGACTGGTGCATGGGCTTCATGGAAGGCATGTTCCTGAAAGAGGCAAGCTGGTACAGCGATGATGAAGACCTGATCGCGGACCTCACCCTTCCCATGATGGTGCTTTCTGACCTTATTGATGACCCGGACCTGCAGCATCTGCGCCGCGACCCAAAACTCTCGCGGGATCTTGCCCAGCAGATCCCCGATGTGCTGACTGAAATCTATCTGCACTTTCACGCCCCAAAGACCGTCTGATCAGACCATTACCCGTATGCAGCCCAGCTCTTTGCCGGGCTGCATACGGCATCTCATGCCTGACTGTTTTCCTTGACCGGTGCAGGCCCTGCGGCCTCGCCAAGGGCAAACCAGTCCAGATGTCGCGTCAGGATCATGATCAGGGCCAGCATGCCGAACAACAGCAGAGCTCCCATCAGCAAGGCGTAATCCTCTGACTGCAGCAAGCCGTAGAGAGCCCCGAACATCAGGGCAATCAGTCCGGCAAAGCCCATGCCCCGCAGCACACTGCGCAAAACATAAGACACATAAAACCACAGCAAGGCCGTGCAACCCGCAGCGGCAATGGCATAAGCCATGGCAAAAACCACATGCTCGGCAAGTGCCACCAGCAGCAGGAAAAAGAGCGTGAGCGAAAAACCCACCAGCGAATATTGCACGGGGTGAATCTTCAGTCCCTTCAGCAACTCGTAAAGGAAGAAGGCACCAAACGCCATGATCACAAAAAGAAAACCGTATTTCAGTCCACGCTCTGATTGCAGGTAAACATCCACCGGATCAATCAGCCTGACTCCCATCGAATTAAGCATCAATGTCGAACAGCTACCACTGTTGCTCAGGCAATCTGCAAACTGCTTTTCAATATTGGTGGCAAGAAATGTTGTGCGCCAGCGCGCATGAAAACCGTCCTTGTTGATGTCCTGACTGTCCGGCAAATAGCGTCCCTGAAAGGAAGGGTGTGGCCAGTTGCTGTGCATGGCAACCAGGGTATCCCGGCCAACCGGCAGAAAATCGATGCGTTCCATGCCTTTCAGGTCAAGGCCGATGCTGGCTTCAAAATGTCCGTCGGGGCCGATGCTGACCGGGGCGTGCACCCCACTCTCCAGCAGCGGCAACCCGGTGTCTGCCGCAAACGTCAGTGCCTTGTCGTTCATTTTTCCACGCGGCATCTCGCTGATGCCACGCACATCACTGACGCCCAGTGCAAGATACGGCTGCCCCCACTCCACACCGTCACCTGCCGGTGCGGCATTCCTGGCGGTATTGAAAGCGGCATTTATTTTCAGGCTGTTCTGGTAAAGCTGAGCCTTGTAAATGCCCCGGTATCGCGGGGTATTGACCACACCACTGTCTATGTTCAGGGTATCAGGCAACCAGACATGTGTTCGCCACTCCCAGAAGGTCTTCAAGGCCATTTTGCCATCGCCGTCCTTGACCTCTCTCGTCACCATCTGGCGATAAGGCAGCACCAGCACCGGGCCCGCCAGGCGCTGGGCGCCCGCCATACTGTTGGCAATATCGGCTTTTACACTTTCGCGCGCGGCAGAACGCTCCCACACGGCAACACCCGTCATGCGCAACGGGATACACAGCAGCAGGGTGAGACCGGCGATCATCAAAAGTTTTCGCCACAAGGGGTTTTTCATCAGGCACTCTCCGTCCGTTTCAAGATGAAGGGAGTGTGTGGCGGGTATATGCGGATCACGTGAGCCGAATGTGAATTCGGCGTGAAGCCATGCAGAAAAATATCAGGAACGTGGCAGCCTGAGCATGGCGAGAACGCCTCCCTGCTCGTGATTTTCCAATGTTACATGCCCCCCGTGGAGCTTCATGACCTCGTTTGTCAAAGGCAAGCCGAGGCCGGAGCTTCGCGACCCGCCATGAGGGCGGGGCAATGAATAAAAGCGGTCAAAAACATGTGGCATGGCGTAATCGGGAATGCCGTTGCCATGGTCCCGCAACTGAAACACAACAGAATCAGCAGTGCAGTGAATATCGCACTCCAGCATGGAGCCTGATGGCGCAAAGGCCAGCGCATTATCCAGAAGGTTGCCAAGCGCAAGACGCAATAGGAAACGGTCTCCTGATACGACAGCCGCCCCGGCAAGCTTTTGTGTCAGCGTAATACCCTTTTGCTGCAGGCGCGATACAGCCTCGTCACACAGCTCTCGCCACACCAGCACGAGATCAACCTGAAGTGGCTGCTCCAGGGTTTGTCGCTGCTCCAGCCGAACCAGATGCAGCAACCGCTCAATCAGCTCCTGTGCCCGCTGGTTTTGCTGCCCGATATTGCCGAGAAATCGCTCGCGCACATCAGCCGGCAGGTCCCTGTCCTGCAAAAGCTCGGCAGCCGCACCAATGGCGGCCAGCGGACTTTTCATTTCATGCGTGAGAGCCTGCACATAGTTTTCGATATAGCGCTTGCCATCAAGCTCACTGCGCATGTGCTCCATGGCAGTCGCCAGCCTGTCCAGCTCCCCACTCCCCGTATCGGGCACCTGTCGACGCTCACCGCTGGCTACTGCATCTGCATAAACCACCAGACGGTCAATGCCGCGTGCCAGCCACCACGCGAGGACCAGACCCAGCAACAAGGCAGCCAACAGGATCAGCAAAGCCTGACGCGAGAGGGCTTGCTCTGCCAACACGAGAAAAGGCTGCAGGCTCTGTACCGGCTTGTAGACCGTCAGCACGCCATTGATACGCCCGCTCTCGTCATGCAGCGGTGCCCCTACATACATCACGGAACTGAGCTTGTCGGCAGGATCAGCCCGGCTGCTGCGCGCACCATAACGACCACTCAAGGTGAGATAGACATCATTCCAGCGCGAATAGTCCTGCCCCAGATGCAGGCCGGTGGAATCAAAAATGACCCGGCCATGAACATCCGTTACGTAAATGCCAATATTGCTGGCATGGCGCTCATGGCCCCATATTTTCGCTCGCAACTGCTGCTTCGGCAGCGCCTCAAAGGCCTGCGCCAGATGCCCGTCCGCCAGATGTCCCTCGCGATAATCCTGCTCTGCTAACAACGCAAAAGTCACCGCTGCATCCACCAGCACATCTTCGGTTGCCTGTTGCAGGGCCGGCTTCAATTGTTGGCGGAAACTGCCGTACAGCTGCCAGGCAGCAAGCCCGGCCACAAGCGCAATCACGATGAAGACACGCAGGCGCAACTTCATGATTGCCAGCTGTAGCCAAGGCCGCGATGCGTCTGGATGGGATCGAGATCAGGTGCTAAGGCGTGAATCTTTCCACGCAGGGACTTGATGTGGGTGTCGACGGTGCGCTCCTGGCTCACCTCGTGTGACCACACCAGTGACATCAGCTGGGCACGCGAATACACACGCTCCGGCGCACGCATGAAAACCGTGAGCAACAGGTATTCATAGCGCGTCAGCGCCAGCGCGGTACCACGGCAAAGCACGCGGGCCCGCTCCTCGTCCAGCACGATAGCTTGTGTGGATGGCATTGATGCGGAGGATGCAGGCTGGGTTCGTTTCAGGATGGCGGCCACTCTGGCCAGTACTTCGCGCGGGCTGAAGGGCTTGCCAACATAATCATCGGCTCCCAG
>Ga0073914_10000065_pt1 | contig 17852 bp, 19 predicted proteins | sample GWRWT4_30Apr14_FD_71481 | JGI IMG/M metagenome (GOLD analysis project Ga0073914, IMG submission 71481) | Sand microcosm microbial communities from a hyporheic zone in Columbia River, Washington, USA - GW-RW T4_30-Apr-14 | ecosystem: Engineered > Artificial ecosystem > Sand microcosm >... | reverse complement strand
ACAGGTACTGGAGGCATTGGGGTTTTTGACACTGAACTGGGAGCCCTGCAGGCCCTCTGTATAGTCGACCTCGGAGCCCATCAGGTACTGGATGCTCATGGAGTCCACGACCATGGTCACATCGCCATTGATGAACTCCGAGTCTCCTTCATTCACCTGTTCGTCAAAGGTGAAGCCATAAGAGAAACCGGAACAGCCCCCCCCCGTGATGTAGACACGCAGCTTGAGCTCCGGGTTGTCTTCGCCTTCACGCAGCTTGCGGACTTTGGCCGCTGCACTGTCGGAGAGGATCATGGCCTGGGCCAGGTCGTTCATGGCATTACCTGCAGATACAACAAGATAGTGGGGCAGATTATCCTAAAGCCCGACTAAAGTAGTCAACCATTTGCTGTTTCGGCAGGCTTGACCCCTGCTTCTACGGCCGCTAGCGCCTGCGGCTTGTGCTCAATCAGCTGAATCTGGGGCTTGTCGCTGTGAAGAAGGCTGCCGTTCACCTGAGCCCCCAGCATCATTTCCATGCTCTTGTAGTAAACATTGCCGTTTACGACCGCCTTGCCGGCCAGCTCGATGTGTTCACCAGCGTAGACGTTCCCCTTGATCACGCCGTTGATGACGATATGCGGGACATGGATTTCCCCGATCACCTCGCCATGCACGTGCAGGCAGCCATCCTCTGACACAATATTCCCCGTTACCGTGCCTTCAACATGCAGGCCGCCGGCAAACTTGATATCCCCCAGCACCTCGGTATTACGGGCTACAAAGCTGTGATCCTTGTAGCTGTTACCCTTGTAGCTGCTGCCAGCCGGTTTCTTTTTGCCCAACATGATGCGCACCTCGAATATGACGGAGAAATACAGACGGCACTCTAGTTTTGTACTTCCCAACGGAAACTTTTCTGCACCGGCGCCCCCTTGCCGGGCTTGAGTGCAATATCGACACGCTCGGGGCGAAACCCCGCTGGCAATTGCCATTCGCCGGTCAGACTCTGGAAATACTGGAAACCAAAACGGTTATCGCCCACGGGCAGTACAACACTTTGGCCACCACCAATGATTCTGGCCTCAACCGTACCGGCAACCTCCACGGCACTGTTGCTAGCCTGTGTCAGGAGCAGGCGATAGGTGACTCGCCCTGAAGTATTGGCGAGACGCAAGTCCAGCCGGTCAACACTCAAACCAGCCGCTGTTGCACCACGCGGGGACAACAATTTCTTGTACAAGGCCACCTGATCTTCCAGCGTGGCAATATTCTCCAGCAAATTCATGTTTTCCTGGCGCAGCTTTTCTGTGGCTGCCAGCACAATTTCACGATCATGGTGCGCCACAGCCGCCTCATCGCGAATGGATTGTGATTGCTCGGCATACATGCGCACGGTTTGCCGCAAACGCTGCACCTCGTCTGGAGTGGCACCCACCACGCTGCTGCTGTAGCGCGAGCCGGCATACAAGCCGCCCAGCGCCGCCGCAATGATCAGAATCACGCCGCCAATGCCAAGCGACAAATTGCGGAAGGGGCGATAAGGCACCAGCACCAGTTTCTGCAGCTGCTCTCGCTCACGCCGAAACACGCATCACCTCAGGGTAGCAACGCGATTTGCGTCAGGCCTGCCGTTTCCGGCAGCCCGAACATGATGTTCATGTTTTGCACCGCCTGGCCGGCCGCACCCTTCACGAGATTGTCAATCACGGACAACACCACAACCGTATCTGCCCCCTGAGGGCGATATACGGCAATGCGACAGGTATTAGCACCTTTTACAGAGCGGGTTTCCGGCAGGGAGCCTGCTGGCATTACGTCAACAAAGGGTTCATTGGCGAATGTTTCTTCATAGAGCTTTTGCAAATCGCCCGCATCTTTTGTCAGACGCGCATAAAGCGTTGCATGAATGCCGCGAATCATGGGCAGCAAATGCGGCACAAAAGTCAGTCCGACTTTTTCAGAGGTCATCAAGGCAAGGCCTTGCGAAATTTCCGGCTGATGCCGATGCCCGGAAACACCATAGGCACGAAAGGATTCCGCCGCTTCCGAAAAAAGTGAATGCACCTCTGCCTTGCGACCAGCGCCCGACACGCCGGACTTGGCATCTGCCACCAGATGCCCTGTGTCCACCAAGCCTGCCTTCAGCAGCGGCAAGAAACCGAGCTGAACGGCGGTAGGGTAGCAACCAGGATTGCCCACCACGCGGGCCGTCTTGATGGCCTCGCGATTCACTTCCGGCAAACCGTAAACGGACTCGGCCAGGATGGCGGGCGCGCCATGCGGCATGCCGTACCATTTTTCAAAAACCGTCGTATCCGTCAGACGAAAATCGGCAGCAAGATCAATAATCCTCACACCCCGACCCAGCAACTCCTGCGCCTGTTTCATGGCTACGCCATGCGGTGTTGCAAAAAACACCACATCACAGGCCCCCAGCACATCAAGCGAGGGCTCGCTGAACGCCAGATCCACATGGCCGCGCAAATTGGGAAACATCCTGGCCACCGGCATGCCGGCCTCGGTACGCGAGGTAATGGCCGTCAGCTCGACGCCGGGATGTTGCGCCAGCAGCCTGAGCAGCTCGACGCCTGTGTAGCCGGTACCACCGACGATGCCTACCTTGAGCACATGATCACCTGTCTGGAGGAAAAGGAGAGAAACCAGAGCGAGGCCGGATTATCAGCCAAGGCCGGCGCCCGGGGCAATTCACAAAGTTAGGTAGCAATGTAACGCAAGGGTTTGGCAGACTTGCGAAATCTTACCTATTTTGTGAGCACAACCTCATGCTCTGGCTCAAGGCTTTGCACCTGATTGCGTTGGTGTGCTGGTTTGCCGGCCTGTTCTACCTGCCTCGCCTCTTCGTCTACCACGCCCAGACCGAAGACCAGGCCGGCCACGAACGCTTCAAGATCATGGAGCGCAAGCTCTATCGCGGCATCATGTGGCCATCGCTCATCCTGACCGCTGTTTTTGGTGCCGCAATGCTGGCACTGAACCCCGACTATTACCGGACCCAGGGCTGGATGCATGCCAAACTGGCGCTGGTCGTGCTGCTCATCGTCTACCACTGCCTCTGCGGTCACTACCTCAAGGCCTTCCAGCAGGATCGCAACCGCAAAAGCCATGTCTTTTTCCGGGTCTTCAACGAGCTGCCCGTGCTGGCACTGATCGCCATCGTCATCCTGGTGGTGGTGAAACCCTTTTAATGAAGGCCAACCCGTAATGCGCCCTGTTGTTCTCTGTTTTTCCGGCCTCGACCCCTCCGGTGGGGCCGGCCTGCAAGCCGATATTGAAGCCATCGCCGCACTGGGCGGGCATGCTGCCGTGGTCTGTACGGCACTGACGGTTCAGGATTCGCAGCGGGTTTACGGTTTTGAGGCCGTGCCGGCCTCGCTGATCCGTCAGCAGGCCGAGGCCGTTCTGGCCGACCTGCCGGTGGGGGCCATCAAGCTGGGCATGCTTGGCTCCGGCGCCATCACGGCCGTCATTGGCGAACTGCTCAGGGCACATCCGGATATCCCGGTCGTGCTGGACCCGGTATTGGCGGCCAACTCCGGCGGCAGTCTGGCCGATGATGATCTTGCCCAGGGCCTGCTCCAGCTGTTTCCCCTGACCACGGTCATTACGCCCAACTCGGTCGAGGCGCGCCGCCTTGCCCAAACCGAGGTGCTGCAGGCCGCCATAAACGTCATGCATGCACAGGGCGCCGGCAACATCCTGCTCAAGGGCGGTCACGAACCCGGCGAACTCATTGTTAACCAGCTCTATGGCCACAACGGGCTTGTCCGCGAAAGCCGGACACCCCGTCTGCCCGGTGAGTTTCACGGCTCTGGCTGCACGCTGGCAGCGGCCATTGCGACTGGCCTGGCCGCTGGAAAAAACCTGCCGGAAGCCGTCGCCAGGGCCGAAGCCTTTGTGGCACTGGCCCTGCAAAACGCCGATCGCCCGCGATCCGACGGCCAGTTCCTGCCACGGCGCATCACCTGATGGAAAACCGTCGCGGACTCTATGCCATTACTGACAGCACGCTCGGCCCGCGCTTGCTGCCCGCTGTTCGCGCGGCACTGGAAGGCGGCATCGTGTTGCTGCAGTACCGCGACAAATCCGCAGACCCTGTGCGCCGCGAAGACGAAGCTCATGCGCTGCTGGCGCTGTGCAGGGAATTTGCCTGTCCTTTCCTGATCAATGATGACATTGCGCTTGCCCTGAAAACCGGCGCAGATGGCGTGCATCTCGGCCGGAGTGACGGCGAGTTGCACAGTGCCCGGGAAGTCCTGGGCACTGGCGCCATCATCGGTGCCACCTGCCACGACTCGCTGGAGTTTGCCGCCAAAGCCGCCGCTGCAGGTGCCAGCTATCTTGCGTTCGGCGCCATATATGCTTCCCGCACCAAGCCGGGGGCCGGCACTGCAAGCCTCGACACACTGGCCGCTGCAAAACGATTCAAGCTACCCGTGGTAGCGATAGGCGGCATTAGTGCCGATAATGCGGCGCCGGTGATTGCCGCTGGCGCCGACTGCCTGGCGGTCATCAGCGACCTCTGGCGTGCGCCCGACATCACTGCGCGTGTCCGCGAATTTTCCCGTCTGTTTTAATTTTCCTTGCCGAGTAAGACATGAGCCGATCCGACGATCTTTTTGCCGCCGCCTGCCGCCACATTCCCGGCGGCGTGAATTCACCCGTGCGGGCTTTTCGCGGTGTCGGTGGTACGCCGGTATTTTTCGCGCGCGCCAAGGGCGCCTACCTCTTTGATGCCGACAACAGGAAATACATCGACTATGTCGGCTCTTGGGGCCCAGCCATTCTTGGCCATGCACACGACGACGTGATTCGCGAAGTGCAGGAAGCCGCCGTCAACGGACTGACGTTTGGTGCGCCTACCGAACTGGAAATCCGCATGGCGGATAAAGTGTGCGAACTGCTGCCCTCCATGGACATGGTGCGCATGGTCAGTTCCGGCACCGAGGCCACCATGAGCGCCATCCGTCTCGCACGTGGCTATACCGGCCGCGACCTGCTGGTGAAATTTGAAGGCTGCTATCACGGTCATGCCGATGCGCTGCTGGTGAAAGCCGGCTCCGGCGCACTCACGCTGGGCGTGCCCAGCTCTGCCGGTGTTCCTGCCGATGTTGCCAAACACACCATCACGCTGGAATTCAATAATCTCGATGCCACCACTGAATTCTTCCGTACGCGTGGCGAGGAAGTGGCCTGCATCATTGTTGAACCCGTCGCCGGCAACATGAACTGCATTCCGCCCGCCCCCGGTTTTCTCGACGGCCTGCGCACACTCTGCGACCACTACGGCGCCGTGCTGATTTTCGATGAAGTGATGACAGGATTTCGCGTCGCCCTTGGTGGCGCGCAGGCGCATTACGGTGTCACCCCCGATCTCACCACGCTGGGCAAGGTTATCGGCGGCGGCATGCCGGTCGGCGCCTTCGGCGGGAAACGCGCCATCATGGAAAAGATCGCCCCACTCGGCCCGGTCTACCAGGCCGGCACGCTCTCCGGCAATCCCATCGCCATGCGCGCCGGGCTGAAAACCCTGGAACTGATTTCCGCTCCCGGTTTTTTTGCCGACCTCACGAAGAAAACCGCTGCACTTTGCGCAGCACTGGAAACAGCAGCCCGGGAAAATGACGTGGCTCTCAGCACCAACCAGGTGGGCGGCATGTTCGGCATTTTCTTTACGGACAGGAGAGTCGGCAGTTATGCCGATGCCCTTGCCTGCGACACAGAAGCGTTCAAACACTTCTTCCATGCCATGCTGGCCGAAGGCGTTTATCTTGCTCCTTCCGCCTTTGAAGCCGGATTCGTGTCGGCTGCACACAGTGCCAATGACATTGCAGGGACTGCCGCTGCCGCCACACGCGCCCTGAAGCGCTAAAGACGACAGGGCAGCCAGGGATTCTCATGCAGAAGCGGCGCCTCACCCTGCTCACCGCACTGACCTGCTCGGTGCTGCTGCATATTGTGTTTGTGGCCGGCGGCGAAATTGCGCTGCCCGATTTTTATACACCACCGGATGAGGTACTGGAACGGAAGAAAGCCACTCACATCCAGCGCGTGCAAATCGTGTCAACGCCTGTCGTCGCACCGGCCACGGCGGGCGGCATCCGTTTTGTCAGCTCAGGCAAGATCGCACCCTCTCCGAAAAAACCGGCACCGAAGAAAAAGCCTGTCGAGAACAAGGCTGCCCCTTCCGAGCCGCCATCTGAACTCGCCACTGAAGAAACCGCCAGCAACGACAACACAACGCCGGCCGAAAGCCTTGCCGAAACACCAACGCCCACGCCAGCCCCTCCTGAACCGGCACCGGCCTTTCCGATACAGATCAACGCCGTGCTGGATGCGCGCTACAACGGCATTCCTTTTACCATTCGGCAAAGCTGGGCCATGGAGGGCTTTCGCTATGCCATTGACCTGAATGCAAAACGCTTCGGCTTTCACATCCAGCTCAGCAGCGAAGGCAGCATCAATCCGCAGGGTGGCCTGAGCCCCGAGCACTACCGACTGTCGGTGAACAACAAGCTGCGCACGATGGCCGATTATGCGCGCGGCGAAATCCGTTATGGAAAACCCTCAGCCCTCAAGACAGCCGCACTGCCGGTGGTGCCGCAAGATACCGCAAGCCTGCCTTTTCATGTCGCCGTCACGTTCAACGGGCAACCCCAGAGCATTTTCGTCACCACCGGCAACAGCGTTTATCAGGTACGCCTGTTTGTGGATGCTGAAGAAAAGCTGAAGCTGCCCACCGGCACGATTCGTACTCTGCACCTGCTCGGTGAGCGCTTTGACCCCAAGCTGGGACAAATGGTGACGGGTTATGAAGTCTGGCTGGCACCAGACCTTCTGAATTATCCGGTCAAGTTCATCGGCCACACCAGCAATGGTGATCGCTTTGAATACCGCGTGAAGGAGCTCGTTCTGGAGGGCAAGCGGGTACTCGGTGAAAAAAGTGATGACAGCGAAGAGCCCGCAGACGATGCTACCCCCGACTGGATACAAAAACGTGCGGCATCAGAAGGCTTGAACAATCCCTGACAGCCCTTTTCAATAGCACCAACTACAATAATCAGTCCCGTTGAGGGCTGTTCCACCAGGGGGCAGGATGGTCGCGTACCGCCAGCCAAATTTGCGCCGGCAAACCTATCGCCATGACCTGGCGTACGTTGATGCCATTCCCGCACTGCCCTTGAGTGCCCTCTTCTCGGCCTCGCGTGATCCGCTCCTGCTGGTCGATGCAGGACAGGTCATACGGGCATTAAATCCCGCCGCCTGTGCCCTTCTCGGCTTTAACGCTGAAAAAGTCAGGGGCAGGCCATGGCGCCGCATTTTTCAGCTGGAGCGGGAGCTGGCACAGGGCTGGCGCCGCAACCCCATCGTACAAAGCCTGCATACCCGCCGCCCGCAAACCCTGGCCAAGGACACCGTGCTGGTGTGTGGTGAGCGTCGCGTCCCCCTCACGGGGCAGGTACTGCCGGTTTCAGTGGGACAAAAAGCCATGGCACTGCTTTATCTCAACGTGTCGCTTGAGGCCTCCGAAGCACACAGCCTCAGTCGCCGCAATGAACACGAACTGTTGCTGCAACACATGTCTCGCCTGAACACGGTCAGTGAGCTGGCCACCGGCATTGCGCACGAAATCAATCAGCCCCTTTCCGCCATCATGAGCTTCAACCAGGCTGCACTGCGTTTGCTGGCAGAAGACGAGCCGGATGTAGATCGCGTTTCAGAAGCACTGGCAGAGGCCGTGAACCAGACACGACGGGCCGCCGACATTCTTGATCGCTTGCGTGCGTTTGTGAGCCGGCAGGACATGCAGTTCAAGCCGGTAGCCATCAATCAGGTCGTGATCAATGCCATCACGCTGCTCAGCAGCAAGCTGGCGGAAAATTCAGTGCGGGTCAGCCTGCGCACCGAGCCCTGTCCTCCCGTGCACGCGGATGCACTGCAACTGGAGCAGGTCATGGTGAACCTGGTGCGTAATGCGGTCGAGGCCATGCAAGACCTGCCGGACACCGCGCGCAGCCTGCAGATTGCCACACACACCCTGGCAGGCCAGGTGCATGTTGAGGTCACCGATTCCGGCCCGGGCCTCACTGTCAGTGCCAGCCGGCAATTGTTCACGCGCTTTTTTACCACCAAGGCAGATGGCATGGGGCTGGGTCTCAGCATCAGCCGCACCATCCTCGAAGCAGCCGGTGGCGAACTCAGCGCCGGCAATTCTCCTGCCGGTGGAGCCTGCTTCCGTATTGCCCTGCCCGTCTGCATCACCGAGGAGGTTCGCCGTGGACAACCGACTGTATGAACCCACCGTGTTTCTGGTTGACGATGATGATGCGGTGCGCAGCTCACTGCAGCTACTGATCACGACTTATGGCCTGCATGTACAAAGTCTGGCCAGTGCAGAAGCCTTTCTGGATGCCTGGCACCCGGAAGCCGTGGGTTGTCTGGTGCTGGACATTCGCATGGCGGGCATTTCCGGCCTCACGCTGCAGGACCTGCTGAAAGAACGTCGCATTTCCATTCCCATTGTTTTCATTACCGGTCACGGAGATATCAGCGCATGCCGCCGTGCCTTTCAGGGTGGCGCGGTGGATTTCCTCACCAAGCCGGTCGACGAACTGGCCCTGATGAACAGCATCCGTATCGGCATCAGCCAGGACATAAAGCGCCATAGCAGCCAGACCGAAATCGCCAACCTGCGCGATCGTTTAGCCAATCTTTCAGAGCGTGAGCGTGAGGTGCTGGAGCTCATGCTGGAAGGGCTACCCAACAAACTGATTGCGCGCCGCATTGATCTTTCAACGCGCACGGTGGAGTCCCACCGCGCGCGCATCTTCATCAAGCTGGAAGCAGACTCGCTGGCACAACTGGTGCGCCGCGTGGTGAAGCTGGAAAGCGACCCGGTGGCCGACAGCAAGCACTGACGGCCACCGTCACGGATCACACACCGTGAATGAGTGAGTGCAGCTAGCGCACCACCACCAGACCTATACCGATGCGCGAAGGTTGTTTGACGTTGTAATCCAGAATGGTCTCGCCGTAGCCATTGAAATACTGAACGTTGAGATAACCGTTGAGATTGCGCAGGAATCCGCGAAAAGGATAACTCACATCCAGTTGCGTACTGCCGTAATTATCCTTCATGCCCTTGCGCAGCATCAGCGCATACTCCCAAGTATCGTCTTTCTTCAGCTTGATCAGGAAATCGCCGTAGCCACGGTAATCAGCAATGTCGGGATTATCCGACTTGTCGATATAGGTATACAGCTTGGGTGAAAAACTCCAGACATAGCCACGCTTGCTGGTGGTAAAGGTAAACGTCGGGCGCACATAGGCAATATTGATGCTGCGCGAATCAGTGCCTTCCTTGCCATTGGACTCATGCCCTATGCCGGCACGCATGCTGGCCAGGGTTTGCACGGAAGGAAACACCGAAAAGTCGGGATGATCCCAGAACATCTCCGGACGATAGGCTGAATCGCGAAACGGTTTTGAGTCTGCCTCAAGATCCCACAGCGAAGTCTGGCTGTAGGCAAAATAAATGCGCTCCCACCATGCCGGCTTTTTCTCTTCCCCCGGATTGAACAAACGGTATTTCAGGCTGATCTGGAATTTTCCACCGTAATCGCCTTCGCCCTGCCAGTTATCTGCAAACAGAAAGTAGATCGGCTCGTGTGCACTGATGCCGCGATCCGCCTCCGGTGTTGCCGCAATCAGCAATTGCTGCTGCACCTGCACCTGCTCCGGTGTCAGCGGAGCAGGTGCAGGTTTCTCGGGCGGACTGGCCGCTTCAGCGCCGGATGCCAGCAAAAAAAGCAGGAAGATTTTCTTCATGGTGCGCTCACCGGGTTTTCCAGTGCCGCTGCCCGTGTCAGCGCCTCCTGGGCCGACTGTACCTGACCCAGTTGCTGGCGTGCCGCTGCAATCTGTCGCCACAATGCCGCCTGCTGCGCCGCACTCGCCGAATAAGCCAGTGCCTTGCGTGCTAGCTGCTCGGCCTCTGCCGGCCGCTTCTGGCGCAGGCGCACATCCGCCAGGTGCTGATAGACCACCGCCGATTGCGGCGCCAGACGCTGGGCGCGCTCAAGATTGACAGCCGCCAGTTCGAAATCGCGCTTCGCCACGGCACGATCAGATGCCGCCAGCAGACCCTGCACCGCCGGCACTTGCGCACCATCCGCCAATTGCCGCAGGGGTTGTGAGGGCCGGTATGACAACCCCGGAGCCGGGGGACGAACGACCCCTGCAGAAGAGGCCTGCCCCGGGAGCGCTGCCGCCGCCGGCACAGGCGCAGACCCTGCCGGCTTCTCCGTAACGGGCACGGACGCGGGAGGCGTGTGCGCGCAGGCCGCAAGCAGTAGTGCAAGAAAAACTGAAAAGACTGATACGCAGCGCATGTTTTTTCCCTGAAGCCTTTTTGCCTGAATCTTTTTTACCTGGCCGCAAAGACTGGCCACGTAGCGGCTTCCGTTCCCGGAATGAATACTGAAAACGTCTTTTTTGCAAACGCCACGGCCGCCTGCTGCAAAAACACTACCGGCAGCACTTAATGCCTTGCAGGTATCTGTTCCGCTAGAACCAGTCGATAATGCGGTGGAAAACCTTGTCAAGCACGGCCGGCACACCACCTTGCGCACAGGGCACAGCCTCTTGCGGCACGGTGTCGTTACGGAAAGGCAGGTAAACCGCATCCGGACAATTCTCTGCCGACAAGCGCCCGCTTTCGTGGTCGGCCCACTGCCACTGCACATTCTCCGGCTGAACCGGCGCCAGCGACACCGGATGCAACTGCGCCATCGTTTCTACCCACACCGGCAAGGCGCCAGTGGCACCGAACAGGCCTGTTGCACGATTGTCGTCATTACCCATCCACACCACGGCCAGATAATTGCCGGTGTAACCGGCAAACCAGGCGTCACGCAAATCATTGGTCGTGCCGGTCTTGCCGGCCATCACGAGATCCGCAGGCAGCGTGCGATAGGCGCTCGCTGCAGTGCCTTCGCGCATGGTCTGCTGCAGGGCGTAATTCAGGAGATAGACGCCGGCCAGGTCTGCCACCTGCTGCACATCCAGGCCATAACGCTTGAGTGATTTCCCCTTCGCATCTATCACCTCGCGAATGCTGCGCGGTGGTGCCTTGAAACCGCCGCTGGCATACACCTGAAACAGTGACAGCACATCCAGCGGCGACATGTTTATTGCACCCAGCATGAGCGAGGGATAATTTGCCAGACTCTGCTGCACACCCAACCGCTTGAGTGTGTTGATCACGGCCGGCACACCGACCGTCATGCCCATGCGTATGGTGGCCTGGTTATAGGAGTGTGCGAGTGCATAATAAAACGGCACGATGCCATGGCTTTCGCCATCGTCGTTTTTCGGCTCCCAGGTTTGCCCGCCCTGGCTCAGCAAAGACACCGGACCATCATCAAGCGGTGTGGCCAGCGTAAACTGCCCCGAATCCAGCGCGGTCAGGTAAACCGCCGGCTTCACCAGAGAACCGATCTGGCGCTGCGCATCCAGCGCACGGTTATAGCCGGTAAAGTCGCCACTGCCACCGATAATGGCGAGTAATTCCCCGTTTTCCGGATTAGCCACCAGCATGGCACCCTGCAGTTTCCCGAGGCGCTTCGGACTCGATTTCTTCAGGCGCTCCACGGTATTGCCAAACGCCGTATTCGCTGCATTCTGAACGCGAGGATCCAGCGTCGTGAAAATGCGCAAGCCATCTGACCCCAGATCCTCTTCCTTGTACTCGGTGTGCAGCTGACGCCGCACCAGATCGATAAAAGCCGGGTATACCGTGGTGGCTGCCGTGGGCTTGGCAATTACACCCAATGCCGCCTGACGCGCCAATGCATGCTGCTCTGCCTTTATCTTTCCGTCGCGTAAAAGATTGTCGAGTACGATATTGCGACGCTTCACGGCTCGTTCGGGATTGCGTCTCGGATTGTAAAAAGACGGGCCCTGCACCATGCCCACCAGCAACGCCACCTGTGACAGGTTCAGCTCGGAAATCGGTTGCCCGAAATAAAATTGCGAAGCGAGGCCAAAGCCGTTGACCGAGCGATCGCCGCTCTGCCCCAGCGCCACTTCATTGAGATAGGTTTCGAGAATTTCGTTCTTGCTGTAATGCAGCTCCAGCAAGAGGGCCATGGCGGCTTCGTTGAGCTTGCGCGAGAGTGTGCGCTCATTGCTGAGATAAAAATTCTTCACCAGCTGCTGCGTCAGCGTGCTGCCCCCCTGATGCAAACCGCCTGCCGTGGCATTCACCCAGATCGCGCGCAGGATGCCTCGAATGGAAATGCCATGGTGGCTGTAAAAAGAACGGTCTTCCGTTGCCAGCAGGGCATCAATCAAATGCGGGGGCGCTTCCTTCAGCTGCATCAGCACACGATCTTCATTCTGCTTCGGGTAGATGCCGCCAATCACCATGGGCTCAAGACGAACCACGCCACTGTCACCCTTGACCGTGCTGGCCACATCCGCCAGCGAATTACCGCTGAAACGCAAACGCAACACCTGGGCTTTTTCCAGGCCATCCCCAAAGGCAAAGCCGCGGGTGTGCACATAAAGCTCGTTGCCCTTGAGCTGCCAGGAACCCGGCGTGCTGGCGTCCTGCTCGCGGTAATTGAGCAGGCGCAATTCTTCCTGCACATCACGCAAGGCCAGTGGCGCACCAGCGTACAGATCCAGGGGACGAGCAAACACGCGCGCCGGAATCGCCCAGCGCTTGCCTTCAAATTTCTCGCGCACGGTGGCATCGAGCTTGAGCACGTAAAGCCCGAGCCCGACGATGGCCAGAAGGGAAATCACCAGCAGGATCAGCAGGGCAGTCAGGATGAAACCACGAGAACGGGGAGCGGACATAAGGCCCAGGGCACCAGCCACATAAAGTTCGCCGATTCTACAGGCGCAGCCAGAGCCGTCGCCATGGGGCTGGTTGGGGTTCTGTAAATAACGGCATGCAACGCCCCTTGGCGATCACCGGGCCTGCACTCATAATCGCCCGTCGCGAATTCCACTGCAGGCCTGCCCATGAGTACTCCCCGTTTTGATGTCTATGCCATCGGTAATGCCCTGGTCGATGCCGAATACCGTGTCACCGATGCATTTCTGGACAGCCATGGCATCAGCAAGGGCGAAATGACCCTGGTGGAAGAAGCACCGCAACAGGCGCTGATTACTGCACTGGACAGCGCCTTTGGCCTGGAAAAACGCGCCAGCGGCGGCTCTGCCGCCAACACGATTATTGCGCTGGCCGCCTTTGGTGGTCGCAGCTTTTATTCCTGCAAGGTTGCCAACGACGGCACCGGCGACTTCTATGTGCACGACCTTCACGCTGCCGGTGTCTCCAGCAACCTCAAACCCGAGCGTGAAAGCGGCGTCTCCGGCACCTGTGTGGTGATGGTGACGCCAGACTCGGAACGCACCATGCACACCTTTCTCGGCATCACCTCGGATGTTTCGGTCAGCGAACTCGTGCCCGACTCCTTGGCCGCCTCGAAATGGCTGTATATCGAAGGCTATCTCGTCAGCTCCGACTCCGCCCGTGCCGCCGTTCTGGAGGCCCGCCGCCAGGCGCGTGCTGCCGGCGCACGTATCGCACTGACCTTTTCCGATCCCGCCATGGTGCGCTTTTTCAAGGCCGGCCTTGCCGAAATGCTGGACGATGGCGTCGACCTGCTGTTCTGCAATGATGAAGAAGCCTGCCTGTGGAGCAATGCCGGCTCAGTGGAAGAGGCTCTGACCAATCTCAAGGTCATTGCGAAGCAGGTCGTGATTACCCGAGGCAAGGACGGTGCCCTGATCTGGGATGGCGCAACACAGATAGCCATTGCGGCCAGCCCGGCAACACCAGTGGACTCCAACGGTGCGGGTGACATGTTTGCCGGCGCCTACCTGTTCGGACTGACCCGTGACTGGGATGCAGCCCGCGCTGGCGCACTCGCCAGCCGTGCAGCCGCGGCCGTGGTCAGCCAGTTCGGACCCCGTCTGCCGCTGGACGCCCATACCGCCCTGCTGCGCGAATTCAATCAAGGCTAGACAGAAGGGGGCGCAGGCCTATAATCGCCCGCCGCCCGGGAGACCGACATGCTGAGACTGTGCAGCCTTGATGAGATACCCGACGGTGATGCCATCGGCGTCGAAACCCCTCAGGGTGAAGTCGTCCTGGTACGCATGGGCCGCGACGTTGTGGCCTATCGCAACCAGTGTCCGCACCTCGGCATCGAGCTCAATTTCCAGCCTGATGTCTTTCTGGATACCGAGCATCTCTATATACAGTGCGCCAACCATGGTGCGCTTTTTCAGATTGAAGACGGGCTTTGTGTATTCGGGCCCTGCCAGGGTGAGTCGCTCACGCCATTGCCGGTGCAGTTGATCGACAACAGCGTGTGCCTGTCACCAGACCATGCAAGAAAGGACTAGCCTTTTCCTGGCGATATGAAGCAGCAAGGTTGTCCGGGAAATCGCTTCTTGATATAGATGGCGTTTCACACGCCAGAGGGGATGGCAATGGCTTCCACGGCTGACAAGAGCAAGACCAAGAAGAAGGCGCCCGTACCGGCAAAAACGCCGGCGAAAACCGGCGCCAGCAAGGCACCCGCCAAAGCCCCTGCCAAGGCTCCGGCCAAGCCAGCCACGAAGCCTGCGGCAAAAGCTCCTGCCAAAGCGCCAGCAAAACCGGCGACCAAGCCTGCGAAAACGCCAGCCAAAGCGCCAGCGAAACCCGCTGCCAAGCCCGCCGCAAAAGCCCCTGCAAAACCCGTCGCCAAAACACCGGCTGCAAAAGCACCCGCCAAGGCACCTGCAAAACCCGCAGCCGCCAAGCCTGTCGCGAAAGCGGCGGCCAAACCGGCTGCCAAGCCAGTTGCAAAAACACCTGCCAAGGCAGCGCCAAAGCCGGCTGAAAAGGCCGTGGCAAAACCGGTGGGAGAAAAGAAACCCGTTGCGGCAAAAGCCCCCGCCAAGGCTGCTCCAGCCCCGGTAGCGGCCAAGCCTGCTGTTGTAGCCGTTGCTGCAAAGCCTTCATCCACCTCTCCAAGTAAAGCCGTGCCCGTGAAAACAGAAACCGTAAAAGCTGCTGCACCCCGAACTGCCTCAAAGCCTGTCCCCAAGGTTCATACGTCCAACGTGCTGATCCACGGCAATGCGCCCTATCAGGAAGACAAGAACGAGGACTACATGAATCCTCGTCAGCTCCAGCACTTCCGCATCATCCTGCAAGCGTGGAAGCGCGAGCTGATGGAAGAGGTGGATCGCACCGTGCATCACATGCAGGACGAATCCGGCAGCCTGCCCGATCCCAATGACCGTGCCACGCAGGAAGAAGAGTTTTCGCTGGAACTGCGCACCCGTGATCGTGAGCGCAAGCTGATTAAGAAAATCGACAAAACCATCGACCGTATCGACAAGGATGATTACGGCTACTGCGACGATTGCGGTGTGGAAATCGGCGTGCGCCGCCTTGAAGCACGCCCGACTGCCACGCTCTGCATCGACTGCAAGAGCCTGTCGGAGATCAAGGAAAAGCAGCTGGTCGGTTAAACGGCTCGCTGCCCCGATTCCTGAAAAACGCCGCCTTCGCGGCGTTTTTTTATCGCAGGGTCATCGCCACAAAAACGCAAAGAAGGAGAGGCGCACATGAACTACCAGGGCAGTTGCCACTGCGGCAACATCCGTTTTGACGTCGACGGCCAGCTTGACGGCGTCATGTCCTGCAACTGCTCCTACTGCCAGCGCAAGGGCTCTCTCATGTGGTTCGTGGGGCGAGACCAGCTCACCCTGCTGACACCGCCGGAAAACATGGCGACCTATACCTTCAACAAGCACGTCATCCAGCACCGCTTCTGCCCCACCTGCGGCATTGCCCCCTTCGGCGAAGGCCGCGACCCGAAAGGCAATGCCGTTGCTGCCATCAATGTACGCAGCCTGGAAAACATTGAGCTTGAAAACCTGCCGGTTACGCATTTCGATGGCCGCCATCACTGAGTCCCGCTGCGCATGAGTTATGTCGGCCGCTTTGCTCCCACACCCACGGGCCCGCTGCATTTCGGTTCGCTGATTGCCGCCGTGGCGAGCTACTGCGATGCCGGTGCAGCGCAGGGAAAATGGCTGGTGCGCATGGAGGACATTGATCCGCCGCGCGAAATGCCGGGCGCAGCTGACATGATCTTGCGCCAGCTTGAAGCTTACGGCTTTGAGTGGGATGGCGAGGTGCTGTTCCAGCACCAGCGCAGCGGCGCCTATCTCGCTGCCCTGGAGCAGTTGCAACAACAAGGGGACATTTTCTGGTGCCGCTGCTCGCGCACCGATCTTGCGCGTCTCGGCAGCACACTTTATCCCGGCACCTGTCGCGCTTTTTTGTCAGCACGCGACGATGCCGCCATTCGCCTGCGCGTGCCGGACAAGAGCATCCGCTTTGAGGACCGCATGTTTGGCGCACAGGAAGAAAACCTGAGCCACAGCATCGGTGATTTTCCGTTGCGCCGCCGTGACGGTCTCTTTTCCTACCAGCTTGCCGTAGTGGTGGATGATGCCTTCCAGCACGTCACGGATGTGGTGCGTGGCGCCGACCTGCTCGACAACACGGCACGCCAGATTTTTCTGCAGGAAAAACTCGGCCTGCCCACGCCCCGCTATCTGCATCTCCCCCTGGCCCTGCATGCCGATGGCACCAAACTGTCCAAGCAAACCTTTGCCCGGGAAATTCCAATACCGGCAGACAGCAAGCTGCTGTGGCAGGCACTGGACTTTCTCAATCAGGCACCGCCCGCAAGTTTGCAGACGGCATCGCCACGGGCCTTGCTCGGCTGGGCAGAAGAGCACTGGCGTACCAGTAAAATTCCGGTAAAAACCGGAATAATCAGCGCCACCGAATGACTGGAACGTTCGTTCCCTTTCATTTTCAGCGCCGCCCCTGATGCGCACTGTAAGCAGTCACTGCCGGCCTGCCACCACCAATTTTTGACCGATCAATCTCTCACTGCAGTGATGGTCAATCTCTCACCCTGCATACCCCGAAACACTCATGCCGTTGTCATCCGGCGGCACCGCATTCCTGCTATTTTTCTCCGCTCCCTGAAAGCAAAAGGACGGCTCCACTGACGGAGCCATTGCTCATTTTCATGACCGGAGTGTCATCATGGCTGAGAAAATAGACATCAATCGCGCCAGCGCGAGCGAGATAGAAAAGATACCGGGGGTTTCACGTACCCTGGCCAAGCGCATCGTCACCCTGCGCAATGCGCGCGGCGGCTTTCGCAACATCACGGAACTGCAGGAGGCGACCGGAAACGATGACGAACTGCTCCGTGAAATCGGAAAAAATGCCGTCGTGGAAGATCAGGCCCGCAACACGGAAGAACGCAAGAAAATCACGGTACAGCTCGACCACAGCGGGAAAAATGCCGGCCGCTACGATGGCTACAAGGTAACGGCGTCCTTCCAGGCACACATCAATCTCAGCGATACCGGCGTGCGCCAGCTGGCGCCGGGCACCAACACGGCCTATGCCAGTGCGGATGGCGACGCCGCCCTGTCCGTGCCCGAACCACGCAGCCTGGAAGGCCCCGTCACGTTCACGGCACGCACGCCGAGTGGAGAAATCGTGGCGCGCAAGGATTTCGCGCCGAGTGAACTGAAAGCGGAAATTTCCCTGCCGGTAACGCCGGCCTCCACGCCTGCAACCCAGCCAGCGAGTGATCCCGGTTTCGGCCGCCCCACGCGCTTGCGCGGACGCGTGATCGACAAAAGCGGGCGCGTACAGATCAGCGGCAAACAGGTCATCATCTGGGCCTCCACCGTGGATGATCCGAAAGACGGCGATTTCGCCGCCATCGTCGCCGCCAAAACGG
>Ga0073914_10000063_pt1 | contig 17891 bp, 15 predicted proteins | sample GWRWT4_30Apr14_FD_71481 | JGI IMG/M metagenome (GOLD analysis project Ga0073914, IMG submission 71481) | Sand microcosm microbial communities from a hyporheic zone in Columbia River, Washington, USA - GW-RW T4_30-Apr-14 | ecosystem: Engineered > Artificial ecosystem > Sand microcosm >... | reverse complement strand
ATGAGTGCCCGCCGTGGGCAGGTTCGGCTCAGCCGGCCAGCGCCGGCATCCCGCCAGGCCCAGCGCGGCGGCCCCACCGAGCCATGCACGGCGGCTGCTGCGGCCCGACCAGCTCATTGGTGCACCTTGCCCCATTCTTCTTCGAAGGTCTGCACCAGCACCTGGCTGCTCAGGCGGTTGGCTTCGGTCTGGACGCGGCTCATGTCGGGCGGAAAATCCTGCAAAGACAGCAGGCCCGGCACGGTCAGGAACTTCAGGCCTGCCGGCAAGTTGGTCGGCACGCGCCAGGGCCGATGGTGCGCGATCACGAAACCCCATTCGCCGAAGCTGGGCACATGGGCGTGGTACGGCGTGGTCTGCAAGCCCACAGACTCGAGCGTGCTCACCACGGTCCAATAGCTCTTGCGGGCGATCAACGGTGAAGTGGTCTGGATGACGGCGTAGCCGCTGGCCGACAAGTGCCGGTCCATCAGCGCGTAGAAGGTGGTGGTGTAGAGCTTGCCGATGGCGTGGTTGGTGGGGTCGGGGAAGTCGACCACGATGACATCGAAGACTTCGTCATTGGTGTCGAGCCAGGTGAAGGCATCGGCATTGATGATGCGCACTTTGGGTGATTGCAAGGCCGACTGGTTGAGCTTGATGAGTTGCTCGTCGGTGCTGAAGAGTTTGGTCATGGCCGGATCCAGCTCGACCAGGGTGACCTGCTGAACGCTGGGGTACTTGAGCACTTCGCGCACGGCCATGCCATCGCCGCCACCCAGCACCAGCACACGGCGGGGGGCACCATGGGCGCTCATGGCCGGGTGCACCAGGGCTTCGTGGTAACGGTACTCGTCGCGCGAATGGAACTGCAGGTTGCCGTTGAGGAACAGGCGCGTGCCCGCGTGGCCTTGCGTCACCACCACGCGTTGATAAGGCGTGTCGAGGCGGTGGGTGATGGGCTCGCCATAGAAGCGGTCTTCGGCCCAGGTGGTCAAAGGCTGGGCGCCCCACATGAGCGCGCCCAAGGTCAGCACGCACAAGGCACAGGCCAGGGCGTGCGCGCCCCACGAACGCAGCTCGCTGCGGAACAGCAGCAAGGCCCACACGGCCACGGCCACATTGAGCAGGCCGAACAGGGCCCCGGTGCGGATCAAACCCAGGTGCGGCACCAGCAGCAAGGGAAAGGCGATGGACACCAGGAGCGCGCCCAGGTAGTCGAAGGTCAGGACCTGCGAGACCAGGTCTTTCAGGCCATAGCGCCCCCGGAAATGGCGCTGCAGGATGCGCATCACCAAGGGGATCTCCAGCCCCACCAGGATGCCCACCAGCAAGACCAGGCCATACAGCAGGACACGGAAGGCGCCCACCGCGCTGGCGGGCAGGCTGCCATGGGCCAGGAACAGCGCCGCCGGCATCAAGCCCCCCAGCAACCCCACGAGCAACTCGATGCGCAGGAAGTGCGCGACCAGGTGGTGCACCAGGTAGCGCGACAACCATGACCCGACGCCCATGGCGAACAGGTAGGTGCCGATGATGGTGGAGAACTGCAGGATGGAATCACCCAACAGGTAGCTGGCCAGGCTACCGGCCGTCAGCTCGTAGACCAGGCCGCAAGCGGCCACCACGAACACCGAAGTCAGCAGGACCAGCTCGGTGGGTGAGATCCGGGCATCGACCGCCTTGGCATCGGCCGGGGTGGCCGATGGCGCTTCAACCATGGATGGCGGCCGCCACGATGATGCCGATGGACAGGCACATGGCCGCCACCACGATGGCCAGCGCGATGTTTTTCTTCTCGATGATCTCGCCCCACAGGTCGTAGGGGGTGAGCTTGTCCACCACGATGAAGCAGATCCAGAACACCAGCACGCCGATCAGCGCGAACACGATGGAGCCGATGAACACACCGGGCTTGAGCCACTCAAGTTCGAACATGGTTTTCTCCTGGCATCAAAGGTTGAAGGTTGTTGGTCATTTGTGAGAGCCGCCGCTGCTGTAGCCGCCCCAGGAACCGCCGTGGTAACGGCCGCCGCCACTGCCCCGAGACGATTTGCACTGCTGGTATTCGGTGCTGGCCGAGCCGTAAGTCTCGCGCACATCGCTGCAGTCGTCCGAGCAACTGAACATGACGAGCACCATCAGCACGACCATGCCGATGATGAGCCATGACGACACGTTGCCATTCCACGAGGATGAGGTCGACGCCCGAGACAGCAAGGTGGAGCCCCGGCGGAACTGCGAGGCATCGGCCGGGTTGATGCGGAAGGCGGCGATGACGGTGTTGGCCTCCAACGCGCTGCCCGCTGACCACACGACCTCGTTGCCGGTCTGCTCGCGGTTGAGCTGGGCCTTGGCATTGCTGCCCTGCCCCGCGTAGTCGGTGTTGAAGGTGCGTTGATCGCGGTAGACGCGCCAGTAGAACTCGCCCAGCACGTAGGTGGTCTTGGCGGGATAGGCAAAGCGCTTTTTGTAGCTCACGCCTTGCCACTCAACCTTGTCGCCACGGCCCAGGGGCGCGCCGGTGATGGGCCGCACGGCACTCCAGCCATCTTCGGCATCCACCAGGAAGGCAAAGCCCAGGCGCCGGTTGTAGAGCAGGTACTCGCGCCAGAAGGTTTGCTCTTCTTCCTGGCTGTCGGGCTCGTCGCAGCGCTCCTGGTAGCCCACCACCTGCCAGCTGTCCTTCTTGCCATCAATGGTGAGCACACCGGTGCTGCCCAGCGGGATCAAGGGCGTCAGGGCGTTGTCCTGCCGGTAGAAATCCAGGTCGGCCCCGAGGCCCTTGGAGAGGTCGACCACGGACCGGCAGGATGCGCAGGTGATGGATTTGGTGCTGTCCAATTTGGGGGCCAAGGCGGCGCCGCAGTTGGGGCAGGCCATGGCCTGGCCTTGCACCTTGGAGACTGAGCCTTCGTGTTCATCGCGCAGGCCAACCAGGGCCAGGTCCGGCAAACGCACGGCGCGGCCCAATGAGCGCGTGGGCGGGTCGTCGCGGGTGTCCAGCGACAGGACCTCGCCCTGCGGGTTGCGCAGCTCGACCACGGTCAGGCTGCGCTTGAAATCCGGCAGGAAGGCCAATTCGCCTTGTGCGGCCTTGACGCTGGCCTGGACCACGGACGCCACGCTCCAGGCCCGGCCATCGATCACGGCCGATTGACCTGGCTGGGACTTCGTCCAATCAAAGTTGATGGGCTGGCCCGACGTGGCCGCGTCGAAGCCCAGCACATAGGCGCCGTTGTCCTCGCTCAGCCAGCCGGATCGGCCGTTGTCGAACAAGGCATGCCATTCGTTCCAAGTGCCGTCATCGGAAGCCATCTGCAGGCGCCCGACCAGGGCAAAGCCTTCGCCCTGATGGCGCCCGGTGACGCCCAGTTGCAAAGGGCTGTGGTCATCGAACAGTTCGGCGCTCTGGCCGATGCGGCGCAGGGTTTGGCCATCGCGCACCAGGGTGCTGCGGCAATAGCTGCACACCGCCATGGGCGAGGCGGCCGAGCGGAACTCGACCGGGGCACCACAAAACGAGCAGTTGGCGCGCCAGGCGCGCTGCGGGGTCGCGTCCTGGCTCACTTCACCGCGTCAGCCTGAGCACCGGATGCGGCCAGCCACTTTGCCAAATCAACACCCAGGGCTTCTGCCGAGCGCTCCAGGACTGTGCAAGAACTCTTGAAGCCTGCGCCAAAGCCACCGGATGAATCACGGGTCTTGGTGGTGCGCGCCACCAGCTTGCCATCACGGTACAACTCGGCCCGGATGGACACCGACTTGCGGTGGCCGATGAAAGCATTGCCACCGCTCACCGCCGACACGATCTTGATGTCGAGGGCTTGCTTGGACTTCTTGGCATCAAAATTCTCGAGCTGGTTGACGGTGATCCCCAGTGGCGCGCTTCGGCGACTCAAGGTGGACACCAGGCTCGATCCCAGGTCCTTGCATTCGTTCACGATCTTGTCCGCAACGATGCCATCGTCCCAGTAAGGCGTGATCTGGGCAATGTCAATGGGGGTGCTCCGATCCACCAGGGCGTCCTTCGACACGGCCACTGGCTTGGACTCCTGCCCCGATTCGGGCGCGGATGCTGACTGCGCGCGCGCGCCGCCACTGCAAAGCACCAAAGCCACCAAAGCCACCAGGGCGCCGCCCCACACCAAACGCTTGCTCATCCGTACTTCCTTTGCTTTGCACTGTTTCACGTCAATTTTTTCAGCAGTTCAGCCTTCTTGGCCGAGAACTCTTCTTCTGTCAAAACGCCTTTGCCCTTGAGCTCGGCCAGTTTTTCCAAGGTGGCCATGACCTCGTCAGGCCGGATGCTGGCAGCCGGCGTACTGGCGGGGCCCCCCTGCAAACCTTGCTGGATGGACTGCGCCATGACCTGGCCCAAGGCCAGCCCTGCGCCCAAGCCTGCCGCATCGCCCGCCACACCCCCGCCGCCACTGGAGGAAGCCAATGTCGGCAAAGCCTGGCCCGTCTGGTATTGGATGAACTTGCCCATGTTGTCGCCGACCATGCCCATGCCGATGCGCTGGTCCAGGACCTTTTGCAGCTCTTCGGGCAGGGACACGTTCTGCACCGTCACGCTGTCCAGCTTGAGGCCCAGGGCCTCGAAAGCCGAGGTGGTGGCGGCCTGCAAGGCTTTGGCAAACTCGATCTGGTTGGCGGCCAGGTCCAGGAAAGGCACGCCGCTGCCGGCGACCGCGTCGCTCAGGTGCTGGATCAGCACGCCGCGCAGTTGCCCATCCAGGTCTTCCACCGAATAGCTGTCGCGCGTGCCCGCCACTTCAGTGTGGAAAATGCGGGGATCGGCCAGGCGGCAGCTGTAGTTGCCAAAGGCGCGCACGCGCACGGCACCGAAGTCCTTGTCGCGCAGGGTGATGGGCTGGCTGGTGCCCCAGCGCAGGTCAAGCTGCTGGCGGGTGCTGAAAAAGTAGACGTCGCTCTTGAAGGGCGAGGCGAACAGCTTGTCCCAGTTCTTCAGGTTGGTGAGCAGGGGCAGCGTCTGCGTGGTGAGCTTGTGCGAGCCGGGCCCGAACATGTCGGCGACCTTGCCCTCGTTGACGAACAGCGCCACCTGGGATTCGCGCACCACCAGCACGGCACCGTTCTGGATTTCGCGGTCCTCGAAGGGGTAACGCCACATCAGGACGCCATCGGTGGACTCGGTCCATTCGATGACGTCGACGAATTGTTTCTTGATGAAATCGAGCAGTCCCAAGGCTACCTCCCAGTGTTGACTTGGCTTGGCGGTGATCTTACCGAGATCCGTGTGCACTGGGGCGCCCGGCGCTGTAAAATCGAAGGCTCATTCACAGCCCCTGGATCTAAACCATGCATCGCTGTCTATTGACGGCCTCGGTCGCCCTGGCCCTGGCCGTGCCCGTTTTGGCGTCTGCGCAAATGCAGGTGCAGCGCAATTTCCCCGCCAACGCCTTGCGTGGCGAGTTGCTCGTCACCATCGCCCCCGAAATCAAGCTCAATGGCAAGGACGCGCGCTTGTCGCCAGGGTCGCGCATCCGGGGGCCTAACCAGATGTTGGTCATGTCGGGCGCCATCACAGGCGAAAAACTGGTTGTGAACTACACGGTCGAGCAATACGGCATGGTGCAGGACGTGTGGGTGCTGCGCCCGGAAGAAATCAAGAAGCTGTGGCCCAAGACCCCCAAGGAGGCCGCCACCTGGTCCTTCGACCCCATCGGCCAGACCTGGGCCAAGCCCTGAGCATTTCCCCATGAGCAACACCGCCACCCCCACCAAAGCGACCAAGAAGGTCTACATCAAGACCTACGGCTGCCAGATGAACGAATATGACTCGGGCAAGATGTCCGACGTCATGCACGCCGCCCAAGGCTATGAGCCCACCAACGACCCCGAGCAGGCCGACCTGATCCTGTTCAACACCTGCTCGATCCGCGAGAAGGCACAAGAGAAGGTCTTCTCTGACCTGGGACGCGTCAAGCACTTGAAGGACAAGGGCGTGATGATCGGCGTGGGCGGCTGCGTGGCCAGCCAGGAAGGCGCGGCCATCATCGCGCGCGCACCTTATGTGGACGTGGTGTTCGGCCCGCAAACGCTGCACCGCCTGCCCGCCATGCTGGACAAGCGCATCAGCTCGCGCCGCCCGCAGGTGGACATCAGCTTCCCCGAGATCGAAAAGTTCGACCACCTGCCACCGCCGCGCAAGGAAGGCGCCTCGGCCTTCGTGTCGATCATGGAAGGCTGCTCCAAATACTGCAGCTACTGCGTGGTGCCTTACACGCGCGGCGAAGAAGTCTCGCGCCCCTTTGAAGACGTGCTGACCGAGGTGGCGGACCTGGCCGACCAGGGCGTGAAAGAGATCACGCTGCTGGGCCAGAACGTGAACGGCTACCGCGGCACCATGGGTGGCACGACCGAGATCGCTGATTTCGCGACCTTGCTGGAATACGTGGCCGAGATGCCCGGCGTGGAGCGCATCCGCTACACCACCAGCCACCCGAATGAGTTCTCACAGCGCCTGATCGATGTCTATGGCAAAACCGACAAGCTGGTGAACCACGTGCACCTGCCGGTGCAGCACGGCTCCGACCGCATCCTGATGGCGATGAAGCGCGGCTACACCTCGCTGGAGTTCAAGAGCACGATCCGCAAGCTGCGTTTGGTGCGGCCCACCATCAGCCTGTCATCGGACTTCATCGTCGGCTTCCCGGGTGAGACGGACGAAGACTTCGACAAGATGATGAAGCTGGTGCACGACCTGGAGTTCGACGCCTCGTTCAGCTTCATTTTCAGCGCCCGCCCTGGCACGCCAGCCGCCAACCTGGAAGACACCACGCCGCAGGATGTGAAGCTCAAGCGTTTGCAGCATTTGCAAGGCGTGCTGGACACGCACGTGACGCGCTTCAGCGAAGCACTGGTGGGCAAGACGCAGCGTATTTTGGTGGAAGGCCCGAGCCGCAAGGACGCCACCGAGTTGATGGGCCGCACCGAGTGCAACCGCATCGTCAACTTCCCCGGGGGCCCGAACATGGACCGCCTGATCGGCCAGTTGATCGACGTGACCATCACCCAGGCCAATCCGCACTCATTGCGGGCCGAAGTGCTGGTGGCCTGAGGCCGCTCGCTCGTTCAGATCCCCATCTTGCCCAGCGTGTCCATCACGTCGCGCAGGGTGGTGGACAGGTAGGGGTGCTCGGCCGAGAAACGGGCATCAATGGCCTGCGTGCGCTCGTTCAGGCTGGAGACCAGGTCGTCTTCAGGCTGTGCATTCGCGGCCAGGGCGCTCTGGATGTCTTTGTCCAGTGACTTGAGCAACTGCTGCAGTTCAGGGTCGAGCTTGCCGCCCGACTCCAGTTCGCTTTGCAGTTGCGCCATCGCGGCCTTCAGGTTGTTGGTGTCCATGGTCAAACTCCTTGTTGAAGCCATCGTAGCTCAGACCGCCTCGGACAGGGCCTGGCACAGGGCATCGACTTGCGCACAAGTGTGCGCCGCTGACAAAGATATGCGCAAGCGGGCGGTGCCGGGCGGCACGGTGGGTGGGCGGATGGCGGGCACCCACAAGCCTTGCCGGTCCAGGTGGGCCATCACGGCCAGGGCATCCTCGTTGCTGCCAATGATCAAGGGCTGAATGGCCGTCTCGGACGGCATCAGGCGCCAGGTGGGGCGCAGCTTCAAGCCGGTGCGCAAGCGGTCTTGCAGTTGGTCTCGCAATCGGGCCAGGTGCTGGCGCCGTCCACCCTCCTCTTGAATCACGCGCAGGCTGGCCCGCACGGCCTCGGTCAGCATGGCGGGGGCGGCGGTGGCGAACATGTAGGTGCGCGCCTTCTGCACCAGCCATTCGACCAGGGTGGACTCACCCGCCACGAAGGCACCGGCCACACCGGCGGCCTTGCCCAAGGTGGCCATGTAGATCAGGCGGTGCAGGCGACCTTGCCACTCAGGCTGCACGCCATCGCGCCCGGTGATGCCCCAATGCGCCAAGGTGCCTTCACCATGCTCGCCCAACACGCCAAAGCCGTGGGCATCGTCCACCATCAACCAGGCATCGTGGCGCTCGCACAGGGTCAGCAAGGCCGGGACGTTCACAATGTTGCCATCCATGCTGAACACCGCGTCGGTGAGCACCAGCTTGCGCCGGGCCGTGCTGGCTTGCAAGGCCGCGTCCAGCGCGGCCAGGTCACCATGCGGCATCACCTGCACATCGGCCCGCGACAAACGCGCACCATCGATCAGGCAGGCATGGTTCAGGGCGTCGGAGAAGATCGCGTCACCCCGGCCCACCAGCGCCGGGATCACGCCCACATTGGCCATGTAGCCGGCCACGAAGGACACGGCGCGCGGCAGGCCCACCATGGTGGCCAGTTCCAGCTCCAGCGCCTCGTGCGATGGGCTGTGGCCGCACACCGAGGGTGAGGCCGTGGCCCCCACGCCATAACGCGCGGCGGCTTGCTGCGCGGCGAGGATCAAGGCGGGATGCTGCGACAAGCCCAGGTAGTCGTTGCTGCCAAAGGACAGGCGCGATTGGCCGTTGATCAGGTAAGTCGTGCCACGCAAATGCTCCTGGTCGGGCGACAGGTCGGCGGGTGGCAACAGGGGCGAGACCTCGCGGCGGTGGCGCAGCAAATGCGCTTGCGCCAGCTCGGCCAGTTCGCGTTCGAATAGGGGCGTGGAAGACATCGTGCAAGCGTACCAGCCTGCGCGCCCTTCACGCCAGACAGCGGGCCAGGCGGGCCACGGCCTCGTCGATCTCCGAGGGTGACAAGGTGACGAATGACAGGCGCAGGGTGTTGGCCTGCCCGGGTGCGTTGCCCGCGTAGAACGACGCGCCCGGCACATAGGCCACGCCGGATTCCACCGCCAAAGGCAAGCGCTGCAAGGTGTCGATCCCATCAGAACAAGTCACCCAGAAGAACATGCCACCCTGGGGCAAGTGCCAGGTGCATCCTCCCGGCAGGTGTCGGGCCAAAGCGGTGGCCATGGCATCACGCTGGGCGCGGTAACGGGCTCGCACGGTGTCCAGGTGGCCGTCCAGGTCAAAGCCCGAATCCAGCAACTGCACGATGATGCGCTGATTGAGTGCGGGGGTGTGCAGGTCGGCAGCCTGCTTGGCCTGCAAGAGCTTGGCGCGCAAGGCCCGTGTGCCGGGGTGGTCACCGCTGGGCGTGACGATGTAGCCCACCCGCAAGCCCGGCGCCAGCACTTTGGAGAAGGAACCCAGGTAGATCACCTGCTCGGGCGCATGCGTGGCCAGGGGCGGTGGTGGGGGCGCGTCAAACCACAACTCGCCATACGGGTTGTCTTCCACCACGGGCGTGTTGCTTTGCTGGGCCTGCAGGGCGATCTCGCGCCGGCGCGCATCGGGGATGCAATGCCCGCTGGGGTTCTGGAAGCTGGGCACCAGGTAGGCCAGGCGTGCAGGCTCGGCCTTTGACAAGTCTTGCGGCAGCGGCCCCTCAGCGTCGGATGCCCAGGGCGTGAACACCGGCTCGTAAGGTGCAAACGCTTGCAGGGCACCGAGGTAAGTGGGCTGCTCCACCAGCACGGGTGAGCCCTCATCCAGCATGACCTTGCCCACCAGGTCCAAGCCCTGCTGCGATCCCGTGGTGATCAGCACCTGCGAGGCGTCCACCTGCCAGGCGCCTTGAGACAAACGCCGGGCAATCCATTCTCGCAAAGGCAGCAGGCCCTCGGTGGTGGCGTATTGCAAAGCCGCCGAGCCTTGGGTGGACAGCACCTGATCGCACGCCCGCTGAATGGCCTCGATCGGGAAAGATTCTGGCGCGGGCAAGCCACCGGCCATCGACAACACCCCTGGCCGCTCCGTGACTTTGAGGATCTCGCGGATGGCCGATGAGTTCATGCGCTGGGTGCGCCGGGCCAAGGTGAACGTCATCGCTTCATCTCCTGCCGGGCCGCACGTTGGCCCCAGATCACCACCAGCAATACGGCGCCAGCCACCAGCCAGGTGGCCCAGTCAACGACTTCATTCAACACCAGCACCGACAAGGCGATGGACGTGAAAGGTTGCATCAACTGCAGCTGGCTGACGCGCATGGGATCGCGGGCCAGGGCCGCGTACCACGCGAAGAAACCCAGCCAGGTCGAGATCACGGCCACGTAGGCGAAGGCGCCCCAGGCCTGCCAGCTCACGGCTTCGGTGGGCCAGGACCAAGCTGCAATCGGCAAGGTGATGGGCAAGGCCACGACCAAGGCCCATGAGATCGCCTGCGCCGCCGGCATTTGCCGGGACAAGGCGGCACCCGCCACATAGGCCAGTGACGCGCCCAGCATGGCCACCACGAGCCAGGCATCGGCGCTCACCCAATGGTCGGTGCCATGCGCGCTTGCCACGCCCAGCGCGAACATCAACACCAGCGCGCTGCCCATGGCCCCGGCCAGCCAGAAGGCCCAGCCTGGCCGTTGCCCCAGCCACCACGAAGCCAGCGCCGCCGTGCACAACGGCAGCAAGCCGACGATGACGGCCGCGTGCGCCGCAGGCACCACGCGCACCGCCCAGCCCATGCACAGCGGAAACACCAGCACCGCACCCAGCACCACCGCGCCCAGCAAAGGCCATTGCGCCTTGACAGGGCGAGCCGCACGCACCGCCCACAGATAGACCATGGCCAACAATCCGGCGATGGCGCCACGCCCCACCGCCACGAACAGCGGCGGCAATTGAGGCAGCTCGACCGAGCCATTGGCCAGCCGGGTCATGGGGATGGTCATGGCGAACAGCAGCACCGCCAAGGCGCCCAGCCAGCGTGGTGACATGGCGGGCCAGGCTGCCCACACAGGGCGACGGGCAAGGACTTGTGGGGTGGTGTTCATCTGTGGCACTCTAGGGCCACAAACCAGCACATGACCAATACACAAAGCCATATCATTGAACAATCTGTACTGGCCAGACCACCAACACACACCCCGACCATGAGCACGCCCCTGACCCGCGACAGCGCCCTCACCCTGACTGAGCAACTGGTGGCACGGTTTGCCCAACGCATTCGCCAGCACCTGCTGGCGCCGGGCTCGCGCCTGCCCTCGGTGCGGGAGTGCGCCCAGACTCATGGCGTCAGCCCCTACACGGTGGTGGCCGCCTACGACCAACTGCTGGCGCAAGGCCTGATCGAATCGCACCGCCAGCGCGGTTTCTTCGTGCGCCAGACGCAGGGCCATGCCAAAGCTGCCCATCCATCCAAGGCCGCCAAAGCGCCCCACCCTTTCCAGCCCCGCACGCCGATCGACGCCACCACCCTCATCAAAGGCATGTTCCACGAGCCTGGCAGCCACCCCATGCCCGGCTTGGGCACCCTGCCCCCGGCGTGGCTGGACGCGGCCATGCTGGGCGCCGCCTTGCGCAAAGTGACCCAAGGCGATCGCCTGCTGCCACTGACCTTGCACTACGGCGAGCCTGCGGGCGATTCAAGGTTTCGCGAAGCCGTGTCACGCAAGCTTGGCGAGTTCGGCCTGAAGACCGATGCCGGCCAGATCATCAGCACCGTGGGCGCCACGCACGCGCTGGACGTGGTGTCGCGCACCTTGCTGCAAGCGGGCGATGCGGTGCTGGTAGATGACCCCGGCTGGGCCATTGAGTTCGCGCGGCTGGCCCAGATGGGCATGCGCGTGCTGCCCGTGCCACGCGGCCCCGATGGCCCCGACCTGGCCGTGCTGGACGCGCTGTGCAAAGCCCACCGCCCCAAGCTGTACGTGACCGTGTCAGTGCTGCACAACCCCACCAGCGCCTTGCTGTCGCCGGGCCATGCCCACCAGGTTCTGCGCCTGGCCGAAGCGCACGACTTCCACATCCTGGAGGACGACATCTACGCCTACTTGGCGCCCGCCCACGCCACCCGCCTGTGTGTGCTCGATGAGCTGCGCCGCACGATCTCGGTGGGCAGCTTTTCAAAGATCCTGACGCCGAGCTGGCGGGTGGGCTACATCGCCGCGCCAGCGCACCTGGTGGACCGCATCATCAACACCAAGCTGCTGACCACGCTCACCACGCCGCCCATCCTGGAACAGGCGCTGGCGCTGTGCCTGGAGCAAGGCCAGTTGCGCCGCCACAGCGAACGCGTCATCCAGCAACTGGACGTGGCCCGCGCACGCTGCCTGCAACTGGCGCGGCAATCGGGTTGCCATTTCGCGGCCCAGCCGCAAGGCCTGTTCGGCTGGATGGACGTGGGCGTGGACACCGAACGCCTCACCCTGCCCATGCTGGACGCCGGCTGGCTGATCGCGCCCGGCGCCTTGTTCCATGCGCAGCGGCAGGCCAGCACCTTGATGCGCATCAACTTTGCCAGCTCCCAAGATGCACGCTTCTGGAAGGCCCTGGTGGCCGCCCGCAAGCACGCGCAAACGTCGTCAACGCTCAGCAAAGGCGCTCACGCGCAGTAAGGGCGTGCCGTCAACCAGCGCGTGAGCACCGCCGTCAGGGCCTCCACCGACAAGGGCTTGGCCATGTGTTCGTTCATGCCCGCGTCCAGGCAGCGTTGACGGTCTTCGCTGAAGGCATTGGCCGTCAGGCCGATGATGGGCGTGGCGGCATGGCCAGGCAAGGCCCGGATGTGGCGCGACGCGTCCATGCCATTCATGTGGGGCATCTGCATGTCCATCAGGATCAGGTCATACGACTGCCCCTTGGCACGCTCCACGGCTTCCAGCCCGTCACTGGCGGTGTCGGCCTCGATGCCCGCGATGTAGTGCAGCATGTCGTGCGCCACCAGCCGGCCCAGGGCCTGGTCTTCCACCAACAATACCCGGGCGCCTTCGCAGCGCAGCTTCATGTCGCTGCGGCTGGTCGGGGCGTCCTGCTCGGGTGCCAGAGGCGCCGCATCAGCCACCTTCAAACGGGCCGTGAACCAGAACACGCTGCCTTGCCCAGGCTCGCTGGTGCAGCCCACCTCCCCGCCCATCAACCTGGCCAGATGCCGGCTGATGGCCAAACCCAAGCCCGGGCCGCCATGGCGCCGGGTCATGGATCCGTCCACCTGCTCGAAGGTGTTGAACAGGCGGTGCTGCTGCTCGGGCGGCACGCCCATGCCGGTGTCTTCAACCTCGAAGCGCAGCACCACCCAGGAAGGGCTTTGCTCGACCAACTTGACGCGCAAATTGACATGCCCATCGCTGGTGAACTTGGCTGCATTGCTGCCGTAGTTGATCAGGATCTGCTGCAAGCGCTGAGGGTCGCCATGCAAGAGCGCCGGCACCCGTGGGTCGACGTGGCGGTCCATCGCCAAGCCTTTGCTGCGCAGGCTCTCGGCCAGCGCATCGCAGGCCGTGTCCAGCATGGTGTCCAGCTTGAAATCAACCGGGTGCAGGGACAGCTTGCCCGCCTCGATCCTGGACAAGTCCAGCACATCATCGATGATGCCCAGCAGGTGTTTGGCCGCGCTCATGACCAGGCCCAGGCGATCGCGCTGCTGCGAGGTGGGGTGCTCCAGCAGCATCAGCTGCGTCAGGCCCATGATGGCGTTCATGGGCGTGCGGATCTCGTGGCTCATGTTGGCCAGGAAGGTGCTCTTGGCCAGTTTGGCCGCTTCGGCCCGCTCACGCGCCAACACCATCTCGGTTTGGTTGCGCACGATGGCGATCACGCAAAGCTGTCCGTCCAGCTCAATGGGACCCAGGCTGACCTCGGCGTCGAATGTGGCGCCGTCACGACGTTGGGCCTTGAACAAGGTACCGGGCGGCATCTCGCTGCCGACAGGCATGCTCACGCAGCGGCCTGACTGGGCGGCCATGGGCCGCCGTTGAGGCTCGGGCAAAAAATCGTCAATGCACAGCGACGGCATGGTCTGCTCGTCGTGGCCGAACATCAACGCGGCGGCCTCGTTCCATTTGACGAGTCGCCCTTGATCGTCGGCCACCAACAAGGCCTCGGGGGCCAAAGAAAACAGTTGTTCAAACTGGGAACGCACCACACCACCATGCGCCGTCTCCGAACCCTGAGACGGGCGCAACTCACCTGGATTATTCATCGGTGTCTCTTCGAGGAGCCCTGATGCCTGGCATGTTCGCAGGAAACGCCACGCAGTGCCAGCGCAAAAAAGCGGTTTCAGCTTTGTTGCAACCGGGTTTTGACGATGTCTGCCGCTTGCCTCATCACGCGCTCCACGATTTCGGACACGGTGGGCATGTCGTGCACCAGGCCTTGCGATTGCCCGATGAGTTGCACGCCTTCATCGTGGTCGCCTTGGTGGATGGCTTTGCGCATGGCCAAGGTGGCCGCGCCAAAGTAGGCCACCTTGATGGCGCCCACCACACCTTGCCGCAAGGCATCGCGCATCAAGGGCCACAGCGGCGTGTTGAGCTCTTGCGCTGCGCGCCACGACCGCACGATGACCAGCCCAGGGCCCAGTCGGCGGGCCGTGTACTTTTGGCCACCCGGCGTGTGCATGACGCGGCAGGGAAAGGTGTCGAAGTTGGTCGAGTAGATGGTGTCCTCGGCCAGCTTGTCGATGATCAATTGCTTGGTGGCCGCGTGCACCACGCTTTCACGCGAGGTGGCAAAGCGGGTGCCCATGGCCACCGCATCCGCGCCCAGGGCCAAGGCCGCCACCAGGCCCCGGCCATCGGCAAATCCCCCGGCCGCGATGATGGGCAGATCGGTCATGTCGCGCACGGCGGGTATCAGCACCAACGAGGTCACCGCGCCGCCATGCGCGGCGGCTTCATGGCCGGTCACGATCAGGCCATCGACGCCCATGTCGATGGCCGAGCGGGCATGCTTTTCGTTGGACACGGTGGCGATGACCTTGCCGCCATAGGCATGGGCGCCTTGCACCACCCACTCGGCGCGGCCCATCGACACGTTGATGACGGGCACGTGCTCTTGCAAGGCCACGCGCGCGCATTCGGTGGCACCCGGCAGCAGCAGGCTGCAGCCCACGCCAAAGGGCTTGTCGGTCAAGGCGCGCACCTGCTGGATGGCGAGGCGGCATTCTTCGGCCGACAAGCCGCCCGAGGCCAGGATGCCCAAGCCGCCTGCGTTGCTGACGGCAGCCACCAGTTCGGGCACGGCGACGTAGGTCATGCCGGGCAGGACGATGGGATGTTCAATGCCCAGGAGGGTGGTGAGGCGGGTCTTCATGGTTCAAGGCAAGCAGTGTAGTGGTGCCCAACCAAGGCGCCCCCAAGAACGGCCAGACGCGCGACATTGAACGATCCCCGATTCAAGGGGCCCGCCCTCAATCCAAGGGAATGCACCGCCCGTGCCAGCAGCGAGCGGCCTCAAGAATCGAAACGCATTGTGGAGTGTTGATTCATGTTGTCTCGTCGTCGTTTCCTGGGCCACTCGGCCCTGCAGGCCGCCAGTGTGCTGGGCCTGTCCGGTTTCTCATTGAATGGCCAGGCGGCGTCCAGCCGCGTGTTCAACGAATCGCTGGCCCAACCGCGCGCGGGGCTGGGCAGCCTGGGCCGCGTGCCCGCCATCGTCATCGGCACCGGCTATGGCGGCGCAGTCACGGCCTTGCGCCTGGCCGAAGCCGGTGTGCCCGTGGTCATGCTGGAGATGGGCCAGCTGTGGACCCAACCCACCAGCGATGGCACCATCTTCACCAAAACCTTGTCGCCCGATGGCCGGTCGATGTGGTTCAAGGACCGCACCGAAGCGCCGCTCAAGACCTTCCTGGGCCTGGACGTGATCAACCGCAAGATCCCGCGCTATGCCGGCGTGCTGGACCGCGTCAACTACGACGAGATGTCGGTCTACGCGGGACGCGGCGTGGGCGGTGGCTCGCTGGTCAACGGGGCCATGGCCGTGACGCCACCACGCGGCTACTTCGAGCAGATGATGCCCGAAGTCAACGCCGAAGAGATGTACGCCAAGTACTTCCCACGGGCCAATGGCCTGCTGGGCGTCAACCACGTCGACCCAAGCTGGTTCGAAAAAGCCGACTGCTACCGTTTCGCCCGCGTTTCGCGCGACCAGGCGCATCAAACCGGCCTGAAGACCGTGTTCGTGCCCAGCGTCTATGACTTCAAATACATGGAGGCGGAGCAGGCCAAGAAGGTACCGCGCTCGGCGCTGGCCCAAGAGGTGATCTACGGCAACAACGCCGGCAAGCTCAGCCTGGACAAGACCTACCTGGCCGATGCCGTGGGCACGGGCCGCGTCACCATCTACACGCTGCAGCAGGTGCGCCGCATTGAGCAGTTGGCCAATGGCGACTACCTGCTGAGCGTGCGCGCCATCGACCCCTACGGCAACGTGCTGGCCGATGCTCAGATCAGTTGCGGCCACCTCTTCCTGGGCGCAGGCAGCCTGGGCACGACCGAGCTGCTGGTGCGCGCCCGCGAAACCGGCACCCTGCCCCGCTTGAGTCAGGCCGTGGGCGAGGGCTGGGGCCACAACGGCAATGTGATGGCCGCGCGCGCCAACCACCTCTGGAACCCCACCGGCGCCATCCAGTCGACCATGCCCGCCATGGGCATCAACGACTGGGACAACCCCACCAACCCGGTGTTTGCCGAGATCACGCCGCTGCCCACGGGCTTCGAAAACTGGGTGAGCATGTACCTGGCGATCACGCGCAATCCCGAGCGCGGCCGCTTTGTCTACGACGCCGCCACAGACTCGGCCAAGCTGCGCTGGACCCGAGCCCAAAACGCCACCACGGTCAACGCGGCCAAAACCTTGTTCGACCGCATCAACCGCAAGCAGGGCACGATCTACCGCACCGATTTGTTCGGCGGGGGCAAGGTCTTCGCCGATGATTTTTGCTACCACCCGCTGGGCGGCTGCGTGCTGGGCCAGGCCACGGACAACATCGGCCGCGTCAAGGGCTACGACCGCCTGTACGTGACCGACAGTTCATTGATCCCAGGCTCGATCGGCGTCAACCCCTTTGTGACCATCACGGCGCTGGCCGAACGCAACATCGAACGCGTCATCGCGCAAGACCTGCGCTGATCGCGCGCACCAGCGTTCGCACGCGGGCGTCCATCTGCTCGGCGGGGGTGTTGGCATAGCCCATGACCAGGCCGTTGTGGGACGCCCCACCCATGCCGTAGGCCGACAAAGGGCGCGGGCTGAGCCCCTTCTTCATGGCGGCCAGGGCTGCATCGACATCGACGATGTCTGGTGGCAAGGTCAGCACCAGGTGCAGGCCACAGGCCCCACCCAGCACCTCGCCCGGCCAGGGCCAATGGCGCGTCAGGGCCTCGCGCAAGGCGGCCTGGCGCTGGGCGTACAAGGGCCGCATCTTGCGCAGGTGCTTGGTGAAATGCCCTTCGTTGATGAAGGCGGCCAAGGCGGCTTGCTCGGCGGGCAGACCGCGCCTGACGAGGTCACCCAAGGCGCCTTGCCATTGATCGGACAAGCTGGCCGGCACGACCATGAACCCCAAGCGCAAGGCCGGGAACATCGATTTGCTGAAGGTGCCCAGGTAGACCACCGGCGCCTGCGGCACCAGGCCTTGCATGGCGGCCAGCGGCGGCCCATCGTGGCGAAACTCGCTGTCGTAATCGTCTTCCAAAATCCACGCACCTGCAGCCTGGGCCTGCTCGATCAAAGCCAGGCGGCGCGCCAAAGGCATCACCGAGCCCAAGGGGTACTGGTGCGATGGCGTGGTGTAGATCAAGCGTGGCGGCTGCTGGCGCCACAAGGCCTTGGTGGGCGCCAGGCCGTGCTCATCCACAGGCACCGGCACCACTTTCAGCCCCGCCGCCTGACAGGCCACGCGGGCACCGCCATAGCCGGGGTGCTCGATCCAGGCCCGCTGGCCCAGGTCGGCCAGGGCTTGGGCACACAGGCTCAGGCTGTCCTGGGTGCCATCGGTCACGATGACCTGGTCCACCGTGCAGACCACACCGCGTGCCGCGCGCACATAAGTGGCGATGGCCTGGCGCAGTTCCAGCTCGCCCACGGCGGGGCGGTAGCTGAGCAAGTCAGGGCTTTGGTCACGCCAGGCCGCGTTCAGCAGGCGGCGCCAGGTGGGCAA
>Ga0073914_10000062_pt1 | contig 17994 bp, 14 predicted proteins | sample GWRWT4_30Apr14_FD_71481 | JGI IMG/M metagenome (GOLD analysis project Ga0073914, IMG submission 71481) | Sand microcosm microbial communities from a hyporheic zone in Columbia River, Washington, USA - GW-RW T4_30-Apr-14 | ecosystem: Engineered > Artificial ecosystem > Sand microcosm >... | reverse complement strand
TGCGAGCAATCGTACAGTCGGCACAACTCAAAGCGTTACGAGTACAAGCAGCAATTATGCAATTGTAGGCTTAGGCGTGATTGCTAACACGTTACGATTAGCGAACACAGGCACAGTCGGTTTATATTATGCGTTTGATGATGTTTCAGTAACTGCAACAACGAATGATGTGTTTTTACCTGCGGGTAGTGTTGAGTTTGTTAATGTGCCTGACTCTATGCTTGGTGTTCGCAATGTTGGCTTTATCACATCGGCAGGGTCAACGAGTTTAAATATCACGATTGGTACAGAGGTTTGATTTATGGCGATGGGTAGACCGTCAATTTATAGCCAAGAATTAGCAGTCACAATATGTGACAGGTTGATTCATGGCGAAGGATTGCGCGCTATTTGTCGTGATGATGCAATGCCATCCATATCAACAGTGATTGATTGGATTAAAAATAAAGATGACTTTTCGGCACAATACGCGAGAGCTAGAGAGCTACAGGCTGAGTTATTGCTTGATGAAATCCTAGAAATAGCCGACGATTCTAGTCAAGATGCTATTGATACAGCAAATGGAAAGGTCGCTAATACTGAATTTATTGCAAGGTCAAGATTGCGAGTAGATACCAGAAAATGGGCAATGGGTAAAATGTCGCGCAAGTTTAACGATAAGATAATTCAAGAAGTGACGGGTGCGAATGGTGACCCTATTCAACACGCTGTCAGTATCAAAATAGAGTTTGATGATGAGTGAACTTGTTGCCAAGTTCCCACCTAAAACGCGCTTTTTATTCAAACCATCACGTTACAAAGTTCTATACGGCGGTCGAGGTAGCGGTAAGTCTTGGGCAATGGCTAGGGCATTACTACTAATCGGCGCAAGCAAAAAGCTTCGTGTTTTGTGCGTTCGTGAAGTTCAAAACTCAATCGCTGAATCAGTCCATAAGCTGCTATCTCAACAGATTGAGTCTTTGGGGCTGCAATCATTCTACGAAATTCAAAACACTACTATCTTTAGTAAAATAAACGGCACTGAGTTTATCTTTGAGGGCATCAAACACAACATCACTAAGATTAAATCAATGGAGGGTATTGATGTGTGCTGGGCTGAAGAAGCTGAAGCCATTAGTGATATGTCGTGGGATGTTTTAGTGCCAACGATAAGAAAATCAGGCAGTGAAATATGGATTAGCTTTAACCCTAAATTCGATGATGATGCAACTTATGTAAGGTTTGTTAGCAATCCACCTGCTAACTGTGTCGCCATCAAAATGAATTGGACTGATAACAAGTACATATCTCAAGAATTGATTGATGAAAAGAATGATTTAAAAGAGCGCGACTTAGATAAATATCTTTGGGTATGGGAAGGCCATTGTTTAAAAGTATTAGACGGCGCTGTTTACATGGATGAAATGCGAAAGATGCGCGATGATGGGCGTATCTCTAATGTGCCTTATGAGCCGTCTAAGCCTGTTTATACATTTTGGGATTTGGGCTTTGGTGATTCGACCGCTATTTGGTTTGTGCAAATGGTGGCAATGCAATACCGAGTTATTGATTATGTCGAGGATAACCGTAAATCAATCGACCACTATGTCAGACTAATTCAAAACAAGCCTTATGTGTTTGAGCGTCATTATCTACCGCACGATGGCAGACACGCTAACCTTGCAACGGGTAAAACCATTCAAGAAATAGTCGAAGGTTTAGGCTTAAGGGTTGAGATAGTGCCGCAAATTGGCATTGATAACGGCATAAACGCGGTGCGGATGGCTATGCCGAATGTGTGGATTGATGAAAATAAGTGCAAAGAAGGCATAAAAGCCTTAGAGTATTACCATTACGAAGCGGATAAAAACGGCAATAGGCGCAACACACCAGCTCACGATTGGTCAAGTCATGGCTGCGATGCGTTTCGTTATATGGCAGTAGCGTTTAAAGAATCAGTAAAACATAAGCCGATTAAAAAAGCGTATGTACAGCATGGTTGGATGGGTTAATAGAATTTTCGGTTCGATTCCGAATCGCTGACTGAGTTGTGGTCAAGTTGTCAGGTTCGATTCCTGAACTAATAGAAATATTAGGCTGGTGCGACAGTCACTAATTACCCTATTGTCGAGATGACAACATGAAAGACGATGACAAACTGTATCAAGAGTATTGCGCTAACATCAAAGCAGACATCGAAGCAAAGAGCGACGAGCGCGAACTAATGCGCGATGACCAACGCTTTGCGGCGGGCGACCAATGGCCTGACTTAATCCGTAAAGGGCGTGAGTTAAGCGGTCGGCCTATTCAGACTATTAACCGATTACCTGCGTTTATTGACCAGATTGTCGGTGATGCGCGTCAAAACAAACCGTCTATCAAAGTTCATGCTGGCGAAGATGGCGACGAAGATATTGCAGCTATTTATGACGGCCTTATTCGCTCAATTCAAAACGAATCTAATGCTGACTTTGCTTATGATACGGCTGTTGAAAATACGGCTTGTTTCGGGTTTGGTGCGTGGCGCGTTAAGACTGATTACGAGTACGAGGATAGTTTTAATCAGATATTAATTATTGAATCAATCAGAGACCCTCTATCTGTTTATTTTGATAAGAATGCGGTATTGCCCGATTACTCAGACGCAAATCGTGTGACAGTGCGCGTTAAGATAGCGAAAGATGAGTACAAACAAAGATGGCCTAAAAAAGAAGAAAGTGACTATAACTTTGACGATTTTACGAGTGATTGGGTTGTTGATAAAGATCAAGTAATTGTCGCAGAGTATTGGCACAAAGTAGATGAGAAGGCAACACTGTACGCGGTGCAAGATTTTGAAGGAAATACACAGGTAACACTTGAGAAGCCAGAGCAAGGCTTTAATGTCGTTAATCAGCGTCAAACAACCATTACCAAAATCAAATGCTGCATGATGAGTGGTGCGGGAATCTTGGAAACTACCGACTGGGCGGGTAAATATCTACCCATTGTCGGTGTCAATGGCAAAGAGGATTTAGTAGATGGTAAGCGAACATTGCGTGGATTAGTTCGTTTCGCCAAAGACCCGCAACGGATGTACAACTACTGGCGCACAATTGACACTGAGCAAAAAGCGTTAGCTCCTAAAGCTCCTGTTTTAGTGACTGCTAAACAGATTGACGGATTTGAGCAGCAATGGCAAGACAGCCTTACATCTAACGCGCCTTATTTAACGATTAACGATGTACCTGGCGTGGCAATGCCCAATCGTATTAACGCGGGCATTATAGACAAAGGCGCAACCGAAGCAGCTTTAATGTGTGTTGACGAAATGAAGTCAACGACAGGTATCTTTAGCGCGTCATTGGGCGAACAGGATAACGAGAAGTCGGGTCGCGCAATCTTGGCGCAACAACGTAAAGGTGACACGGCAAACTTCGCCTACATTGACAACATCGCACGGGCTATCAAATGGACGGGCAAAATCATCATCGACCTGATACCTAAAATCTATGACGCGGCGCGTGTTGTTAGCGTGATGGGTAGTGATGGCAGTAAAAAGCTAGAGCGTATCAATCAAGTAGTCATGCAAAAGGGCGAACCGAAAAACATTGACTTAACGACTGGAAAATATGACCTAGTCGTGACTCAAGGCGCAAGCTACGCCACCAAGCGTATTGAAGCGTTGAATAGTTTGATTGAGTTGGCGCGAGTTTATCCACCATTGATGGAAATGGCTGGCGATATTATCGTTAAAAATATGGATTGGGACGGCGCGGAAGAAATATCAGAACGCGCTAAAAAGATGTTGCCGCCACAACTGCAAGAAAATGAAGATGAAAACGGCGAACAGAAACAACTGCCGCCTGAAGTTCAACAAATGATTGAACAAGGCAAAATGCAAATTGATGAAATGACTAAACAGATTCAATTGCTGGAAGCCGAAAAGGACGACAAAGATGACGAGCTACGTCTCAAGAAATACGAAATTGACGTAAAAGCCAACATTGAATTTGCAAAGTTAGCCAAGGATTACGGCATGAGTATTGAGGATGTATCAGCACTGATTAACGATGCTTTGAGTAATGCTGCACAACAGCCTGAGTTGCCAGAAGAAGGCGAAGTGTATCAGCACGAACAGCAAGAAGTCACGCAGCCACAGTTCGAGCAGGACGATGGCCAATTAACGCCAGAAGGTCAATCGATGGATGACCAAATGGCTATGGATTTAATGGCTCAAAATGACATGGGCGGCGGTGATATGTCGGGTGTACAATTGCCAGGCTTACAACAAGACAGCGAGATGATGTGATGGATGATTTAACATTGAAAATCAAGAACGCCAAAAAGAAGTTAAAGAAACTTCAAAAGCGACAACGTAAGCAGGATGTGCAAGGGTTTTTTAATTTTGACGCTTACATGGCAGAATCAAACGAGCTTATAAAAAAACTAGGCGATGTTTGGGCAACTGCTATTAAAGATATTTACGGCAAGGAGCATCCCATTAGTGCTGACCAATGGAGTGATGAACAGATGGCAAAGGCTAAAGAAAGCAACGCAAAGCCGTATGAAATAAACAAAATCAATCCATTGATTGGTGACATTATTAACGCGCCTGTCGAAACTGAGCGTCTAGATGTTTCCGAGCCTCCTGTTGTTTGTGATGTTGGGATAAAGCCTAGAATTATAGGCTCAATGACAATGAGCGAGTTTATAAAATGGCGCGATAAAATGGCGAGGCCGTCTTAATCATTTGACTAAATACCTGTTATAGATTATGTTTATATCACTGTTACTAGACAGTCAAAACTAGGTCGCCGTGAGGCGCGTGTAAATCCGATTCAAGGAAACCCAATCCCATGAGTGATACTACTCAGTCTGATGTCGTTGTGGACTCATCACCACAGGTCGAAGAAGTTATTGAAGCTCCGATTGTTGAAGAAGTCGAAACCGAAGGCGAACAGCCAAAAGTTGAAGCGGATAAACAAGAAGATGAAGATGACGATTCAAGCCTACCGAATGGCGTAAAAAAGCGCATTGATAAAATTACTCGTCAAAAGTACGAACAGCAAGCCGAAATTAACAAACTAAAAGCCGAACTGGAAACATTCAAGGCGCAAACAGCCCCAATGCTGCAAGAGCCTGATATAAGCCAGTTTGAGGATTTAGATAGTTACGTTAAAGCTCAAGTTAAGTACGAAAAAGAGTTAGAGAAGCAAACAACGCAAAACCAACAAGCACAACAAACTCAAGCGCAAATAGTCGCCCAAGAGTGGGTTAGCAAAGTGGATAAAGTGCGTAGTGTTGCACCTGATTTTGACGAAGCTTTTAACAAAGTCGCCAGTATTGAATTTGCACCGATGGCACTTGAAGCAGTCGCACAACATCCGAAAGGCGCAGAGATTGCGTATATGTTGGGCAAGAATGTTTCGGAGGCTTATCGTATTGCCGCATTATCACCAAGCCAACAGCTTATTGCTATTGGCGAGATTGCAGCACGCACAAGCGTACCAAAACCCAAAACGGTGTCCACAGCACCCGCTCCAGTTAAACCCGTTCAAGGTGGTGCTAGCAATAGTTCGCCCCCTGCGGATATTGACGAGTGGATGAAGTGGCGAAACGACCAATTACGACAAAAGAAACGCTGAGAAGCGTTAAGAGAGCATCATCATGGCTAATAGCATTTTAACCCCTAGTATCATCACTAAAGAAGCGTTGCGCATTTTGCACGCTCAATCTAATTTTTTAACCAAAATCAACCGCCAATATGATAGCCGTTTCGCTGTCAATGGTGCAAAAATTGGTACTAACTTAGATGTTCGTTTACCCAATAAATTTACTGTGCGTACAGGTTCGACGTACAGCGCGCAAAACATGGTTGAGCGTAAAGTATCGTTGCCAGTTGCCACGATTAAAGGCGTGGATTGTACGATTACTGATACCGAATTGACCATGAGCTTGAATGATTTTAGCGAGCAGTTCCTCAAGCCTGCTATGAATCAATTGGCCTCTGACATCGAATACAGTGCAATGTTGGCCATGTATAAATCTGTGCCTAACGCTGTCGGTACTGTTTCAACACAGATTGATTACAAAAAGTTCCAACAAGCAGGTCAGAAACTCACTGAAAACCTTGCCCCATCATCTGACCGTACGTTCTTGCTAAACCCGTCTAGCCGCGTTGAGTTTAGCGATGCTGTTAAAGGCTTATTTCAAAGCTCAAGCAATATTGACGACCAATATCGTGAAGGTATGGTGGGTCGCACTGGTGGCTTTGACGTGTTTGAGAACACGATGATCCCAGTTCATACCACTGGCACTTATGGTGGCACGCCATTAACAAATGGCGCGACTCAAGGCTCTACTGGTGCTGACAATGCGTATGTAGCAACATCGGCAATCATCACAGACGGCTGGACTGTTACGACTACAGTGCTTAACGCGGGTGACACAATCACGTTTGCAGGCTGTTATGAAGTTCATCCTGAGACTAAAGTCCCGACGGGCGTATTAAAACGTTTTGTTGTAACTGCAAACACTGTAACCGATGGTTCGGGTAATTCAACAATCACTGTGTCGCCTGGTGTTATCGCTGGTGGTGCTTATCAAAACTGTTCTAATCGTATCGCTGACGGTTCTGCCATTGTTGTGCTTGGGACTTCTGCAACTGCCTACGGTCAAAACTTGGCATTTCACAAAGATGCGTTTACTTTCGTGTCGGCTGATTTGGACATTCCGAAAGGCGTGGACATGGCAGCCCGTGAGCGTTTCGGCAATATCTCTATGCGCTTTGTGCGTTGGTTCGATGGCGATAACGGCCAATGGAAAAGCCGTTTTGACATCTTGCATGGCATGGCTGCGTTATATCCTGAGTTGGCGTGTCGTTTAGTTCATCAATTGTAATTCTCCCATGACTCAAGGATGAGTCACTCTTTTATGTAGGTGTAGCATGGTCACTGCTGATTTAATTCGCGCCACGCTGCGCTTAATAGGTGCTATTTCCTCTAGTGAAACACCTGCGGCTGACGAGTCTAGCGATGCGCTGGAAGCGTTGAATTTGATGCTCGGCTCATGGGGTGCGTCTCGCTTCTTATCTGCGTCAACTGGCAAAGTCACTCACACTTGCAACGGCTCAACGTCTTATACCATCGGTGTTGGCGGTGACATTAACACCACGCGCCCTACTGCTATTTATAACGCGCACTGGACAAGTGGCGGCCAAGACTACCCTTTGTCGTTTTTAGATTATTCTGATTATCAAGATATTGGTATTAAAAATATCGGCTCAATTCCAGAATATATCGTATTAAAACCTGATAACCCTCTATCGACTATTTATCTTTTTCCCGTACCTGCCAATGGCACTTTGACGCTAGACAACATTAGACCCGCTACTGATTTAACATTAGCCGACGATTTGCCTTATCCGCCTGAGTGGATTCGCGCAATGAAATTCAACTTGGCTGTTGAGATTAGTCCTGAGTTTGGATTTACTGTATCGCCTGAATTGGCACTAATGGCGCAAGAGTCAAAAGCTATTGTCATGCGGTCTATGGTGTCAGTACCACTTGCGCGATTTGACGCATTATTACCAAACGGCATGAAGCAATCAGGCTCTAAAACATTCATTATGGGCGGTGGATTTTAATGAAATTCAACTTTCTAGGCGGTCAACACAAAGGGTTTAGCGCAAACCAAAACACACAAGAAACAGTCAATATGTTTCTTGAAGTTGACCTGTCAGAAGAAAACAAACTGACTTTATATCGCGTTGACGGCAAACTAGCATTTCTAACTTTGCCGACTGCCCCTATTTACGGAATGGCCGAGTTCAGAGGCGTGTTGTATGTGGTTGCAGGAGCGTACCTTTACAAAGTATTAAACGACTTTAGCTACACGACAATTGGCGCGGTTGATTTAGAGTTTGATACTACTATCGCGGCCAACAATGCGGGTCAAGTCTGCTTTAATAGCGGCGTAAAAAATAAGGCTTATGTCTATAACACCTCAACACTGGCACTATCTCAAATAACAGACCCTGCTTTCTACGGCTCGCCACGGGTTGATTATTTAGACGGCTATGGCGTATTTGTGCGCCCCAATACACAACAGTTTTATATATCCGCGCTTAACGACTTTACCATTTTTGACGCACTAGACTTTGCGAGCGACGAAGCTGACCCCGACAATCTAGTAACGCATATTGTTGATCATCAAGAATTGATTTTGTTTGGCGAGCGCGTTACGACTGTATGGTTTGATAGCGGCGATGCGACATTCCCACTATCGCGGCGTGAAGGCGCGACGATGGAAGTCGGGTGCGCTGCGGCGTTAAGTGTTGCCAAGCTTGATAACACAGTATTCTTTCTTGGTCGCACAAGCCATGGGCATGGCCTTGTTTACAAGCTCAATCAATACACGCCACAGATCATCTCTAATCGCGGTATTGAGTATCTTATTAATTCGCTAACTCGCATTGATGATGCGCTTGCTTATACATATCAGAAAAACGGCCATAGTTTTTATGTGCTAACTTTTCCGACTGATAACAAAACCTTAGTTTATGATGCGTCAATTGGCGACAACGATATGGCTTGGTCAGTGCGTGAAACATACAGTCTAGGCCGTGACCGCGCATCGTGTTATGCGTTCGCGTTCGGTAAGCATCTAGTCGGTGATTTTGTTAGTGGCGTGCTTTATGAGTTAGATGATGAGACGCACACCGATGGCGGATTGCCAATAGTTTGGAGTCGCACGACAGCGCATATTATCAGCGACTATAAGCGCGTAAGGCACAATGAAGTGGTGCTTAACTTTCAAACGGGCGTAGGGCTTGAAGATGGTAGCGACCCGCTATGCTATCTGACGTATAGCGACGATGGCGGCCATAGTTACATCACACCACGTGAAGCCAGTCTAGGTGTTATTGGTCAACGTAAAAACCGTACAATGTGGGCAAGGCTTGGCAGCTCACGCGACAGGGTTTATAAAGTGTTCGGTAGCGCACCTGTTAAAACCGTGTTAATGAGTGGTTTTATTGATGTTAAAGTTGGGTCAACATGAGTACTGTCCCATCACCAATGCCTATTTTTACAACATTGACTCGTGCTGAAAGGACGTGGTTATATCAGTTGTGGCAGGGCATGGGCGGCACAACAACGGCATATACTGACTTTACAGCCGATATAGCGGCTTTGGATTCGCGTGTTGACGTACTAGAAACAAACCAAGTTTTAACAAAGCAGACGATTGTTGACGTAGGCTCTACTTATATTCAAGATGCGGTTATCAATGTTATTGATGCTGATATAACGACAAGTTCGTTAGTTATGGCACAAATAACGCCAGTGGGTGCGTCATACACAAGACCCGAAGAAGAAGTAATTTACGAAAGAATCATTCTGTTTTGCACGCCAAAAGCTGGCAGTGTAGACTTTTACATCAATCCTGAGCGTGGCCACATCAAAGGCCAATATCTCATTAATTATACGGTGGCTTTATGACTGGGCGCGTAACGATTGTAAACAGTAGTGAAGTCGAGGTCGTACTTGCTACAAGCGCTTTGCAGACTTCGGCAAATGCAAGCCTAACAGCTATGGACGCTACCCTTTCAAACTTGGATGATAAACTTGATGATTATCTTGACATAGCACGCGGGTTTTATCCGACAATCTCACACGTTAATAAGTTTGGGCGCAATGCCGATGTTGACGCGGGTACAGAAGATTTGTGGGCGCAAGGTGGATTGTATGTTCAAGCAACAGCGGAAAGTGTTGTCAATTTTGCATCGTCTAGCGCGTTAGATACTGCGGCTGGTACGGGCGCAAGAACGGTTACTATCACAGGTATTGATGGTAGCAATAATGAAGTAAGCGAAACGATTACATTGTTAGGCGCGACTAACGTGCCTACAGCGAATAGCTATATTTTTATCAGTCGTGCATTGGTAGCAACGGCAGGTAGCGGCGCGGCCAATGCTGGTACGATTACGGGCACTGCAACAGGTGGTGGTTTGCCTTTGCTGATTAGTATTGCAATCGGTATCAATCAAAGTCAATTAGGCTTATATCTGATACCCACAGGCAAGACGGGTTACCTCACTAATTGGGGCGCGTCTTTCTATTCAGCAACGGCAGGGGCGCAAGTTGAAGTTAGGCTAATGGTCAAGCCTAGCGGTGGCGTGTTCAACATGAAAGACAATGTTCATCTATTCACGGGCGGTGCAACGGCGTTTATGAAGTCAAAACAACCACCGATTAAATGCCCTGCCTTGTCGCTGATTAAAATGCAGGTAGTGACTACTAACGCGAATAATGACGTTAGCGGTAACTTTGATTTAGTGTTAATCTAAAGCGTATTTAGAGTGATTATGATATGACTCACGAACAAAGCCTACACGCGCATTTAATCAGCTTAAAGTTATCTGATTGTTCAATCAATTGGCTGTTGATTGTGTGGCGTATGATGCAGACATTCGATGATTTTGCAGACCATGATGAAGTCACACGCAATAGATTAGACACTCTTATTTTTGACTCATTCGTGAGTTATGCCAGCCATCCGTTTTATCTAACGCACTATCAACAATTAACGCCAATTTGTGCCAATGTTTTTTTTAAGTGGAAGGCTTCTGACACGGCTGAACGCGCTGGCTTTGTTAGTGAAACATCATTTGTGTGGCGTGCGGCGTTTTACGATTTGATTATTGCGGCGATGTTTATCGAGTTGGGCAAAGAATACACAACAGAAAATAGTCATTTAATAATGTCGTTGTACGGTGAAACGTATAGCGATTATGTAGGGGAGTTTAATCATGCCTAACCCAATGGTGGCAATGACTGGCGGATCGTTAGCTAGCGGCGCATATAACGCAAATCAAGCTCAAAAGGGCGCAAAGGCGCAAATTGAGGCTGGTGATCGTGCGGCAATAATGGAGCAACAATCAGCCGACAAACAACTAGAATTACAACGTGAGATTTGGGAAAAGCAGCAAGCCGACTATAAAGACTATTTAGATCAAGGCACTTGGGGTATCAATCGTCTAGGCGATTTAATGCGTAATCAGAGTGCTACGCCGCAAGTGCAAAAAACAGCACAAACTGGCGGGGTATTATCAAACCTTAATAATGTGAATTGGAATAAAGGTAACGGTTTTACATCTGCACCCGCAAAAACATCACAGCCCGTCAACCCGTTAATCCCTAATTATGATGTATTTAATACTGTTCCTGATTTTAGTATGCCTGTTTCACAACAAGCACAGGCGCAGGCGCAGGCTAAACCACTAACACAGACACAGACACAGACACAGACACCACAGTATCAAAACAATGCAAATGGTGGTTTTCTTAATAACCCGTTTGATAGTTATCTTGCAAGCAAGGGCGTTTCTAATAAATTTGACCCTTCTAACACAAGGCTTGCTAGTTTAATGAGTCAAGGCAGCGGCCAACTTAATAACCCATTTGACACTTATCTTGCAAGCAAAGGGTTGGCAGGTGGTAAATTTGACACTAACAATCCTGCTTATCAGTTTCAGTTGAAACAAGGTCAACAAGCATTAGACCGTTCAAGCGCGGCGCGTGGTATGGGTTATAGCGGCGCACAAATGAAAGCGTCTCAAGAATACGGTCAAGGATTGGCAAGTCAGCAATACGACAAAGAATACAATCGAGCATCTGGTGAGTTTGGCGACTATTATCGATTGGCTGGCAATGAATATGACCGAGCGAATCAGCAATACACTAATGAATACAATCGAGCATCTGGTGAATTTGGCGACTACTTCAATCGTTTAGCAGGGCTGTCACAAGGAGGCCAACAGGCGGCTGGTTCAATGGCACAGGCAGGCAGTCAGTACGCTAATAACGCTAGTAACACGTTTGGCAATCTATCAAATGCACAGACTAACATTTTAGGCCAACAAGCCAACGCTCGCGCAAGCGGCTATGCAGGACAAGCTAATGCCGTGACTGGCGGCTTAAATAGCCTGACAAACCTTTATGGCATGAGTAAATGGGGTAAATAATGGCTTTTCAAATTGACCCGAACATTCCGCTGCAAGCTGGCAAAGTCCAGTTTGACCCTGCATCTATTCTCATGCAAGCGCAGCAAAACGGGCTTGCTTTAGAGAAGCATCGCTTTGAAATGCAAAAGCTGCGCGAGGATTACGACTTAGCGAAAGAAAAGCGCAAGCAAGAAAAAGCCATGCAAATGGGTACGGCTTCGGACTTGGCAAGGATTACGGAAGGAACTCCTGCACAGTACGCGCCTCAACGCTTCGAGCAACAGCCACAACGCGGTCAAATGCCACAGGGCATGACTGGCGTGATGATGCGCGAACAAGGCCAACGAATGCCACAACCTCAAGCCTTTGGCGAGGAAATCTTACAAGGTAACTTTAATCCGAATGGCGGCGGTGAAGTTACGCAAGAAGCGGTTGCAGGTAGACGGCCGACTTATGCTGAAATGCTGGCTATTGGCTTAAAACAGGCAATGTTGACTAAAAATCAGGATGAGATATTCAAATACGCTAAGGCATTGCAAGAAACTGAAAAACAGGCTGCTAAATGGGGCATGAACCCAACAAAAGGGATTAACCCTCAAACGGGACAGCCCGACTATTTTACAACGAATGAATTAGGTCAAAAACAGTTTCTAGGTGTTACACCTTATGAGACGCCGAAAGATGCAAAGCCAACGCCTGTAACGCGAAACGGCCAACCTGTCACAGTAAAAGTACCAAGCACGAATGAAGTTAAAATCCTTATGAGTGATGGCACTTATTCGAGCGGCGGAAGTATTCCAACACCAAGAGCTACAGCGGATGATGATGGTCAAAGTGCGTTTACACCTGCCGCAATAGATAACGCGGCGGCAAGGTACAATATTGATGGCACATTACCGCCAATGGGCATGGGTAAAGGTGGCAGTGCTGCACGCTCTCAAATACTTAATCGCGCGGCTGAGTTGGTTAGCGGGGTTAGTGGTACTGACCAACGCGTGAATCAACTAACGACTAAGGCTAGTGCGAGTACATTGTTGCAGTTAAAGAAAACCAAAACAATGATCAAAGCGTTTGAAGAAATGGCTAATAAAAACGCCGATATTGCATTAGAAATGTCGGCAAAAGTTGACAGAAGCGGCACTCCTGTTGTTAACCGTTGGTTCTTAGCTGCTAACAATAAAATAGCTGGCGATGTTGATACTGCTACCTTTAACACTGCTGTTAATGTTTTCGCTAATGAATACGCCAAAATCATGTCAGGAAGCATGGGTAATACGCCTGTTTCTGATAGCGCAAGAAAAGAAGCACACGAAATTCTTAACACTGCTCAAACGCCTGCACAGTTACAAGCTAACATTAAGCTATTGCAACGTGAAATGAAAAATAGACTTATTGGGCTAGATGAGTCTGAGGCTGAATTAATTCAACAGATGAAGGGCGGAAAAAAAGAAGATTCTCACGGCGGCAGTGACAGTAAAGACCCTTACGCAATCACTAAAGGCATGAATCCTAAACGTGTTGATTATTTGATGAGTCATAAACAATTAGTCGAAATGAAAGATTACGAAGGCGCGAAAATATTAACCGAAATGTATCTTAAAGGTGGTGCTAAATGAGTGAATATTCTGATTTTGTAGAATCGCGCAAGGCTAAAAAGGATAGCGAATATCAGGCTTTTGTTAAGTCTCGTTTAGCTGAAAAACAAAATATACCCTCTAATGCTGCTGTTGCTGCCTCGTCTGCCGTGAAGGGTGTAGCGTCAATTCCTGATATGTTTATTAACGCCGCGCCAAATTTAATAGGCTTAGGAATGGCTGGCACTGGTTTTGTGTCGAATGAGTTGGCCGATGTGGTCGGGCGCGATAATGGTTTAGGCCGCTATCTTTCGAGAGTCAATGAGTTGGCAAACACAGGGCTAGCAAACTTTCAATCAACACCTAGTATTGTTAATCGTACAGCGCGTTCGGCATTGCCTATTGCTGACCCACAAACATCAGGTCAACGTATCATGGACTGGGGCGTGCAAACAGCTACAGGCACTCTCATGAATCCGTCTGCTGGTGCTAAAGGCATGGCGTTAAATGCGTTAAAACTAGGCGCGGCTGGTACGGTTGGCGGTGTTGTGGCTGAGAAAACAGGCTCTCCGATTGCAGGTATTGCTGCGAGTATTGCCGCTCCTGTTGCGGTGGGTGCTATCGGTAGTCGATTAAATAGAATCCCTCAATCCGTTACGGCAACAGGGCGCGAAAATGTAGCAGGCCGTCAATTATTAAACTCGGTTGCTGACCCTAAAAAGGCTATTGATGCGTTAGAAAATGCCCCACGCCCTGCGGTTTCAGGTTCTAAAGCAACAAGCGGCCAAGTAGTAGCACAGACAACAGGCGACACAGGACTACTCAAGGCTGAGGATGTGCTGCGGCAACGTATCGGTGTGGCTGACGACATTAACCAACGTTACGCGGCTAATGCTGAGGCTAGACGACAACAATTATTAAGAATGATGCGTGACCCTGACTCTGCGCCAAACGTGGTTAAAATGGCGCGTGATGAGATTACTAAATTATCGCAACAACAAGCCAAAATGACCAATGAGGCGGCGCGTCGTCAACAAACTTCAATGCTTGACTTAGGCGTGAACACTAGCGCGGATGATGCGGCTCAACGATTAGCGGCGGTTAGCGACCCGATTGTTGCGGCTAAGAAGTTAGATATTAGTAATAAGTTTGATGTTGACCCATTCGGCGAGGTTGTCGCCTTGCGGATTCCTGCTAAGAAAATCGAAAGTGTTTTAGATGAGGCTTACGGCGGATTGTCGGTTGGTCAAGATAGCAAAGTGCGAACTGCGTTAAAACTAATCAATGAAGCGGCTGGCAAAAACAAGGCCGCTAAAGACATTCCAGAATTAAATGCTATCCGTCCTGAAGTGCCAAAAGTACCTACGTTTAACCGTACTGTTGTTAATCCACAACTAGACGACATGCTAACGGCAGTTGCAAAGTACGGCGGTATTAGTTGGGCTGAGGCTAACCGTTTAAATATAAAAGGCGGTGATAGAAAATTATATGGTATGGGGGGATTGCGTCCATTCAAGGCAGAAGGCCAAGGTGGTTTAACATCTGACGAGATGGCAATACGTTTGCAGCAAGACGGCTACCCTGTTGATATGCTAGACGATGCTTTGCAAGGGTACAAAGTTTATGCGCCCCAAGGCCATGAGTTGATGGCAGCTCGCGCCGATGCTGAACGTAATCTCGAGTTATTTAACGAACAGTTAAAGCTTAATCCTGATTTGCTTGGCTCAACCATGAGCTATAAGCAAATGCGCGAAATAGAGAAGCGTATAGGCGCAATGCAACGTGCGGCGTATCGTGACCCTGAGCAAGCGGCGGATGCTGCGGTATTAACCCAATTAAAACACCTGATTCGCGGCTCTATGGATGATGGCGTAAAGAATGGCAATGTACCTAAAGACATTTACGATAACTACAAAATAGCCATGAAGGCTCACGCTGATTTTAAGCAACAGCATGATCAAGGCGTGGCGGCTGATTTATTAAAAAATGGCTTTGAGCGCCGAGGAAAGAACCTTGCAAATGTGCCGAATAAAATGCTATCCACTCGTGAAGGGTTGGATTCATTTAAAAAGGCTATGGGCGGAGAAGCTGAGGCGCGTCAAGCGTTAAGCGATAGATTAGCTACCACATTTAGAGAGTCGGTGCTGATTCCATCCACAGGCGGCACAAAGTCAAACTGGCAAGAAGCGGCTATCAAATGGCAAAGTGCTAATAAACTGGCTCTTGATGAATTTCCAAACTTACGGGCGGCGGTTACTGATTCAATCCGAAAATCTAAAACAGTTGACGAAATGGCGATGCGATTTGAGCAAGACACTAAGAAAATGCTCAATAGCGGTGGTCGGCTTTTCGACAATCAGAAAGACCCTAGCGCGGTTATTGACTCGTTTCTTGCGTCAAAATCACGTTTAGCAGACAGTCAATTTATCGTAAAAATGGCCAACGATTCGCCACAATTTAAAACTTCTTTACGCGGTGCGATTGCCGAAAAAGTATCGGGCATGAATAACGCCAAAACAATCGAATTTATCGAAAACAAAGCAAACCGTGAGTTAATTAAGGGATTGTTTGGTGATACTGTTCTCAAAAAGTTTGACCGTGTTTTAGTTGATGCTAAACGCGACAGACTAGGCTCTACACTCGGCGGCGTTAGCGGCTCTCAAACCTTCGGGCGCGGCGCGACAGATAAGCTAATGAACCAAAGCGTGTGGAAGTTAGACACGGCTGGCGGCACGCTTGGCGCGGCTTTGGGTGCATTACTCGGTGGTGGTGTTGGTGGCACTGCTGGCGCGGCATTAGGCGGCGCGTCAACGGCACATTTAGTTAAAATGATGAACATGAAACAGAACGCGACAACATCCAAGGCGATGCTTGACCCTAAATACGGCGCGGAACTGCTTAAAAAACAACTTGTGCCGACTCCGTACAAAGCCAATTCATTGGGTGCGCTTATGAAGTATGCCGCGCCTTCAACCATTCCATCACAAGATAAGGGCAAAAAATAATGGCATACTCTCTATCACCGTGGCTCAAGCCTCGCTTCTTTATCACTGGCACGAATCGCCCGCTTGCTGGCGGTTTGATGTACACATACCTCGCAGGCACAACAACCAACGCGACAACGTATAGCAACGATACAGGCACAACAAACACAAACCCGATTGTGTTAAACAGTGACGGCGAGTGTGATTTATATCTTGATGACTCTGTTAGCTATCGCTTTATTTTGAAAAACGCGGCAGGGGTTACACAGTTTGACAAAGACCGTGTAGCAAGCATTGGAAACACTCAAGTTCAATCGTTTGACAGTGTCGCGGCTTTGCGGCTCAGAAGCGGCACGACTACGGCTAATGCTGCAAAAACGCTAGGCTATTATGCGGCAGGTGATGGCGGTGGAAATGCGTTTTATTATGACACTACAAGCACCGCCACGGACAACGGCGGCACAATCATCAAGCCTACGAGCGTAAGCGGTGCAGGTCGTTGGCTTGCTGTTAATACCGATACTGTTAGCATTGCTCAGTTCGGAGCAGTTGCAGGAAACTCAACGCCACAGCAGTCATTTATCAATGCTGCCGCTACTTACTGTCGAAATACATCTAAAAAGCTGTTTTTAGGTATCGGTGATTATCGCGTAACAGCCGAATGTGACTTGTCAGACATTAAGTATATAGATGGCTCTCAATCGTTTATCATTGCGGAAAATGGTGCTTATGCTGCGGTAAAAATTGGCGGGTCTAGCAACACATTCAATGATGCAAATATTTACGTTAGAGTAAAAAACCTGAGTGACTTATCAAACACTAGCGGCAATTTAGGAATTAAACTGCTATCAATAAACAATAGCAAGATGCGAATTTATGCTCGCGGGTTTAATACAGGGCTGTATTTTGACGGAACAACGGCACTGCGAGTTTACGTCAGCAATCAAATTACTGTTGACCAACTTTATAATAACGGCAATCAAGTTTATTTTGATATGTCTGGCAATAGTTACGCTGTTAAAAACCAATTTATAGGCGGCTCTTATTATATCGGCACTAATCAAAAAGTTGCGGGTCGCGGCACTGTAAAATTAACACTAGCAGGCAGTGGATTAGTGTCTGATACTTTGTTTATGTCTTCTGAAATAACCGTAAACGGCGGTTCGTACGACGCTGATCAAGCCGTTATGGTTTATGCGGATTTAAACACAACGTGGGCAATCAACACTATTGAGTTTAAGGATTGTCGATATGAAGGCAACGGCACATTTGCGACAGACCCAATTGCAGTAAAAATCAACACGACAACCGCAGGTCGTCTTGGCGTATCTATTGAGCTGTCGGGTTCTGTTGACGCTAGTACACTGCAAGTGTCCGTTCCTGAGGTTAAATTCAATCGTGTGATTATGAAACAAGCCAACGTTCGCCCAAGCGACACGGCATTCCCGCAGTTTATTCAACCAACAAAAAC
>Ga0073914_10000059_pt1 | contig 18351 bp, 18 predicted proteins | sample GWRWT4_30Apr14_FD_71481 | JGI IMG/M metagenome (GOLD analysis project Ga0073914, IMG submission 71481) | Sand microcosm microbial communities from a hyporheic zone in Columbia River, Washington, USA - GW-RW T4_30-Apr-14 | ecosystem: Engineered > Artificial ecosystem > Sand microcosm >... | reverse complement strand
TGACGCTGACGGCGCGCGCGGCCGACGGCCGCACTGCCAGCAAGGTGTTCGTGCAAGCGGTCCATGGCGCGCGCACCACCAACGCACCCCGCGCGTCCAGCGCCCTGCTGCTGGAGCCACGCGGCACAGGCGCAGCCCGGCTGTGGGTGGTCAACCCGGACAACGACACGGTCAGCGTCTTCGACACCAGCGCGGGCAGCAAGCTCAAGGAGATCCCCACTGGCATCGCCCCACGCACCGTGGCCCTCGCCGCCGATGGCTCGCTGTGGGTCAGCAACCGTGACAGCGCCAGCATCTCGGTCATCCATCCCGGCACACTGGCCGTCAGCAACACGATCAAGCTGCCGCGAGCCTCGCAGCCCTGGGGCCTGGTCATCGCACCAGACGGCCATGCCTACGTCAGCCTGTCGGCCACCGGCCAGGTGCTCAAGCTCAATGGCAGCACCGGTGCCACCGTGGCCACGCTGGCGGTGGGCAACAGCCCGCGCCACCTCTCTGTGAGCGCGGACTCGGCCACCTTGCTGGTCTCGCGCTTCATCACCGCCCCCATGGCGGGTGAAGGCACGGCCACGATCGACACCACCAGCGGAGGCGGGGAGGTGTGGATCGTCAACGCTGGCGACCTCACACTGCGCCAAACGGCCAAGCTGGCCTACAGCAGCAAGGCCGACACGGAGACCACTGGCAGCGGCCTGCCCAACTACCTGGGCCCGGCCGTGATCTCACCCGACGGCCAGACCGCCTGGGTCCCGTCCAAGCAGGACAACGTGGCGCGCGGCATGCTGCGCAACGGACAAGGCCTGAACTTCCTGAACACGGTGCGCGCCATCAGCAGCCGCATCAGCCTGGCCACAGGCATGGAAAACCTCGCCCTGCGCGCGGACCATGACAACAGCAGCCTGGCCTCGGCCGCCGTCTTCGATCCCACCGGCACCTACCTTTTCGTGGCGCTGGAGACCAGCCGCGAGGTGGCGGTGCTGGACGCGGCCAAAGGATCACAACTCTTCCGCATCAACGTGGGCCTGGCGCCTCAAGGCCTGGCGGTGTCGGCCGATGGCCAGCGCCTGTATGTGCACAACTTCATGGGCCGCAACGTGAGCGTGGTCAACCTGGGCCCGCTGGTGAACAACGGTGAGCTGGCCACCACCCTGGCGGCCACCTGGACCAGCGTGGGCACGGAGAAGCTCAGTGCCACGGTGCTGCTGGGCAAACAGCTTTTCCACGATGCCCGAGACACCCGACTGGCCCGCGACGCCTACATGAGCTGCGCCAGCTGCCACCATGATGGCGACCATGATGGCCGCACCTGGGACCTCACCAACCACAACGAAGGGCTGCGCAACACCCTCTCGCTGCGCGGCCATGCGGGCATGGGCCAGGGACTGCTGCACTGGAGCGGCAACTTCGACGAAGTGCAGGATTTCGAGAAACAGATCCGCGACCTGGCCGGCGGCACGGGCCTGATGAGCGACACCGCCTACAACACCGGCACGCGCAACCAGCCCCTGGGCACCGCCAAGGCCGGCGTCAGTGCCGACCTGGATGCGTTGGCCGCGTACGTCAGCTCTTTGTCGACGTCCGATTCCAGCCCCCTGCGCCCTGCCGCAGGCACGCTGAGCGCGGCCGCCCTGGCGGGCAAGGCGGTGTTCGCCAACGCGGCCTGCGCGGCCTGCCATGGCGGCCCGGCCTTCACCTCCAGCGCGCTCAGCGGCGGCATGCGCAACATCGGCACACTCAAGGCCAGCAGCGGGAACAGGCTGGGCGCGGCACTGACCGGCCTGGACGTGCCCACACTGCGCGGCCTCTGGGCCACGGCGCCCTACCTGCACGATGGCAGCGCGCCCACGCTGGCAGCGGCCGTGCAGGCCCACGCCGGCAACACCTTGGCAGGCACCGATCTGAGCAACCTGGTCGCCTACCTTCAGCAGATCGATGGTGACGAGGCGGCCCCGCCTGATCCGCTGAGCGATGGCGTTTACAGGCTGCTCAACAAGAACAGCGGCATGGCTTTGACCATCACCAGCGCGTCAACAGCCAACTCGGCCGCGACCAACCAGTTGCCCTGGGCCGGCACCAACAACCAGCGCTGGAAGCTCGTCAACCTGGGCAGCGGCAAGTACCAGTTGACCGCGCAGCACAGCGCCAAGCGCCTGGAGGTGGCCGGCTGCAGCACCGCCGATGGTGGCACCGTTCAGCAATACACCGCCACCACCTCGCGCTGCCAGACCTGGTTGCTCACGGCCGTGGGCGATGGCAGCTACCGCGTGACCAACAGCAACAGCAACAAGGTGATCGAGGTCACCGGGTCCTCAACCACCAGCGGCGCCACCGTCAAGCAACGCACCTGGGCCGGCACCAACAACCAGAAGTGGAGCATCGCGCCCGTTAGCAGCAATTACATCGCTGCGGGCAACTACCGGCTGACGCCCAACCACAGCGGCAAGGCACTTGACGTGGCAGGCGTGGCCGTGGCCAGTGGCGCCAACGTGACACAGTGGGCCTGGCTGGCCGGCGCCAACCAGAAATGGGCCATCACGGCATCGGCCGACGGCTTCTATGAATTGAGCCCCACCCATGCCGCCGGCATGCGCCTGGAAGTGGCCGCTGGCGGTCTGCTCAACGCCCACAACGTGCAGCAAGGCTGGGCCAGTGGCACGGCGGCGCAGCGCTGGAGCTTTGAAGTGCAGGCCGATGGCAGCCATCGCCTGGTCAACCGCAACAGTGGCCTGTCTCTGGAGGTGGCTGGTGCGAGCACCGCCGATGGCGCCAATGTGCAGCAGGGACTCTGGTCAGGCGCAGCCAACCAGAAGTGGAAGTTGGTGAAGCAGTGAGTCGGCTGGCGGCGAGGGATCAGCCCGCCAGGCCGGCGAACACGTTCTGCACGTCTTCGTTGGCGTCCAGCGCGGCCAGGAAGGCCTCCACCTCTTCGAGATCGGCCGCGCTCAGGCTGGCCGGGTCGACCGGGTTCTTGGGCTTGTAGCCCAGCTTGGCCGACAGCACCGTGAAGCCCTGAGCCGGCAAGGCCCGGCTGACCAGGTCCAGGTCGGTCGGGTCGGTCAGGAACACGGTGGTGCCGTCTTCTTCACCCGCTTCGACATCCTGCGCCCCCGCTTCGATGGCGGCCACTTCGGGATCGGCCCCCGGCTTGGTCGGCTCGGCCTCGATCATGCCCACGTGGTCAAAATCCCAGGCCACCGAACCAGAGGAGCCCAACTGGCCCTTGCGGAACAGCACGCGCATCTCGGAGGCTGCGCGGTTCACGTTGTCGGTCAGGCACTCGACCATGACGGGCACGCGGTGCGGCGCAAAGCCTTCGTACACCACGTGTTCAAAGTGAACGGCCTCGCCGGTGAGGCCGGCGCCCTTCTTGATGGCCCGGTCCAGCGTGTCTTTGGGCATGGAGACCTTGCGGGCCTGCTCCACCACCAGGCGCAAACGCGAATTGGCCGCCGGGTCGGCGCCATGGCGCGCGGCGATCATGATGTCCTTGGACAGCTTGCCAAACAGCCTGCCTTTCGCGTTCGAGGCCAGGTCCTTGTGTTTTGCTTTCCACTGCGCGCCCATGTTGGATCGTCCTTTGCGTTGCTGGGTTTCGGGTGCGACATTGTCCACCTCAGCGCAGCAAGCTCACAATCTGTTGGATCAAATTCAAGGGGCGCAGCGGCTTGGGGCAATGGGCGTCAAACCCCGCCTCCAGCGCCTGGAGGCGATCGCTGTCGCGCGCGAACGAGGTCAAGGCGATGGCGGGCAAGCGCTTGGCACCCGCCGGCGCCACCCCCTGCGACTCGCGCCGGCGCACCTCTCGAATCAGGTCGTAGCCGTCCTTGCCGACCATGCCAACGTCGCTGATTAACACGTCGGGCCTGAAGCTCTCCACGATCTCCAGCGCTTGATCGACATGGCTGGCCGCGCACAAAATGGCGCCCCGGTCGCCCAGGATGATGTGGAGCATGGCCATGGCGTCGGGGTCGTCATCGACGATCAAGATCTTGAGCTTGCGCAGGGGCAGCTCATCCTGGCCTGGCAGGGCGTTTTGCTCGTCATCCCCGGCATTCGTGGCCTCATGCACGGGATGGAGGGGCAGCCACACCTCGAACGTGGCGCCGTGCCCAAGCCCTTCGCTGCGCACCGACAGCTCGCCGCCGTGGGCCTCCACCAGTTGCTTGGCGATCGACAAGCCCAGGCCGAGGCCTCCCCGGTGCCGGTTGCTGGCCGCGTCGCTTTGGGCGAAGCGGTCGAACACAAAAGGCAGAAAATCTGCTGCGATGCCTTGCCCGGCGTCGGTAACGAGGATCCGCAGCCCCGCGTCCAGCTCTACCAATGAAACGCTCATGGTGCTGGCACGGGGCGAGAACTTGATGGCGTTGCTGAACAGGTTCCACACCACCTGCTGCAGCCTGGAGGCGTCCGCACAAATGGCCCGGTAAGCAGGCGCCAGAACGAGGTCAACGTGGATCTCTTTTTGGTCGAACGCAGGCCTCATCGCACTGAGGGCCGCCTCGATCTCCGCCGCCGGATCCAGCATCGACAGCGACAGTGGCAACTTGCCCAGGTTCAGGCGCGACATGTCCAGCAGGTCGGAAATCATGCGTGCCTGCGTGGCCCCATTGCGCTGAATCACCGCCAGGCCACGCATGGTTTCGTCGGTGCCGCCGCGTTTCAACAGAACGTGCGTCCACCCCATGATCGCGTTCAGCGGTGTTCGCAGTTCATGCGACAGCACCGCGATGAAATCATCCTTCATGCGGCTGACCTGCTCCGCTTCGCCGCGCGCCACACGTTCACTTTCGAACAACTGCAGACGTTGAAGCTCCAGCGCCACGCGCTCCGAGATGTCGGTGGCCAGCACCATGGCGATGCCGGGCTCGATGGGAGACGGCACGCTCCATTCCAGGTGCACCAGCCCGCCCCCCGGCAGTTGCATCGGCACTTCGTGGCTTTGCGCCTCGGCCCCCCAGTGCAGCGCAAAGCCATCGAGCTGCGCGGCCCACTCGGGCAAGCTGAAGCAGCTCAGCTTTCTGCCCACGACCTCGGCCATGCTGCGCTGCAGGAGCTTGAGCATGGCGGGGTTGGCCCCCACCACCGTGCCATCGTTGCCGAGCAGCACGATCCCGCTGGGCGCTTGAGAATAGATCGTGTGGAACTTCGACTCGCTGCGTTCGGAAGCCTGCCGAAGCTGTTCTGCCTGGGTGTCCAGCTCGGCATACAACGCCACCACACCGGTGTTCGTCTCGTTCAGCTCTTCTCGAAGCTCCGCCAACTCTTTGGTCTTCGCCGCCAAGGCCTGCAGGGCTTCTTGATAAGGGTCCATGACGCTGTTGCCCATGTCAGGCCCGCTTGACGACCACGACCGTCACGTCATCCGAACCACGCGTGTGGTCACGGATCAACCAGCCGGCCACCACGGCGGGGTCGCATCGGAGCAAACCACCCACACTGTCCAGTTTCCAGCGCGACTGCAGTCCGTCGGAATGCATCACCAGCAAAGCATGCTCGGGCCACGCGTACGTGGCATCGTGCAGCGTCCGGATCATCAGCCCCAGCGTGCCATGCTGCGACAGCAACGATCGGTCGGACAGACCGGAAATGATCCGGCCCGAGACATTGCCCGCACCGGCCACCACCACCGTGTTGGCCTGCAGGTCAAGGGTGGAGATCGACACGGCCGCCCCGCGCGTATCACGCATCAGGGGATGAGCCCGCTCCAGGATGGCACTGGGCGATCCACGCCCCTCGCCCAGATCGGACGCCCGGAAGGCAGACAGGGCCACCTCGGCCGCTGCCGCCGCCTCGGGCCCATGGCCCAGCCCGTCGGCGACGATGAGACTCGCCTGGCCATCCTCGATGCGGATGGCCCAGGCATCGCCGCTGACCACCTCACCTGGCGCGGACAGGCAGATGCCCGCATGGGCGAACTGGCTGTCCGCTGCGGCCGCGCGCTGCGTCGCCGCCCTGCCGTCGGAGATGCGGATGCGCGACAAAATCACCGTGCCTTGATCGACAGCGGAGAACACGGAGAAGTCTGTTGAGAGCCGCCGCACCGCGCCAAAGCCCGTCCCGGGCGTGCCGCCTGTCGAGTAGCCATCGAGCAAGCATTGGTTGACGTCCGGCATGCCCGGCCCGCTGTCGAGCGAAATGACTTCGAAATGGGCGGCTCGCCCCTCAACCACGGTGCAGGCGATCAACAACCGACCTGTGCTGGCATGTCGGACCAGGTTCGTGCCCAACTCGGTCACCACCAGGGCGATGCGACCACAGACGTCTTCGCTCAGCTCATGGTTCGCCGCCAGACGCAGCGCCATGCGACGCGCCTCGCCCACCTGCGATGGCTCGCGGATGGGGATGTCGACGTGCGGCGTCATGTCAGGCCTTCCACCGCGTGATCGTGACGCAGGTTCCCTCGCCCTGAGCCGTTCGCAAGTCGAATTCGTTGACCAGCCTGCGGCTGCCTGACAGCCCCATGCCCATCCCTGCGCCGGAGCTCCACCCGTCAGTCAGCGCAAGCTTGATGTCGGCGATGCCCGGACCGTGGTCCTCGAACGCCAGGCGCAGCCCCATCTGATGGTCTCGCTCGATGATCTCCCAGCGCATTTCACCGCCACCGCCATACACCAGGGTGTTGCGCGAGAGTTCGCTCGCCGCCGTGATCATTTTCGTCTGGTCCACCAGCGTGAACATCAGCTGCCGCGTCAGTTTGCGGACCATCTGCCGGCTGGTGACGATGTCACTTTCCACCCCGATGGCAATGACGCCCGTGGGACCTTCGGGCTCAGAAGTCAAGGTCACCCCCGTCGGCGCGGCGCAGCAGCGTCATGCCTCGCTCGACGTTCAAGGCCGTGCGCACACCCTCCAGGGACAAGCCCAGCTCAACCAGCGTGATGGCCACGGCGGGTTGCATACCGACCACCACCGTCGTCGCCCCGAGCACCGCCGCGATGCCGGAGATGCCGGCCAGCATCCGGCCGATGAACGAGTCCACGATCTCCAGCGAGGAAATGTCGATCAGCACCCCGGTGGCGCCGCTGCCAGAGATCTTCACGGCGAGGTCGTCCTGGAGCAGGATGGCCGTTTGATCCTGCATGTCTACCTGGATCGTGACGAGCAGGCATTTGCCCATCTGCAAAACCGGGATGCGTTCCATGGCTTAGCCGATGGCCCGCGAAACAACCCAGCCCGACCGCTTCATGGCCAACGACAGGGCGTCGGCCAGCGTCGCCTTGGTCGTGATGCCCTGCAGGTCAATGCCCAGTTGCACAATGGTTTGGGCGATCTGTGGCCGGATGCCGCTGATGATGCAGTCCGCGCCCATCAGGCGGATGGCGGTGACCGTCTTGAGCAGGTGCTGCGCGACGAGCGTGTCAACGGTCGGCACGCCGGTGATGTCGATGATCGCCAGCTCCGACCCCGTCTCGACGATGCGTTGCAGCAGGGACTCCATCACCAGTTGGGTGCGGCTGGAGTCCAGCGTGCCAATCATGGGTGCCGCCAGAACGCCTTCCCACAACTTCACCACGGGGGTGGAGAGTTCAAGCAACTCCTGCTGCTGCCTTTTGATGACCTGCTCGCGGCTGCGTTGGTAGGTCGTGGCCGTCCACTGCGCCATCTTGTCCACCAGGGTGGAGGCGGCCCAAACGGTGTCGAACACCTGCTGGGGATCGATGGAGATCAGCTGCTGCAGCCCGGCGAAGAGCGGCTTCTTGATGGCCATCACGAAATAGCTGGTTTCGCCGGCGCTGGCGCCCTGCGCGGCGCGGGACTGGGACAACTCCGCCAGCACCGCCCGCGTCTTGCTCCAGGCATCACTGCCGAATTGCGTCAGGTCCGCGCCGTCGCGCACGGCATCTTGCAGCGCGCTCAACAGTTCTCGGGCTTCGTTTTGGGCGACCCTGGCGTTCGAGCCGGAGGAACCTTCGCCAGAATGCGCCACCTCCTCGATCCAGGACTTCAGGAATGCTTCAGGCGAGGCCTTGAGCACGTTGTCAAAGGCAATGTTGACGGGTTTCATCGAATTCCTGGTGGGCACAACAGACAACAGCAGCACACGCTGATTCAGCAGGTGTGACAAGGGCGACCAGAGCGATGCGCAGACATTCACAGCTCGAAGATGGATGCTTGAGCGCTGAATGGCCAAGCAACGAGCATGGGCGACCATATTGGCCTGACTATTCTAAATCTGTCTGTTCGCCAACGCACACAGGCGAATTCAAATGGCCGGCAGCATCACGACAAACTCACTACCCAGGTTTCGGCCGGCACTGGTGGCGACGACGGTGCCGCCATGCGCCTCCACCAGTTCGCGCACCACCGCCAGGCCAATGCCCAAACCCTGGTTGGTCTGGGCGAACGCGGAGGCCGTGGTGTCCTGCACAAACAGCTCAAAAATGTAGGGCAGGGCCGAGGCACTGATGCCCATGCCGTTGTCGGTCACCTTGACCACCACCATGAGGCCCTGCTGGTCCAGGGCCAGTTGGATCTCGCCATCGTCGGGCGTGTACTTGGAGGCGTTGTCCAGCAGGTTGCTGAAAACCTGCGTCAATCGCACGGCGTCCCCCTCAACGCAGACCGGCCCCTCAGGCAAGCTCACCACCAGGCGTTGATGCCTTTTGTCCATGGCCGGCTTGCACATCTGCACAGCGGTGTCCAGCACGTCGCCCAGCGCCATCACCTGTCGCTTGAGCTGGAACTTGCCCGCGCTGACCCTGGAGCCGTCCAGCAGATCATCGATGAGTCGCGAGATGTGGGTCACCTGCCGCTCGATGATGCCTTGCAGGCGCGCGAGCTGAGGTTTGTCCAGCCCCGCGTGGTTGAGCAGCAATGAGACCGTGCGGATCGGCGTCAAGGGGTTGCGCAACTCATGGGCCACCATGGCCAGGAAGCGGATCTGCTGGGTGTGGGCGTGCTCGGCCTTGGCCTCCAGCTCCTGAGCCGTCAGGGCCGCAATCACTAACTGGGCATTGGCTTCGCGAAGATCGCGCAAGCGCGGATCAAGGGTGTCTTCGCCGTGACTGGGCTGAAGCGCGGCCAACAGCAGTTGCTCGCTGGCATCCACCGGCATGGCCTCTCTGCCATCAATGAGCGCTGGCGGTCTGGCGCCCGCCGTGCCGGCTTGTTCGGGAAAATTAACCATGGCCCGGGCCAGTGGGAGCCGCAGGGAAAGACGAGTTGCGACTCGGCGCACCGCCCAGCAAGCCTTCCTGGCCCAGCAGCATGCCGCCGACCTGGATACCCTGGTCGTTGATCGTGAACGAGCGCAGCTCATTGGAGTGCGCACTGCCGCGCACCTTGACCACCGCCATCACGCGCTGCAGGCGGCTGTCCACCTCCACATAGCGTTGCAACACGATGGCATCGGTCAGGAAGGCCGTGCCATAGGGGCTGAAACGCAAGTCGGCGTACCGGTCCTCCAGCTCCGAGGTCATCAAGACAGTGACGCCCGTGCTGGCCAAGGCGGCCACCATGCGCGACAGCGATTCCCGGAAATCTTCGCGGAAGGTGGGGGCCAGGGCCAGTTCAAACCCCGACAACGAATCGATGACCACCCGCGTGGCTTTGAGGCGGTGGATCTCGTTGATGAGCAAGGAGGCGATCTCATCCACCGACAAGGCGGCGGCCCGGGTGTCGATCACGCCCACGCGACCGCTTTCAATCAGCTCGGCCATCAGGCCGCCACGCGATCGGTTGGGCCGCTGCTCGAACGCGGCGATGACGCCGGTCTCGCCATGGCGGGCACCTTCGGCCAGGAAGGCCATCGCCAGGATGCTTTTGCCGGAGCCGGAAGGCCCGGCCACCAACAGGGAGTAGCCTGCGGGCAAGCCCCCGCCCATCATCTCGTCCAACTCGGGTACCCCGGTTTTCAGGCGAGGGCTGCCATCCGCCACCGGCGCGAGCCGTTGGGGGTCAACCAGGTGAGGTGGCGCAAAAACATGGATGCCCGCTGTGCTGATGCGGAAGGTGTGCAGCCCCGGTTGAGTGGGCGAGCCACGCATCTTCATGATCTCCATCTTCCGGACCACCGAGTTGCGCTGCACGCTTTGGCGCAACCAGATCAGGCCATCGGCCACGGTGAAGATGGGGTTGGGGTCGTTGTCGGTGAAGTACTCGCCGATCAGGAAGGTGGTCGCCTGCCAGCTCGTCATCAGCACGCCCAGGTTCTGGATGAACTGCTGCAGGCTGATGAAGGAGTGCCCCTGGCTCTGGCTGGCCAACACCACCGAGCGGAAGGAGTCGATGAAGACCAGGCCGGGCTGGCGCAACTCCACTTCCGCCACGATGCGGCTCAGAACCTTGTCCAGGTCGCCAGTGGCGGTGTCATCGGCCAGGTTGACGAAACGGATGGAGCGGTTGAGCTTGTCCAGCTCAAAGAAATCAAACTGCTGCTGGTAGCGCAGCATCTTCAAGGGTGGCTCGCCCAGCACCGTGAAGTACAAGGCCGGCCGCTCTGGCGTGGCCATGGCGAACATCATCTGGTGCGCCAAGGTCGTCTTGCCACAGCCGGGCGTGCCAGCGATCACGTTGAACGAATACTCAGGCAAACCACCGCCCAGCACCTCGTCCAATCCTTGCACGCCGGTGCGCAGGCGAGTGATGGTTGCTTTACCGGTGGTGTTCATGGCGAGGTGTCCTGTGCGGGTCGACCGCTTGAAGTTATTTCGCAGATGGGTCTGAGCAGCCGATCCGTGAGGGATCGGCCAATGAGTGTGGTCAGGATGTCGTAGAAGTTCTCCAGCAAGGCCGCGCTCGCGGCCGCAGCGGTGGCACTGGGTTGCTGGGCCAGCACGGCATGCAGTGCCGAGAACTCAGCCAAGTTCAGCACGCCCTCTTGCACGGTGGCCAAACAGGGAAACTCAACCCGGGTGAGCTGCAGGCTGCGCTTGTAGAGCGCGGCAAACCCGCGTTGCCCGATGATGGGGGACAAGGCCGCATCCATGGCAGACCAGGTGGTCACGGCGACGCTGGCCGCTTGCGCCGCATGGGCACTGCTGGTGGCCAATTGCGCAAGTATTGCTTTCGTGCCTGGCGCCTGGTTTGGCATGTCGGGTCCGGTGACGCTCCGCCCACGCGGGATGATCGATGGTACGCCTTGTTCCGGCACTGTCAAAGCAAGGCGCTGCCGGGTAGGGGCTGTGGTGTCGGTCACAAGACCTGGGTCGGTACTGCGTTCAGGCACGTCGAATCCCCTGGTGAGCGTCAAGGAATGACAGCACGGTGGCCGTGAAGGTCGCCACGTCAATGGGCTTGGCGATGTAGCCATCGCAACCGGCTTCGCGCATCTTGGCCTGGTCGCCATTCATGGCGTAGGCCGTGAAGGCCACCACAACGATGCCCTGGTTTTGGGGCGAGGCTTTCAGCCTGCGCATCAACTCCAGGCCGTCCATTCCGGGCATCTGGATGTCCATCAGGATCAGATCAGGCTCAAACGCGGTGATCTGGTCCACGGCCTGGTTGGCATCGGCCGCACAGTCCACGGCCACCCCGGCGGCTTGCAGAACGACCCGCGCCAGCTCCACGTTCAGCGCGTTGTCGTCCACGATCAGCACACGCGGCGAGTTCATGCGGAGCCTCTTGGCTGGGCCTGGTGAACGCGGTCGAGCACCACGTGGAACACGCTGCCCAAACCCAGTGTGCTGCGCACCCCAACGCTGCCGCCCTGGGCCTCCGCCAAGCGGCGCGTCAAGGCCAGCCCCAGGCCCGTGCCCTGGTGAAGCTTGCTGTAGCTGGCGTCCAGCTGCTGAAAATCCACGAACAAGCGGGGCAGGTCGTCCGGCGCAATGCCGATGCCAGTGTCCTCGACCTCCAACCTGAACTGATCAGGCCCTTCCGCGTGGGCGCTCACGGTCACGTGACCGCCCGAGGGTGTGAACTTGATGGCATTGGAGAGGTAGTTGTAGAGCACTTGCTTGAGCCGAGCCGGATCGATGACCAAGCTTTTCAAGGCCTCGTCGATCTTGATGGCGAACTGGATGGACTTGCGCTGCAAGGAGGTGTGCAGCACATCGCCCAGCTCGGACACCAGTTGCTGCAGGTCCACCGGCTCGGGGAAGAACTCGAACTTGCCGGATTCGACCTTGGACATGTCCAGCACATCGTTGATCAGGTGCAGAAGGTGGCGGGCGCTGCCGCCAATGTGACCCAGGTACTCGCGGTGCTTGGGCGAGCCTTCTGGCACCAAGCCCATGACCAGCAAGTCGCTGAAACCAATGATGGCATTCAGTGGCGTGCGCAACTCATGCGACATGTTGGAGATGAACTGATTCTTCAACCTGCTGGATTCCTGCATCTGGTGATTTTCAAGCTCCAGGCTCTCCAGCTTTTTGCGCGATGCTTCGGCCTGCCTGACGGCGGTCACGTCGGTGATGATGCCCAGCAGGCGCGCGGGATGCCCGCTGTCATGAAGGATGCCGCCCCGGATGCTGATCCAGTGAACGCTGGCATCAGGCCACACCACACGGCAAACCGCCTGCCAATCGCTCAACTGCCGGGTGGCCTGAGCCAGCCCCTGGGTCACCTCGTCGCGGTCGTCCGGGTGCACATGCTTCAAAAAGGTATCGACACTCCATTCCAGTTGTCGCTCGTCGTGCCCAAAACACATGTCATGCCGCAACGAATGAATCATGGCGCCAGTGCTCAGGTCCATCTCCCATTCGCCAATGTTGGCTGAATCAATCGCCAACCTCAACAGAGCATCGCGTTGGCTCGCGCATTGCAACTCGCCCAGGTCGCTCACGGCAGTTTCGGCCATGGTTTCGGAACGCAATGCGGCCAGCACCAGGTTCTCATTGGCCTCCAGCATGCGCGCGCCGTGGGTTTCGCTGAACTCGGTTCTCACCTGGGCCATGTCTTGCCGCAGGTGCCTCAGTTCCGCGCGCATGTAGTCGGTCTGGCGGTGCAGTTGCGCCACCAGGCTGAGTGCGCCCGCCACGTCCGAATCAGTGCGGGGCGTGCTCATCGCGTGTTCATGCTAATTGACGGGGGCATCGCCCGCCTGCTGGGCGAACACGATCTCCACACGCCGGTTCATTTGCCGGCCTGCTGCGCTGCTGTTGCTGGCCGCAGGCTGCTCTTGACCATGCGCCCGAGTGGTCAACAAGCTGGGTGAGACGCCCAGCTCCAGCAAGGCGGACAAGACCGCGTCGGCACGCCGCTGTGACAAGGCCAGGTTGGCCATGCCCGAACCGGTGCTGTCGGTGTAGCCCTCGATTGAGGCCCGGCGTGGTGGCGTGGCTTTGAACACGGCAGCCAGTTTGGCCATGTGGCCCGCGCTTTCCGGGCGCAACCTGGACTCGCCCGTGTCGAACAGCACGTCACCCAGGGTCACGACCAGACCACGGTCGGTCTGTTTGGCGTTGAGGTCCTTGAGTTGCATCTCCAGGCTGTTGACCTTGGCTTGCCCCCGTGCCAGGTCCAGGTTCTTTTGGGCATTGCTTTGTTGCGCCAGGGCCAGCTTTTGCTGTGCCGCGTCGGCCTCCTGGGTGCGCAGCGCCAGGCGGGTCTGGTCGCGCTCGCTGGCGGCTCCCGCGACGACGGCGTCAGAGGCCTTGCGGGACGCGGTCTCATTCGCGATGACCACGCGCTGGGCGGTCATGTAGGCCAGGTGGTCCACGGCGGAGAGGGTGCCGCCCTCGGCCCAGGTCCGGTCGGCGGCGGCCAGCGCGTCTTGCGCCAGCTTGAGTTCATCGGGCGCCAGCGTCATGACCCGGGTGTCGCGCTGCGCAAGGTTGAAGTTCTGGCGGGCCTGCTCCAGCGCACTGTTGGGTTCGCGGGCGGTGCCACAGGCGGCCAAGGTGGCGGCCAGGGTGGCCAAGGCAATCAGTCGGATGTTCATGCAAATCTCCTGTATTTTTTGAGTGGGGCTGATCAACGAACCGTGTTGCGGTTGATCTCGTCGCGCAGCACGCGGGCCGCGTCTTGTGACTCTTGCGCAGCTTTGCGCGAGCGTTCAGACTGCGCGTGCAGTTCGGCCACTTGGGCGTCCACCTGGGCCTGTTCGGCCAGTTGCCTGGCGCGCTCAAAGTCCTTGGAGGCCATGGCTTGCCGTGCGCTGGCCAGCTTGCCCGTGGCCACCTGCAACTGCGCTGCTGCGTCTTCACTGGTGCCGGTGGTGCTGGCGCGTTGCACGGCCGCGTTGGCCACGGCCATCTCGGCTTTGGGTCCAGGCTTGCTGGCGCAGCCACCCAGCAGCAGGGCGGCCGATCCCAGCATCGCCATGGTCAGGACGGCAAAGGGACGGCGAGGTAGGGTTGATGAGGTCATGGCGCTTCCTGGATTGAATGATCGACACGAGGTGTCGTATCACGCCAGACTAGGGCTGCCCTTCTGGGACGTCTGTCTGCCAACGCACATTGGGTGGCGCTAGGAGGCCACGGTCTTGGGCAGCAAGCGGTCGTATTCCGTCTTGACCACGGCATAGCATTCGCAGGTGCGCTGCTCCAGACCCGGCCTGTCCAGCACCGAAATCCGCCCTCGCTGGTAGCTGATCAAGCCGGCTTTTTGCAGCTGGCCTGCGGCCTCGGTCACGCCTTCGCGCCGCACACCCAGCATGTTGGCGATCAGCTCCTGCGTCATGAAGATCTCGTTGGAGGGCAGGCGGTCCAGGCTCAGCAGCAACCACCGGCACAACTGCTGGTCCAGAGAATGGTGGCGGTTGCACACCGCCGTTTGCGACATCTGCGTGATCAGCGCCTGCGTGTAACGCAGCAGCAGGTGCAGCACCGGCCCCGCGCGGTTGAACTCCTGCATCATCAGGCCCGCCTTGAGCCTGAAGGCCTGGCCCGCGCTTTGCACCACGGCCCGGCTGGGCGTTGACTCCCCCCCCATGAACAGTGAGATGCCCACGATGCCTTCCAGGCCGACCATGGCGATCTCGGCCGAGCCCCCGTCTTCCATGACGTACAACAAAGACACAATCGAGTCGGTGGGAAAGTAGACGTGGCTCAGCCGAGTGCCGGGCTCATAGAGCACCTTGCCCAGCGGCATGTCCACCTGCTCCAACAGCGGGAGCCAGCGCACCCACGCCGCCTCAGGCAAGGCCGCCAGCAAGCGGTTTTGTCGGGGGTCGGCGGCCAGGGTCATGCGCTCCTCCAGGAGATGTCGGCCTGCGGGTGCGCCTGCATGACGACCTCGACGAGCCCGCATGCGCCAGCCAAACCATGGTCGATGGAAGGTTCGCTGGAGCGTTGAATCCTGACCAAACCAGTATAGGGTCGGGCGCGGCCCGCTCATGGCCCTGTGCCCTTCAGCACACTGTGTGCGCTAGCGCACAGACAGTCAAGCGCCTGGGACGCAGTGTCCGACACCTCGCAGCGCAACCCGACCGCCTGGCTGACCGCCAGTCACCGGTTCTGAGCCCCCAGCCGCCGCAACTGAGCGCGCAGATCTTCGATCTGCTCCAACAGGTCCAGCACCAGGGCCGTGCCCTCGCCCAACTGCAGGTCACGGCCCATGCGCAGTGCCGTGCGCGCGCGCCGCAAGGAAGCGCCGCTGAACATCCAATCGTGCGGCCCACTGCCGCCGGGCTCCAACACGCCCTCCTCGACCAGCACGATCAGCTGAGCATGCTCAGCACCGCAGGCGCGGCTCAAGTCCTCCAGCGTGAAGCGGATGTCGTCTTCCACGATGACACCGGTGACCACGGGGATGGGGTTGCTGCTGCTCGTCATCATCAAGCCTCCAGAACGCTGCGTGGGTTGAAGTGGGGAAAGGTGCGGGCCAGTGCCTCATACGCCTGGGTGGACGCCGGGGTGTCCGCAGGCGGCACCGTGATGCCCACGACCGCGTAGAGGTGGCCGGGCGGATCACCCGGCAGGCCCCGCCCCTTGAGCCGGAGCTTGCGACCCGAGGACGAACCCGCCGGCACGGTCAGTTGCACCGGGCCACCTGGCGTGGGCACGGTCGCGGTCGCCCCCAGGGCCGCCTCCCAGGGCGCGATGGGCAGGTCAAGGTAGAGGTCTCGGCCATCGACGCGGTAATGCGCGTGGGGCTTGAAGCCCACTTCCAGGTACAGATCCCCGGCCGGGCCGCCCGGCTCACCCGACAACCCCTGCCCTGCCAGGCGCAGATGCTGCCCTTCGCGCACGCCCTTGGGGATGTTGACCTCCAGCTGCCGATCCTGCAGCGAGATGGTGCGGCGTGCGCCGTGGTACGCGTCCTCCAGGTCGATCAGGATCCTGGCGTGGTGGTCCTCGGCGGTAGCGCGTCTTCTGCGCTGGGAAGATGCGCCGCGGGCTGCCTTGCCAAACAGCGATTCAAAAAAATCACTGTGGTTCATGCCCTCGTTCGGATCAAAGCCGTGATCACCTCCGAAATCAGGCATCGGGGCCCGTTGGGGACGAGCCCGGGCCTCGTCGTAGGCCGCGCGCCGCTGGGGATCGTTCAAGGCCTCATAGGCTTCAGCCAGGTCCTTGAAGCGCGCCTCGGCATCGGCCTCTTTGCTGACGTCCGGGTGGTACTTGCGCGCCAGCTTGCGGTAGGCGCGCTTGATCTCATCCTGGGTCGCGGTGCTCTGCAGGCCCAGCGTGGCGTAATAGTCCTTGAACTCCATGTGCCGTTCCCGCGTTGCCTGTTGAAAGCACACGGTAGACCAATTTGGCCACGCGCGGTTGACCACGGTCAAAGATGGCGCAGGCCGCCATGGGCACACCGATTGCCACTTGAGCGCAGGCCGACGTCGTCGGCTGATTCAAAGGAGAGACATCAATGCGTTCATCCAACCTCAAAGCCATCATCGCCAGCGCCGCCGCCGTTTTGAGCTTGTCGGCCATGGCCGCCGACCCCACTGTGCACCCCACCAACAGCCAGACCGAGCTGACACCACAGCAACAAGAAAAACGCGCCCTCAAGACGGAAAGCAAAGCGGAATACAAGGCCCGCAAGGAAATTGCCGAAGTCAACAAGGACCTGGAAATCGCTGATTGCAAGACCGCCGGCCTTGAAAGCAAAGACGTTCGTGACTGCAAACGCGACGCCAAGGACAACGCCAAGGCTGTCAAGCAAGAAGCCAAGGAAATTTACAAGAGTGACAAGGCCAACATCAAGGCTCATACCGAGTGATGCCGCTGCCCTTGTAATTGTTGCCGAAACGCGAGCCGGCGGGCCCTCTTCAGGCGCCCGTCACCGGCCCGTCGACCTCACCGGAAGCCAGTTCTCGTAGCGCACCTTGGCTTGCAAGGCGGCCACGTCCAGGATCTCGACCTTGCCATAGGCGATCTGCAGGATGCCTTCGGCCTTCAGGCGTTGCAGCGCCTGGCTCACCGTTTGACGTGACATGCCCAACATGTCCGCCACCTCTTGCTGCTGGATGGTCACGCGCAACTTCACCGGGCCGTCACCACGCGGCACGTAGGACTGCGCGATCATCAACAGCGTTCGCGCCACCACCAGGTCATTGGAATCCAGCTTGCGCCCATCCAGGATGAACAGCGCCAGGCGAAGCTTCTGCGTCAACAGCAGGCCAAAGTGATGCCAATGCTGCGGACATTGTTCAAGGTGCGCGCGCAGCAATTGATCGTTCAACCACCACACCGTTGAAGCACGCTCGGCACGGATGTGGTGGGCCCGTGGCAAGCGGTCGTACAGGCCCATTTCACCGAACCAGGACACGGGCTCCAGGTGCAACTGGATCGCCTCATCGCCCTGCTCGTTCACGTCCAGGGCGGCCAGCCGGCCTTCGAGCAAGGCGTACACCCCGTTGGTCGGATCGCCCCGAGAGAACAGCCGCTGGCCCGTTCGCAAGCGCCGTGTGACGCCGATCTGCAGCAGGGCCGATTGAAGCAACCCAGGCACTTCCCTGAACCAGGCGTCCTTGCCCAGAATTGCCGCGACGTTGAGGGTGCTGGGTGTTGACACGTGAGACCTGCTGTTGGATGCAGTGCTCATCATCGCCGCCAACACCGGGATACCCACCACCGGACGAACCCTGGGAATGCATGAAACCGGACAAACTTGGCCCATGCCCGCCCTGCATCAGGCGCTCGTCTTCCCCATGGCCAGCGTGAGTTCCTGGCGCCCCTGGTCGGCGCCACTGCCCGGCACCGTGGCGCCATCCAAAGCCCCCAACGCCGCGAGGTGCTGGGCCAACTGCTCAGGCACGTCGCGGCCCACCCCCAAGTACACACCGGGCGTCATCGCAATGTGCGCCGCCGCGAACGTGCCCGCCCCCGCGCCCAGGATGGTGCGGTTCGGCGCGCGCTCGTGGGCCAACACCAGCATCGCGGGCACCACCGCCTCGGGCTTCAGCAGGTCCAGCATCGCTTGGGGAAAGAGCCCTTCCGTCATCGCCGTGGCCGCCGTCGGGGCCAGGCAGTTCACGCGGATGTCGTTCTTGGCGCCTTCGATGGACAAGGTCTGCATCAAGCC
>Ga0073914_10000057_pt1 | contig 18566 bp, 15 predicted proteins | sample GWRWT4_30Apr14_FD_71481 | JGI IMG/M metagenome (GOLD analysis project Ga0073914, IMG submission 71481) | Sand microcosm microbial communities from a hyporheic zone in Columbia River, Washington, USA - GW-RW T4_30-Apr-14 | ecosystem: Engineered > Artificial ecosystem > Sand microcosm >... | reverse complement strand
AGCATACGTACAAGGAAGAAATCGTGACGTTTATTTATGCCCTGCGCTCGCTGCTGTTTTATATCGGCTATGCGCTCTCCATGATCAGCTACAGCATCATCGCCAATGTGGGTTCGCTGTTCCTGCCGCGCAAAGCCGTTTTCATGATCTGTGTGTACTGGTGCCAGTTTTCCCTGTGGTGGGCCCGCGTGACCTGCGGCATCCAGCACAGGATTGTTGGCCTCGAGAATATTCCGGAAGGCGGTTGCGTGGTGCTGGCCAAGCACCAGAGCGCCTGGGAAACGCTGTTCCTGCAGGCGCAGTTTTACCCGGCGGCTACCGTGGTGAAACGCGAGCTGATGTGGATTCCGTTTTTTGGCTGGGGCCTGCGTTTTTTTGATCCGATTGCCATCAACCGTGCCGACCGCACCAATGCCCTGAAATCCCTGCTGCGCCAGGGTGAAGAAAAGCTGAAGGCCGGCCGCCGCATCGTGATTTTCCCGGAAGGCACACGCACGCTTCCGGGCGATGCCAATCCCGACTATTCCGTGGGCGGCGCCATGCTCGCCTGCCGCAGCAAGGCCGTGGTGGTTCCGCTGGCGCACAATGCCGGCGATTGCTGGCCGCGCGGCACCATGATCAAGCGCCCCGGCCTCATCACCGTCGTCATCGGCAAACCCATCAATGCGGGTGATTATTCGGCCAAGGTGCTGAACGCTGAAGTGCGGGCATGGATTGAAGCGCGCATGCCGGAAATCAGCACGGCGTATAAGACGGAATAACGAGCATCTCCCCCTGATATGGAACTGCTCCCCGCAGGGGTCGCATTTTCTTTGCTTACTTTATTTTGGCGACATCCGAGCTTTGCTCGGTGAACGCCCGCTTTGTTGGGCGGCCCGAAGGGCGAGGCCGCAAGCCGAGTAACCAAAAGAAAGTGAGGCCACGCCGGCAGGGCGCAACGCCCTCGCAAAGAAACAGCAGAAGCAACCCAGTCGGAGAGACTTACCGTAAAGCGAGATAACACAAAAATCCCCGCACTCCCGGGCAAGCGGCAGGCAAAAGTCCAGGCCGCGCATATCCCGCCCACCAAATAATCAGTTCCAAAAAAATACCGGCAGATGCCGGTATTTTTCTGTGTACCAGCTGGAAAACTTTTATGCCTCTGCCACGCGGTTGCGGCCTTCGCGTTTGGCGACATACAGGGCCTGATCGGCGACATCGAGAAAATCTTCGGGGCGGTCGAAGCGGGGCTGCCAGAGTGCGAGGCCGACACTGATGGTCATGCGCCGGCCGGGGAAATTGGCGTTCTCCACACGGTCGCGATAGCGCTCTGCCAGCATGCGGGCACCGTCTTCCGTGGTTTCCGGCAGGATGATGACAAACTCCTCACCACCGTAGCGCGCCACCATGTCGCTGACACGATTGTCCATGTTGAGGATTCCAGCAAAGCAGCAGAGGGCATCGTCGCCAACGAGATGACCGAACTCGTCGTTGTAGGCCTTGAAGTGATCGATGTCGATCATGAGCAGGGCCAGGGGAGCGTCATGACGCCGCGCACGGGCAATTTCATCTTCAAGGCGAATGTCGAGCGCGCGCCGGTTGCCCAGTCCCGTCAGCGGATCAATCAGGGCCAGTGCCCGCAAATGCTCGTTGGCCACCATCAGTTCGGCGCCCATCCGGCGCAACTCCATCTGTGTCACCACCGTGCGGGCGAGCGTGGCCAGTGCCGTACGGTTCTCGGCAGACAAGGTACGCGGTTTACGATCAATGACGCAAAGGGTGCCGAGAACATAACCGCTGGCGGATACCAGTGGGGCACCGGCATAAAACCGGATATCGGGGTTGCCGGTCACCAGGGGATTGTCAGAAAAACGCTCGTCCTTGGTCGCGTCCGGCACCACCAGGATGGTGTCGGGTTCCAGAATGGCGTGCGCACAAAAGGCCATGTCACGCGGGGTTTCTTCTGCGTCCAGGCCGACCCTGGCCTTGAACCACTGCCGGCTCTCGTCGATCAGCGAGACCAGCGCAATCGGCATGCCGGAAATCGAGGAGGCCAGCTTGACGATGTCATCGAAGGCCACCTCAGCTGGCGTATCCAGCACGGCATACTTGCGCAACTCGCTGAGGCGGGCCAGTTCGTCACGGGGCAGGGCGGCAGCAGACATGTCAATAATCCTGAAAATGCATGTGGCGAAACTGAATCTTAGCCCTGCCTGCATGATTTGGTATGCACAAAACATGATGCCGCGTAACAATACTGTTAAAAGCCCATGGACATGATCCCGCTTGTTCAGGTCTTGTAGGCCCTGTGGCCGCAAGCCCCCAATCACGAGAAGCCCGTATGGACTCACTGACTACTCCGGCCACCCGCCGCATTCTGCTTTCCTTGTTTCTGGGCGGGCTTTTCCTGTTGGCTTTCTTTGTGCTGCAGCCTTTCCTGGTGCCGGTGGCCTGGGCGGGCGTGCTGGTCTATGTCACCTGGCCACTGTATTTGCGCCTGCGCCGTCGCTTGGGCGAGCGCACCACGCTGTCGGCCCTGCTCATGACGCTGCTGCTGGCACTGGTGCTGATCCTGCCGCTGGTATGGGTGTTGCTGCTGATGCGCAGCGAGCTCGCCGAGGCCTACCAGAAAATCATCGCGCAGATGAATGAAGGGCATATCACGCTGGCGCCGGAACTGCGCAACCTGCCCTGGATAGGCCCGACACTGGGAAGCTTTTTTGACCGCCTCAATGCAGACCCCGCTTCTTTCAAGGAGCAGCTCAAGCACTGGAGCGATTACGGCATCAATCATGCGGGCTCACTGGTGGGCGGTGTCGGCCGCAACCTCGCCAAGCTCGGCCTGGCCCTGCTGACCGCGTTTTTCTTTTATCGCGACGGCGAAGCTTTCATGCTGCAAATCCGCGATGTCCTGCACCAGGTACTGGGTGAGCGCATTGACGGTTATCTCGAAGCCATGGGCGCCACTGCGCGTGCCGTTGTCTACGGCATTGTGCTGACGGCGCTGGCGCAAGGCCTGCTCGCCGGTATCGGCTATGCCTTCGCCGGCACCGAGAGCCCCGTGTTTCTGGCCGCGGTAACGGCGCTGGCCGCCATGATTCCTTTCGGCACACCCTTTGTCTGGGGTGCCATCTGCATCTGGCTTTTCCTGCAGGGCCATACGCTGGCAGCCTTCGGCCTGACGGTGTGGTGTGTGGTGGTGGTGAGCTGGGTCGACAACATCATTCGCCCGCTGGTGATTTCCAGTGCCACCAAGATTCCTTTCCTGCTGGTGATGTTTGGTGTGCTCGGCGGTCTTGCCGCGTTCGGGATGATAGGCCTCTTCATGGGCCCGGTGATTCTGGCCGTCATGCTGGCGGTGTGGCGCGAGTGGCTGGAAGACGCCGCTGCCAGTTCGCAAACTCCGTCACAATAAACCCACACTTGCATCACGCTTGTACCATGACGTTACCGTGACCTTCTCGAGGAGGCTTTGCTAAACTCGGCTCAGCACGGATTGGAAAACGTGCAGGTATTACACACGGACAAACGGAATTATCAGGTGTTCGGGTAATCAAGCAGCAGCGCAATGCAAGCATGCTTTGACGTTGTAAATACACAGAAGTGGCGACTCCTATGTGCGGTGCGATTCAACGGCAAGAGACCAAGATTTTCTTTCCCCATCCTGAGGCACGCCTGCCGGTTCGCAAACGCGATGGCGAACTGGAATGGATTACCTGGGGCAAGCGTCGCGATGAGCTGTGCCAGTTTCCCGAAGGCGGCTGGGCCCGGCTTTCCTCCATCAAGGACGGACGCTGGACTCGCCTGAATCCCCGCCCCGTGCAAATCAGCGTCGAACGCTTCATGGAAAAGGATGCCGAAGGCCAGCGCTACTGGTTTGATCTGGAAGAAGGTGAGTTCATCCAGGGCCTGCTTGCCACCATCAACGGCGAATCGCGCGTGTATGTCGTCACGCAGGAAGCCGAACCGCAAACCGCGATGATTCATCCGCGCTGGCCCCGCATTCTTTCTTACGCTGATGCGGAAAAATCCGAAACGGCGTGATGCTGTTTGAATAAAAAAAGCCCGCGATTGCGGGCTTTTTCTTTTGCAGTGCCTTTCAAGCCCACGTCTAGCGAGCCGAGTAGCGGAGGAAAGACGGGATAAAGCCCAGAGGGTAAGCGACAGGGTCTAAAACTCAAAAAAGTGTTGGGCTTCGCAAGCTCAGCCCAACCTACTGGTTGCACTTACGACCTAATTATTCACGCCCTTTGCAGAAGTAATAGCCCACTCATAACCAGATCCTGCATCACCCACGATAATGTTGAAGCCAAAGTCTACAGATGTCATGGGCTTGATATGCACCTGTGATAGATAGATCTTTGTTGATTCCTGTCCGGAAATTTTTGTGGTTACTGAAATCTCTACATGTGTAACTGTCAGCGACTTATTCCCGTTATACAGGCTAGCTGAGTAGTAATTCCCGAAGGATAAACCTGCACGCCCATCAAGCTTTGATAGCTCTTCAAAACTGAGCGTCCTTTCACCTAATGATGCTGGATATTTTTCTTGGCATGACTGAGCAATGAGGACCGCAGCCTCTTTATTCATTCCTGGCTTAAGATTTTCCAGAATGCAGTCATCATAGCTCTGCGGACTACCGCATGAAGATAGAAATACTACAACTCCACAAACCAACAATAACTTGCCAAAGCCGCACTCATTCATAGGCTTAGCGTTCCTTGCGGAAATCACTGGGCGACTGCCCCGTCCAGCGCCGGAACGCGCGCGAGAAATTCGACACGTCGTTATAGCCCAGGCGAAACGCCACTTCGCTTACCGACAATCCTTCTTCCTGCAACATCTGCGTGGCGCGCTCGCGCAGCACGTGATCCACCAGCGCACGAAAATTCCGGCCCTCTTCCTGCAGACGCCGCTTCAGCGTGCGCGTGGAAACGTGCAGGGTATCGGCCACTTCTTCCAGTGTCGGCAAGCGGTCCTTGCCCGCTGTCAGCACGGTGCGCACACGCGCCGTCAGCGCTTCCTCGCGGTCGGTTTTGCGCGCCTGCAATTCGCGCTCGCAGGCCTCGCGCGCCATCGCGGCAGCATTGGGATCGGCCAGGCGCAAGGGCGCTTCCATCAGGGAGCGCGGCACGCGCAGCGCATATTCGGCTTGGCCGTAATGCACCGGCACCGGCAGCTCCGCGGCAAGGCTGTCGTAGTACTCCGGTACCGGCCCCTGCATGTGCATTTCGGTGCCGGTCTGCGGCCGGTCCAGAATCTGCGTCGTCATCACCACCAGTCCCATGAGCAGCAGCTCCATGATGAAAGGGCGCAGGGGATCGTTGCGGCCGGGATAGTCGATCTTGACCGTGACAAACTCGGGGCCGACATCGGCACTGAAATGAAAGGCGGGGGCGCGCAGGGAAAAATAGCGCTCCAGGGCATGCATGACTTCCAGCAGGTTGTTGCTGGACAGGGCAATCAGGCTGATGGGGCCGTGCAGGGTAACGCGCAGTGCCTTGGCATAAGCAAAGCCGAGCCCGCGGTGACCGGCGCGGGCATAGGCATGAAGCGTGGCGGCACGGGTGGGCGCAAGGGCCACCATGCGGTCGGGCTGCAGCAACTGCTCGCGGCTGAGGCCGAGAATGTCCTGCAGTTCGGTGGCGGGAAGGCCGAAGCCTTCTGCCACGTCACACAGCAGGAGAAGATAAATCGCCGGGATGCTGGCGGCATGGCGAGAGCTGTTATGGCCTGAACTCACTGCGTGCTGGCCTCATGTAACCTGAGCTGGAGATACTGAAGCGCCACTATACGTACCGGCATGGGTTCAGGGAACGCGGCAAAAGGCCAAATCCCGTTTTTAGCCGCCGGGGTGCTGGCCTCAAGTCACCGTGAATTGGCCCGCCGTCACGGGTCGCCGGCCCGCCATCCTGCCAGTCTTGGCTCCTGCCATGAGACGTAGCTAGGAGTGTCCCGTGAAGTCGTCCCGCAAACGCCAGCCCGCCCATATCAGCATCAAGCCCCAGCGCATGGGTTTCGAGTTTTCGCCGGAAGCCGTGCCGCGCTACTGGGCCGACAACGATCCGGTGCTGTCGCACTTTCTCAATGCCCTGTCCCTGAGTTTCCCGGATGGCGAACAGTTCTTTGTGGATTCGGTACGGCATTTTCGCGATGTCGTGAAAGATGAAAAGCGCCAGAAGGAAATCTCCGGCTTCATCGGCCAGGAAGCCATGCACTCGCTGGAGCATCGCAGCTTCAACGACATGCTGGCCCTGCAGGGCTATGAAGCGCTGACCGAGAAAGCCATCGGCGTGGCGAAATACCTCATCCGGATGGGCCAGCGCGACTACTCGCCGCGCACCCTGCTGGCCATGACAGCCGGGCTGGAACACATCACCGCGATTCTGGCCAATGCCATGCTGAAGAATCCCGAGCTGCTGGAAAAAATGGACGAGTCCGTGCGCATGCTCTGGATGTGGCATGCCATCGAAGAGACCGAACACAAAGCCGTGGCCTTTGATCTTTACCAGGACGTGAGCGGCGATTACGCCATGCGTGTGCGCGCCTTCCTGAGCGGCTCGCTCGGCCTCGGCATTTATGCCTCCGTCTTCACCTGGCGCTTCCTCAAGCAGGACGGCCTCAACCGCAAACCCTGGAAGCTGCTGCGCGGCGGTTTCACGCTGGGCACGTTGCTGGCACGTACCGTGCCCGACTACCTCGATTACCTGCGCCCCGGCTTTCATCCCTGGGATGACGACAACAGCGAACTGATTGCGCAGTACAAGGCCATTGTTGAGGCCACCATCGCACCGCAGTACCGCAAGGTGGAACTGAAAGCCGCCTGATTGCTTCGCGGCATTTCATTCCATAAAAAAGCCCGGCACTGCCGGGCTTTTTTATGGAATTACCTGTCTGATTTACTTGGTATGCGCGGCCTGGGCTTTTGCTTGCCGCTTGCCCAGGAGTGCGGAAATTTATGGTTTATCTCGCTTTACGGTGAGGGGCTCCGAACTGGTTGCTTCTGCTGTTTGTTTTCTCGGTCGTTGCGCCCTGCCGGCGTGGCCTCACTTTCTTTTGCTTCGCCAAAATAAAGTAAGCAAAGAAAATGCGACCCCTGCGGGGCGCTTGGAGAGGAGTTTATTTTGAGTTCAGCTCTCTATTTCAAGACTGTCCATGAGCCGATATGTGACGCCTGTAAAAAGTCCGGCATTGCCGGACTTTTCTTTGTAGGTTGTCCTCGCAGATGCTGTGTTATTGATAACGTAGCGCTTCAATCGGCTTGAGCTGTGCGGCCTTGTTGGCCGGGTAGAAGCCGAAGAAGATGCCGATCACCGTGGCCACGCTGAAGGCCAGCACGATGGACGACATTGTCACCAGCACCAGCAGTTTTCCAGCGCTGACTTTTGCCACGATGACGGCACCGCCTACGCCCAGCAGCACACCCAGCAGGCAACCTGCCACGGAAATGATCACGGCCTCGAGCAGGAACTGCAGACGGATGTCATTGGGACGCGCGCCGATGGCCATGCGTATGCCGATTTCGCGCGTACGCTCCGTCACCGACACCAGCATGATGTTCATGATGCCGATACCGCCCACGAGCAACGAGATGGAAGCGATCGCACCCAGCATCATGGACATCACGGCGGTGGTTTCGGCGGCGGTGTTGGCGAGTGCCGTGAGGTTCTGCACGGTGAAGTCATCGTCCTGGCCTTCGCCGATACGGTGACGCTCGCGCAGCAGGTTCTTGATGCCGCTTTCCACGCGAGGCATGGCGCTTTCGCTTTCCGCCTGGATCATGATCATGCGCAGCGTGTCGCGAAAGCGTGAGCCCTGCAGGCGACGCTGAGCGGTGACCAGCGGAATGACGATGGTATCGTCCTGATCGCGGCCGTCGAGACTCTGGCCCTTGCTGCTGAGCACGCCGATGACTTCAAAAGGATTGTTGCGGATGCGGATGGTCTGCCCGATGGGGTCCTGCCCGGCAAACAGGTTTTCCACGATCTGCTTGCCCACCAGTGCCACCTGCGCACCGGTACGCATTTCATTGTCATCGAAGGCATAACCTTCCACCACGCCCCAGTCGCGCAGCGAGAGATAGTCGGCATTGGTCCCGATGATCTGCGTGTTCCAGTTATTGGTGCCGTACACCACCTGCTGGTTCATCTGCACCATGGGCGCCATGTATTTCACGCCGGACAATTCGGCAATGGCACGCGCATCGGCGAGATTGAGGTTTTGTGCACCGCCGAAACCGGTACGCACGCCATTGGCCGACGTAGCGCCCGGCATCACGATGAACAGATTGGAGCCCATGCTGGCAATGGAGTCCGCCACCTGTTTCTGCACACCGTTACCGATGGCGAGCATGAGGATCACGGCACCCACACCGATGATCATGCCCAGCATGGTGAGAAAACTGCGCAGGCGGTTGGCATACATGGCCGAGAGCGCTTCACGCATCATGGTGAAAAACATGATTAATGCGCCTCGCTGTGCAAGTGAAGGCCTTCTGCTGCGGGGCCGTCATAGGAAACATGACCATCAACCAGACGCACCAGACGTTGCGCATGCGCCGCAATATCCGGTTCATGCGTTACCAGCACCAGCGTGATGCCTTCGTCGCGGTTGAGCGCCGTGAACAGTTTCATGATTTCTTCACTGGTGTGCGTGTCGAGATTACCCGTGGGTTCATCCGCCAGCACCAGCGCCGGACGATTCACCAGCGCACGCGCAATGGCCACACGTTGCTGCTGGCCACCGGAAATCTGTGAGGGCAGGGCATCGAGACGATGGCCGAGGCCGACCAGACCCAGCATTTCCGCGGCACGGGCACGACGCTCGGCCGCTGGCACGCCGGAATAAATCAGCGGCAGGGCCACATTGTCGGCGAGCGATGCACGCGGCAGCAGATTGAAACCCTGGAACACGAAACCGATGAAACGGTTGCGTATGCCGGCGAGCTGCACGGCACTGAGATGTGACACTTCCTGACCGTTGAGGCGATAGCTGCCGGCCGTGGGTGTATCGAGACAACCCAGCACATTCATGAACGTGGATTTGCCGGAACCCGAAGGCCCCATGACGGCGGCAAATTCACCGGGGAAAATATCCACGTCGAGACCTTTCAGGATATGCACCGGGCCTACGCCAGAGTCGTAATCCTTGATGAGTCCGCGTACACGCAGCACCGGCTCCGCAGCATTTTTTTCGCTCATGTCGACGCTCACATGCCGAACTGCATGCCGCGTTGCTGGCCTGCCGGTTTGCCCGCGTTCTTGGGATCGACTTCTTCCACCACGACCTGATCACCCTCCTTGAATTCGTCACTGGTAAGTTCGGTGAAACGGCGATCGGTAATGCCGATCTTCACACGCACCTGCACCAGCTTGCCGTCACGCAGCACATAAACGCGACCCATATTCGTGGCGCCGCCACGGCCGCGACGTCCACCCTCGGCAGGCGCTTCTTCGGCCGCTGCTTTGGCGTCGCTGTGCGCACCTGATGCCGCCGGCTTGTTGCTGTCACTGGCAGCAACAGCACCTGCTTTACCCGCAGGAGCGTTACCAACAGGAGCGACCTTGTCGGCAATCGCGGCCGGCGTTGCTGCAGATTCGGCAGCCACTTTTTCTTCACCCTGCTGGCGATGCGAACGGCCTTCACCGTCGCCCGTGCTGCCTTCGGCCTGACGCTTGGCTCGCCATGCTGCGCGCTCTTCTTCGGAAAGTTCACGACGCGGACGACGCTCACCGTTTTCTGCGCTCACGGCAGCCGAAGTATCGGCGGCGGCCAGTTGCAAGGGACCGCCTGCGCCACCGCCATTACCACCGGCCCCTGCCGGTTTGCGGCCGCCTTCAGCACCTGCACCCGGTGCGTTCTTCTCAGTGGCCTTGTCGTCCGCCGGCTTTTCCACATCGTTTTCATTCGTGGGCTTGAAGCGCAGTGCGGCATTCGGCACACGCAGCACATCCTTGCGATGCTGCACGCCGATATCCACATAAGCCGTCATGCCCGGCAGCAGTTTTTCGTCCGGATTGGCCACGGCGATGACCACGTCGTAGGTCACCACATTGGAATCGGTTTTCGGATTGAGGCGGATCTGTTTCACATTGCCGGTGAAGCGCTGGCCGGTAAAGGCGTCGACACGGAACTTCACACTCTGGCCCACCTTGATCTGGCCGATATCCGCTTCCGCGAAATAGGCATCGATCTGCATTTCGCGCAGGTCCTTGGCAATCTTGAACAGCTCGGGGGTATTGAAGCTGGCGGCGACGGTCTGGCCTTCATCCACCGAACGCGACACCACCACGCCGGACACTGGCGAGCGAATCACGCTGTAGCTCACGTTGGCCATGTCTTTTTCCACGGCCGCTTTCAGCTGGGTGACCTTGGCCTGTGCATCCTGGCTGGCCTGCTCGGCCGTATCCAGTTCCTGCTGCGAGACAAAACCTTCCTTGGCGAGATCGCGCACGCGCTGGCGATTGTTGTTGGCCACGCGCAGGGCATTTTCAGCAGCGCGCAGATTGGCGGTGTCCTGCGTCAACGCCGCTTTCAGCAAAGCGTCATCCAGCATCACCAGCACCTGGCCCTCCTTGACGCGATCATTGAAGTCGACAAAAAGTTTTTTCACCGTGCCGGACACCTGTGTGCCCACGCTGACCAGCGTCACCGGATTCAGGGTGCCGTTGGCCGACACGGTTTGCGTGATGTTGCCGCGATCGACCGCTTCCGTGCTGTAGCGTTGTGCATCGTCACCTTTGCTGCGACAGGCGACAAAAACGGTAGCGATCAGGAGCACGGCCACCACGGCCACCATGATGCGGGTTTGCAAAAACGATTTCAGGTTCATGGAGCCGTTCCGGTAGTGCCAGTGGTGGGGGCCGCAGTGCCTGTCGCTGTATTGAGGCCAGCGCTTGCAGCCGTCTCGAGGTTGAGGTCGGCCGTGTTCAGCACGCCCGAGGATTTGATCAGCGCCACGCGCGCGCGATGCCAGTTGAAGCGTGCCGCTGCTTCCTGCTGACGCGCATCGGCCAGTGTGCTTTGTGCATTCAGCACCTCGATCAGGCTGCCAAGGCCGGCGCGATAGCGGGCGAGCGCGGCACGATGAGCCTCGCTGGCAGAAGCAACGAGATCACGGCTTGCACCCACCGTGGCCGCTGAAGTGCGTACGCCTTGCCATGCGGTCCAGAGCTCGCTGGTGGCGCCGAGTTTCTGGCGCTCGTATTCGGTCTCGGCAATATCCACCTGACGTGCCGCCACGATTTCCTGGGCCTGGTAACGGCCGCCGGCAAAGAGCGGAATTTTCAGCTGCAGGCCGACACTGCCGGATTCGGTGGTGTCGCTGTTGCCCGGGCTGCTGCGGCTGAGGCCGTCGCTGGCCACCAGGGAAATGGTCGGGCGATCCTGTGCATCAATGCTTTCGTAAGAAGCCTTTGCTGCTTCCACGGAAAATTTCTGGGCGCGCAGATCAGGACGGCGATCCGGCAGGGCGGCGGCCAGGCCTTCAAAAGCCGGCGGCTGCAGATCCGTGGGCAGGTTTTCCGGGGGTGGCGCCAGTGTCACGGTGGACGGGGTCGGCAGGCCCAGCGCCTGGGCCACCGTGCCGCGGGCAATCTCGCGAGTGCCGTCACGCTGGATCACCGACAGTGATGCCTGCGACAGTGCCGTGCGCGCCTGCAGCACATCGGCGAGCGTACCGGCACCCACACGCTGGCGGGTCTCGGTGGCACGCAGGGTTTCCCTGGCCGCGTCTTCGGAGGCACGCGCCGCCGTCAGGGACTCGTCCGCGGCATACCAGACGTAATAGGCATCGACAGCCGCCTGCATCACTTTCTGCGTGGTGTTTTCCTGCGAAGCCTGCACGGCAGAGAGCACCTGTCGCGCCTGGCGCTTGTCCGCCGCACGGGCACCAAAGTCATACAACAGCCAGCCCGCCGACAGCGAAGCGCCGGTACGGTCGCTGGAACCTCCATCACCAAAACTGCGGGTTTGTGACGCCGACAGATCCAGCGTGGGGTAATAGCCGGACTTGGCCGACTTCAGGCGCGCTTCCTGCGCCTGTACGGTCAGCCAGGCGGTACGCGTATCGGGATTGCGACACAGGGCCTGCGCGACCACGCCGGCAACATCCAGTGGCGCAGAGGGAACCGGGCATTCAGGCGGCGCCGCCAGGGCGGGCATGGCCAGCGCCAGCAAAGGCGCGGCAAAAAGGGCTCGGTAAGACATGGCACCAGCAACGTAATAAGGCATTCAGGGCTGCCCGCATCAGGGATAACAAGGCGGCGCAGCTTATCACTCCCGCCATGACCTCATGATGGAGAGTTGATAACGTCTCTCAATAACGCCGACCCTCCAGGCCGGTTGACAGGGAGGGCGACCGATTTCCCCGGCGGCGGTTTATTCACCGAAAAAACCGGCAAAAACGGCAAAGCTGTCAATGTCCGACTGTATAGCCTCACGTATAAAGCGCACGTTCCCGGCCAAGGCTGCCTGTGTTTGCCCGCCCGGGAGCGGCAGGGCGCGTTCGTCCCGGTAATTGCCAACCGCTTTTCCACCCCACCACAGAGGTTGTACTCCATGCCGACTTACAAGGCGCCGTTGCGCGACATGCGCTTCCTGTTGAACGAAGTCTTCGATTACCCGAAGCACTACAGCAAGCTTTCCAATGGTGCGGATGCCACACCGGACATGGTGGAAGCCATTCTTGGCGAAGCCGCCAAGCTCTGTGAAGACGTGCTCGCCCCGCTGAACCTCTCGGGCGATCTCGAAGGCTGCCATTTCAACAATGGTGAAGTGACCACACCCAAGGGCTTCAAGGATGCCTACAACCAGTATGTGGCCGGCGGCTGGCAGGGACTGTCGCACCCGGTGGAATACGGCGGCCAGGGCCTGCCCATGTCCATGGGCCTGCTCAAGTCGGAAATGATGGGTACGGCCAACTGGTCCTTCACCATGTACCCCGGCCTCTCCCTCGGCTGCATGAACACCATCATGCAGCACGGCACCGAAGCCCAGAAAAACCTGTTCATGCCCCCCCTGGTGGAAGGCCGCTGGACCGGCACCATGTGCCTGACCGAACCACAGTGCGGTACCGACCTCGGCCAGATGAAGACCAAAGCCGAACCGCAGGCCGATGGCAGCTACAAGATCACTGGCACCAAGATTTTCATTTCTGCCGGTGAGCATGACCTCGCCGAGAACATCGTACACATCGTGCTGGCCCGTCTGCCCGATGCGCCTGCCGGCACCAAGGGCATTTCGCTGTTCATCGTGCCCAAGTTCCTCGCCAATCCAGACAGCACCGTCGGCGCGCGCAACGCCGTGGCCTGCGGCTCCATCGAGCACAAGATGGGCATCCGCGCTTCCGCCACCTGCGTCATCAACTTTGATGAGGCCACGGGCTATCTGATTGCCGCTCCGCACAAGGGCCTGGACGCCATGTTCACCTTCATGAACACCGCCCGTATCGGCACCGCCGTGCAGGGCGTTTGCCATGCCGAGCTGTCCTTTCAGGGCGCACTGCCCTATGCCCTTGAGCGTCGTTCCATGCGCTCGGTATCCGGCAAGAAAGAACCGGACAAAATTGCCGATGCGCTGATTTACCACGGTGACGTGCGTCGCATGCTGCTCACGCAGAAAGCCATCGCCGAAGGCGGCCGCGCCATGATTTATTTCGCCGCGCAGTATGCCGACCACATGGTGAACGGCATTGTCGAAAACGATCAGAAGAAATACGAACACTGGGACGACAAGCTCGGCTTCCTGACGCCCATCCTCAAGGGCTTCCTCACCGAAATGGGCCTGGAAGCCGCCAACCTGGGCATGCAGGTGTTTGGTGGCCACGGCTACATCAAGGAACACGGCATGGAACAGATTGCCCGTGACGCGCGCATAGCCACGCTGTACGAAGGCACCACCGGCATCCAGGCGCTCGATCTGCTCGGCCGCAAAACGCTGATCATGACGCGTGGCAAGGCCGTGCGTGATTTCACCGGCATCATGCTGAACTTCTGCAAGAACAATGCGCTCAATTCCGACATGCGTCCTTTCGCCTGGCAGCTGTCCAAGCTGGCCGCGCAGTGGAACATGCTCACCGTGCGCACCATGCTGACGGTCCGCAAGGATCGCGAAATCGTGGCCTCTGCCAGCTATGACTTCCTGATGTATTCCGGCTACGTGACCATGGCTTATTTCTGGGCTGTACAGGCAGCGGTTGCCTACGAGAAGCTGGCAAACGGCGGCGCTGAAACGCCCGAGTTCTACAAGGCCAAGATCCAGACGGCCGAGTTCTACTTCGAGCGTCTGCTGCCTCGCGCCAAGGGCCATGTTGCCGGTATCGTGGCATCGCCCAAGTCCCTAATGCAGATGGATAACGATGCGTTCGCCATGGAATAAGAGTTGAATCGCGAATGACATGCGCATAAAAAGGCCGGACTTGTTCCGGCTTTTTTATGCGCATGTCATTCAGGAGACCTCCATGACCCACACCGCCATCATCGTCGGCGCCTCGCGCGGCATCGGTGCCAGCCTTGCCCGTGAGCTCGCCAGCCGCGGTTATCAGCTCGGCCTGCTGGCCCGCAACCAGGAACAGCTGGGCGTACTGGCCAGCGAACTGCGCCAGCAATTCGGCATCCGCGTGGAAACCGCCGCGCTGGATGTGTGTGCCAAGGACACCGTGGCACCGGTGCTGGAAGACATGATGCAGCGCTTCGACTCGATTGACGTGGCCATTGCCAATGCCGGCGTGCTCGGCTGGCGCCGCGCCGGTGACGGCAACCTGGCGGAAGACCGGCGCATCATTGAAACCAACCTGATGGGCGCGATTGCCGTGATTGATTCTGCCGTGGCGCACTTCAAGCGGCAGAAGGGCGGCCATGTCGTGGGCATTTCTTCCATCTCGGCCTACCGCGGTATTCCGGGCAGCGCCGCCTATTCCGCCAGCAAGGCCGCACTGACCAATTACCTGGATGCGCTGCGCATGGAACTCTCCAACAAGCACATTGCCGTGACCGTGGTGCATCCCGGTTTTGTGAAAACCGACATTGCGCCCGGCATGGAGAAATACCCCTTTATCGCCGAGCCGGCCAAGGTCGCCCGGGAAATTGCTGACGGCATTGCCCGCAAGAAAAAGAACATCATCGTGCCGAAGTTTCCCTGGAGCCTGCTTCTTCCTGCCATGCGCGTGATGCCTGACCGCTTCATGAAAAAAATATTCTGATTTTTCCGGACGGCCATTTTGACGACAACCACGCCCCAGGCATTCAATGCCATTGAAACCCTGCTGCTGGCTGCCCAGAGCGGCAACACCAGCATTGCCGACCTGCTTGATGCTTTGCTGGAAGCAGAAGTCTTCATTCTGCTCGACAAGGACCCGCAACAGGACGACGGCAACGAGAACGTGTTGCCGCTCATGCTGAGCAATGTGCATGGCAAGCCCGTGCTGGCGGCCTTTACCGCCGCCGAGCGATCGATTGCGATGGCGCTGGAATTTCCGCAGTTCGGTTTTGCCTTGCCGGTGGCTCTGCGAAAGCTGCTGCCGACCATCCGGCCCGGGGTGGGGCTGGTGATCAATCCCGGCACCGTGATGGGTCTGGAGATGCCGGCGGAGAGCGTGCTGCGGATGCAGCAGGATGCGCTGCTGATCTGATCTTCTTTCACCCGCACTGGCCTTCTCTGCAAGCGCTGGCCGTTAATCCTGAAACATCATAAGGTGGGTATTTCATGCAGCATGTGTTGATCATTCACGAGGTCGAGGATTATCCGGCGTGGAAGGCGGTTTTCGACAAGGCGGCGGACATACGCAAAGAAGCGGGAGAGCGGTCTTATCAGGTGCTGAAATACGAGAATGAACCGAACCGGATTGTTCATTTTTCGGTATGGACATCGATTGCGGATGCCCGGGCTTTTTTTGAATCGCCCAGGTTGGTGCAGATACGGAAGGAGGCCGGGGTGAAGGCGCCTGATTTTATTTATCTGGATCAGTTGGAGGCGGGTGAGCTGTAGGGGTTTCTTGGTGTGTGACTTTCTTGGGCGGGGTGTGCGCATTCTGGGCTTTTGCTTGGTTTGTGCCCGGGAGTGCGGGGATTTTTGCGTTATCTCGCTTTACGGTAAGGTGCTCTGACTGGGTTGCTTCTGCTGTTTCTTTGCAAGGGCGTTGCGCCCTGCCGGCGGGGCCTTACTTTCTTTTGCTTCGCCAAAATAAAGTAAGCAAAGAAAATGCGACCCCTGCGGGGTGCTTGCGCATTATGGCTTTTGCTCCTGTAGCCAAGGCAACGTGGGCGTGCTCGCGCCGTGCGGCGACTCGCAACTAACCCCCGTGCTTTAAATATTCGCCCGGTATTGTAGGTTGGGCTGAAAAGCCCAACATGAACCGCTAAAAATTATGTGGCCCCGCCGGGTCTGCCTCATTAGTTCACGTGGCGGCTAGAGTCCAAGCTCGGAGAGGCCGGGGTGGTCGTGGGGGCGACGGCCGAGTGGCCAGTGGTATTTACGCTCACTTTCCTTGATCGGCAGATCATTGATGCTGGCGAGGCGGCGCTTCATGAGGCCGTGTTCGTCGAACTCCCAGTTTTCGTTTCCGTATGCCTGCTTCGTCATGCCATTCATAGGCAAAGCGAACCGCAATGCGATTCCCATCGGCGATCCAGAGTTCCTTGATCAAACGGTAATCCAGTTCCTTTCGCCACTTCCGCGTCAAAAACCCGACAATCTCTTCACGGCCGGAAACAAACTCCGCCCGATTCCGCCACACGCTGTCCACCGTATAAGCCAGCGAGACCCGCTCCGGGTCACGACTGTTCCACGCATCCTCAGCCAACCGCGCCTTGATGGCCGCCGTTTCTGTAGTGAAAGGAGGCAGCGGCGGCTTTGATGGTGTTGGAGTACTCATAAAAATCCTTAAAACTAATCCAGAAAATAAAAGCCCCGACAGCAGCCACGCCACTAACCCAGAAACCCTCACTCCCCAAGCGCCCCGCAGGGGTCGCATTTTCTTTGCTTACTTTATTTTGGCGACATCCGAGCTTTGCTCGGTGAACGCCCGCTTTGTTGGGCGGCCCGAAGGGCGAGGCTGCAAGCCGAGTAACCAAAAGAAAGTAAGGCCACGCCGGCAGGTCGCACCGCCCTAATAAATAAACAACAGAAGCAACCCAGTCGGAGAGACTCACCGTAAAGCGAGACAACGAAAAAATCCCCGCACTCCCGGGCAAAGGCTAAGCAAAAGCCCAGAACGCGCACACCCGGCAATCCCCTTCTATTGAAACAGCCGCATCAATCCGCGTGAAACAAATCCCGCTTGCCGCGCATGTTCTTGTAGAAATCCTTGATCACAATCATGTCTTTTTCAATATTGCCCGTAGGATAAAGCACCGGGCCGAGACCACCGACCTTGCGCCCGTAATCCAGATACGCCATGACAACCGGCACTTCAGCCGCACTCGCAATGTGATAAAAACCGCTTTTCCAGTACAGCACCTTGCTGCGCGTGCCTTCGGGTGACACCACCAGCATCAGCTTCTCGGCATGGCGTATGGTTTGCGCAGAAGCCTCCACCATATTGCCAGCGGCACTGCGTTCCACGGGAATCCCGCCCAGCCACATCATGATGCCGCGAAACGGGGGTGAAAAAAGTTCGGCCTTGCCCATCCAGTAAATGTCCAGACGCAAGGCAAACGCGACAAACAGGGTGAAGGGCAGATCCCAGTTGCTGGTATGCGGTGCGGCAATCAGCACGCATTTTTTCAGGCCGGGCGGCAGGGCGCCACGGGTTTTCCAGCCGCAGAGTTTGAGAATGATCAGGGAGATGATGCGAAGCAGGGTGTTGATGCCCGGCGTAGTAAACATAGTGCGCGCGGTTTTCGGTACTGGCGTTTGCATTGAGGGCTCGGTTTTTTCTTGTTGTGGCCCGCGTTGCGCAGACCCTCCGACATCCTTGCCGCTGCGGAGTATATAGACCTGATGGTCATGATTCACCTGCCCCGTGCCTGCCCGCCGTCAGGAAGGGCCGAGGCGCGCAGCACCGTGCGCACTTCTGCCAGCGTACGCAGCGACTTCACGTGTGCAAACACGGGTGCCGCCTCCGGAAAGCCGCGGATCAGCAAGCCCAGCCATTGCTTGTAACGCCCCACCGCACCACGCTCGGTCCAGTGCGGCGCGCCCTGCACAATGTTTTCTTCGGCGCGCCCTGCCGCATCACGGCCCGCCGCTTCCATATGCGCCAGGAATTCGAGCTGTGCCGTCACCATGGCGGCCCAGGACAGCGGCGCCGGATTGCCCTGAATGGCACTGACCAGATCCGGCCGGGTAATCGCACCACGCCCCAGCATGAGATCGCTGCACTGTGATATCTGCCGGCAGCGCCCGGCATCTTCCACGGTCCAGATTTCGCCGTTCGCCATCAGGGGCAGTGAGACCGCTGCGCGAATTTCGGCAATGGCTTCCCAGTGTGCCGGCGGGCGATAGCCGTCTTCTTTCGTTCGCGCATGCACCACCAGCGCGTCGGCACCGGCGGCTTCTATGCCGAGGGCATTCTCCAGCATGCGCGAATGATCGCGCATGCCGAGGCGCATCTTGGCGGTGACGGGAATGCCGGCAGGGACAGCACGACG